>JABUBL010000591.1_pt1 | contig 11168 bp, 9 predicted proteins | sample 7240371 | NCBI WGS metagenome assembly JABUBL01 (sample SAMN07256343, study PRJNA390944) | subsurface metagenome | isolation source: Methane hydrate marine sediment | place: Pacific Ocean: Eastern North Pacific, ODP site 1244 | collected 2002
AGAATTAAATTAAGCCCTAGCCTAAATTAGAGAAGCCTATCAGCCCAGTTTCACCAGGTAGTTTACTGATAGGCTTTTCTAATTCTATTTTACTGGGTACGGAAAGAAGACAGGGTTTGACGAGCTATTAATCCTCTAGGTAAGTGCCAGCCATGGCCGCCGAAGCGAGGTTGCCTTGCTTGGCCTCACCGATGAGCTTCCCCACTTCATCATGGTCATTACAGAAAGCAAACAGATTTTCACTGCTGATTTTTCCCTCAAGGTATAGGTTGATTAGTGCCTGGTCAAGTAGCTGCATTCCCAGTCGGGCGTGGGTACGGATGGTATTGGGCAACTGATAAGTTTTACCCTCTCTAATGAGGTTTCTCACCGGTGAGTTAGCCAGCATAATCTCAACGGCGGGTATTCTGCCTGAGCCATCTGCCCTAGGCACAAGCGTCTGACACAGAACACCAAGGAGCAGGAATGCCAGCCGCGACTCAGCTAAATGACGCTCATGTGGGGGGAACAGGTCTATCATTCTTTCAATAGCCTGTGAGGCACTGGGGGCATGACCGGTGGTTAATACCAAATGCCCAGTTTCAGCTATAGTAAGCACTGCCGACACCGTTTCCAAGTCCCTCATCTCGCCGACCAGAATTACATCTGGGTCATGTCTTAACACATGCTTTAATGCCTCAGCAAAGGACAGGGTATCACTACCAATTTCTCGCTGTATTATTGTGCACCTCATGTCAGAATAGATATATTCTATAGGGTCTTCAACAGTAACCACATGGCGCCTTTCCTTACAGTTCAAGTGGTTAATCATGGCTGCCAGTGTCGTGGATTTGCCACTACCCGTAGGTCCGCTAATCACCACCAACCCTCGAGGTCTAAGAACTAACTCTTTACACACCGCAGGCAAGTTTAGCTCATCAAGGGTTGGGATAACCGGTGGCAGCAGGCGTATGGCGATGCTAATCATCCCTCGCTGTTTAGCCACATTGCATCGAAGTCGGCCAATATCGGAAATGGTGTAGCCAAAGTCCAGTTCTAGACGACTATAGAAGTCCTCTCTTTGCCTATCTGAGGCCAGCTGGGTGAAAGCCTGGTCCATATCCTCAGGCGTTAGCGGTGGCTTGTCACCCGCCGGCACAAGCAAACCATCAATACGGAGTATCGGTGGTCTGGAAACAACGAGGTGTAAATCCGAAGCACCCTTTGATTTGGCTAAATGAAGCAAACGAAAAATATCCATCAATATCAACCTCTGATTTTGAGAATTAAGGTAAAATCCATGCTCTCGTTTTCAACAATTTCGCCTTCAACACCCTCGTCTTCATTGCTCTCGTCTTCAGTGCTCTCGCATTCAACTTTCTTCATGCTGGCAATAAGAACTTCGGTAAACCTGCCGCTGTCATCCAGGCTTTGGGCGTATTGTAAAACCTCCGTCTCACTCGGTGAAGTACCGCTTATGGTCAATATGCTCTCAGCGTGGCTAATACTGTCGAGACTTATGGTACTGGGTAAGGCAGTGGTGGCTATATGTAAATTGTAGTCAACCCCACTACTCTGCCTATCAAGGCTATCCAGGGCTGTGGAGAAGTTGTCGCGGGATGCCTCTGCCTCAGCCACTTTTTCCTCCAGCTCAGCAATACTGTTCCTCAGCTCTTGTCTCTCCAACTGCTTTTCTATGAGGAGTTGGTTAGTGAACTCGAGTTGGTCACGGATTGAGGTGACATTGGCGTAGCCACTTTGGACAAGCATCAATAGCATGGCTATTCCAGTACCAGCAACGATAGCAATAGGCACGGCAACAACCTTAACCCAAGAAACGGGTTTGGGTTGGTAGACAACAGGCAGAGCGTTTAGATTTACTACTGAAGCTCCAGCTTGCCTTGCTGACCACAGCTCCTTGAGAGCCAAACCGATGTTGACCATGTAACGACTCGGGTCTAATTGCTCAGGGCACTCCAGTGATGATAACAATGGCAAAACAGGGTATCCCAGCCCGTCTGACAAGGAACGAGCTACCTCTGGTTCATTAGCCAGTCCCCCGGAGACAAACATAGGCGTACTCTGGTCAAGAGGCTTATCCTTATAATTGGAATTATAAAATTTGACGGTTCTATCAATCTCATCTCTTATCATCGGCAGCTTCTCTTGCCAGGATAGTGCTTTACTAGGAAGGGGGACGGTGCGGATAGGCTGGGGAATTCCATCTGCCATAATTACAATGTCAAGTTCGGTTGGCTCAACATTGACAATTATTGCCCTCGCTTCCTTTACCACCCGGGCTAAGGCTAAGGGTTTTAAGTCCATAAGATATGGTTTAAGCCTTGCCCGATGCAGCATTTTGACCATGGCATCCGCGGTCTTACGAGGTATAGCAATCAGGTAGACCTGTGTTTTCCCCTCCGGCGCTGGAATAGTTTGCCACGAAATATAAAGCTGCTCTACAGGTACCGGCAGCACTCTTTTCGCCTCTCGCATTACCGCTTCAGCCAGCATTGCTCTAGGTAACTGAGGGAAGGTAATTGGCCGTGATAGACAGTGGAGACCACTCAAGCCAACGATGACCTTCTTTGCCTTTACCTTCTCAGCTTTAAGAAGTTGCTTAATCTGGCTGGCAACTTCTGCCTCCTTGATGACCACAGCACTCTTAACTAAGCCTGGCTCCAGTGGCACATCAGCCCATTTTCTTATCTGTTTACCCTGGATTACCAGTAGCCGGATGCTAGTGTCATCAACATATAGGGTAACAATCTTCTTAGCCATAGCTATTCATCACCTTGGAAAATATAAATATGTAGTTGGATATTAGCTGATACTGTCTCCTCACTGGTCATTTCAGGGATGCTTATTTCTACCTAGAGCAATATCAAATAGAGTACCAGAGACAGCAATGCTGCCTGTGGACTGAGAAAGTACAGCCTTGGCAGTCTCAAGCTGTGATATGGTTTGACTCAGCTGCTTCTCCAGTTCTCCCTGTTGGGAAGAAATCTCTTCACCTTGAAGCCCATTAAGCCTCATGGCGACTATGGAGAGTTCCTCATGCAGCTGCTCTTGCTCGTCAACCTGTTGGCCACGAGCTAGCCACAGGCCAGCGAATATTGCAATAGCAATACCAACAATCAAAATTAACCCGCTTTTTTTACTTAGCTTCAATGTCTACTCCTAACCTAGTTGTCCGTAGATAGAATAAATGGCTGAGAATAAGGACAAGGCGATAAAAGCAACTATTATACCTATGACTCCCGTCATAACCGGTTGGATAAGCCCAATGAGGGAACTGGTTCTGTCTTCGGCCTCAGTCTCGTAGCTTTGAGCCGCAGCCGACAGAGCAATATTGAGATTACCGGTTTCCTCTCCAACCTTAACCATCTGCACCATCACCGGCAGAAAAAGGCGGTTCTTTTCCATAGGTTTAGATAAGCCTTCGCCTTGAATCATATCTTGCTGGACATCAGTAAGTGCCTTAGCCATCGCACTGTTACCACAAGCCTGAATAACCTGGGGCATAATTTCAGTCAAGGGCAAGCCAGCGCTATATAGTAAGGATATGTTTCGGCAACAGCCGGCAAGTTGACTAAGATGAATCACTCGCCCTATTAGCGGCAGCTTAAGGAGTAGTTCATGCACCCTGTATTTTCCGCTCGGACTCCGCATATAAACAAAAACCACGCCAACGGCAGTCAATACTGCCAACAGAATATACATCCCCCAACTCCGCAGCTTGCCAATAACGCCAAAAGCCATCTTGCTTATCGCTGGTAACTCGGTACCAAGCGAAGCATACAGACTATTAAAAGCCGGAAAAACAAAGGTGATCAATAGAACCACCACCACAACGGCTACAACGCCAACAATGATTGGATACCTAAGGGCACTTTTAATACTTTTGGCGGTAGTGGCGTGCTTCTCTATATAATCAGCTATCTGTCTCAGCATCGTCTCAGGACTTCCAGTCCGTTCACCCACGCTCAGTAACCGGCAATAAATCGGGGAGAAGGCTTTAGGGTGCTTAGCCAGAGCTGCTGAGAGCTGGTTGCCACTACGAAGCTCAGAAACCACTTGCCCCAAAATCCTCTTAAGGGTACGCTTGGATGTCTCACCCCGCAACAACTCCAGAGCAGTAATAATATTTATGCCAGCTTCAAGAAGCAAAGCTAGCTGACGGCAAAAGAGTATTATCTCAGCCGGTTTTACTCGGAAAAAGCCTGCCGTTAGCTTATCCAGGCTCAGAACCTGAGCATGCGGTTTGAGGCTAATTACCCGGTAACCAGCATAAGCCAACAGGTCAGTTACCGCCTCTTCACTTGCCGCCGATACCTGGCCTCTGACTACCTCTCCCTCCTCATTACAGGCTATATATTGATAAACCGTTGAACCTCACCTCCAATTTATTTCATCTTGAGTTTCTCTCCAGTAACCCTAGAGAGCCTATTATTATTCTATAGAGTAGGTATTACGTAAGACTTCGGAAGGGGTAGTGATGCCTGCTTTGACTTTGAACAGTCCGTCTTTCATCAAAGGTATCATCCCCTCTTTAATTGCCTGAGTTCGTAGTTGATTAGTTGTGGTACTACTTAGCACCATGGTCCTTATCTCATCGCTCATACATAGTATCTCAAAGATTCCTGTTCGTCCTAGGTAGCCAGTATGAGCACATGTGTTGCAACCGCTACCATAGAGGAATTCATCTCGCTCCTCACCCGTTTCATTGCTATACGCCATGTGCTCACTTAAAGGGACGTCAACTGGGCGAGCACAGTAGGGGCAAATCTTGCGTACCATGCGTTGAGCCACTACACCAATAAGCGCTGAGGATACTAAATAAGGCTCGACACCTAAATCAAGGAGGCGGAAGATCACACCTACAGCATCATTGGCATGGATTGAGGATAGCACCAGATGCCCGGTGAGAGCTGACTGGATGGCAATACTAGCTGTTTCAGCATCACGTATCTCACCGACTAATATCACATCGGGGTCAAGACGCAGTATCGACCTAAGGCCACTGGCAAAAGTAATGCCAGCCCGAGCATTAACCTGAATCTGATTAATGTTCTTAAACCGATACTCTACGGGGTCTTCAATAGTAACGATGTTCTGTCCAATGTGGTCAAGCTGATTGATCGAGGCATAAAGAGTAGTCGTTTTACCGGCACCGGTAGGACCGCTAACTAGAATCATACCATAGGGAACTTTCAGCATCTTTTCATACTTTGCCAGACTTTCGGGGAGAAAACCTAGCTCAGACATATTTAGAGTAGCTCGGGATTTATAGAGAAGTCGCAATGATGCCATCTCACCATGGATAGTCGGTCCCGTTCCCACCCGAATATCCATTAACCGGCCTTTAGCCTTGATGGAAAACTGGCCATCCTGAGGACGATGGTGGTCAGCAATATTCATATTAGCTAGGATTTTAACTCGAGAAATAAGCAGGCTAGCTGCCACCGCTGGCAACGATAGCGTATCGTGAAGGGTACCATCAATGCGATAACGCACTCGCAGTTTTTCCTCCTCTGGCTCAAGATGAATGTCAGATGCTCGAGATTTTACCGCCTCATCTATGATGAGGGTAAGAGCCCGAGCTACCGGGGCGTCACTAACAGTATCAAGGCTAATTCGTTCATCTAGCATCTTGTTCGGGAATGAGATATTAGAAATCTGCTTCTCTAGTTCGTCGTAGGCTCTATAGTTGAAATCGATAGCTTCTTGAACTTCCTCAGCACTAGCTCTCTCAGTTTCTATACGCATCTGGCTCTGGGCTGCTAAAGCTTCTAGGGCAAAGATGTCTTCAGGGTTTGCCATAGCTACCCGCAGAGCATTATCAGTTATTACCAGGGGTATGGCGGCATATTTCCTGGCCATTGCCTCAGGAATCAGTTGTAATGCTTCGGGCTCAGACAACCGCTTTAACAACATACCTCGAGGTTCTTCTGGTTCTTCAAAAGGTTGATTTGTCATTGCTAGTTTCGCTCCTGTCGGTAATGCCAACCTTGGCTAACAAACTTATATTATATAGTGCCTCCTTTATTAACAATAGCACTTTCGTCATAGGTAATTAGGTAATAAGGGGTATATGTAAGGCATGCGGTTATCCTTAAACTATGGGAAAAGAGCTATCCTTGGGGGACTCTAAGGCAGAAACCTGAGAATAAGGTGATACAGGCGAAGAGACAGGGGCAGCTGTTATTTTCACTGGTACGGATAATGATGAGGGGATATTATGTCATCTAGTAGTTGGGCAGATTGGTCAGGCTTACTTCAATGCCTTCTCCTATAGTAACCATAATACCAAGCCACCCATACTAATAATATGAAAGCGGCAGTGAGCCCTGCAATCAGCCACCAGTTGACCCACACCGAGGTCTGGAATTCTCCGCTCAAGCCACCTATCTCCACTACATAGTGACCTGGCTCATTGTCCAAAATACTGAAACCTATCCCCTGGCTCTGCCCAGGGCTAAGGGTAATCTCTTTGGTGTCTTGCGTCTGCCCATTTATCTTGAGATTGGCAACATAGCTGCCTTCCTGCCCACCATCATTACCCACATTGGTAGTCACGGTAACGCTTTCCCCTGTGCTTATCACAAAGGTAAGGATACCCCACTCTATTTTCTCCAGGCTTGGCACAATGGTCAAGTCACTGGCCACAAAATGGGCAGGTGGCGGTGGTGGCGGGGGTGGCAGAGAAGGAGCTGGTGGTGGAGGTGGTGGGGGTGGAGGTAGCTCTGCCAGTATGGTGAATAATGAGAAGTGGTCCGCCAGGCCGGTTACCTTACCAATCTCAGCTACTCTACCGGTGTCAGGTGGTAGTACAACCCAACAGCCCTCCTCCTCATCATAATAGGCGACAACCGGCGAGAAGGCATCCTCGGGCAGCTCACCAGGGTCATAGCTCAATATCACTGTGATTGGCGGGTCGAGGGTAACTGGAGAACACACTTGGTCACGCCTATCTTTATCCCAATACCCGGTAAAGTCATAAACTGAACCTACTATTGCCACACCCTCTGGTGCTGGTGGCGGTTCCTCAACCAGACTCATCACTATTATTTCTGGGTATTTCCCACATCCCGGAGACTCACCACAAAATACCGCCGTGCCAAGTTCAATCACCAAGAAATGCACCTCATCAGGGTCAGTGGGCACATAGTCTTTGACAACCTTGTTGCTACAGCAGGTAATCCTTAGCGTGGTTATCTCACCCAGCATGTCTATGTCGAGATAACATCTCTGCAACACTGGCACACCACCACCGCCAGCGGGTGGAGGTGATGGGGGAAATTCCTCAAGAAGATAGTTTATGGTAAAAGATAAGGTATCTCCCTGGGCATCATTACCTGTTTCAGGGGGTAGCTCCCACGCCCAACCCAGGGTAACCTCTTCACCGGCATCAAGCGGGCTCATTCTAATATAGTTTGGGTCAGAAGCACTCTGCGGGAAGTTATCAATCGTCGCCGGTAGGCTTAATAACTCGGTACTTAACCGACCAGAAGGGGTAGAGGAGAGGTTAAACTGTAAGTACTTATCAAGCTCACCGTCTCCTGAGGTATCAGTCTCGGATTCCGGATTTATACCTTCACCACTGTCAATATCGCTTACCCAGATGATAACAAACCCATCCTCGGAGCCGGTATTGCGCAGGGTGACTGGCACAGAGCCACTATCGCCAGGCATAATATTACTTATACTCCAGCCGGTAGCTCCCTCACCACCCAGCTCCAGGTCTACTGGGTCAGGCTGAGCCTGAACTGCGGTCGGTAAAGAGCCAAGCAAAACAAGCCCTATTACCCCCGCTAGAAACAGCCTGGCGGCGTATTTTATAGTTCTACCGCTGGCGATAATTTCTTTTAACTTATTCATTATTTATAGTTATACACCCGAGGCATCAGTGTTATTAATGTCAAGAGGAAACTCAGATGCAGCATTTAGACTGCCGCCATCTGGAAACAGGCTAGCTATGACATACTCATATACTTTGTTCGTGTCTCTATCTACAACCCACAGGGATGTGCCATCAAACATAGCCCCGACTGGGCTTTGGAGGGGGTTGCTAGCCATGTCGTTTAGTACCTTTGAGACGGTTACTGAGCCATCGGCTTTTAGATACCGATAGAACCGAGTTACTCCCGCGCTCGTGCTGTAATCCACTACATAAAGAGAGCTGCTATCAATGGCTAGTCCCGCGGCTCCTTTGTTATCCTTATCAAGAGCAATCTCAATAGTGGCCGGTAAGCTGCTGCCATCATCAGGAAACGCTGCATCCAGTGGATAGTGGTATATATTCTTATCGAGCACCCACATTTGAGTATCATAAATAGCTAAACCTTGTGATCTCCCAATGCTACTCGTCCCATCAAGTTTGAGGAAGTCTTTAGAGACATCCACACAAGTTCCAGAACAGGTATATTGATAGACCCTATGGTCAGGGTGGTCGATGACATAGATACAACCTCCCACCACAGTAGCTACGCCGACGGGGGACCCGCTGTCCTCCGAAAGGTCAAAACTATCCACGAAACCACCGGAAGCATCATACTTGAAAATCATATTTATGGAGCCTGCATCGTCGGAGACATTAAACTTGGCGCATACCTCTACCCAGGCGGTGAAGGTGTTACCAGCCGAGGTCTCGGGATCACTGAAAAAACCGAAGGTGCCACGGGCAGCTATACCCAGAAGAAGAATAAGAGCTAGGGCAAGAATTAAGACTTTCTTCACCTATGGCACCTCCTTTCTTTCAGCATTCTATTCATTACACCTGCTCCAAAGCGAAAGCAAAGCCAAACGCTAAGCTATCGCCTCGAATTTCATCAGCCATCTACCGTTTTCCTTTAAGGCTAAACCAGATATAAGCTAACTCACTACTGGCATTGTAGATTGCCAGCAGCAAGCTACCACTTCAAAGGCTTCCTTGCCACGCTTACGGGGTTACCTGGTCAGCACCGAAGACGATATCAAAGGTGCAGTAGTCGCCCTGGTGCTCGTTACCTACGGCGCTAGGAAGCTCCCAGCTCCAGCCAACATAGTAGGTGGTGGAGGCTACCGCATCTAACTGAACGGTCAACTTAGCCGTCAGACCCGAGAGTGTGTCGTCGTACAGCACTACCTCGCCGTCTTCCCAAATGTTGTCGCCGTCATCAATCCAGAGCTTAACCAGGATTTCGCTGGCGATGTCATCGTCAGGGGTACCATTCTCCTCTTCCTCCTCAGGCTCAGACAACACACCACCATAGTTATTCAGGTTTTGAACCTGCATCCAGAGGTCAGCGTCATTACTGCCAGTCTTGAGGTGGAGACTCAGGGTTACCTCGCCATCATCCCCCGGCTTTATATCGCTGGCTGGCAGGTAGTTGAAAATCTCGGGGGGGTCATCTGTGGGAGTAAACACCGTATCGCCATCACAGTCTATCTCCAGGTCAATAATGCCGGCGGTGAAGGTATTAGGTGAACTGGTCTCGGTATCACTGAACAAGGCAAAGGTACCGGTAGTGACCAGTGCGATTACGACGGCTACTGCTATTCCTAAACCAATTATTTTTTTCACTTCTTCTACTCCTTTCTATACTTTTTAGTCTGTCTTTGTGGCTCTATCTAGTTCTGCTGTTCCTGTAGGCATCACCTCCTTTTCCCGAGCTACTTTTTCAGCATTCTTTCGCAGCTCTTTGCGTATTTGCCTAATAAGAAGGGCAACCAGTGCCGCAGCTGGAATAACAATTACCAAGAACCAGCCAAGCCTGGTTCGGATAAAACTAGCCATATAACCCATATAGGGAATCCTAAATAGGTACACTCCCCTGACATCGGACATGGCAACTGACCGGGGGTCAGGGTCTTCCACGGCATCACCCTTGGTCACCAAGGTGTTACCATCAACCGACAGCACCCTATGGGTGACCAGCTCTTCCCCACGCTGATAGGTTACGATGCTTCCCGGTCTTACCTCTCTACCTAGTGGTCCACCTAACGGACCGGTGATTACCATATCCCCCATATTGATGGCTGGCTTCATGCTCTCACTCCTCACCATGTATACATCGTAGTCGGGTGAGAAATGGACAAAGAGGAAGCCGCCAATAACAACAGCCAGTGCTATCGCAACTACCCTAGTAACAACCTTCATTATCTAAAACCACCTTTAATCTACCAGATAATCACAAAGACAGGCATAAAATTTTGATAAAAACCTGATAAAGGTTTCGTAAAGAATTGACGAAAATCACCATCAGGCAAACTTATCTTTTACTTATTAGTCGCTAGTGGGCGAAGAAATCCCTCAAAAGTACTAAGACTAAAGTAATACTCAACTAAGGTCATGTTACCAATTCATCGCTCGCAATGTGACTATTGAGCTATTCCATCGAGGCTCAGGGTATGACAATGATGGTAGGCGATGAAGGCACAAAAATTTGTAATTCCAGTGCTATTTGCTATCAGTATCGCCTTACTGTTACAGGCAGGCGCTGGCTATACACTGGCCAATGATGCAGAGAGCATTGTGTGTTCTACCCTGCCGGCAAAAGTTGAGGTAGCTACTCAAGATAGTACCTATGTGGAGCCGGAATTGGTAGAAAGCAGCTCATTAGATGACGCTGGGCTTCGGCAATACACTCTAGTTAATCAATCCGAGATTCCAATGCCAAATGACCCATACGTTTACAAGCAATGGGCACTGAGTAAGATTAACATCTTTCGGTTGTGGCAAATCACGACAGTGACAGAAGATGTCCTCGTCGCAATCCTTGATACCGGTATTGACCCCGACCACCAAGACCTTAATGGTCTGATAATTGCTGAAGCTAACTTTACTGATAACTCTAGTCCTGCTGATAGCTATGGACATGGTACCCATATAGCCGGGATTATCGCCGCTAAAAACGACGGCACGGGTATTGTCGGGGTAGCCCCCGGATGCCGGCTATTAAATGTCAAGGTAGCTGACGACATGGGTAGATGTCAGGCATCAGCTTTAGCCGAAGGGATTATCTGGGCAGTGAATAATGGTGCCAGCGTTATCAATATTAGCCTTGAAATTAAAGAGCCTTCACCGCAGTTGGAAGAGGCGGTAAATTACGCCTGGAGCCGCGGAACTGTAATCATAGCCGCTGCTGGTAACAACGGCAGTCAATCGCCGGTCTATCCCGCTTACTATAAGAATTGTGTGGCTGTGG
>JABUBL010000592.1_pt1 | contig 11151 bp, 14 predicted proteins | sample 7240371 | NCBI WGS metagenome assembly JABUBL01 (sample SAMN07256343, study PRJNA390944) | subsurface metagenome | isolation source: Methane hydrate marine sediment | place: Pacific Ocean: Eastern North Pacific, ODP site 1244 | collected 2002
ATAGGAGGAAAAGGTAAAAAGAGACAAGAAAAATTAGTAGAAATTGCGTTTAATAATGATATTGCAGTTCTAGGGCCAAATTGTCTTGGAGTTTATGCTCCACCACTTGTTGATACTATCTTTTTACCAACAGAAAGAATAACGAAGCCACCAAAAGGCTCTGTAGCGTTAATAAGTCAGAGCGGAGGGGTACTTGTCGATCAATTCTTTGTAAAGTTCAATGAAAGAAATATAGGAGTCTCTACGGCAGTTTCTATTGGCAATCGTGCTGTTGTTGATGAAGTAATGTTATTAGAATACTTTAGTAAAGTAGATCCAGAAACTTCAAATATTGCATTTTATTTAGAAGGTTTTAAGGAGGGAAGAGCAAGGAAATTCTTACAGCTCGCAAAAGAATCAGAAGACACAGTAATTGTATTTTTTGGAGGTAAAACTAGAGAAGGAAAAGTAGCAACACAATCGCATACTGCAAGTTTAGCAGGGGATTTTAAAATAATTTATGCTGCTTTAAGACAACATTATGTTATTCAACCACACTCTGAAAGAGAGTTATTGACATGTTTAAAGGTATATGATGTATTATCACAACGAAGAAACCCTTTTGGAGAAAATGTTATAACTTATGGTAATGTAGCAATAGTATCTGTTTCTGGGGGGCATGCTGTACTAGCATCGGACATGCTAAAGAAATATGGATTGAGTGCTGTTCGATTTTCACCACAAGAAAAAAGGGGTTTAAAAGAGCTTATGAATCCAGTTGCTAGAGAAATAGCATCATTTAATAATCCTATTGATTTAACCGGTTCTGTATTAGACACAGATATTGAAAATATTATTCGTTATTTATCAGATTTAGAAAAAATTGAATGTATAATATTGCTATTACTTCCTTATCCCCCAAATATTTCTTTTCAAATTGGAAGAAGGGTTGCTAATATAATTACCTATAAAAATAAACCTGTTGTATGTTTTGTCCCCTATGTTTCAAAATACTCTATCATAATAGAATCATTGGAACTTGCTAATATACCTGTGTTTCATTCAATTAAAGAAACTGTTCAAGCTGTATCAGCATTAAAAGAGAGAACAAGAGTAGATAATTTAAAACTAAAAAACTTCTTCTGGAAGGAAAAATCTTAACTCCTTAAAATTAAGTTACATCTATTATTTTATCAATTTTCTCAATTGATTTTTTCACATATTGAACATCTTCAATTATAATATCTATTGCTTTTTGAGGGCATATTTCAACACACCGACCACACCCTCTACATTCATTATTTATAATAGCGTGATTATCTATTATCTCTATTGCATCGACAAAACACACTCCTTTTGTACATGTTCCACATCCAATACATTTATCAGTAACCCTAACATTTACTCCTGGCATTTTCTTAATTTTGGCACCAATTTTTGGGGACAGAATTGAAGAAACGCGCCATAAACAACAACAAGTATCACAATTACATATACTCAACAGTTTTTCTCCAGGTTTAACACCTAACCATTGCGCATCTAATCTATTTCTACCGATCATTTGAACTAATCCCACTTCTCTACATTTTCTTAAATGATCTAGAGCTTCTTCTTTAGAGACTAATCTCCCTAATTGGTGGTTGATATCCAATACTGCATCTCCAAGAAATAAACAACCCAAATCAATAGGATAGTCTTTACAATCCATACTCGATCTGCAAATACAGAAATTCATAACCCAATGATGGTTAGCTTTATTAATGAAATATTCTAGCACCTGAGAAGGGAGTATATATTCATCATATTCTCCCATTGGTTTATTTATCTCAATAACTTTATCTTTTGGGAGATAAATAATATCATCACCCTTAAAAAGCAAATAATCAATGATAGTGCCTAAAATAGGTAAATTTGTTAATTTGGCAATTAGTTTGATATTTGGAAAAGTTTTTTTGAGTAATTTAACAAACCATAAAGGACGAGCCATTTAATATTATCAACTTTCAACTTCAATAATTTGAATTAATTTTAATTTTATTTTTACTAAATAAATAAGTTTACGACTTGGAACTGGTATTTCATCCCAATGATCAATGTTAAATTCTATCTTATAAAAATGAACAGGTCGTTCAGATGGTTTTTTAACCCAGTTAAATTTCCAGTTACCATTAATTGATTTATAATATCGTGAAGATTCAAATTTTCCAGTTAAGGCGGAATCAATATCTTGATACGGAATCAGTGTATTATGAGGGGGCTCTTTATTTTGCTCGATCATTTCTGAATTTTCCCAATCCAGAGTCTTTTTCATATTCTTCCCCTAGATACTCAATATTTCTTTACTTATAATTCTTTAAATAAAATAAAAAAAATAATAATAAAGTTTATACTATTAAATAAAAATAATGTTAAATTAAAATTAAGAGATATTTCTAAATTCCGAAGATGATATTATATGGAAATCAATATTGATTTATTGAAAGAATTTGAAAGAACGCTTGATACAATACATCCAGAAAAAAGTAAAATACCAATTAAAATTCTTGGATTTGGAGAAATAAGTTTAGTTTTTGAAATTCTTGATGATCCCAAACATTTAGCTTATAAACGAATTCCTATTTTTGATAACGAGAGACAAGTCAAAAGACATATTTGGGCTTATAATGAATATTGTAAAATTTTAAGTGGAGTTATAGGCCTTAACCTTCCGGGACATACCGCAATTTGGTTTAAAGATCATAAAGGACAAATCCAATTTTACTGTGTTCAAGAAAAGATCAATCCTAAGGCTGTTGGGAATAATGTTATTCATGATATCTCCGATGATGAAATCGAGAAATTAGTTATCCTTGTAATGAGAGAATTAAAGAAAGTTTGGACATTAAATCAAGAAAATAAAAATCTGGATGTTGGATTAGACGGTCAAATTTCAAATTTTGTTGTTATTGATTATGATCATAATAAACCAGAAATTAAAGACTCCACGAAATTATTATATTTAGATACAAGTACACCACTTTTTCGAAAGAACAACATTGAAGCAATGGAAGCAGAATTATTCTTAAAAAGTGCTCCATCATTCTTAAGACCACTTTTAAAAGCTTTTTTTGTACAAGAAGTCGTGGATCGTTATTATGATTGGAGATTAGTAACAATTGACCTTATTGCCAACTTTTTTAAAGAACAGAAACCTGAAATTATTCCTAGGTTAATTAGAAGTATAAATAGATTTTTTAAAGAAGAAGCCAGTAATTTTGAGATACAGCCAATCACGTTTGAAGAAGTGTATAAGTATTATAAAAATGATAAAATGATTTGGGTAATTTTCCAAAATGCTAGACGATTTGATAGATATCTAAAAACAAAACTATTAAAGAAAAAATATGATTTCTATCTCCCTGAAAAAATTAAGAGATAATTCAATAGAAGGATTTATTTATCTTTCTTTTTTTCCTGAGTAGAAATCCATTTATCTCTACATGATTCAGAACAGAACACGTGTATGGTTGTAGGCTCAATCGGGTCAAACTCTTCTATTTTAGCGCCTCCAACAAGTTCTTTTTTACATTCTTGACATTTAACTTTAACCATTATCTATCATCATTAAGATTTTTTAATTATAAATTAGATTTAATTTTAATAAATATTGATAATAACAAAGATACAAACATAATCAATTTATTTAATAAATTAAATCTTCAATATTACTAAATAGAGATATGACTTATAAACCTAAGATATATTTTACCTCGAATGTTTTTTCTGCGAATGAAATAGGATCTAATGAGAAAGTCTCAGAAAACTATCGTAATACGATTAAAGGTTTATGGCAACAATTAGATCAGATATCGAAATTAAAAATCTTCAATGGGAGATTTCCATCAGAGGATCAAATTAAAAAAGACCTCGAAACATTCAATCCAGACATTCTTGGGTGCCATTTAAGTCATCCAATATCTTCAAGACTATTAAAAAATTCAAATATATTTGCGATTTCAACATCTACAGCAGGATATAATCATATTCAAAGAACTGTAAAAGATGATATTTTAATTACCCATACTCCGGGAGTTCTTCATGAAACTGTAGCAGATTACACTATCGCACTAATAATGGCGAATTTAAGGAACTTAGTCGATCTTCATAATTATATATGGAATGATCAATGGACTCCTGATGATAAATGGGATTTAGACAAATCTCTTTCCTCAGTTATCACGGTTAAAACACTTGGTATTGTAGGATTGGGTGAAATTGGAAAGGAAGTAGTAAAAAGACTATACCTCTGGGGTATAAAGATTAATTATTATGATATAAAACAAATGAACGAATTTGAGAAAAATTACCCTCTAATTGAGTTTAAAGAAAATATCGAGGAATTATTTAGAGAGTCAGATATAATTAGTTTACACGTTCCTTTAAATAAATATACTGAAAATTTAGTAAACCGAAACTTGTTAAAGATAATGAAAAAAGATGCTTTGCTTATTAATCCTGCGCGAGGGGGCGTTTTAGATTTAGAAACTCTATTAAATATGTTAGAAAAAAAAGAAATACAAATAAATATTGCCCTTGATGTGTTTCCAATAGAGCCTATTGATTCCAAAACTCTTTCACGATTTAAAAAGATAAAACGTAATCAACCGAACATTAGAATGATTTTAATTCCGCATAATGCGTCATCTGACGCAAATACAAGAGCTAAAATGAATATCCTTTTTTTAGAAGATATACTTAAGATCATAAGATCTAACTCTTTAGAAGATTTAAAAGAAATTCACATCATACCTGAGCATAAAAAACAATTAGTAGAAAAAAATTGGAGAATTTTTGATTATTGGGATAAAAAATGATAAGATCTTTTATTGCTATAGAATTAGAAGATAAAGGGACAATTGAGAAAATTATTTCATTCTCTCAAAGAATAAAACAAAATCAATCCAAAATCAAAATTGTAGAACCTAAAAATCTTCATATGACAATGAAATTTCTAGGAAATATCCCTGAAGCTTTAGCACCTAAGATATATGCGATTTTACAAGAAGAGATTAATGAAAAATTATTTCAGGGGATATCTCTCAAATATCTTTTAAAAGGAGTTGGACAATTTAATAGGTTTTCCGTTCTATGGATAAAGCTTGTGGGTGATGTTCAATTTTTACAAAGAGTTAAAGACTCTATTGAAGATTTCCTACATACTAAATTAAAAATAGAACGCGATAGAAGAACTAAATTTAAACCACATCTAACGATTGGAAGACTAAAAAAGGACAGAATAAATTATAAAACTTTTGATGTACTTAAGAAATTAATTAATGAGAATAAAGACTTAGAGTTTGGAGAATTTACGATAAAGCAAATTAAGCTGAAAAAGTCTGAATTAACAAGTAAAGGCCCAATTTATACAGATTTGGTATATTAAATGCAAAAGACAAAACCTATTAAAGCAATTATTTGGGATTTAGATGGTACATTAATTCATTTTAAAATTGATTATCTAAGAGCTCGTAAGACAGCAATAGAAATCCTAAAAAAATATGGTGTTCCTAAACGTTTCCTTACTGTTAAAATTTCTATTTTAGAAAATATGAAATCTGCCAGAGAATTCTTCGAAACCGAAGGTTTGCCTCATAAAAAAATAAATGAAATAATAGAAGAAGTAGACAACGAGATCATTAAGATAGAATATGAAGCTGCCTTAAATGCTGTGATGATTAATGGAATAGATCAAGTATTAGAATTCGCTAGACATAAAAATCTTAAACAGGCAATTTTCACCTTTAATACTCAAAAAAATGCGGAAATTTCACTCAAAAAGGTGAATTTATCACATTACTTCAATTTAATCGTTGGCAGAGATAATATCACTAATTTAAAACCCCATCCAGATCATTTAATTTATATATGCCAACAGTTAAACGTAAAAACCGACGAAATTTTAATAATTGGAGATAATATCCGTGACATTGAGGCAGCTATCAACATAGGAGCTCATTCTATTGCTGTACATACAAAATTAGCAAAAGTTGAAACACTCCAAGAAGCAGATACGATAATTAAAGAAAATAATATACCATTTAAATTAATAGAAGAAATTGAGAAACTTTTATAAACTAAAAAAAAAATTAATAAAATATCCACTAAAACTATTAATGTATAATTACATTCAAGGGTTTAAAATAAAATAATGAAAGTAGAATTTCTTTTAGATGTTCTCAAACCTCATCAACCAGATTCTTATATTGTGGCTAAGGAATTAATGAAAATTACTGGCGTAACAAGAGTTCGTGTTAAAGTAGATGAATTAGATCAAAAAACAGCTTCTTTACATATACACATTGAGGGGAATAATCTCTCCCTTGAAGAGATTACTGAGCAACTTGCAACGATTAATTGTGCTTTGCACAGTGTAGATGAGGTTATTTGTGAAGAAAAGGATTAATTAAATCTTTTTTCCATATTTTTTTTTAATATTGGGCTAACCAAAAAAATAAAAATTAGGTAAACCGATTTTATTTATAAGAAAAAATTATTATTTTTCTAAAACATGATGAATCCAAGTGTGATAAAAATCCTCGAAGAAAGAGGAGAAATTAATGATGAGTTAGACTATGCTTTAATGAATTATTTGTTAAAAAACCGAGGTACTGGCTATACTGCTTGTCAACCTCAACTCGTCGAATTAGAGGAAGGTAAAAAAGCGATTAAAATGAATATAGATCATACACTTGTTGATAAAGATAATCAATTAATGGGATTAGGTATTGTAGGGAATATCTATATTGAAGTTGATTCATTAAAAGTTGTGTATTGTACACGTGCTGAAGAGTTAGTAAATAATATAGAAAAATTGAAAGAAGCAGGAATTAAACCTCAACCCAGACCGAAGGGGAAATATTAATTTTCAAATAATTATATCAGTTTTAAAAAAACCGAAAGATATATCTTAACTTGGAAAAATAATATAAAACTCATATCATTCTTAACATTACAGCATAATGTCGAGTAAAGAAAGTAACATCAAACAACTTATTCAAGATTATTTGTTAGATGAAGGATTATTACGGGGAAAAATTCCTGATCCTAAACTTAATTTTGGATTTCGATTCATTTATCCTCCCGGAAAGGATCCTTTAGGGCGCAACATTGGCAGGAATATGGTAGTTATTCGACCTAAAAATAAAAATTTAATTGTAGTGAGTTTAGGGGTCCAAATTTCAGAACCTCATATCAAAGCTTTAAATTCATTAGAAAATTCAAAAAAAATGTCTTTTTTTATGGATTTAAGAAAATCTTTTCTTTTAAAGGATGTTTTTTATCGAATAGATCTAAAAAATCACAGATTTGAAATAACTGACCAAATATTTCTTAATCAAGATGGATTTATCTCCAAAAACTCCTTTTATAAGAGCGTTCGAAAGGTTTTTAATTGTGCCGCTTACAGCAATATTATCTTAGGAGAATATTGTGCAGGTAAAATAAAGCCAGAAGATTTTATGAAATCTAAAGAATTCACCGAGGACTCTAATTTTTCTCTATATACCTAATTTTAATTTTAAATATAATGGTGAGTATTAATTTTTGAAAAGTGGATACAAGCGTTAGGAAAATTAGATTATGTCCAAGGAAAAGCAAGGCCAAATGTAGATTGCATTTTATGTGCTGTACGAGATAATGATGAAAGGGTTAGATCCTTGAAAATTTATGAAGATAACATTTGTTTTATCGTTTTAAATTTATATCCCTATAATCCTGCCCACTTAATGGTTGTCACTCAGAGACATATATCAAAATTTATTGAACTTGCAAAAGAGGAACTCATTCATATCACTCGGGCAATTCAAGGAATACAATTATTATTAGATGATTTATATAGTCCTAAGGGTTATAATATTGGTATTAACCAGGGGAGAGATGCTGGAGGTAGTATTGAACATTTGCATTTTCATATAGTTCCGAGATATGGATCTGAACTTGGATTTATAGATATTGTAGGAAACACACGTGTATTACCTGAAGGATTAGATGCTGTTAAACAAAAGTTAGAAAGTAATATTCAAAATTATCTAAATAAGGAATTTTTTGAGAATTTCTAAGACTCAAATAAAAAGAAAAAAAAAATAATTCTTTAGTTATAAAAATCTAAAGGATTTACCTTGTTGCATTTCGGATATCAGCAGCGGTAACTCTTTTACGTTTATCAGCTTTACAGACATTTATCGCGTCCTTTGTCGCTTTAGCTGCGCTCTTTTCAAGGAAGTCTATAAGTTTATCTAATGCCTCTGCTGCTACAAGATCCGCTCCTTCTTTCTTCATAAGTCTGCGGATAGGCGCTTTTGCGATATATCCTTCAGACTTTTTAGCTGGTGCTTTCTTTTTAGCCATAATATATTCCTCCACAAATTGTTTAATTTAGTTTATTTTTTAGATGTTAATTAAGTATAACTACACATTTCTATTATATAAATGTTATGATTCGAATCAATCTTTTTATGAAGATCCACTAAGAGAATATATTGAATCGAAAATTAGATTGGTTTATTAATTTGATATTAATTTTTCCGACTAAAATTAATTTTTAAATTCTATTAAATAAAGCCTTGGTTTTTTAATTTTTTGAAGTTTTACAGTTATTAACATTTCAATTTTTTTACTTGATATATTATTAATCATTAATTAAAATTTATTAAAAGATTGATGAATCGGGTATCAAAAAAAATTGAAGTTTGACCTTACAACGGCTTGAATCTTAATTTTTTTGTAATTTCCCTATTATTAACAAATCAATAAGTACTTTTCTTAAAAAAATGTAAAAAATCGAATTTTCTAATTTTTTTTAAATTCATGAAGTTTTAATAAAAAGTTCATTTAAAACCTCAATCCTCAGGTTTTAAAATCTTTAAGCAATATCTTTTTTCTAAATCTAAACATTAAAATATTAAATATTAGATTAGTGTATTATAAAAAAATATTAATTGGATTTAATCATCAGTACTTAAACTTCAATGTCTGATACAAAAAAGCTTAATGAATCTGAAATTGAGAAGGCACTTCAATCATTGGGTTTTACAAAAAATGATTCCAAAGTATTGTTAACTTTATGTAAATATAAGATTCTAAGCCCTGCAGATATTGCAAAACACTCTAGTGTTGATCGAGCGAGAGTGTATGATTCATTAAACAGATTAATAGAGAAAGGTTTCATTCAAAAAGAACCTATAAAAAGGGGAGCTAATTATCAAGTTATCCCAATAGACAGAATATTTAAAGCAATCCGTGATGATTATAAGGCAAAAATTGAAGATACTATACTACTCGAAAAAATAATTGGAGAATTAGAAATTAATAAAGAAGAATCAGAGCCTCGAGTATGGGCAGTAAATTCTAGAACAAAAATACGTAAGAAAATTAAGGAATTAATAGGAGCTGCAAAAAATAAAATATTTTTTATTATAACACCAGATTTACTTATGCAAGAATTAGGAGGTTATGATTGGGTATTAAGGGAACTTTGGAATAAGAAATTTTCATCAGAGATCCAAATTATCATTGCTTTAAAATATAATGACACTTTAAAAGAAGAAATTAAAAAATTATTAAAAATAGCGATAACTATTCATTCGATTGAAGGAGATAGTGTTATACCTTTCGGATTGTTGATAATTGATAATCATTTTTTGCTTACAACATTAGATAGTGTAAGAGAGGCACCTGAATATACTTCTGGATTATGGTTAGAAAATGGTACTCCAAAACAGATCGTAGGATATGAACATTTATTTAAACACTTTATTACAAGCGAGTGTAAGTTAATTAAATTAACAAAAGTAGTACCGCCGAAAATGAGCTAACACAAATACACAAAATTTTCTAATTTAAAAAAAAATAAATTATAACAAATTATTAAAGAATATATATAATTTAAGTCAAAACTAAATAAATTAATCTTAAATTTAAAAAAAAAATTAGAGATTAAAATTAAATGTCTTACCGAGGAAAAGTAATACTTTGTGGAGATGCCGGGGTTGGTAAAACTAGCCTATTAGCTCAATATGTTGATAATCAATTTAGTGAAGAATATCATCAAACAATTGGAGCTAATTTTTTAATAAAGGAAATTGACTTAAATATAGTAATTGATAAATTAAATATAACAAATCCGAAATTAAAGAAAGATATAAAACAAAAGGGTTTTAAACTCTATTTTTGGGACATCGGAGGTCAAAAACCATCTCTTTTCGCCAATGAGTATTATTTTGTACAAGCTGTTGGTGCCATGATTGTTTTTAGTTTAAGTAGGCTTGCTACTTTTAAAAGTGTCGACTTTTGGATTTCAAAACTGAAGGAATTAAGTGGGGATGTACCATATATTATTGTCGGTAACAAAACTGATTTAAAAAGAGAGATCGATCAAGAAACAATTGAAAAGAAACTTAAAGAATTAGGTGTTAAATATTTTGAAACCTCTGCAAAATTGGACGAGAATGTAGATAAAGCATTCGAGACATTATCAGTACAAATTCTAAATAAACTAAAATGAATTTCGAAATATTCAATATTGAAATTAGAAATAAAATTCTCATTATTTTAAAATTTTAAATATTCTTAGTCATTAATTAAGGTTAAAATATTACTGGATTTATTAAAAATAATCTGATTTATAATATGAGTATTTTATTAATTCCTATTGCTCCCTTATCTAGAACGAAATCTCGTTTAAAAGATTGTTTTTCAACTGAACAGCTTAAAGAATTAACCATTGCAATGTTTAAGGATCTAGGGAATACATTAACCAACGTAAATTGCTTCGATGAAAAAATTGTGTATTGTAACACCGATAAAATATTAGAACTTGCGAACGATTACGATCTTTTGGGGATTAAAGAGAAAATACCAACTCCCCCTAAATCTTTTGATAATGTTATAGCAGATCTTAACAATATCGCAATAAAAAAATATAATGCACGCCAAACTGTTTTCTCGTTTCTTGATTTAATTTTAATTTCAGCTAAAAACTTCTATGAAATTTTTACTCTTATAAGTAAGAATCAATTAGTAATATGCCCTGCTATACATTCTGCAGGAATATCCATCCTTGGAAGGAATCCTCCTGATATTATACCCTCTTATTTTTCAGATCCAGATACTCCTTCTCTAGTTGCATTATTTAAC
>JABUBL010000593.1_pt1 | contig 11132 bp, 7 predicted proteins | sample 7240371 | NCBI WGS metagenome assembly JABUBL01 (sample SAMN07256343, study PRJNA390944) | subsurface metagenome | isolation source: Methane hydrate marine sediment | place: Pacific Ocean: Eastern North Pacific, ODP site 1244 | collected 2002
GTAGGATTCATTTCCGGTAAAGTAAACATCAAAACAGGGATAGAGACCAAAAGCCCAGGCAAGTGAAGAGTTGTAGAAATTCTGGTATATCTCGTATAAATCCGGCTTCATCCTGAAGTCATCACTGGTCCTTATGAAATGAGCATTTTTGGTCTTAAGGGCCACTGGGTACAGCTTGCTCGGGCACATACACATCTGCACTGGTATATTGTATTCACCAAAAGACTCTATAACCTCTACCAACCACTTCTCCTTCTCTCCTATATGATTTAGGCTCCTAAACCTGTTCACATGCACAAGGTTATCTGGTTCAACCCAGATGGTTCTCCATTCCTTGAATTGTTTTGCCCTATCGAGCCAAAACTCTTCCCCTACCGGGATGTTGTCCTTCTCATTCCAGGAGTATTTTTTACGATAAGGGGTATTCTCATCGAAGTAAGTAGTCCAGATCCAAAGACCTATAGGAGTTTTTCCCTTTACGTTCTCAAATCGATGAGGAAAATCTTTTTCATTGGGTTCAAGTTCAACCACTCCCCAGATTGAGTTTATGAAATCTAAGATTTCCTCGCCGCTTCCTTTTTTAATTTTTTCAGCGAATTCAGAAATCTCTTCTGATGACGGCCATCTCTTGGAGTTCTTATACCACATCACATCTATCTGTAACCACTTGGCGGGAATTTCCTTGACTTGGAGGTCATTTAAGACTTCCGGAAGCATTTTTTCATTTAGGAAATTAAAGTAGAACGATCCATTTGCTGTTGAGTAACCTAGGTGAGTGTGGCACTCAGCAGCTACTCCCGGGATTCGTCTATGGTGAAGCCTTCTCAGGAAAGAGCCAGCTTCAACTAATGCCTCACTGGGGCCCTTACTTGAGTAAAATATCATCACCTTATGTTCAAGGGAACCATTAGGAATCCCGGAGAGCTCGCAGGCTAATTCTCTCCTGTTTTCTTTTTTTTTACAAACAAATCTAGTATCTATGAAATTATCTGCGGGTAAAATTACTATTGTTTTTCTCTCATCGTAGACCCAGAAAGGTAGATATTCTGTATCATCTTTGCTTGTTTCTAGCAATCGTTTCAAGGCATTTTTTGGCTTCTCTATTCTTATTATTGGCCAAACCCCTCCCTCATCAGAAGATTGTATGGCTGCCACACAAAGACCTTCATTTACTGAATTTTCTGGAAATAGCGGAAAATCAATGTCTAATGGCCTACCAGGAGGCTCCGGCAAGCGAAAGATTGCTAAAATCACTCCCTCACCATAAAACTTAAACTCCACCTCGGCCCTTAATTCACCTGACCACTTTTGCCTTATCCATTGGCATTTGCCTAATCTATCAACTCCTGACCCGAGGGAAAGTCTATCTAATTTCAAGGAATAGGGAGATAGCTCTCTTTTATCTATCCCCACTCTCCAGCTACAGTTTCTGACCCAAAAACTTTCTGCAAATCCAAAATCATAGCCCTCTGGCCTACACCGAAACCTAAAATTCTGCCTTTCATCTTCAAAAAGAACCTGCTCGTCTTCTTTAACCATCTTCATAAGATACCCTCCCTCTTTTTGTAGTTGTTCCCATCAGATACCCCTTTTAGAAATGGAAATCCGTTTATTATACGCTTTTTTTTAACCTCATTTATCTTCTTTTAAAAAACCTCTGAGGAAAGAGCTATTATTAAACCATAGATTAAAGGCCTTTTGCCTATCCCTTGATGCCTCCAATGACCAGGCCGCTGCGGATGTATTTTTGAAGAGAGATAAATATAATGATGATGGGACCAATGGCAACAACCGAATAGGCCATCAGGTCATTATATTTGATTCCATACTGGCCGATGGCATTATAAATCCCAATAGTTATGGGTCGCAGCTCAGCTTTTGTTAAAAAGGTGAGAGCAAAGACAAATTCCCCCCAGGCAAATAAGAAAGTGAGGATGGAGGAAACCATGATGGCCGGAAGAGCGAGGGGCAGGATAATTCGCCGGAAGGCTCCCAATAAAGTGCACCCATCAATTCTGGCTGCGTCTTCCAATGCTTTAGGGAACATAAGAAAATAGGGTCGCAGAATGAGAATAGCAAAAGGTAACCAAAGCATGACGTTGGCTAGGATAACGCTAAGGTAAGTATTAAGAAGTCCAAGTCTATTAAATATAATAAATAAAGGGAGGACCAGAGAGACATCAGGGAGCAATTGAGAAATGAGAAGAATAGAGATGAAGAAGGTCACTCCCTTTATCCTGAATCGCGCTAATCCATATGCGGCTAAAACCCCCAGTGTTATGGTTATCATTGTAGTAAAAGAGGCAATAATAAAGCTATTCTGAAGGTAGCGTCCAATAGAACCCTCTGTGAAAGCGATAGAATAAGATTCTAGGGTAGGATTTTTTGGAATGAGCAGGGGAGGTTTGGTGATGATTTCCGGGGAAGGCTTTATCGAGGTTACAAACATCCAGTAGAAAGGGAATAAAAGGATAATAGCTATAAAAATTCCTGTAAAAATAAGAAGCATATCTTTATTCTTCCTCACTCTCTTGGCTCCTCTTTAGCAGTAAATATGAGATAAGCAGATATTATGATAAAAAGAAGAATTAAGAGAATATTGGTAGCGGCTGCGCCCTGGCCGAATTCAAAAAAGAGAAAGGATAATTTGTAGGCCAAGATTGGCAAAACCGTGGTTGAATTAATGGGTCCCCCGCCAGTCATAGCATAGATAAGACCGAAGATTCTGAAAGTATAGATAAAACCAAGTGTTAGTACGATGAGGATAGAAGGTCGCAATAAAGGTAGGGTAAGACCTACAAACCTTCTTAGAGGGCCTGCTCCATCGACAGCGGCCGCTTCATATATGTCCGGGGGGATAGCCGTAAGTCCAGAGGCTAATATCATCATATTAAAAGGTATACCGATCCAGATATTGGCCAGCATTACCCCAGCTAAGGCAGTCTTAGGGTCAGCCAGCCAGGCAATTCCTTCTTCAATAAAATGGAGTTTTATCAATAGCTCATTTATAAGGCCATAATCTCCACTGAGAAGCCACCTGAAAAGGATGCTCACAGCCACCTGAGGAACCATCAAGGTAATCAAGAGAGACCCTCTCAGGTGGCCCGCCAGGGGGAAACTCAAGCTAAAGAGCAGAGCAAAAGCAAAACCGATGGTAAACTGGAAAAAAATGCAGCCAGTGGTAAAAATGAGAGAGTTCTTTAAGGAAATAGGAAAGGTAAGACTGGTAATTACTTGCTTGTAATTTTCCAACCCGATGAAGGCCTTGGTAGGTTTCATCAAAGTCATCATATTAACTTCTTGAAAACTCAAAATAAGATTAAAAGACAGGGGATAAATCATCACCAGGACAATATATATAAAGGCGGGTAAAATATATAAGTAACCTACTCTTTCACCTTTAGTAAGGGACTTGATCTTTATTTTCACCTCTTTTCACCGGTCAGAAATATATAGTCCTCTTTCCAACTTATCCGAAAACAGTTGGGCTATCCACCTTTTATAAAGTCCGGATAGCCCAACTAAAGCTATTTACTTAGATGAGTTTTTCTATTTTCTTAGCTGCATCCTTCAGAGCCTGTGTTGAGGTTTTTGCTCCTAACAATGCTTCTTGGAGAGCTGTGTAGATAGCTTCGGAGATTTGAGGCCACTTGGGATGGGGACCACGCGGCCGGGCATATTTCATCTGCTCAACAAATACCTTTCCCACAGCGTCGCTCCAGTGGGGAGAGGTTTCTGCTACCTTTTTCAAAACGGGAAGACAGCCCCATTTATAGGCCAATTCTTCGAGATTCTCTGGCTGGTAAGCCCACTTAATAAATTCCCATACCGCATCGATATTCTTTCCCTTGAAAAAGGCAAAATTCACTCCTCCCATAGCCGAGGCTTTCTCTACCCTTCCCGGGAGTAAAGCTACTTTAAAATTTACGTCTCCCATGGCTGGGAGGCACCAAGGACCGTTAACCATCATAGCCGCCCCATCATTCACAAATTGTACCCTAACTCCTGACCATTGATCCATACTGACGATTTCCTTGGACACATAACCTTTCTTCATCCAATTGACCCAGAGTTCGAGAGCCTCCACAGCTTTGGGGTTGTCAAGATCCCCAATGTCTACTCCATTTTGCGAGAGAAAAGGCAGCCACTGGAAGGTCCCTTCTTCCGTTCCTACGGCGGAGACAGAGAGTCCATATACTCCCGGCTTAGTGAGTTTTGCGGCATAACTGGTCAATTCTTCCCAGGTAGTGGGAGGTCTGTTGGGATCAAGGCCAGCTTCCTTGAACATATCTACGTTGTAGAAAAGAGCCAGCGTGTTTGTTTCAATAGGAATCCCGTACCCACGGTTTTCCCATTGAGTTGATCGCCATGGCCCAGGGAAAAAATCTTCTCCTGAGTATTCCCACTTAGCAATCCTATCTGTGATATCAGCGTAGGCTCCCATAACGGTGAAGCTAGCGTGATCAGGATTATCTATCATCATAAAATCGGGAGGATTTCCAGCAGCTACTGCTATAGCAACTTGTCTCTTCAATTCACCAAAAGGGATGTTTTTTGCCACCACCTTTACTTGATTCTGCGACTTGTTGAATATATCAATGGCTGTATAAAGGTAATTCCCCTCTGGTACATAGGACCACATTTCAACTGTTTCCAAGGCATAAGCTCCGCTAACCAACAAAAACGAAAATGCAATACAGAGGAAAAAACCCACGCACGTTCTTGTCTTCTTCATCCTTATTTACCTCCTTTGATTTGGCATTCTTTAATAAAAAGCCTGCCTTTAAAGGAATTGGTAACCAATGACTCACCTCCTTTCCCCTACATATACATAAATTTTTCTTTGACAACAGGCATTTTCTGCGCCTGAGATGATTACTCCAACCTTTTCTTTTATTGGGCAGTGTAGCCCCCATCTACGGAGAGGACAGCCCCGGTAGCATAGGGAGACTCATCAGAACCCAGATAAAGAATTCCATAGGCGACTTCTTCGAGCTACTCTAAAAACTCCTCCTCTGGCATTTTTGGGCTAATTCGAGGCACCAAAATTCCAAGCAACCCATTTGGCAAAGTAATTTTCCATGATGTTTAGATTAGTGCCCAACCGATTCACTAAGGGGGGCCTCTGTTGAATAGTAACCTCCAAGTTCTCCTACAAAAGAGAAAAGCTTCCTATCCTTTAACGGCTCCGGCGGTTAAACCTTTTACGATGGCTCTTTGAGCAATTGAGAAAAATATTAGACCGGGCAGGGCCACAAACATAGCCGTCGCAGCCATGGAATCCCACTGTACTAGCTCATCACCCACGAAATAGTGAGCTCCCACTGTTATAGGCTGCACATCCCGGGTGTTGCTAAATATTATACCATAGAGAAACTCATTCCAGGTCCAAAGAAACGTTATTATCGCCACCGCAGCTATTCCGGCGGCAGAGATGGGTAGCACAATGCTGAGAAAAGCACGGGTTCTGGTGCAGCCATCCACAATTGCCGAATCTATTAGGTCCCGTGGGAAGGCATCAAAAAATGACTTAATCATCCATACAGCAAAGGGATACCATAGAAAAGTGTTGAGAATGATTAGACAGGTGTAGGTATTTATCAGGTGAAGAAAACTCATAATGATATAAAAAGGTACTAATAGGGATATAGGCGGGATTATACGAGTTGCTATAAAGATGAGAAGTACTATCCCTGAGCCCTTGAACTTATATTGACTTAAACCATAGGCAGTAAAGAGCCCCCCGGCCATGACAAAAGCTGTGGTTCCCAGAGTAATAATCAGTGAGTTTCGGAGGTGTTTTAGTATCGGGCTCCCGAAAACTACCTCATGGTAAGCCTGTAGAGTAGGTTTTTGGGGGAAATAGGTTGGCGGCCAACTGAATGTCTCCTGACGCGATTTAAAGGAGGTAAAGGCAGTAAAGACTATGGGAGCCAGCATAACAGCCAGAACTATAACAAGTAGCAGGTAGGATGTGATAGGTTTTTCCAGTATCTTGGCTACTGCATTTCTCAGTCTCATTTTCACTCCTTCTTGAAGATGAAATATACATAGAGACCAGCAAAACTCGAGATTAGGACTAGCATTACGACGCCAGCCGCCGATCCGGTACCGTAGTTGACTCTGAGCCAGAGCTGCTCAATGATGTACAGACTTAAGACATAAGTGGCTCTGCCCGGTCCTCCCCCAGTCATGGCAAATATGACGTCAATAGTTCTAAAGGTGATCATACTGATTATGAGAAGTCCAACAAGCACCATGCGCTTGATAAGAGGAAGGGTTATATGCGTGAAGGCGCTGATGCAGTCGGCTCCATCCACTTTGGCTGCGTCATAGATCTCCCTGGGAATACTCTCTATAGCGGCAAGAGCGAAGATGGATATAAAGGGGATCCGCACCCAAGCATCGGCTACTATACATCCTAGCATGGACAGGATTGGGTTAGAAAAAACGGGGAAAGGTTTGGATATTAACCCCAGTTTCATGAAAAAATCGCTGAATACACCCACATTGGGGTTAAATATCCATTTCCATATGAAGCCTGAGATAACCAAAGGTACCGCCCAGGAAAACATAGCCAGTGATCTGAAGACTCCCGAGGCTCTGGTTATCTTGGATAGAAGTAAGGCTAAGATTATTCCACCAACGAATGTTATACCTGTTGCTCCCCCAGCGTATATCACCGTTTTCTGCAGGCCTAGCCAAAAGAGGCGATCGTTGAAGATGTATCTGTAATTTTTGAATCCAGTGAAAGTTATCGGGTATATGGCGGTGTACCGTAGGAAGCTGGTTACAAGAAGAATAATCACAGGAAATACTACTAAGGCAATGATTATGATAAGGCCGGGGGTAGTAACAATCAACCCATACTTGCTATCAGATATTTTCATAGTCTCAGCCCGCTGAGATTTTCTTGAATTTCAACTCACAGGAAAAGGTTTGCGAAGTATCCTTTTTGTCTATCCTTCGTGATTCATCAAGTCAAGCTAGAGAAGACTTTGTACTCGATGTCCATCATGTCACAGACATCTTTCAGTTCCCTCACCCAGTTGCCATAGACCGCATGAACGTGATTTGCCCCAAGCCCCCTAATCAGCTCATCGGCATCTACGAACAGCTTGGCAAACCCCTGGGGCCACTCAGGAGAGATTTCCTTGAGCTTCTCTTCCGGGTATGAGACAAATTCTCCGGAAATGATGGCCATCCAATATTTCCCATCTCTTCTCGCTAGTCTAGCTATGGTCACTTCGCCAGGCGCACACATATATTGAACCGTAGCCCCACCGCCGCGGTAGAAGTACAGGACCTGGGGATAGAAGGTAACATCCTTGAGGTTTTCTCCTGGATCGTCAGATTTTCCTGCAAAATAGGTGGCTTGCGCGCCACAGTTGCCGAACACAAAGACGTTATCAGCCGGGTCGTAATGACGTAGGTCGATGAACAAAACGGGGGAGTCGGTCAAGAGTTTCAATATCTGCATGGTTAAAGCCCCATCCAGGTCGCCCTCGCAGCCCGTCGGAATAGGCTCCTTTTTTCCATCCATGTCATAAGGGTCGTTCAGAAAGGCCTGGCTGAGACACTGGGTCACGTAGTATTCGCTCAGCTCGGGCTGGCATTTAATGGCAACGAAACTGAATTTCTTTTCCTCTATAATCTCCTTGGTGGCATAGTAGAAACGGATTTGTTGTTTTAGCTTATCCGGAGTGAGTGCTTTTCCATCGTACTTAATTTTTCGTACCTTCTCTGTCAGCCATTCGAATGCTTTTTCCACGGTAGATTCAGGGATTTTCTCTGCCCTCATGACGATTTCTAGCTGATCAACATGCTCCAAATCCACCCCAAATTGGTTCTGCCATTGTCTCGTGTCCACAGCTCCGACGTACATCCCCATGCTCCTTCCCCCTATTATGCCACAGGTCTCACCCCTTAAACGGTTCACCACCGAAGCGGCACGGGAGAAACTCAGGATTTTGTTGATCACGTTCTTGTCCGAAATATCGCCCCAGAGGCGCTTGTGGCGGACACCTACCTGATCGAGACAGCCCCCCGCAGCCAGCATAGCAACAAAACCCGGAATCTGGGGATTTAGATGAGCGAATAGGAGATACGGTTCCTGTCCATTCTTAGCGGCGATCACCGGAAAATGGGGAAATGACCATATGGAGAAGTTGAAGAGAGTCCCATCCACTCTGGCACATTTTAGAGTTTCAGCTTGAGCTTTGGCCAGCTCGGGAGTGTAAATGATCTCATCTGCGACAACCAGATCCAGCTCGCCCGTTTTCTTCAGGGCCTCCGTCAATCGGCTAAGATAATCCTTGTTTGTCTCGAGAAAATAATCATGTATGCGCTTTCGGCCATCCGAAAAGGTCAAAATGCCCAGTTTTCTTTTTTTCATCAAAGAAGACCTCCTTTGCACCTCTGAAGTGTCTCTTATATTCTTAAGCAGGCGTTTGCAAGAAGCGGTAGCTTCATGTCACGTACGCTAACGGGATACGCAGCTCATAATGCACCTGCGTATCCCGTTGATGTTCACCTTTCCAAGAGCAACCTGAGTCCAACCCAGGCCTGCTCTTTGATTTCCCAAACAAGTTACTGCATTAGATCGATATCCGCTTCGAGCTTCTCCAAAGCGGTATCCGGATCCATTTCTCCCATCACCACCATGTGGAGATATTCCTTGAACATCTCGAGAGCTTCCGGCGCCTGAGGCGGGAACGTTTCTCCCATGTGGTTAGCGACTGCCACCCCCCTCACATCGGGGAACTCTACCTCCGCTTTTATGACGGGATGATCATACACAGTCTTCATACAGGCCTCGTTGCCCTCTACATAGAGTTCATTGAACTGTCCCTGATAGCTTCTGAAGAAGTCAAGCCACAGCATGGCGGCTGCTTTCTTCTCAGGGGCTATGAAGGGGTTAATCGCCCAAGTGTCGGGCTCTCCCAGGCTTCGTCCCCTTATGCCTACACCTTTCCAGGCAGGAGCGGGTTTTACAACCCAATCGTCCTGTATCGCTCCGGCAAACTCTGGGTTACCAAAGTTCTTCATGAAAACACTACCGGCAATTATGAGTCCTGCTTTACCCTTGGCGAATACTTCAGGTGCATCCGGCCATCTATACTCGATCGATTCTTTCGACGTCCCTCCCCTTACCCAGAGGTCAGTAAAGAGCTTCCATACTTCCGGGTCAATGGTGATTTTCCCCTCTTTCACAATTGTTTCATCCTTAGCGTATGTAATCATAGTCCACAGTCGATATACTGAGTCAGGATCGCCTATTGAACACACCATGCCAGAGTAGCCAGCACCCAGATTCGCCCTGGCCCACTCGTCAACTTTCTTACTTGCCACAACCAGTTCCTGCCAGGTCTCTGGCACATCAACACTAGCTTTTTCTAGCCAGGAAGGTCGATAAAAGAGATACTCACTCCAGAGGGACAAGGGCGTGGCATAGAATTTACCACGGATTCCCCTCATGCTCATCAATACTCCCTCGGAGAAAAGCTTCTGCGCTTCAGGAGGATATAGCACGTCTACAGGATAAATCCAACCGGGAGCGCTCAGGTGCGGTATGTCCATCATTCCACGGTCCACATAGAATAGATCCACATCAGTTGATTTAGCCATGGCCACGGACAGAGTTTTTGGCCAGAGTAGTTCGTCTCTCATTTCTATGAGTTCGACATAGATCCCGGTCATCTTTTCGAATATCTTTGCATTGAGGACAGTAGCGGGGTCGTGCACCAAACTGCCGGAGTTCAGGAGCACGATTCGTTTGACGCCGCCTATCGCCTTTTTCCATCCCTCAGGAAGTCGATATCCGGTGAGCATTCCCTTTTTTCCTGCCAACTTCACTCCATATCCCTCAAGTTCTGGAGGTATTACCTTTACAGGTCCTTGACCGGTTATTCTCTCAACCAGAGATACAGGCTTGTCCCAGTTAATGTCACCTGGGCCTACTGCCGACAGGGGCAAGGTAGAAGCAGCAAAGCTACCAATGACAACTGCTCCTACCAGAAAAAGCTGCACTGCTTTGTTTTTCATCTTCTCTCTCCTTGGTACCTTTCACTTTCCTGGGGAAAGCTCCTCGAAGAGAAACTCAGCTTCCGACACTTCTCTTTTGGGAAAGCTTTCCTTCCCAGAGCTCGCGGCCTATTGATTTTCCTATTTCTCACCTCCTCCTGGCCCTATTTTTAGCTCTTTCCTTGAGACAAAGATCTAACTTGATTACTAATTGTTAAGCACTCTTTTTTGGTCGAGCGGGCGCATTAAATCGTGTAAAAAAGAGCTACCGTAGGAAAACCCCAGATTTTTTATCTTTATTGCTACTTTTTTACTGGGCAGTGTAGCCCCCATCTACGGACAGTACGGCCCCGGTAGCATAGGGAGACTCATCAGAAGCTAGATAAAGAATTCCATAAGCGATTTCTTCTGGCTTTCCCAGTCTATTTGCCGGACGAACTTTTTCGAGCTTTTGTCGAGCTCTTTCTGGATCAGCCTGTTTAGCTAAAGCTGAAGTTACCAAAGGGGTTTCCGTGGTTCCAGGACAAACACAGTTAGCTCTTATATTTTGAGAGGCAAAATCCAGGGCTATGCTTTTGGTCAAAGAAATCAATCCGGCCTTGGAGGTGTTATAAGCAACCTGATTTTTGATAGCTACAATCCCGGCTTCTGAGGAAACATTAATTACTACCCCGCCTCCCTTCTCAATCATTCGAGGAATACAATATTTGCAACAGAGAAAAGCTGCCCGTAAGTTTACCGCCATAATTTTGTCCCATTGCTCCTCATTTGTCCTAATTACATCTCCCTGGACATACAGTCCAGCATTATTAACTAAAATATTGATCTTTCCGTATGCTTCTAATACTTTGCTCACCATAGACTTAACCTGGGAGGGGTCAGTTATATCTGTAGGTACCAAAAATGCTTCTCGTCTTTTTCCTCTAATCATATCCACCGTGTCCTGTCCTCTCTCTTTATCTATCTCCACGATAGCTACCTTTGCTCCTTCTTCTGAAAAAAGAAGAGCAGTTGTCCTTCCAATCCCGGAACCGGCTCCAGTAATAATAGCTACCTTATTTTTTAGTCTCATCTGTTTTTCCTCGAATGTAAATGGGATAGCTTTCTGC
>JABUBL010000594.1_pt1 | contig 11126 bp, 7 predicted proteins | sample 7240371 | NCBI WGS metagenome assembly JABUBL01 (sample SAMN07256343, study PRJNA390944) | subsurface metagenome | isolation source: Methane hydrate marine sediment | place: Pacific Ocean: Eastern North Pacific, ODP site 1244 | collected 2002
GTCTGGCCTAAAAATTTAAAAGCTCGCTATGAATCAGAAACCTCTCATAGTACGCAAATCACCTCTGTTCCTTTAACCTTAGAGTTTGATCTTTCTTCAAAAATCGAATCGGGCAAGGAGGTTAGTTTCAGACTGAATTACTTTTCCAATACTAATTATCCTCTTTCTAACTTAGGCATCAAAATTGAATATCCTTCTGATTTTGAGTTTGTAAGTTCCAAGCCCCAAGCCTTAGAAGAGACAGAGTGGGAGGTCGGTCTTTTGAATAAAGCTGAAGGAGGCAGAATTGAAATAACTGGCAATGTCAAAGGAGAGGTTGGTGAACAGAAACAGTTCCAAGCTCAATTGGGTAGTTGGCAGGAAGGAGAATTTATTTTGTTAAAGGAAACTATTCGGGCAGTACAAATTGTTAGTCCTTCTTTGTACATTTCTCAAGAGATCAACAATAATCCTTATTATGTAGCCAGTCCCGGTGATACTTTGCACTATGAGGTTTTCTTTAAAAACATTGGCGATGAATCTTTTAATAATTTATTTTTAGTTGCCAGACTAGAGGGAGAAATCTTTAATTTAGATACCCTAAAAGCGCCTTTGGGCGACTTTGAACCAGGCGATGACTCAATTATCTTTGATTGGCGAAGAGTTTCTAAACTGCAATTTCTAGGATCCCAGGAAGAAGGTAAGGTTGAGTTCTGGGTTGAATTGAAAGATGACTGGCAGCCAGCAACAGAAAGTGATAAAGACCTGGTTTTAAGAAATAAAGTTTATCTTTCTCAGGCTCAGGAGGAATTTGTGACGAAAGTTAATTCCAAGCTAGAGATTATTCAAAAAGGCTATTACGAAGATGAAGTTTTTGGCAATACAGGTCCTATTCCTCCAGAGGTTGGCAGACAAACAACCTATACTATCATTTGGCAGGCTAAAAACTATTATAATGATGTCAAAAATATGAGAGTTAAAGCAACTTTGGGGAGCAATGTTCGTTTGACTGGCAAAATATTTCCTGAAGGAGCCAGACTTACTTTTGATTCAAGTTCTAGAGAGGTTGTTTGGGAAATGGAAAACTTAGATGCTGGTAAAGGTGTTTTAGGGCCTGGTCCTTCAGTTGCTTTCCAGATTGGTTTTACCCCCAAAGATTCCCAGCAAGATGAAACACCAACTTTAATTGGTCAGGCTAAAATTACTGGAGAGGACCAATTTACTAACTTAACTGTGTCTGGGGAAGATTCTTCAATCAACACTACTTTACCAGACGATGATACAGTTTCCTCGTCCGAGGGAGTTGTCAAATAATATGACTGATTTAATGCAGAAAATTACATCTTTAGCTAAAAGAAGAGGGTTTATTTTTCCTTCTTCTGAGATTTATGGTGGTTTTGGATCTTGTTATGATTTCGGGCCTTTGGGAGTGGAAATGAAAAACAATATTAAAAAAGCCTGGTGGGACGAGATGACCAAAACCCAAAAAGATATTGTTGGTTTAGATGCAGCAATTTTAATGTCACCAAAGGTTTGGCAGGCCTCGGGCCATTTATCAGCTGGTTTTGCCGACAAATTGGTTGAATGCAAAAAATGCCACAAAAGGTTTCGTTTAGATGAAATCAAAGGAAAGTGTCCAGAGTGTGGAGGCGAGTTAACCAAGCCCAGAAAGTTTAACTTAATGATGAAAACCTTTATTGGCTCAGTTGAAGATAAAACTTCAACAAGTTATTTGAGAGCTGAAACATGTCAGGGAATTTATGTTAACTTTGAGAATGTATTAAATTCAACGAGATTGAAGGTTCCTTTTGGTATAGCTCAGATTGGCAAGGCTTTCCGTAATGAGATTACTCCTGGCAACTTCATTTATAGAACAAGAGAATTCGAACAAATGGAAATGCAGTGGTTCTGTCAGCCTAAAACAGCTGATAAGTTCTTTGACTTTTGGAAGAAGCAGAGAATGAAATGGTATTTGAATTTAGGAATTAAAAAAGAAAACTTAAGAGCCAGAGAGGTGGCACCCAAGGAAAGAGCCCATTATGCCAAAAGGCAGGTAGATATTGAATATAAGTTTCCTTTTGGCTGGCAGGAGATCGAGGGGGTGCATAATCGGGGAGATTATGACTTATCTAATCATGCTAAGCATTCTGGCCAAGATCTTAAATATGAAGGATATTTCCCATACATTATTGAAACCTCAGCCGGAGCTGACAGATCATTTTTAACCTTTTTGGTCGATGCTTACTCAGAAGTGAAAGGCGGTAGAACAAAAACAACTGAAGCCACCAAAGAACTCGAAGTTTTATTAAAGATTCATAAGGCTTTAGCGCCAATCAAAGTTGCTGTTCTGCCTTTAGTCAGGAACAAGCCTCAATTAGTCAAAAAAGCTAAAGAAGTTTATCAATTATTAAAGACTCATTTTGTGACGCAATACGATGAGCTCGGCTCAATCGGCAGAAGATATCGCCGCCAAGATGAGATTGGCACGATGTATGCTGTGACGGTTGACTTCGATACTTTAAAGAAAAAAGATGTGACTTTAAGGAATAGAGATACCATGAAACAGGAAAGAGTTAAAATAGACAAATTAGTTGAATGTTTAAAAAAACAACTTTTAAAAACGGCTTAAGAATTATTACTGTGCCTCAGAAAGGAACCCAGGCAGTAACAGTTTTGGTATTAGTGGGTACTGGCTCTAAATATGAGACAAAGGACATTTCGGGCATTTCTCATTTCTTAGAGCACATGTTCTTTAAAGGAACAAAGAAAAGACCTGACAAACTAGAAATAGCTGAGACTTTAGATAAGATAGGGGGTATCTACAATGCTTTTACCGGAGAAGATTATACTGGCTATTTTGCTAAGGTTGCTGCTTCTCACTTTGACTTGGCTTTAGACTGGGTTTCAGATATTTTTCTGCACAGCATTTTACCAGAAAAAGAAGCCCAAAGAGAAAAAGGAGTGATTGTTGAAGAGATTAACATGATTAATGATAATCCAATGACCCACGTTGAGATTTTATGGGCTAAGCTTTTGTATGGTGATCAACCAGCTGGCTGGGATATTGCCGGTACTAAAGAGAGCGTCAGTAAGATTAATCGTCAGAAACTGCTCAATTATATGAAGAGTCAGTATGTGGCTTTAAATACTATTGTTTGTGTGGCTGGCAACATTAAACCGTCTCAAGCTGTAGCAAAAGTTAAGAGAAGCTTCTCTTCTATTGGCACGAGTCAAGGCTTGAAAAAAGCAAAAGTCATTGAAAGACAAACACAGCCCGAATGCCTTTTGCACACAAAACAAACGGATCAAACCCATCTTTGTTTAGGTAACAGAGCTTACAATCTTAATCAGCCCCAAAGGTATACTCAGGATATTTTAGGAATAATCTTGGGAGGGATGATGAGTTCTCGACTTTTTATGGAAGTAAGAGAAAGACTGGGTCTGGCCTATTATGTTAAAACTGAGGTAAGTTCCAATCCTGACACCGGCTTCTTAATGACCAGGGCTGGTGTTGACAACAAGAATGTTGAGAAAGCTATTTCTGCTATTTTGAAGCAGTACCGAAAGATTTCTCAGAAAAAGTTGCCCCAAACTGAATTAAAGAAAGCCAAAGACTATATTAAGGGTAAGATGGCTTTAATTTTGGAGTCTTCTGATGCTTTAGCTTCTTTCTACGGAGAACAAGAACTTCTCAAGAGAGAGATTTTAACACCGAAAGAAATATATGCTAAAATTGATAAGATTAGTTCTCTAGATATTTTAAAGGTAGCTCGAGACATCTTTCAGCCCAAAAAGCTAAACCTGGCTTTAATCGGGCCGTTTAAGAATAAAAATAAGTTTGAAAAATTATTAAGAAAATGAATCAGTCAAGGATATTAGATATTTCTTGGGGAACGATTTTGAAACTCACTGTTACTCTTTTTTCTCTTTACATTCTATATCTTATTAGAGATATTTTAGTTTGGGTTGTCTTTGCCTTAATTATTTCACTTTTATTTAATCCAGCTATTAGTTTTTTAAGAAGAAAATACTTCCCCAGGGTTTTAGCCACTATTTTAGTTTATGTTTTGCTTTTCGGTATTTTAGGATTTTTAATTTATTCAATTGCTCCTCTCTTTGTTTCTGAGGTTCAGCAATTTTCTCAAATATTCCCTGAGTATTTTGAGAAGATTTCTCCACTTTTGAAGGGTTTAGGCATAGAGGCTTTTGAGAACTTTGAGAATTTCAGTCAAGCATTTCAAGAAGGGTTAATAAAGGCTTCATCTAATATCTTCAGTGCCTTGGGAGCTATTTTTGGTGGTATTTTTTCTGCCATTACCATTTTTTCCATTGCCCTCTTCTTTTCCCTGGAAGAAAAAGCAATAGATAGAGTAATCGGTATTTTGGCTCCCAAAAAATATGAAGCTTTTGTTTTAAGTCTTTGGGCAAGGTCACAAAAAAAAGTTAGTGGTTGGTTTGGAGCAAGAATTCTCTGTTGTATTTTTGTCGGTCTGATGACTTTTGTGACTTGCTATGCTTTGAATATAAAATATGCAGTTTCTTTTGGTTTGTTAGCTGGTATTTTAGATATTATCCCAATTATTGGTCCAATCATTGTCGGAGTCAGCATTATTGTTTTAATTGCCTTAACTTCTTGGACAAAAGCTTTGTTTTTCTTGATAGCTTTTATAATTATTCAGCAAATAGAAGGAAATATTTTATCGCCAGTTTTAAGTAAGAAATTTATTGGCTTGCCGCCAGTTTTAGTCTTAGTGGCGGTTATGATTGGAGTAAAATTATGGGGGGTTATGGGCGCTCTTTTAGCTATCCCCATTAGTGGTATTTTGTTTGAGTTTATAAGGGACTTCTTAAAGAAGAGAAAAGAAGAAAAAGAAAAAGCCCAAGTTCTATGACTAGGCTCTATATTGTTGCTACTCCCATTGGCAATCTAGAAGATGTTTCGAAAAGAGCCCTCCGAATATTGTCGGAGGTTGATTTAATTTTGTGTGAGGATACCAGAGTAACTAAGAAATTACTGGATCATTATGAAATTAGAACTCCAACCTTGAGCTACCATCAGCATTCGAGGTTAAAGAGAATTGAACATATTATTCAGCTTTTAAAAAGAGGGAAGAATTTAGCTTTAGTGTCTGATGCTGGTACGCCGGGCATTTCTGATCCTGGTAATCAACTAATTGCCAGATTAAGCCAACTAGATATTCAAATTATTCCAATTCCCGGACCTTCAGCAGTGACAGCAGCAGCTTCTATCGCTGGTTTAGCAATGGACAAGTTTTTATTTATAGGCTTTCCACCAGTCAAAAAGAAAAGAAAGAGGTTTTTTGAGGAAGTGGTCAATTCAAAGTATCCAGTAATTTTCTATGAATCACCCTACCGTATAATAAAATCCTTAACTGAGTTAAGGACCATTGATAATAGATTATCAGTGGTGGTTTGCCGGGAGTTAACCAAGAAGTTTGAGACAATCTATCGAGGAACAGTTGAAAAAGTGTTAGAAAAGTTGGAGAAAAGTGAAGTTAAAGGTGAATTCGTAGTTATAGTAAAAAGAAAATAGTAATTAAAACCACTAGAACTTGACTGAAAATTCTCCAAAAGAGGGGAATTTTTTTATTTCTAGTAATATCATTGATTTTTTGATGGAATTCCCAATGCTTATTTAAGAATTTGTTTTTCTGGAAAATTATAGCCAATAGAGTAAAGCTGTCAGGCAAAATAGCCAAGAAAGCAGCAGCAAAGATTAACAGTGTGTTTTCGGAAAAAAGGAAAATCAGTAAAGCCCCAAAAGCAATATCTAAAAACACCTTAAAGAAATCAAAAAAAGACTTATGCCAATGTCTTTTTTTAATATTCTCAACAGAATATTCGTATTGTGGTAAAGCGTCCAAAAAATAATGGCTCAGAAAAGCCAAGCAGAGCGCCAAAATGGGATTTGATATATTGGCAGCAATAGCTGCACCAGCTAAAAGGTGACAAGTTAAAATCATGGAAAATTAATGAAAATGTGATAAAATGTATTCAAGTAATATTATATCATGAAAAAGAAATTCTACATTACAACAGCGCTCCCATATGTGAACTATACGCCTCATGCGGGTTTTGCTTTGGAAATTATTCAAGCAGACGTGATTGTTCGTTATCACCGCCTTTTGGGCGAGGAGGTTTTTTTTCTGACTGGGACTGATGAAAACAGTTTAAAAAATGTTCAGACAGCAAAAGAAGAAGGCATTCCAATAAAAAAACTAGTGGATCGCAATGCTGGGAAGTTTAAAGCTCTCAAAGGAGCACTGAATTTATCTTTCGATGATTTTATCCGCACTACTGAAGAAAGACATGTCAAAGGAGCTCAAAAATTATGGCAGGCTTGTCAAAAGGACATCTTTAAAAAGAAATATAATGGGCTTTATTGTGTTGGGTGCGAAGAGTTTTACAAAGAAAGTGAATTAGTCAATGGCCTTTGTCCAGAGCACAAAACTAAGCCAAGTTTAGTTGAAGAAGAGAACTATTTTTTCCGACTTTCAAAATATCAAAATCAGTTAAAGAAAATAATTAAAAAGGATCAAGTTAAAATAATCCCCCAGACCCGCAAGAACGAAGTTTTAAGTTTCATAAATCAAGGACTGGAAGATATTTGTATTTCTCGTCTAGCTCAGCGCGGGGAGGGCTGGGGAATACTTGTACCAGGCGATAAAAGTCAAATTTTATGGACTTGGTACGATGCTCTTAGTAGCTATATTAATGCTGTTGGATATTCTGATAATCCAAAAAGATTTAAAAAGTGGTGGCCAGCTGATGTACACATCATAGGCAAAGGAGTGACTCGTTTTCATGCTATTTATTGGCTAGCCATACTTCTTTCAGCTAAACTTAGTTTACCTAAAAAGATTTTTGTCCATGGCTATTTAACTTCTGGCGGGCAGAAAATGTCAAAGACCTTGGCTAATGTCATTGACCCTTTTGAATTGGTTAAAAAATACGGTACTGACCCGGTAAGATACTTTCTTTTACGAGAAATTCCGCCAACAGAGGATGGCGATTTTAGCTATGAAAAGCTTGAAGGTCGCTACAATGCTGATTTAGCAAGTGGTCTTGGTAATTTGGTAGCTAGAGTTATAACCTTGGCTAAAAATGCCAAACCTGAGATATCAGACATTAAACTTCAGACAGAAATTAATAAAACTCATAAGAATTACAAAAAGTTTTTGGAGGGATTTAAGTTTAACCAGGCTTTAATTGCTATTTGGGAGTTAATTAGCTTCTGCGACAGATATATTGAGAAGGAAAAACCATGGCAGGCTCGAGACCAAAAAGTTATCAATAATCTATTGTTCGCTGTTAAAGAAATAGCTAAGATTTTGCAGCCCTTTTTGCCAGAAACTTCAGAAAAGATATTACAACAATTAAAAGATAAAAAAGCAAAACCATTGTTCCCAAGAATTTAATGCTTATTGATACTCACGCGCATTTAAATTTCAATGCCTACAAAGAAGATGTTGATAAGGTGATTAAAGAAACTTTGGCTAATGATGTTTGGATGATTAATGTTGGTTCGCAGTACATTACCTCAAAGAGAACAGTCTATCTTGCTGAAAAATATCCTCAAGGAGTTTATGCTGCAGTTGGCCTACATCCTATTCATCTTGAGACAAAGCTAGTTAAGGTAAAAGTTGATCCTGAAGAGATTAAGTTTCAGATACAAGAAGAAAAGTTTGATTACGAAAAATACAAAGAACTTGCTCAATCAAAGAAGGTGGTAGCTGTTGGTGAGATTGGTCTGGATTATTACTGGAAGCCCAAAACCAAAAAGAAATTAGCATTGTTTAAAGAAAAACAAAAAGAAGCGCTTTTGCAACAACTAAACCTAGCTAAGGAATTGAATTTGCCAGTAATTTTTCATTGTCGCATGGCGCACAATGATCTCATAGAGATTACCAGCTCTAAATTAAGAGGGGTTATTCATTGTTTTACTGGCACTTGGGAACAAGCTCAGAAGTATATGGAAATGGGATTATTTTTGGGTTTTAATGGCTTAATCTTTAAAATGGATTTTAATGAGATTATTAAGAAAGTTCCTCTGGAGAGAGTTTTAATTGAGACTGATTGTCCATATTTAACACCTCCTCCAAAACAAGGTAGAAACGAGCCAATATATGTAAAATATGTGGTAGAAAAAATTGCTGAACTTAAAAGTCAAAGTTATGAAGAAATAGCTAAAATAACTACTGAAAATGCCAAAACACTCTTCAAACCAAAAATCGCCATTATTGGCGGAACTGGGGTTTATGACCCTGGAATTTTTAAGAAAGAAAAAGAGATAAAAATTAAAACCCCTTTTGGCTATCCTTCAGCTTCGATTGAAATTGGAGATTTTTTAGGTAAAAAAGTTGCTTTTTTGGCCAGACACGGCAAAAAACATCAATTTCCTCCTCATCAAGTTCCTCAGAAAGCTAATTTGTGGGCTTTAAGACAATTAGGCATTGAAAGAATAATTGGTATTGGGGCTGTTGGTTCTCTAAAGAAAGAGTTTAAGCCAGGGAATATTGTTATTTGTGATCAGTTCATTGATCTTACTAAAAAGAGAGATTATAGTTTTTACGACAAAGAAACAGTTCATGTTTCTTTAGCTGACCCTTTTTGTCCTGACTTGAGAGATTTATTTTACAAAGAAGCTAAGAAATTAAAAATTCCAGTTCACAGAACAGGCACTTATTTCTGCATTGAAGGGCCAAGGTTTTCAACTAGAGCTGAATCAAGATTTTTTAGAAACTTTGCTGATGTTATTGGTATGACTTTAATCCCCGAAGCAGTTTTAGCTAGAGAGCTTGAAATTTGCTATTTATCTTTGGCCATGATTACTGATTACGATGTCTGGCAGCCCCATCCCGTTAATATAGAAGAGATAATTAAAACAATGGGAAAAAACTTAGAGAGGATAAAGAAGCTTTTGAAAGTTGCTATTCCCAAGATTAAAGACCAAAGAAACTGTTCTTGTCAGGAAGCCCTAAAAAGCGCTAAAGTTTAGAGAAAATAGATCAAAGGGGTGCCTCTGCATTTTATGTAGGGACACCTTCTTTTAAATAGACAAAATGAGTAAAATAAGCTAAAATTAAAAATGATTTATGAAGTATAATCCTCAGGAAATTGAGCCAAAATGGCAGAAGCATTGGGAAGAAAAAGGCTTTTATCAAGCAGAGGATTTTTCTCGTAAGCCCAAAAAATACATTCTCATTGAATTCCCCTATCCCTCAGGAGATGGTCTTCATGTTGGTCATGCCCGGAGCTACGTTGCTTTAGACGCTGTCTCTCGCAAAAAAAGAATGGAAGGATACAATGTCTTATTTCCCATTGGTTTTGATGCTTTTGGTTTACCAACAGAAAATTATGCCTTAAAGACCGGCGTTCATCCTCGAGTAGCTACTGAGAAAAACATTGAGGTTTTTAAAAGACAGCTCAAAAGTTTAGGTTTGTCTTTTGATTGGTCAAGAGAAGTAAACACCACTGATCCTCAATATTACAAATGGACCCAGTGGATTTTTTTGAAACTTTTTGAGAAAGGCCTAGCTTATCAGGCCGAAATGCCCATTAACTGGTGTCCTTCTTGTAAGATTGGTTTGGCTAATGAGGAGGTAGTGGGAGGCTCTTGTGAACGTTGCGGAACTCTAGTTGAAAGAAAAACACTAAAGCAATGGATGTTAAAAATTACTGCTTACGCTGACCGATTAATCGATGACTTAAAAGAAGTTGATTATTTAGAAAAGATTAAAGCTCAGCAAATCAACTGGATTGGCAAAAGTTATGGTATAGAGATTGATTTTAAGGTAATTGATTCAAATGCGGTCATTAGAGTTTTTACCACAAGAACCGACACTCTTTTTGGCACGACAGCGGTTGTTTTAGCACCGGAACACCACATAGCTGAAAAATTAATTACCAAGGAGAACAAAGAAAAAGTACAAAACTATATTAAAGAAGTCAAAAGAAAGAGTGATTTTGAGAGAGAAAAATTAGAGAAAGAGAAAACAGGAGTTTTTACAGGAAGTTATTGTTTGAACCCAGCTAACAACGAAAAGGTTCCCATTTGGGTTGGTGATTATGTTGTGGCAGGTTACGGCGGGGGAGCTGTTATGGTGGTGCCAGCCCATGACTTTCGTGATTATGATTTTGCTAAGAAATATGGCTTAGAAATCAGAGAGGTTGTTTCAGGTGGTGATATTTCCAAAGATGCTTTTGTTGATTCAGGAACCTTGATCAATTCTGGTAAGTTCAATGGTTTGCCTTCCGAGAAAGCCATTGAAAAAATTACTGAAACCTTGGAGAAAAAGAAATTAGGCAGAAAGATGGTTCAGTATAAATTAAGAGATTGGGTCTTTTCTCGCCAACATTACTGGGGAGAACCAATTCCCATTATTCATTGTCCTAAATGCGGTCTGGTCACAGTCCCAGAAAATGATCTACCAGTTGAACTGCCTTATATTGAGAAATATCAGCCAACTGGCACTGGTCAGTCACCTTTGGCAGCTGTTTCTGACTGGGTCAACGTTAAATGTCCAAAATGCAAAGGCCAGGCCAAGAGAGAAACTGACACTATGCCTAATTGGGCAGGTTCTAATTGGTATTATATGCGTTATTGCGACATAGAGAATGATAAGGAATTAGCCAGTCGCAAAAAATTGAAATATTGGCTGCCGGTTGATTGGTACAATGGTGGCATGGAACATACAACGTTACATCTTTTGTATTCCCGTTTCATCTATAAGTTCCTTTATGATATTAAGGTTGCTCCTCAAAAAGAGCCCTATCAGAGAAGAACTTCTCATGGCATTGTTTTAGCAGAAGATGGTAGGAAGATGTCAAAATCCTTTGGTAATGTCATAAACCCTGACGATATCGTTAAAAATTATGGAGCAGACGCTTTAAGAGTTTATGAGATGTTTATGGGCCCTTTTGACCAAACAATTGCCTGGAGCATCCAGGGAGTCAAAGGAGTTTCCAGATTCTTAGAAAGGGTTTGGAAATTAGCCTTAGAATGTTCTGAGAATAAAAAAAATAGCCCACAAATTCTCAGAGCGCTTCACAAGCTTAATAAAAAAATAGACGAGGATTTAGAAATGACAAAATTCAATACCATCATTGCTAGCTTTATGGAGTTT
>JABUBL010000595.1_pt1 | contig 11122 bp, 10 predicted proteins | sample 7240371 | NCBI WGS metagenome assembly JABUBL01 (sample SAMN07256343, study PRJNA390944) | subsurface metagenome | isolation source: Methane hydrate marine sediment | place: Pacific Ocean: Eastern North Pacific, ODP site 1244 | collected 2002
CAAAATGCCAGAGATGCTAATAAAGGAACATTATACCTAGATTAGCTTTTGGGGGCAGGTCAACTCAACGATGATTCTAAAAGTTGAATACAATAGTAGGACTCAAAGACTTAACTCGGACTTTGCTTTGCTACGCTGACGATTAACTTTATGAACCGAACCAGTGCCCCGACTCCCAACCCAACTGCGATGATGATTAGAACAATGGTTACCACTACTGGCACAATATCGACGGCGGTGGCATTGGGAATCACACTGAAATCAAAGGGGAATATGGATACTAGATTCGCAACCACAACAACGCCGATCACGGTAAGGATAATTTGAATAATCTCCCGAAACCAGAATCTATCATAAATTATCATAATGATGTTAGCGGCTACGGATATGACTAATGCTGTAACCAGAATCGGGAGCCAAACAAAATAGTCGCTGGTGAGCATTGATAGTCTGGTGACGCTCCCGTCTGGTTCGACATGGTACCAGGCTATATACTGGTGGAAGAAGGAGAAGAAAATAAGCAATACTACATTCCAAAAGATTGAGGCGCTATAACCAGCAATCCTGCCGGCTCTGGTGCGTGCGAAATAGTCCTCCACTCGCTTTCCAAACTCTTCCATCTTTTCTGATATTGCCGGAGAGGGTACTTCTCGAGGCTCAGATGGTTTTGGGACTTCGTCGGGACTTGTAGACTTAGCTGTCTTTTGTTCCTCACCTGTTTCAGGTTTTTCACCACGCCAAGTAACTGGCAGTATTCCTTCAGCCACATGACCTGCCACCGGAACTTTATACAGCTCACCTTGGTAAGCCTTGACCATCAGAAGTATCCACAGAATGAAGGCCAAGATGCCGATAATGGCATTAAAGAAACCACCAAAGAAAGGTATCCAGCTTAGAAGCCCACTCGCAACAGTCAGCACACCAAAGGTGACTATAGACTGGAGGGCATGGAAGCGAACGAATTTGTTCTTTTTCTCAAGTACAAGAAAGACAATACCAGTAATCCAGCCACCGAGGTAACAAAGTAATCCGGCAATATTTGGCTCCAATCCGGTTGTTGAACCACCTGCAGTCATCCGCTGTTTCTGCTCAGCGTCAATCCGCGCCTTCTCCTCCTCGTAGATTTTATGTCTTTCTTCCGGTGATAATTGCATCACTACCTCACTCTTCCGAGGCATATTATAGCAGAAGTAAAGGAGGGGAAAAAGGAACCTTTTCACCGTATTGTAAACAAGGTGTCACAATGTGCAGCGAGGGTTAACAACAGGCATTCCTTAGAGTTAAACCGAAGGTCGAGTTTTACCTCCGGTACACCGTCTTGGTGGTCCTCATGTTGATGTCGAGGAACTTATATTGAAGCCAGACTGAATCTGGAAAGGGATAGGTAGCATCAGCTGCTTCTTCAATCGTGTTATAGGGCCCTTTGATTAAGCTTTGGTTCTTCAACATTCCCCGATTGTCTATCAGGTAGAATTTGCCATTTTCGACATATAGACATGTGACATGGACGCCACTCTGTGACGACGACTTTGCCTGCTTATTGCGAGCCTCAAGTACAACAGCAGCTTTATCGGGATATTTGTCGAAATCATTGTAAGTATAGCCATTTCTGATAAGGCAATGTAGCGCAAATCTGCTGAAACTCGTGCAAACGGCAAACTTCTTTTCAAAGACCACCTCTGGAGTTATATGAATGGCGTAGTCGTGTCTTTCCCGGCTATAGGGGATGTTATCTAAGATGTAGATGCTTATCATATTCGGTGAATTCAGTCTATCAACGACCTCATCAAAATCTTTCCATCTATCTGACTGGTAGTTTTGTGAAGTAGAGCTGTTTACCCAGGCAAACCGAGCTAGGCTTGACACAAGGTCTCCTTCGGCCAAGCGAGCAGCTTGGTCATAGGTAACACCCAATTCCTCGACTATATCACGGTAGCTTGCGCCTGCTTTGCGTAGCTGCTTTGCGCTCTCCGCGTGCTCTGCTAGCTCCATTTCCTCTGGGAGCTCCATATCGTAGACAGCCCACACTAAGGCTTGCAAGGGGGTGCAATATTTCCTGCTATCCTTAACCCCCTCGCTGAGAACAGCCTCAAAAAATGTCCTACGTTCCGGGTTCGATGCTAAAGATAAAACATCCTCTACTGCCTCTAAGTTCTTTATGCTTGTTTCTTTAAAATCCGGGAGCTTTCTCAACTCGTCTGCAAGCTCAACATAAATACTTCCCAAGTCAACCAAGTATTGTGTAAGTAACTCGCTCGTATACCTCTCAGGTTCCCCTAGAAAGTCTGATTCCAAATCGGTCAACGTACGATCCCGTATGCAAAACTTGTTGATTACCGCATATTCGGCAAAGCCCTGGTCAGGCAAGGTTGAGACAATCGTCAGAAAATTCAGAACATCAGCATCTAATCCAAGGTCTATAAACTCTTCTTGAATCTGCTCTGAAAATTTCCACAGATATTTCAGAGCATTTACTTCTTCTTTAGATACCTTGCTATCGGTTGTGAGCTGTCTAACTATCTTGATTTGAACGGGCTCCGAATAGCCAGACACTAGTTCAATGAGTTCTCTTTCATACTGATCCATTTCTGGGCCTAATACCCTCAGCTCACTAACTATGTTGAGCGGGAGATTTAAGCTTTGGGCATAGTCAACAATCTCGTTTGCCTTTACAATGAGGCTTGAGCTCAGACCACCAATGTTAATTTCATAAGTGCCTGATACATCTTTTATCAGAGAAAAAGTTACTACTTCTGAGCTATCTGGTTTTATTAGTGCCGTCTCTTTTACCTCTGCGGTGACACCATCCACAGATAGTATTACAGGATAGATGCCTTCACTGCCACCAATGTTTTTCACGACAGCTGTAATACTCACCGTTTCCCCAGCCACTGCGTCCATCGGATTAGTATCCGAAGATATTATCTCAAACTCTGCCGGTGCAGGAGTTGGAACTGGAGATGGCGCTGGTGCTGGGGTAGGTGCTGGAGTAGGAATAGGTGCTGGTTCTGTCACTGGTGCTAAGGTCGGTGCTGATGTGGGGATGCAGCTCATGATACATAAAGCTAGAGCTGATAATACTACGACGACTGGAAATAGCCTTCTCATCAAATCCCCATCAACCCTACCTATCGTTCTTAAGTCTGTCTTATTACAGGTACGCCAAATTATACTCCTATTTGTGGGGTTGTCAATGTCTAGAGCAACGATAAATCCCTGCCCGTGTAGCTACTATGACACCTCTTAGAAATACTGCTACCCAGATATTGCCAACAACAAAGCTTTAGGAAATAGCAGATAAGCTAGTAATGTTACTGAGCAAACAGCTAACTAGGCTTTGCCAGGCACGCTAAAAAGCAACACAATTGCAAATACAGTGCAACTTAATATAAAAGGCTTAGGTGGTTTTGGCAGTGTGGAGAGGGCTGCCGTCAGTGGATATTGTGATCGGTGCTGAAGTGTTTCTATGTATGACTGAGCCAGTTTTGTGAGGTGGGTCAACCTCAGAGCGTGTGGAATGAGATTTGATTAAATCACTGTTTCTGCCCCTTCTTAGCCTCTTCCAGTTTTGCCACAAAGTCCTGCCGTGGTGGGGAGAAGATGTCAATGGCAAGGCATCCCCTATCGGAAATATAGCCACCGTGTTCCACATTGGGAGGGAAAATAATGACATCACCTTTCTCTAGGTGATATAATTTCCCACCAGTTATTACATCACAGGCACCATCAGTGACAGTCATGATTTGTTCATTTTCATGGTGATGGACGGGAACTAAGATATTGGGATCGAAGTTAAGAAAACTGACCGTGAGCCTTTCCGCGGATACAATGTGGCTTTTCGCACCAGGGGCTGGCTCTATAGTGGGAACGTCGCGATAACGAATGACACGTTGGTTGAACTCTTCCTGAGTTGCATAAGGTTCTTTCCTTTCCACAATTACCTCCCTATTCAGATTATTAATACGAGTGACTAAATTATAGTCTTATTTGGTGGGATGTCAATACTGAAAAAAGGAACGATTTTAAGCCTAATGAGACGGAATGCAATTTTGTTGCATATGCCGGACATGTAAAGCAGACACAGGTATATAGAGCGCCTGATTGTGCCCTGACTGTTATATATGCAGTTAGAACAAGAGCCAGGTATGTCTTGCCTTGACGAGTCAAAATGCGTATACTCTGAATTAATCACTGCCTGTTGGCATGCGAAACAACGAAAAGGAAGCAAGCAATCGGATGAGGAGGTGAAATTATGGTCATTAACAGAAACCCTAGCCCTTTGTAATTTTAAAATTTAAATAACCGAGTACGAGGTGTTATAAATGAGCGAAATACCAAGTGAACCAATACGTCCGGGCAGCTTGACCTTGGAACAAGCTCGTAAAATTGTTGACGCCATGGTGGAATACGCTACCACGACTAAGCCAGGTCGGGGTATGGCCTTCGCAGTGGTGGATGAGTGCGGTGTTCTCATATGCTTTGCTAGAATGCCTCAAGCCTCTCTGATTAACCGACAAATGGCTGAATACAAAGCCTGGAGTGCCATAGCATTCAAACGGGACACCAGAGCCACCCGGGACCTATTAGCAAAAATAGGGCTCAAAGCCATCGATTTCTGTGAGCCTGACAGATTGACGCTTATCCCCGGGGGCAACCTTATTCGGACAAAGGAAGGCTTTACTGTTGGTGCCGTGGGCACTAGCGGCCGCCATTATGACGAGGACGAGGAGTTAGCGCTGGTTGGTGTGAAGGCCTACGAGCAAAGCTGATAAGCCCTTATAATGACAAGAGACTCGATCCGCATCACGAAGCAGCTTGGTGACTTGCTACCTAGTTGGTCTTATTAAGCTTTATCAGCCATGAATATACGCATCACAAGAGAGAACGGTTTGTGTATTAACTGGTACCGGACTCAAGGACCCCAATACTGCCCTGAAAAGTGCAGGGCCTTTTCTTGGGTTTCCAGTTGATTTAACAGCTTAGGACAGCCTCTAGCCTGCGGTTAAAATTAAGAGTTAAGGAGTATTAACATGACTAAGGCAATAAGAATAACCGGTGAAGAACCAGGAGCATTTTTTCAACATCGCCCAGTAGTAGCTACGATAGTTACCGCCCGCGCTAGGGGGAAGGATAATGCTCTGGCGATAGGCTTGCATACCCTTATTTCTCATAACCCGCCTATATGTGGGATAGCTGTCATGCCTGAGAAGTTCACCTACGAGCTTATCACTGAGAGCAAGGAGTTTGGAGTCAATTTCATGCCCTTTGAAGAGGTTAAGCTAGTTTGCGCGGTGGGCACTAGCACTGGCCGAGAAATAGATAAGTTTCAGAAGTTTAATATCGCTAAAGACAAGTCAGTAAGGACAGAGGTGCCAATCTTGAAAAGTGCCTATGCCGCCTATGAGTGCAAGTTAATTGACGATAGAGGCTATGGTAGCCACAGGTGGTTGGTGGGAGATATTGTGGCTGTGCATTGGCTGAAGGAAGTCTATACTCCGGAGAACACGCTGGATTTAGATAAGATTAGCCCTATCCTGTTTCTAGGGCGGAATGTTTATCTTACCACTTCAAAAGATTCCACAAGGAATATTGGTCGCATTATACATTGAACCAATATTATAGTTCCTCTGTTGCACAAAACAGACGCTTTGCAATGAGGTAAACAATTACCTGCCCCCAAAAAGGATACCACTTGTTAAGTTAGAGTTACCGGTATTTTAGCTTCAGGAGCGGGTGAGTTTGATACTCTTGTAATATCATTCTATTAAACATATAATCATCTGCACTATGAGGCTTCCTGAATTAACCAAAGACCTCCTCAAACAATGGGACTGGGGATTATTCCTACTGATATTCCTTTTCATGGCCTTACCTAGGTTTTACCTCTCATATAGCGTTTATCTTATCGGAAACGCGATACCAGATATCAATGCGCTGGCAACGGTTGCCCAGTGGCAGTTCATTGAGCTTCTACTTGAGGTCTTGCAGGAGACATTTGTCCTGGCTATATTTTTCTTTGTAGGTAGGGGAATACAAGGTAAAGAAGGGCCAGGATACCCAATAAGGACATCGATAACAACAATCTTATTTTTCTCTTGTGGTCTTGCAGCTATCCTCTTTGCTTTCTCCGATAACTTTGTGAGTGTTATAGGCACTCCTGAGACAATCCGGGAGACAACATCGGCATTCCTGAAAATCAAAACGGCAGGCGTCCCAATATTCCTGCTGAGCCTAGCCTTGGTAATCATCGTCGAAACCCTAAACCGGAAAAGGATGCTACTGACTCTTGCAATTTTACAGGTAGTATATCGATTCATTCTCGATAGCCTTTTTTACGGAGGATACTCTTTCTCCCTTAACTTAGGCGTTCTGGGTGTCGCCTGGTCCGACCTTATTGCCAGCCTCGCGCTGCTTATAACCGCGCTAGTCATGATAAGGTCGATTGCGTTTGAAAAGGTAAGGAATTTGTTATCGTTCTTCACTCTCAAGGACTGGAAGGTTTACTTCAGGGTTGGAGGCTGGTCCGGTCTTGATAGTTTGGTGAGGAACTTCGCCTATTTCTTCATGATTGTCCGCCTGCTGAACTTGATTGGTGCCAATACAATCGGTGGGTATTACCTTACGATGCATATTCTCTGGAGTTTCCTGCTGGTGCCAATCCTAGCCTTATCCGAGAGTGCCAAGGTGTTGATTGCTAATCACTCGGCTGATCTCCTTAAAGTCCGCAAGTTATGGTATTCATCCTTAGTTATCGGGGGTATGTTCTTGATCCTCTGGTTATTATTCTTACCATTCTGGGGTAGGTTCGCTGGATTTCTGAATTCCAACATTGAAATTGTGAACATTTCTGCCGAGGCGATGTCGATACTCATTATTCCATATATGCTTCTTGCTCTTAATCTTGTTACCGACAGCATATTCTACGGTGTTGGAAAGACAAGGTACATGGCTTACCAAGCGATAATAACCAACGGTATAGTCTACGTACTGGCTTTTATAGCTTATTTAATGGGGTTTTGGACACCTACCTTCAATTCCATACTGATCCTTTTCAGTATCGGAATTATTGTTGATTCATTATTGACTGTATTCTACGCTTTTCGCGTACTTTATCCCCGTAATTGAAACCCGCAAACAACTTCCTCACCAATCATCTACGAAGCTTTGATGAGGATAATCCAAAAAAACACGCTTACTTTACTGTAGCTTGGAATACAAAGCTTGCTTGATGCACTGAAATACAACACAATTGCAATTACAGAGTACCCTAATATAAAAGGCTTAGTTGATTTTGGTGGTGTGGGGGTGGGTTGCCGTCATTGGGTATTGTGATCGGTGGTGAAGTGTTTCTATGTATGACCGAATCAGTTTTTGGGGGCATGTAAATATGGATATCGGAGCCGCAAATACCAACCTTTTCCACTATTATTCTGACTTCATGGTCAGTCAATGGTTTTCTCGATTTATTGATAAGTCTGAAGACACTGGGGCTTTTCAAGGCTGATGGCTTTCATTTCTCAATAGCAGTCAGTGCACATCTATTCTGGTTTTACCGTGCCCAGCATTGTCCCGGAAATGCTGCCATCAACAATCAAGTGCGTGCCGGATATATATTTAGACTCATCTGAGGCCAGGAACAGGGCCGCCTGGGCAATATCCCAAGATTCACCCTGCTTGCCGGTAGGCGACATAGCGTCTCGTTTTTGCCACATCTTCTCAATATCACCGCCATAGGCATCTTTGCCGTATTCCGCTACCATCGGCGTCTTGATAAGTCCCGGCAGGATTGCATTGACGCGGATTCCCTTATCGGCATACTTGTAGGCAACCTCGCGGGTGAAAGCGATAACACCTGCCTTGGATGTCGAATAGGCAACGGCGGGAACGGTAATGGTTATCGCGTTAATAGAAGAGATATTGATAATAGAGCCATGCCTCTGCTTTAACATGTAAGGTAGCACATGCTTGCAAGTCAGGAACATACTCTTCAGATTAATCGTCATAATGTGGTCCCATTCTTCCTCACTCGTTTCAACAGGGTCACCATATCCCCCTATGCCAACATTATTGTGCAGGATATCGATACGGCCATACGTTTCAATACAACTATCGGCCATATTCTTGCAATCTGATGATTTAGAAACATCTGCCTTGAAAGCGGTGCAATTTCCACCTTCCTGATTGATCAGATTTTCGGTTTCTTCAGCTGCTTCAAGGTTATTATCCACCAGCATGACGCTGGCCCCCTCTCGGGCAAATAAAATGGCAGTGGCCTTTCCATTACCAATACCCGGACCAACGGAACCTGCGCCTGTGATGATGGCTACCTTTCCCTCTAATCGCTTGCACATAACATTCTCTCTGTTCCTCTCCAAGAATTACATATCCGGCTTTGAAACTGTCTCGAACATCCTGTCCGCGGCTTCTCTGGCTGGCATCCCAATGACGATGCCTAGCCTCTCAGCCGTCTTATTGACCGCTGAGATAACGCCTTTCTCATAGGTACTGGTACCATTACCGATATGAGCTGACATACTTGAAACGGTAGCAGCTGGTATCCCATTTGCCGCCAGTATTTTTAATCCGGCGATGCCAGCGCTGTTCTTGCCGATCCCTCCGTCGTTGCTAATGACTCCTTTTATCTTTAATGCTGACAGGTGTTCACCACTATTTTGCCCGCTATGCGAGCCAGTGATAATTATATCGGTACAGTTTTCGGCATGGACATCCGAGCTCGTATCGACAATAATCAATTTTATTTTACCAGATTGCCTTATTATTTTTTGTCCTCCCCCGCTGCTTTCTGAGGCAAACATTTTATCCGTGGCTTCTTTGGCCGACATTCCGGCGGTAATGCCCAGTCTCTTGGCCACCTCGTTGGCTACGGATATCTTGCCCTCCTCATAAGTGCTGGTGCCATTGCCAATCTCGGCGGACATACAGGAAACAGCCGCCGCTGGAATCCCATAATTTTCCAGAAATTTTAGACCGGCTATTCCCGCTTTATCTATGCCAACGCCAGCGTCATTGCCAATCATGCCAATGACCCCAGCCTTCTTTGCCATTTCGCCGACATTCAAACCAAAGTGAGAGCCATCCACAACGATGTCGTCTTTATTGGTTTCGTCTATTGATGTGGCCGAATTGGCGATGATGACTCGTCTTCCCTCCGATTCCCGTACGATTTTGTGCACCTCTTTAACCATCATTATCGCCTCACTTTATCATTTGACTGGGTAACCAGAGGATTATTTGGGGGAAGATGACGCAGAGCGCGAGGCCAATAATCACCAGGAAAATGAACGGAATCACACCCCGTATAATATCGCCCATAGTCAGGCCAAGTTCTTTACTGGCGGTGCCGCGCAGGAAGAAGATACCGGGTGCAAATGGTGGGGTCATAAAGGACATCTGAAGATTGACGCATATCATCATGGCAAACCACAGCGGGTCAAAGCCAAGCGCAGGTGCAAGGGGCGAGATGATGGGTACAATTATGAACAAAATGCCAATCCAGTCGATGAAAAAGCCAAGGAGAAAGACGATGAGCATGACTGAAGCGAAGGCACCCCAACGCCCGCCCGGGGAACTCAATATCAATTCCTCCACCACGTTTCCGCAACCTGCGCTGAGGAACACCCCAACGAAGGCAAAAGCACAGCTGCCGATGAGTAATATCATGCTGGTGAGCTTCAGTGTAGCGATTGCTGTTTCTCTCAATACTTTAAAATTAAAACGGCGGTAGGCTATGGCCAGTAAGGTGGCTACAAAGGCACCAGTGGCACTGGCTTCGGTCGGGGCGGCAATGCCCAGAAAGATTACCCCCAGCACCGCTAGAATCAATATGGCAGTGGGCGCCAGAGAGGTAATGAGCAGTATTGTCTTCTTAAGGAAAGGCATTCTCCTGTCCTCCGAAGGGATTGGTGGTGCAATGTGCGGCTGTAAATAGGAACGAATGCCGATGTAGAGGCAATACAGTACCGATAGGGTAAATCCCGGAAAGAAGGCCGCCATGAAGAGTTTGCCCACAGAAATCCAGGCCATGGGGCCATAGATGACCAGCATGATGCTCGGAGGGATGAGGATGCCGAGGCAACCACCGGCTACCACGGAGCCACTGGCCAATCCTTTATCATAGCCGCGCTTGAGCATTGCGGGCAGCGCTACCATCGCCAGCATGGTGATGGATGCGGCGATAACGCCGACACACGCTGCCATAATGGTGCCAATGAGCACTGTGATAATAGCGAGCCCGCCCCTGAGCCCTCCAAGCCATATATATAACGCGTCATACATTTTTTCGGCAATACCAGAATGCTGCAGCATGCCACCCATGAAGATAAATGCAGGGACAGCCAGCAGAGTATAGTTGGTGACTAGAGCGAAAACCCTGCCGGAAATAATCTCAATGGAACCAGTGCCGAAGAGCAAAAAGCCAAATATTACTCCTACCCCACCGATGGGTATCGCCAGCGGGAATCCGGTTAGAACTCCCACCATGATCAGTCCCATCATGAGTGCTGTGGTAAGTTCCGGGCTGATATCAATCATATGGTCTTCTTCCTTATCAGTAAATATAAATTGCGTATGAATTCAGCAATAGTCTGCAAGGCAAAGAGACAGATGCCAACAAAGATAACGGCCTTGATGGGTGCCGCGGGGGGTCTGAAGCTGCTTTCGGCCAATTTTTCGTTCATTTGGATGGCGAACTGCGTGCTCGAGTAAGAACCATAGATGAGGACGATTAACAGCGGGAAAAGAAACAGGACTGAAATAACCACATCTATGATAGCACGTCCCCGCGGCGAGAAACGGGTGTAAAAAACGTCAACCCGGATATGCCCGTGATGCTTGTGAGTATACGCCCATCCTAATACGGCCATACTGGCACCTATCATATACGATGTCTCAAAAGCCCACTGTGTGGGAGCATTGAAAACATAGCGCACAGTGGTCTCATACGTCAGTACCAGTATAAGAGCTATACTCAGCCAGATGGCTCCCCGTCCTGTATATTCACTGAGGGTATCAATAATCCTGACGATTTTATTCATTATGAAATAGCACCCGGTCGAGTGAAGAGTCCGCCCCGCCCGTATGAGCGGGGCGGATTTTCCACTAT
>JABUBL010000596.1_pt1 | contig 11118 bp, 14 predicted proteins | sample 7240371 | NCBI WGS metagenome assembly JABUBL01 (sample SAMN07256343, study PRJNA390944) | subsurface metagenome | isolation source: Methane hydrate marine sediment | place: Pacific Ocean: Eastern North Pacific, ODP site 1244 | collected 2002
AACAGCCCTGGGTGCCCTAAAAATTGATTCTGTGACGAGTGACGATTTTCTGGGGAAGCTTGAAGACATTATCAACACTATTACGCAGTCGACCTCCCCCCGCCGCATAAAGTAGCCCGCCATACCATCGGTGATTAGGGTGACCGGGACACCGGCCTGCTGTAGCTCCCAGGTGGTCAGCCGCGCCCCCTGGAGCAGGGGACGGGTCTCCGTGGCGAACACCGTTACCTTCTTGCCCTGTTCCTTCGCCCGGATGATTACCCCCAGAGCGGTGCCGTAGCCGCCGGTGGCGAGGGGACCGGTATTGCAGTGGGTCAGTATGCTGGAGCCATCCTTAATCAGTTCAGCGCCGCGCTGGCTCAACTGCTCGGTGGCGTCGGCCTCTTCAGCGTGGATTTTTTCAGCTTCGGCGACCAGGGCGGCTTTAATCTGCTCAACGCTGTTGCCGGTGGCTGCCTGCTGCATACGCTCCAGGGCGCGGAAGAGGTTGCGGGCGGTGGGGCGGGTGCTGGCGATAGTGTTGATAATGTCTTCAAGCTTCCCCAGAAAATCGTCACTCGTCACAGAATCAATTTTTAGGGCACCCAGGGCTGTTGCATAGGCACCAGCTATCCCGATGGCAGGAGCACCCCTAATTTTCAATTCTGTGATGGCTGAGGCTATTTCCCGGTAGTCGTCCAGCTCTAAATAGACCTCTTCCCCGGGGAGCCGGGTCTGGTCAAGCAGTCTTAAGCGGTTGCCGAGCCACTCTATCGGTTGCTTGTTCATCTTTTACAACCCCGTCTCCCCTTCAAGAGAGTAATTGCGCAATTGCGCCAATGAGTAACTGCGTAAATCTATTATTCAGAGAGACTCTGCCCCTCTCACTCTCCTTCTTTTGGCCCCTTTTCTCTCTGTTGTTCTGCCCACTGCTTACGGTGAAGCTCCATAGCCACGAAGCTGTACCCGTCCCGATAGAGATGCCCGCACGGGGTGAAGCCGCACTTCTGGAAACACTGCTGCGCCCTTACGTTCCAGTCCAGCGTCTTCAGGTAGATTCGTTTGAGCTTCGTCTCCAGGAAGATATGGTTGATCAGGGTGGTTACGGTATCGGTGCCGTAGCCCTTGTCCCAGTAATTACGGTCGCCAATCATAATACCCAGTTCCGCCTCACCCTTGTCCTCGTCAACGTTATAGTAGGTGCAGTTACCGATGTGCTGCCTGCCGTCAAGGGTTTCCACGGCGAAGCGGTAGCTGGTGGAGGGGAGGAAGCGCAGGGTGCAGGCGTGGTCAAATAGATACCGGGTGTAAGACGTGGCCAGCAACGAAGCGGCATCAAGCTGGGCCAGCTCCGCATCGGTTTGCCAGGTGTAGTCGTTACGGGCATCGGATAGTTTCTTATCGCGAAGTATGACCTTGTTACCGGTAATCATGCTATACCCAGACTATTCCTCCTCGTCTTCCTCCTCCCCGCGTTCCCAGATAGGTTCGGTGAAGAGGTCGATATACTCTTCCATCGCCTGCGCTGCCAGCTGCTTCATTCTCTCGCTTGCCTCCACCGCCAGCCCGGCCAGCTCAGCCAGGTCGATTTCAATACCCAGCACTTTGGTCAGTACCTTGAGCACCGCCAGAGCCGCCACCGGGTTCTGGATGCGGGTGGCGTACATGGGCACTTCGCCCAGCAGGCAGACACCCTCAATATTCCTCTCCTTGGCGACACCCAGCAACAGTCCGTTTAATCCGGCGATTTGCAGGTTGCCGGCTTGTACCAGGTCGTATTTTTTCAGGTCTTCGGTCACCTGCTGGCTGGTGGCTACTCCCCAGACTCTGGGCGGCTCGGTATGGTGGATGCGGGTCATCGCTGCCGCGCAGGTATATACCCGCTTTACCTGGAACTTCAGGCCTATGTCGAGGACACAGTTAGCCAGGTCGTATCCCTTGGAAGCGGGCTGGTCCTCGCTGATGAACAGGATAATATCGCTGCCTCCGCCCTTGTTCTTCCAGTAGTAGAAATTGCTCTGCGGGAACTGGGGTGCCTCGACCACGTTTTCCTTGACCAGTACGCCGATGGGGTCGAAGAAGTGAGAAGCCTCGACGGTGCCCAGTTCCTTGAAGTCCAGTTTTCTTCTCAGATAGTTAGCCACGATGGTAGCCACGTCGCCGATACCGGGCCAGGCGGCCAGCATATTCGGGGAATTCAGCTTGGGCCGGGCATGAAGCTTGACCAGACCACTCATTTTGCTGCACCTCTCATCACGGTTTAGCGGAAGCCTTTTCGGTTGCTTACTATAAGCTTACCATAGTCAGGTTTTATTAGGTAACCCCATCCCCTTTATCCCCTTCCCCTTATCAAGGGGAAGGGGAGGTATTTTTGAGAGGGGCTTCGCCCCTCTGAGACTCCCGCTAAGGTTATAATTTTTTCAAGAATGCAGCAGCTTCCTTTGCCGATGCTTCCCAGTATGAGGTTGCCAGTGAAGTCTGGAATATTATCGCAGAATACCGTGCACGACTTGGATCCTTTAGGAATTTTATACCCGATTCACAGCTTTTGATATAGGCTTCCATTGCCTTCTCCTCAAGCTTCTGGATGCCGCGCAATTTTCTCATATTAATCCCTTTAAGTTCAGGAGCTTCTTTTATAGACTCCAGTATATCAGGTAATTCCTTAAGAGCTTCTGAAAAAGCTTCAAACTTTTCTTGTTGTGAATCGCTGTCTTCGGCTTGGGAAACCCCATGTATTATCGGAGCAGCTCGGTCCCGTATCGAAAAGAGAACTCTCAACCATTCAGCTACCACTGGTTTATCTATCTCTTTCACTTTGTACTCCCTTTACTTATGCCTACTTACTCGCTACTGACAGGCTGGGGCAGTAGAGGTGGGGGGTTCGTAAGAAGCCGCCCACCCACCTGGTCTCGCTGCCGATGGCGGCGATGTCTTTAAGGACCTGATAGACATTCCCGGCGACCATGGTGTCCTTGACCCTGCCGACTATCTCCCCGTTTTCCACCTTATAGCCCAGCAGAACGTTGCCGCTGAAATCGCCACCCAGGATATTGCCCTGTCCGGCACCCATGAGCTGCTCGATGACCAGGCCTTCCTTGATGTCGTTAACCATTTCATCGAGGGTAGCCGTGCCCGGGGCAATGGTAAAGGCGCTGGGCGACGGTGCCGGCAGTCCGCCACGACTTCTACTGCCGTTGCCGGTGCTGCGGGTATTAGCCAGAGCGGCGGTCTGCAGGTCGTAGAGAAAGTTAGCCACGGTACCCCCCTCCACGAGAGGGGTGCGCTGACTGGGTATCCCCTCGTCGTCACAGGGACGACTGCCCGGCTGGTAGGCGATAGTCGGGTCGTCCCACAGCCAGAACTTTTCATCAAAAACTGTCTGTCCCAGCCTGTCACCAATCGGTGACGCCCCTTCCAGGACGGTCTTGCCATTAAACGCTACCATCAGGGGCATCATCATGGCGGCGACACCGTTGGGGGTAAACACTACCGGCAGTGACCGGGTGGGTACCGAGGCGCGGTCTTTGGCCAGCTCAAGCTGGTGGAGCACCCTGTCCGTCACCGTCCTGGACTCAGCCAGAGGGTGGCAGGAGCTTTCACTTTCGCCGACAAAGAGCATATCCGTGCCCTTGATAAGACTACCCTCAATACTCAGGCTGAAGAAGCTTTTCCGGTAATCCGCCTGCCCGCCGCGCGAATTCAGGATACGGACGGAGATGACACCCTTGCTTACCTCGGCTTCACAGATAATTCCCGGGGTATGGTTGGTGACCGCAGTTATCATCTCTTCGCCAAGCTTGACCATTGCCTCAATGGGTACGGTCTCCACCGCCGTATCAAGGACTTCAACCTGGGGATAGGGACCGGGGGCGGGCAACTGGAACCTGGCCAGCGTGCCCAGCCGGGCAGTTTCTACGGCGTTATGAACCAGGTCCTGGCCTTTATCCAGACTGGTGCCGGTGGCGTAGCCGAGCCTGCCCCCTTTAACGATGCGCAGCGCCAGGCTGGTTTGCTGTTTGGTCTGGAGCTGCTTCACTCGGTTGGCTTCGAACTGGACCTGCGTTTCCTCAGAGGAAACGGTAAAGACCTCGGCTGCCTCGGCTACCCTTTGAGCTTGCGCCAGGATATTCTCCATTCATCTTCCTCCCACCAGGCAGCGGCGGATGCGGATATGGGGGCTGCCGTTGGTGACCGGAAGGGGCACCTGTACCCCCTTGCCACAGCCGCCACCCTGGTTCATCTCCAGGTCATTGCCAATGGCGTCTATGTTCTTGAGAGTGGTGAAGACATTGCCGGTAAGCGTGACCGGTCTCAGTGTCTCGGCGATTTTGCCGTGACGAATCATGTAAGCCTCGCCCGCCGAGAAGGTGAACATCTCCATGCTGGTGGTGCCGCCGTACCAGTTCTTGACATAGATACCCTCTTTGATGTCAGCTATTATATCCTCAAAGGAGGCGGTACCGGGCTCGATATAGGTATTGGTCATGCGGACAATCGGGGGGTGGCGGTAGTTGATAGCTCGGGCGTTACCGGTCGGCGTTTCCTTCATCTTGGCGGCGGTCTCTCTGGAGTGAAGCCTGCCGACCAGTTTGCCTTCCCGGATGAGGTAGGTCCTGGTGGCGGGCACGCCTTCATCGTCGTACTTGTAGCTGCCTCTCAGACCGGGTAGGGTGGCCGTATCCACGATATTGAGTTCCTGGCTACCGAACTGCTTGCCCAGAGTCATAATTTTGCGCAATTGCGCATTTTCGTAAACGAAGTCGGATTCGGACAGGTGCCCGAAGGCTTCATGGACGAAGACACCGGCCAGCACCGGGTCGAGCACCACGGTGTACTCCCCCCCCGTTGCCTGCGGTGCGGTCAGCAGTTCCACGGCGCGCTGTGCCATTTCCGCTACTGGCTGGTGGAGGCCCTGCATAGCGCTGAAGTCGCCGAGGCTGCCCAGGCTCAAGCCTACCTGCTGAACCTCGCCATCTTTAGCGGCAATGGCTGACAGGCGGAGGGTGATGTCAGCCCTTTCCTGCTCAATATAGCTGCCTGATGAACTCAGGAAAATGACCTTTTTCTGGCCGTCCGCATAGCCGATAGTAGAGGTCTGTATCTGGGGGGTGCGCCAGATAATGTCGTTATACTCGTCCAGCAGCTGTTTCTTTTCCGTCAGCGGGATGGTTACCGGGTTTTTATCCGCTTCCCGCGGCACCTTATCAACCACTGGTGCTACCGGCGCCAGCTTGCTTTGTCTGCTGCTGACCAGCCTTGCCTGTTTTACGGCCAGCTCTACCCTGCCGGGTAGCTCATCAAGGTTATTAAAGCTGACAAATCCCCACCCCCCTCTGACCAGGGCGCGGATATTACCCCCGGTGGCGGTTGCCCGGCCGATGGACTCCAGCTCTTTTCCCCGGTAGGTAATGTGGCTGGTCTGGCTCTCCTCCAGGCGAGCCTCTATATAGTCGGCACTATGCTTGTTCAGTTGTTCAGCCAGTTCACGGCCAGCAGTGTCAAGATACGTCATACTCTTTATCCACGGTGGGAAATGGTGGGGGTCTTTCGGCGAGGTTAGTTTACAAGACCTTCAGGCTGGTTGTCAATTTGCCGGCAGTATTTACCGATTTCCCCATACCGCTTGTCTTTAAAAAAGGAATTGTGGTATACTGACCAACGGTCATTTAAGAATAGCGAGGGCAGTAGTTGCTAACAAACTACGGTTATATCGGTCTATTTCTTATCGTTGCCGTCCTTTTTACCCTTTTCATGGTTATTATTCCCATTATCCTCAGATTTCTCAAGATTGTCCCCAGCCACCCCAACCCCATCAAGAATGCCACCTTTGAGTGCGGCATGGAGACCATCGGCAAAACCTGGGTTCAATTTAACTTTCACTATTACTTCTATGCCCTCATTTTCTTGGCGCTTGATGTCCTGGTGGTTTTCCTGTACCCGTGGGCAGTCAGTCTCCGAGCGCTGGGCATTTCCGGTTTTGTCATGATACTGATTTTAATATTCATTGTTTTCGTCGGCTACCTGTATGCCTGGAGAAAGAAGGTTCTGGAATGGAAATAGCTGGAGCCAGGGAATACATCTATCCGGATAAGGAGCTGGACCGGGAGGAGGGTCAGGTTATTGAGGAAGTCAAGGCGAACAGTCAGGGGGTAATTCCTGACCCGGACGAGTGGCTGGAGGAGGAGCTGGAAAGAAACATCCTCCTGACTACTGTGGACGCGTTGATTAACTGGGGGCAGCGTTCCTCGCTCTGGACGGTAATCTGTTTCCCGGCCTGCTGTGCCTTTGAGTTTATTGCCGCCAATGGTCCCCGCTTTGACCTCTCTCGCTTCGGCATGGAAATTCTTCGTGCCTCACCCCGCCAGGCGGACCTGATGATTACCGCCGGCACCCTGACCTGGAAGATGGCACCCAACGTGAGGCGGATATATAACCAGATGGCTGAGCCGAAATGGGTAATCGCCATGGGTGCCTGCGCTATCAGCGGCGGTATCTTTGCCTCGTCTTATAACGTGGTCCCGGGCTATAACCACATTATCCCGGTTGATGTTTACGTGCCCGGTTGCCCGCCCCGCCCCGAGGCCCTGATTCACGGGATACGGATGCTGCAGAATAAGATAGCCAAGAAGTCAATATTGAAGAAAGGTTGAGCCAGGGATGACCGTAGCCCTTTCCGGCAGGGAAGTCGCCGGGCAACTGGAAGAAAAATTCCCGGGTGGTATTCTGGAGTCTGACCAGAATTGCCTGGTGGTGAAAGACGATTCCCTGCTTGGGATAGCCTCCTTTCTCAAGGATACCCCGGGACTAAACTTTGATTACCTCAACTACATTACCGCGGTAGATTACTTTGAGTACTTTGAGGTTATCTACCAGCTGACCTCCCTGGAGCATAACCACAGCCTGGTGGTGAAGGCGAGGTGTTACGACCGTGATAACCCGGCGCTGCCTTCGGTGGTCGGGCTGTGGCAGGGGGCTGATTTTCAGGAACGGGAAGCTTTTGACCTGATGGGTATCAGGTTTGACGGGCACCCGAATATGAAGCGTATTTTCCTCTGGGAGGGTTTCCCGGGGTACCCACTGCGGAAGGATTATCTCTAGATGACGATTGAGACTAAGGAGATGATGCTCAGGACCGAGCCATTCGTCCTCAATTTCGGCCCGGTGCACCCGAGCACCCACGGGGTTTACCGGATGAGGGCAACCCTTGACGGGGAAGTGGTTCTGGACATCGAACCGGTTTTCGGCTATCTGCACCGCGGTATCGAGAAGCTGGCAGAGCAGCGCACCTTTACCGGGTTTATTCCGCTGACTGACCGCCTGGACTATGTCTCCTCGATGAGCAACAACATGGCTTACGCTATGGCGGTGGAGAGGCTGGCGGGGATAAAGGTGCCGGAGCGTGCCGAGTACATCCGGGTCATCATGGCGGAGCTGCAGCGCATCGCCAACCACCTGATTGCCAACGGGTCTTTCTTGAATGACTGTGGCGCCTACTTTACCCCCTTCCTGTATATGTTCCGGGAGAGGGAGAAGATTATAGACCTCTTTGAGATGGTATCCGGGCAGCGGCTCACCTATAACTATATGCGGGTTGGCGGCGTCAGCCAGGATATTCCTGACGAATTCCTGCCGGCGCTGGCTAAGTTCGTGAAGCAGATGCCGGGCAAGGTTGATGAATATGACCGCCTGCTCAAGCAGAACGAGATATTGCTGGCTCGCGCCAAGGGCGTCGGCATTCTCAGCAAGGAACAGGCGGTAAATTGCGGTATCAGCGGCCCGATACTCCGTGCCTCCGGTGTAGCCTGGGATTGGCGCCGGGCAGACCCGTACTCCATTTATGACCGCTTCGAGTTTGATATTCCCACCGCTAGCGACGGCGACTGCTATGACCGTTTTCGGGTAAGAATGGAGGAGATGCGCCAGAGCCTGCGCATCGTCGAGCAGGCAATGAAGCAGATACCGGCCGGCCCGGTAAGGGCTGAGGTGCCGCATATAGTCCGCCCGCCGGCGGGAGAGGCTTACGTGCATATTGAGGCGCCCAAGGGTGAGCTTGGCTTTTATCTGGTGTCTGATGATTCTATTGCCCCCTACCGCTGCCACGTCCGGCCCACCAGCCTGATAAACCTGACCGCCCTCCGTGAAATGGTCAGGGGGTGGAAGATAGCCGACCTGATAATCATCTTCGGCAGTATTGATATTTGTCTGGGTGAGGTGGATAGATAGTGGCGATAGTTGATTTGGTTATTAATACCCAGCATCACCTGCAGGCAGTGCCCCCGGACTGGCCGGGCGGCTTCTGGTGGCACTGGCTCTTTTTTACCGTCGTCCTCATCGTCTTCGTGCTGGTTATGGTGATGGCGGTTATCTACATTGAGCGCCGGGCAATGGGGCGCATGCAGTCCCGCCTCGGCCCCAACCGCACCGGTCCCTTCGGCGTGTTTCAGCCGGTGGCTGATGCCGTCAAGGTGCTGCTCAAGGAAAATATCGTGCCCACCAATGCCGACAAGCTGGTTCACTGGCTGGCGCCGGTGGTTGCCTTTGCCCCGGCGCTGCTGATTTTTGCGGTGGTGCCCTTCCAGAACGGGGCGCTGCTGGCTGACCTCAATATCGGCATCCTCTACGTGGTGGCGATTAGCTCCGTCTCCACGGTGGGGGTATTCATGGCGGGGTGGGGCTCCAGCAACAAGTACTCCCTCCTCGGCGCCATGCGTAATGTGGCGGCAATTGTGAGCTATGAGATACCCCTGATACTGGCGATTGTGGGCGTGGTGCTGATAGCCGGCTCGCTGTCCCTGAACCAGATTGTGCTGGCTCAGGATATCCCCTTCATTTTATTGCAGCCGCTGGGCTTCCTGATTTTCTTCATTGCTGGCTGTGCCGAGATTAACCGCAGCCCCTTTGACCTGATGGAAGCCGATTCCGAGCTGGTTGCCGGCTTTCACACGGAATACTCCGGGATGAAATTTGCCATGTTTTATCTGGTGGAATATGCCGAAGCCGTGGCTATCTCGGCGATAATCGCCACTCTCTTCCTCGGTGGCTGGAGAGGTCCGTTATTGCCGCCGTGGCTCTGGTTTATCGTCAAGGTGGTTATCGTCTTCTTTGTCATGGTCTGGATGCGGACCACGCTACCCCGCATCAGGATTGACCAGCTTATGGCGTTTGCCTGGAAGTGCCTCTTCCCCCTGGCGGTAATTAACCTGCTGATTACCGCACTGCAGGTGCTGACCTTATCCCAGGATTTAATATGGGTGATGATACCGGTTAATATCGCGATAATGGCAGTGCTGGTATTGCTGTGGTCTAAATTCTACAAGTTAGGATGGGGCAGAGTTGAAGTTTGAACGTTACGGAATCGGGATTGTCAAGGGACTGACGGTGACCATCAGGCACCTGCTGCGTCACCCGACGGTAACGCAGTACCCGGAGCAGTGGCTGAATGTCTCGCGGCGGATTCGGGGCAACGAGCTTATCTGGAGTCGGGAGAAGTGCACCGGCTGCGGCACCTGTGCCAAGACCTGCCCGCAGGGGGCGATAGAGATTGTTACCTCCACCAATCTGGCGGAGAACAAGTATGAGGTCGAGAAGTACCAGGTGGACAACGGCTACTGCATTCAGTGTGGCTTGTGTGTTGAGGCCTGTCCTTATGATGCCCTGTATATGGGTTACTCTTTTGAGCGGGCCAAATACCGGCGGGGCGAGCTGGTGCAGGCTGACGATATGCTGCTGGAATCAGCGGAGCGGCCCGCCAGCGGCTATTTCCACCCCGAGGTTGCCCAAAAATTACCCCGGCAGACCCTGCTGATAGAAAGGATTACTGAGAAGAGGTAATGGGAACGGTTGTTGCCTTCTGGATATTAGCCGTCGTCGCCATAGTGGCGGCGCTAGGCGTTGTTGTCATTAAGAACGTTTTCCGGGCGGCTCTGGCCCTGGTCGCGTGCTTCGTTATGATAGCCGGGCTCTATGTCACCCTCAGCGCCGACTTCCTGGCGGCAGTGCAAATCCTGGTCTATGTCGGGGCGATATCGGTACTGATTATTCTGGCTATTATGCTCACCAGAGAGGTTCAGCGGGGTAGTCCCTCCAATAAACTACGAATTCCAGCTTTTGTTATCGCTATTTTGTTTTTAGGAACGGTAGGTTTTGCCATGCTCAACACATCGTGGCAGGTATCCGGTGCGGCGCCCCTGTCGCCGACCACGGCACCGCTTGCCCTCAAGCTGTTTGGCGCCGATGGCTTTATCCTGCCGGTGGAGATTGCGGCGCTGCTGTTACTGGCGGCTATTATCGGGGCTATCGTCCTGGCGAGGGAGAAATAAAGGATGGCTGTAGGTCTGGAACGGTATCTGGTACTGGCGGCGATTCTGTTCGCCATCGGGCTGTACGGGGCGCTGACCAAGCGCAATGCGGTGATTATCCTGATGTGCATTGAGCTGATGCTCAATGCGGTCAATATCACCCTGATTGCCTTCTCCCGCTTCGTGGTGCCGGAGCTGCTGACGGGGCAGGTCTTTGCCATTTTCGTGATGGTGGTCGCCGCCGCCGAAGTGGCGGTGGGCCTGGCGATAATATTTTCTATCTACCGTGGCCTGGCCGATATAGATGTCACCAAGATTAATTTAATGAAGTGGTGAAAATGTGGGTCGAAGTTAAAAAAGCGAACAGCCTGGCTATCGCCGAGATGTGGAAGGAGTGCTTTGAAGGAGAGGGGATTCCCACCATTATCCGCCCCGTCTCCGGCCTGCCCGTTGGTCAGGAGTTGGCTACCTACTCGGTGATGGTGCCGAAAGATAAAGAGCATGTAATTAAGGATGTGCTGAGGAAACTGTGATGCCGTATCAAGCAGCCTGGCTGATATTTTTACTGCCGCTTTTCTCGTTTATTATCATCTCGTTATTCGTCAGGCCTTTCGTGAGGCAGGAATCAAAGGTCGCCGGTTATATTACCATTGCCGCTATCGGCGGCTCCCTGGCGCTGTCTATCTGGGCACTGATTGCGGTGATGTCAGCCCCGCATCATGAACTGCCGATGCCCCCGGTGGACTGGGTAATTATTGAAAACGGGGTCATCATCCAGCTGGGGATAATCATGGACTCGCTGACGGCGGTGATGCTGGTTGTCGTTACCGTGGTCAGC
>JABUBL010000597.1_pt1 | contig 11107 bp, 7 predicted proteins | sample 7240371 | NCBI WGS metagenome assembly JABUBL01 (sample SAMN07256343, study PRJNA390944) | subsurface metagenome | isolation source: Methane hydrate marine sediment | place: Pacific Ocean: Eastern North Pacific, ODP site 1244 | collected 2002
CCTGGCAATCTTTATAACAACAGTATGCTCTTTTATCCTTGTAATAGTTCCATGGATTCCTCCTGTTGTTACAACCTCATCTCCCTTTGTGAGATGCTCTATCATCTGTTTCCTTTGTTGTTCTTTTTTTCTCTGCGGCATAAAAAGCAGAAAGTAAAGGATTGCGATAATCATAACTATAAAGATAATGGTAGTTAAAGGGTTTGTCTGACCCTGTCGGCCACCTTGTGCCATTGCATTAAGGGTTTCAACCATCTTGCCTCCTTTTTGTTTTTTATACAGGAAAAAAAAGACAATGTCAATAGGATTTTAAAGATTTCAGACTTTTCATAAGGAAACATTCAAAAAATCCTTGACATTTTCGAAAAAATCGATTATAGTATAATACTGCTATAAGTTCATATTTAACATATCTGTCACCGAGTGCATGTATACCTTGTAACTTTAGTAGTAAAACGTTACAGAAAACGAATTTATTGTTCGTAATGCCTACAATTCTTTATCACATGGACAAAGGGTTCGTTAATGTATGTTTTACATCATTTTGAAAATTATAATATAAAGGAGGTGAATAGGATGCCCTGGAGAGAAAAGCTTAAGAATAACATATCTACCGTTGAACAGTTGAAGAAACACATAGATTTAAGCACAAAAGAGAGGAAGAAAATACAGAAAATTATTGAAAAGCACCCGATGAGCATTAGTCAGTATTATATGTCGTTGATTCAGGAAAAAGGTTCCTATGATCATGATCCTATTAAACGAATGATTGTTCCTCAGATAGAGGAATTGAACCTGGAAGGATCATACGACCCAAGCGGTGAAGAGCAAAACACGAAGATGCCGGGCCTTCAGCACAAATATGCTCAAACAGCGTTGATACTTGCAACAAACAGATGCGCTGCTTACTGCAGGCATTGTTTCAGAAAGAGATTAGTTGGGTTGCCAAGTGAAGAGATTCTGAGAAGATTAAATGACGCAATAAGATATATTGCCAAACATAAAGAGATAAATAATGTGCTTATAAGTGGCGGTGATCCATTTATTTTGCCCACAGGAGTAATAAAGAAATTATTAGAAAAACTTTCAGTCATTGACCATTTAAATTTTATACGATTCGGAACGAGGGTACCGGTAGTTTTTCCAGAACGGATTTTAGAAGACATAGAATTTGTGGATATACTGAAGGAGAATTCACATAAAAAAAGAAGAATATATGTAGTCACTCAGTTTAATCATCCACGTGAAATTACTGAGAAATCAACTGAGGCTGTAAGCAGACTCATTGAGTCTGGTATTATCGTGAATAATCAGACAGTTTTACTTAAAGGTGTGAATGATGATTCTGAAATACTGTCTGAATTACTAAATAAATTAGTATCCATAGGTGCTAATCCATACTATGTGTTCCAGTGCAGACCAGTAAAACGGGTTAAATATCGTTTCCAGGTTCCACTTTACAGGGGCTATTTCATTGTAGAGGAGGCAAAGAAAGGACTAAATGGTCACAGTAAGAGATTCAGGTATGTTATGTCTCATCGAACGGGGAAAATAGAGGTTTTGGGCATTATAGATGATTCTTTCATCTTTAAATATCATCAAGCAAAGAATCCCAAAAATCTTGGAAGAATATTTACGAGACGAGTGAGTAAAACAGCTGGATGGTTGGATGACTTAGATAGTCGGTAGATTAAATAAGTGAAGTTTGATTTGTGTAATGAGAAAAGGGCAGACACATTGGTCTGCCCTTTGTATGTTGGTAAATGTTTTTTCTTGACAAAGATTTTTTTTTACAATAAAATGAGCCACAAAATATATGAATAAAAAGGAAATAGTAATCATAGGTGCAGGACCAGCAGGAATTTCCTGTGCAATTCAGCTAAAACGCTTTGGATTAGAACCATTTCTTGTTGAGAAGGATGTTGTAGGAGGACTATTAATAAATGCGAACCTTGTGGAGAATTACCCTGGTTTCCCTTCAGGCATTACAGGAGATGAGCTTGCTGAGCTATTTAGAAGACAACTAACAAGATTCAGTATTACTCTTCGCAGGATAGAGGTAACTGAGGTTGATTATAATGAAAGGAATTTTATTATCAAAACAGACAATAATAAGTTTGAGCCAGAGATTGTAATAGTTGCATCTGGGACCATGCCAGAAAAACTGAATAGTATTAGTGAAGATGTAAAAGATAGGATATTTTACGAAGTGAAATCCCTGAAATCCCTGAAAGGTAAAGAAATTTCTATAATAGGAGGAGGAGACGCTGCCTTCGATTATGCATTAGGCTTATCATTACATAATAATGTTACAATAATTTATAGAAAAAATAGCCCTTCATGTTTGCCACTTCTGTTTCAAAGAGCGAAAAAACAACAAAGTATTCGGTTTCTAAAAAATTGTGTATTAAAAGAGATTGGGAAAGATGAAGAAAAGTTGATTTTACAATGTTCTGCTGATAATGATTTTCAGATATATGCTGATTATGTTGTTGCTGCTATCGGTAGAAAACCCAATTTAGGGTTTCTTTCTGAAAGGCTGGTTAAGGCATACCGACAGGAAAAACAGATTGAACATCTCTATTTTATTGGCGATGTTATAAGAGGATTCTATAGACAGGTAGGTATTGCAGTCGGAGATGGTTTACGTACAGCTATGAAGATATACTATTCAAAAGGAAGTGAAAACGTCTAAAACACCACAAAAAGGGGAAATGTTGCTGATGAATATGGAAAATTTCATATAGAGAAGGAAGGAAGAAGAGAATGAAGATAATTGATTCTTTCGGTAAAGAAGAACTGGCAATTGTATATCTTGCAAGGATGAATAATGGTAAAATGATCGAGTTTGTTGAATCGATACAGCCCCCTATTCCGAGAGAAGAAAAATGGGTTTTAATTGTTTCAACACTTTACGGCTGTCCAATCAAATGCAAGATGTGTGATGCATCAGGAAATTACAGAGGGAAACTCACTGCTAATGAAATCCTTAAACAGATTGATTACTTAGTTACAAATCGTTTTCCAAACCGTAAAATCCCTATCCCTAAGTTCAAGGTTCAGTTTGCACGAATGGGTGAACCGTCATTAAACAGAGATGTACTAAAGGTTTTGAATAGATTGCCCCAAATTTATGATGCACCTGGTCTCCTGCCCTGTATTTCTACCATTGGACCTGTCGGAACTGAAGGATTCTTTGAAGAATTGATTGAGATAAAGAACAAACTCTATCCTTCTGGATTTTTTCAGATGCAATTTTCGATTCATACAACGGACAGTTCAAAAAGGGATTATCTTATCCCTGTAAAAAAATGGGAATTTGATGAGATTGCAGATTACGGAGAAAGGTTCTATCAGAAAGGGGATAGAAAGGTTGCACTAAATTTTCCTGTTGCTAAAGGTTTTCCTGTTGATGCTTCTTTTGTTGCCCATTATTTTAATCCAGATATTTTTCTCATAAAGCTTACCCCTCTTAATCCTACATATAGTGTTGAACAGAGTAGTCTTGAATCCCTCTTCAACTCAGATGACAAAGTAGCGCATGAACTGGTTGGTCGTTTTAAGGAATGGGGATTTGAGGTTATCCTGAGTATTGGTGAGATGGAAGAAAACAGGATAGGGAGTAACTGCGGGCAGTATGTGACGAAATACCTCAAGAATGAAAAATAAATGAGGAAACCCAAAATCTGAATGACAAAGTTCTAATAACTAATAGCTATCGACGAATAACTAAAGAGGAGAGGAAGATGATTGTTGTAACAGGGGGTGGAGGGTTTATTGGAAGTGCAATAATATGGAAGCTTAATGAAAAAGGTTTCGAAAAGATATTGGTAGTTGACGTACTCAAAAAGACGAATACGTATAAGAACCTTGTCAATCTCCAATTCTCTGATTATCTTGATAAGGTTTCTTTTGTTGAGAAGATCGAAGAAGGGGCTTTTAATGAAAAAATTGATGGGATTATTCATATGGGGGCGTGTAGTGATACAACAGAGCGTGATAAAGATTATCTCATGCGAAATAACTATGAATATACAAAAAGGCTTGCAGTATGGGCGATGGAAAGGAATAAACGTTTTGTATATGCATCGAGTGGAGCAACATACGGGGATGGTAAACAGGGATTCTCTGATGACCACACTCTATTGAATAGCCTTAAACCGCTGAATATGTACGGAGATTCAAAGCATCTCTTCGACCTCTGGGCATTAAGGAACGGTTACTTGAAAAGGATCGCAGGGCTTAAATATTTCAATGTTTTTGGACCAAACGAGTACCATAAAGGTAATATGCGAAGTATGGTTCACAAGGCGTTTTGTGAGATTACATCGACTGGAAAAGTGAAGTTATTTAAGTCCAATAGTCATGATTATAAAGATGGCGAACAGGTTAGAGATTTCATATATGTAAAGGATGCTGTCCGCATGACACTCTTTGTTTATGATAATCCAGATGTAAATGGCATTATCAATATCGGGACAGGAATTGCTCGAAGTTTTAATGACCTTGTATCGGCTGTTTTTCAATCAATGGATAGGGAACTGAATATTGAATATGTTGAGATGCCGGATTATTTGAAATCACAGTATCAGAACTTTACACAGGCGGATATAACGAAAATTATAAAATTTGGATATAAAGAGAAGATATCTTCACTTGAAGAGGTAATTTCTGACTATGTTAAGAACTATCTACTCGAGCCAAATCCATATCTAATTTCCTCTACTTCATAAGAGCAATTTTTTTTGAGATTGTCTCTTTTTCTATTGTTAATAGAATAAAATAGATTCCATTCTTTACGTAAAAACCCATTTCATCTTTTCCATCCCACAAAACATTACCATGACCTCTTTTCTGCTTTCTATCGATAAGTTTTTTTACAACCCTTCCAGATGAATCATAGATTGAAAGGTTTACTGTACTCGTTTTATTTATTTCATAATAAATCTGCACCCCGCCATGCGCAATAAAAGAGGGGATAATTTTCAGGTCGTTCTTTGACATTATTTCAGTAGGAGGGTTCTGATATATAGAGAGCGATGGCATAATCTCAAATGGTGCTGGAGTTATACATTCTGCTGTATCGGATTGATCAAAAATCGTGTATATAAAAAAACAGTCTTGTGAGGATATGGTATCAGGAATCAACCACTGGTATTTTCCATTATCAGGAAGATTATCAGCAATTGTCACCCATGGTCCACTATTCCCTGTTGTTGAAAGTTCGAGCCTAACAGAGGTAGGTTGTGTATCTGTAACACTACTTATCCAATCAATAAAATGAACTGAACCCGCATAAAATTTTTCGTATCCATGGGGATAGATTGAATGGATAGAGAGGGTTTCTGGAATTGATGTTTCCTTAAAGAACCGTATGTGATTTCTGTACGAAGGCCAGGAACCTTCGTCTGCAACAAGTACAATATCAGGAAAACCATTGTGATCAGCATCTCCACCTACTCTGAATGCTTCAAAATATCCAGGAGATGGAGTAGTAAAACTTGTTTCCTCTGTCCAATTTCCCGCACCGTCACCCGTCCATATTGTCACTGTTCCTGAACCGAATGCGACAATATCACAATATTCATCAACGTTCATATCGAAGAGTTGCGCCGCATCGTATGGACCCGAAGTAGGAAGCGAACCGGAGAGACTTACCCAGGTATTTGCGCTTACCCAGGACCATACTTCCACCCCTCCATTGCTGTTACAGAATGCGATTTCATCACCTCCATCATTGTTTATATCACGAAGGCTAACACCGGATAATCCAAGGCTTCCACCAGGTGGGAGATTTCCGTCACCAACGGTAAAATTGCCATTGCCATCCCCAATATAGACCGTTCCACCCTGGTGACCTACTGCAAAATCTCCATTTCCGTCGTTATTGACATCTCCGAATACAATATCCATTCGAGAATTTCCACCAATAAATCCAAAGGTACGATGCCAAGTTCCGTCTCCATTGTTTATATAGGCATGGATGCCATCGTCGAATCCAAATGCATTTGAGCAGATGTCAAGTAAACCGTCGTTGTTAAAATCTGCAAAATCGGTTCCAAACATTCCCCAATCTTGCCCTTCCATTGCTAAACTGTCATCCCATGGTTGCCAGTTCTGTCCTGTTCCATCTCCAAGCGCAACTTCAATGAGCTGGTCACCGAAATCATTACCTGAATAATTGTGGTGCATACCATAACCCACATCGAGTAATCCATCATTGTTTACATCACCGACTGCTATGCCACCATAACCAAAGTTACCATTCATATAAACACTCCAGGAACCATTTCCGTCTCCAAACCATACCATAATGCCGTGCTGATCTGTATTTATAAAGGGGGAGCCGTGGTCACCAATCGAAAGAAGATCAATATTCCCATCTCCGTTAATATCTGCCATCTCTACCTCTGTTCTCCCACCATCAAGTGTAGGCGGTGTTAGTCCTGTTGAGGACTCAACATAAGAAAGTCCAACAAGGTGTTGTGCAAAGAAAAGAGAGAAAGGAATAAGAGTGAGTAAGTTTAATAACCCCTTTTTCACCTTAACCTCATAGATTCATGATCATTATACCAGATTTCATAGACTAATGGAGACCTTGTTTATGTAGAGTAATACCCTGTCACGGTTTCTGAGGAAGTTGCGGAGCATAAATTCAATATCAGGAGCTACTTTTTCATCAAAGACCTTTTCCCCATTTACATAGATAACAACATTCTGGTCTGATTGAACCATATCTGGGTGGATATAGATTGTGAAAGCACCGATTTGTGACCCTTTTATATCGAATCTGTTCCCACAGAAGGATACTTCTGCTCTTGCAGAAGGCTTCTCTCGCCTGAATAGGTTATATTTCTTAGGCGGAGGGAAATGACCTTTCAGTTCTATCCCCTTACCGTCTCTGAGCACTGTTATCTCAGCAGGGTCACCCCGTTTTTTCTTTGCCTTGTAGTCATTAAGCACCTGCATACTATCTACCTTATTATTACCAACCTTTACAACGATATCTCCTTCCTTAGCACCTGCCAGTGCACAGAATGTATTGTCAAGAATCTTCCCCATTTTGATGCCTTCACCCTCATATGTATCATCCGGGTAAAAACCGAAGAAAACTCTGTCATCAACCAATTCCATATTGTGGTCTTTATACCAGTCAGCCATATTTTCAACTTTTACTCCATTACAGGAGAACCACATACACCTTCCAAGGCTCTTTTCTGCAGTCTCCCATTTTACGACTGGTGGATTTACTATGCGTGTATGGTTTTCCATAAACCTATGCATTAATGGAATCTCTTCTTTTGGGTATTCAAAACTGTGACCTATTTCTCTATATATGCGATATAAAAGGTTTGCACCTGCTTCCATTGCAAGGACCATCATTGGACGGATTTTCTTGTCTGGATAGAGCTGGTCCATATCGGTGTTGATAACTGATAGTGGACGGTTGAAGAGGTTAATGAAGTAGATATGAACACCACCATCAATTGAACCCACACCTGGATGTCCATTAAGAGGAAGAAATGCTGCGAAATCAGTGGGGTGGCACATTGCAAAGAAAAAAGATCCAGAGCCACCGTCTGAGAAACCTGTCATGTAAACCCTATTGTCATCGATATTAAATTGACGTTTAGTAGTTCGGATCTGTGCCATAACATTCGTAACTCCAACAGAATCCCACCAGGTTGCTCCACCCTGTCCAAGGGGAAAGAGAAGGATATAGCCTTCGGCGTCCGCTAATGTGAGAAACGGGGATTCTCTTATGTATTCTTCAAGATTTTCAATGATTTCTTTTCTGCCAACCCCTCCGTGCAGATAAACCATAAGCGGTGTTTTCTCAGAAGGATTGTAGGTTTCAGGAACGTAAAAGCAAAATGGACGTTTTACCCCATCAATACAAAGATTTTCAGATAGTAAAATCCCCCTGTTTTCCGGTTCTTTAAATGTAATGTTTGTGATAGATGAAATCAGCGTATCAACAGATGGATTCTCTTTTAGAATCTTTTCAATAAGGCTATCTTGTTTTTTTACTTCGTTCGTTTCTAATAGTTGGTTTAGCAATGTCTGTAGTTTACCTGCCGTTGCAGTGCTTGTAATAATAAGAACCAATATTAAGACATAAAGCACCTTTTTCATCTTAACCTCACTGTTTATTGATATTCTGTCTTATATAACACAGTTATTTTATACAAGAAAGAAAAATGAAAGTCAAGTTTTTTATGTTTCCTTTAATACTCTCCAATGAATGGAGTAGCGAAACTTGTTTCGCGCTAAGACAAGCCTCACAATCCGCTTTGGTAAGTCAGGATACCTTACCTGTTGTGTGCAGATAGAATGAATCTGCAGTTGAATTTTCTTGACACAAAGGAAATTTTCAGTATAATTGATTCAGGTTGTCGAAAAGTTCTTCAACGACCTAATCTGTGTAATCGGATTTAATCTGCTTGCCCCGTTAGATAATTTCATATCTAACGGGGTGAATATTCAGAAATCATAAGAGGAGACCAAAATGGTTGAAAAAACCGGTTTTTTCTATATCGGAAAAGAATTTTCAATGAAAGAGAATAAGACCCTTGAAAATCCTATTCTTTATGACTCGAGGGATATGACCACACATGCAGTATGCATAGGGATGACAGGAAGTGGAAAAACAGGTTTATGCATAGACATCCTGGAAGAGGCGACACTGAACAATATTCCATCTATCATCGTTGACCCCAAGGGAGATATGACAAACCTACTTCTTGCTTTTCCAGACCTACTGCCCAAGGATTTTCTTCCCTGGCTTAATCCTGAGGATGCAAGGAGGGAAGGTGTCGACATGAATGGCTATGCAGAAAGGATTGCAAGGACATGGAAAGAAGGATTAAACAAGTGGGGCATTGAATCAGAAAGGATAAGAAAATATAGAGAATCCGCAGAATTCAGGATATATACACCCGGTAGTAAAGCAGGCTATAGTGTGAGTATTCTTTCATCCCTTCTTGTACCACAATTATCCTGGGATAATGAAGAAGAGACTCTGAGGGAAAAGATCAGGGGAACCGTATCTGCACTACTTGGTCTCAGCAACTACAATACTGACCCTATACGCTCAAAGGAACATATCCTTTTGTCAAATATATTTGAATTCTTCTGGAGGAAAGGAGAGGATTTATCACTCGAAAAACTTATTGGTGCAATTGGGAATCCTCCCTTCAAAAAACTCGGGGTTTTAAGCCTTGAAACATTCATCCCTAAAGGAGAGAGGCAGAAGCTCCTGCTCGATTTGAACAGTATTATTGCTTCGCCAAATTTCCAGAACTGGACAAAAGGAGCACCTCTTAATATTGGTAGGTTTCTGAGGGATGAAAATGATAGACCAAGGATGTCAATATTTTACACTGCACATCTGAGTGACAATGAAAAGATATTCTTCACAAGTCTTTTGCTCGAGGAGATGCTCACCTGGGTAAGAGCACAACCGGGAACAAATGACTTAAAATCTATCCTTTACATAGACGAGGTCTTTGGATATATGCCACCCTATCCTTTAAATCCACCTACCAAGAAACCTTTACTTCTATTATTCAAGCAGGCAAGAGCATTTGGAACAGGAGTAATGCTGACAACCCAGAATCCTGTTGATATAGACTACAAGGCACTTACAAATGCGGGTACCTGGTTTATTGGTAAACTTCAGACAGAGAGGGATAAGGAAAGGCTACTTGAAGGACTTGAAACAGTCACAGGAGAAAGTGGAGAGAGCTTTGATAGGAAATATTTTGACCATTTGATCTCTTCCCTTAGGAAGAGAGTCTTTATTCATCATAATGTTCATAATGATAGACCAGAGGTTTTCAAGACACGATGGGCAATGTCATACCTGAGAGGACCACTTACAAAAGAGCAGATAAGAAAATTGAAAAAGGTCGATATTTCACCAGTTAGTCTCAAGAGAAAAGAGGAAAAAAGGGAAGAAAATGTAGTTAAGGTTCGACCCAGAATAGCGGATGATTTTCCGCAGTTTTTTCTTCCTCACAGGTATTCTCAAGAATTCATCCTTAAAAAACATACAATAACCGATGAGAAGGTGAAAGGAAAGACAACATTTTATACACCTTATCTTTATGCACGGTGCAACGTCTCAATTGATAAGGCACGTCCGCCTATCACATATTCAACGGAGAAGGATTATATCTGTGCCTCTGATAATTCAAGAGAGTTTTTTATCTGGAAAGAGGCAGGTTTTGATCTTAATGATTTGTCTTCATCTCCAGATGCTAATCTGGGTATTGGATTTAGGCTCTCAAATCCGCGACTTGAGAAAAAAGAGGGTTACAAGACCGCGAAGGATAAACTTTATATAGAGGTAATGAGAAAAGGAGGTTTTGTTATCCATTATTCCCCTGAATTAAAAAGCTATTCTAATGTTGGAGAAAACCTTGAAGAATTTGAGGAAAGATGTGCAGAAGAATTTGAGAGATTAGAAGATGATGAACTTGATAAAGTAAAGAAGAGATATGAAAAGAAGATAGACCGTCTTCAGGATAGGATTGAGCAAAAGAAGATGGATAAACAGCGACATGAGAAGGATGCGAGCGCAAGGAAGAGGGAAGAGGTTTTATCAGGGGCAGAAACAGTTTTAAGCTGGGTGGTTGGAAGACGAAGCATGAGAGGGTTATCAACTGCAAGTAGAAAAAGAAGAATGAGTAGAATATCAGAAGAAAGAGCAAGAAAAGCAGAAGAGATGATAAAGGATTATGAGGATGATCTTAAAAGATTGAAGAACGAACTTGAAGATGAGATTGATGATATAGAAGATAAGTTCGACGATGCCATAGAAGAGATAAGACCAATAGAGATTAAATTGAAGAAAAAGGACATTAGACTCGTTTCATTCGGGTTGCTGTGGATACCTGTCTTAAAGGTTGATTTTGTTGATAGAGAAAAGTATTTTAATACATATACAGCCAAACTTACTGACTAATGAGATGCAAATTTGTGTAATTATTACAGAGTTCTACATTCTCTATCCCACCCTTTGAAAAAGGGGGGATAGGGGGGATTATTAGAGGGACATTCTTGTGAAAGGAGATACTTGTCGGGAGGCAAGCAAAAATTAGTT
>JABUBL010000598.1_pt1 | contig 11092 bp, 18 predicted proteins | sample 7240371 | NCBI WGS metagenome assembly JABUBL01 (sample SAMN07256343, study PRJNA390944) | subsurface metagenome | isolation source: Methane hydrate marine sediment | place: Pacific Ocean: Eastern North Pacific, ODP site 1244 | collected 2002
AGCGAGGAATACCCGATTACCAAGAGGACTTTTCGCAGAACTTATAACGTGCTCGGCGAGGGGGGAAAAACGTGAGGAGAGACAGACTTGACATCCTTGCTGATATTTTACAGGTAATTCACAATGGAAATAACAGGGATAGCAACATTGCGAGCAAAAGTGGTGTGGGTTTCTATCGATTCAACAAAGTATACAAGGTTAGTTTAGTAAAAGGTGGATTGATAAAGATTCGAAATGATTCACAATCGAATTGGGTGCTCACTGAGCGTGGTTGTGAGTATCTGGTAAAATACAGAGAACTTGAGAGGCTTTGTCCTGCCCTTTCCAGGATTGGGGGGCTGAGGTAAGTGCCGTGGTACTGTTATACTCATAGGCGATTCATTTCTGCTAGAGAACTAAGAAAGCATGGGAATTGTCATTTAGTCCAGAAGGAAAAGAAAAAGACGAGGGGGAAGTGAGCGTGGCTGAAATCAAAATCAAGAGCTTCGAGGAGTTGGAGGAGGCGCTTGGAGAACTTATGTTGGAAAAGGGCACTGGATCATTCCACGAAGAAATAAATTATTATAATGTTTTGGGGCTAATCAAATCCTTCAAGACGTGGGTGCGGAAAAGACTAAATGAAATAACAAGACCCGAAATGCTTTCTTCTTCTGGGAGTAGCTGTGCTTACGCAGATGATGAACTCCTTAAAATTTTGGAGGGCGAAGGCGGGGAGAAGGAGAAGGGGTGAGTGGCGATGGCTGAAAAAATGATGGTTTGTCCTAAAGCTGAAGATTGCCCTTATAAAAAGTGTATGGCTAGTCCTCGACATGATCTCCCACATAAAAAAAACCCAAGTTGCGCTAAAGCTAAAGATTGCCCAGAATGCGTTGAGATGTCACAAAAGAAGAAAGAGAAGGGGTGAGTGGCGATGGGTAAAAGAAAATGTGATTTTTGTGATGAGGATGCCACATATACGATAAATAGCGAGGCGGATATAGCCCTATGCGAAAAACATTACTATCCCATCATCGTTGCGGCATCGCATGAGGTGGTGCAGTTTCTTTGTGAGGTTATGGAGAGGGCAAAAACATACAAAGAATTTAAAAAACAATTAACAGGACACAACCCAATTTGGAAACTAAAAATCGTCAAGAAAAAGCGAGGGGGAATGAGGCGATGAGGGGGCGAATGAGAATGGGTTTAACGAAAGAATGGCTACCATTTGCTGGAACTGGTCGCCTCAAATGTAAAAAATGCGGTTCCGAGTTCGACTGGGGTGAAGGATTACCAACGGAACAAATAGCCTCCCCTTCGATTGCGAGATTTCAAACATGCCCGAAATGTGGGGAGTGGGTCGATTACTTTGGGGAATTTTGAAAAAATCAGCTTACTCCTCGTTGGCGAAGGCTGGGCGGAGGAGAAGGGGTGAACGTTGATGAGCGAAACTGAGTTAAGGAAAATAATCGAGGCTTCTAACATGGTTCTAAACGTATGCGATGGGGCCTTTACACGAGACGAGGAAGGTTACGACATCTTTGATGCAGGACACTTTAGGGGCTTCCTAAACCATCCGGACATCTTCGGTGTCAAGGATCTTACCCCAGAGGAAGTTGAGTGGATGCGAAGAAAACTCCTCAGATACAAAAAGCAGTTGCAGAAGATGGGATTAGATGCAAGTATTCTCGATAAACCAGTTCATCCCGTCGCGTTCTTTGCCCATGCTCAAGACTGGGAAGGTAGACGGCTGAGAGTTAGCCCTCATTCGTTGGCGAAATTTGACAAGGGGTTAGCAGAACAGTTAAAGGAAGTTGAAAAGCGGGGGGGTTGGGTTCAACTAAAGGTAGGTTACTACCGAGATCGCCCCCTCAAGTGGCTGTGGATTCGGTTCAACGACCCCGACGAGAACGGGAAAACTCGGAAGTGGTGGGAGAAGCAGGGGTGAGCGGTGATGTTGACTGATAAAGAAATCGTTGCAGAGTGGATAAAATGTGCAATGTTTATACGCAGAACCTATACTCTAAAATTCCCAGTATTTTACGATGACCACATAGAAACGGACATCAGAAATTACTTGACATCTACGCCTCTCGTTGACAGACTGCGACAGTTGGGAAATGGCGGACATTACTCATATAGAAAGCGAGGTCGTTGGTTTGGGGTAAAAAAGGATGGGGGTGGCGCGGGATGAGGAAGAAAAAGTTAAAGTGCCCAAGGTGCAAATCGGACAACTTAGTAAAAGGCGATAAAAAAGTCTATGCTGAATATTGCGGGGATTGTGGCAATTTAATTCGAGTTATTTCAATAGAACTTTTGGATAAGCATAAGAATTGGTGGAGAAAGAAAGAGGCGTTAGCACGGTTGAAGGGGGCCGGGCGATGAGGGATGAAGCGATTGATATTTCCAAATTAATCAAAGCAGTTGTTGGGGATATGGGGTTAAGTCCAAGAGAAATAAATAACGGACAATGTGAAGAGTTTGCCTTAACAATCGTTTCTAAATCGGAAGGATCCAGCGATGTTTGCACCGAGAACTTTGTCGAGTTTGGTGTTCTTCCCGGCCATGTATGGATTTTATTTGAAGGAAAACATTATGATGCCGAGTGTCCAGAGGGCACCAAGAATTTTATGATGTTGCCGATATTTCTGAAAATGGGAGAGAAAGAGATTGAGGCACTGAAAAAACAGGGCTACCGCGTTTCAAAGCGAGGCGAGAAGGAATGAAACTTTACAGAGATATTATGGAGGTGGGGTGAATGGGTAGTATTTGGAGAGATGAAAAAATCGAAAGGGGTGGTTTGAGATGAAGAAAAAAATAAACATATCCTGTTTCTTGAACGACGATGAAATGGCCGAAGTCAAAGAATACATTGAGAAACTGCTTAAAGAACCCGATGTCGAATTGTACGAAAGCGGTGGGCTTGGTGTACGCGCCGAACGATTTAAAACACACACCGTATTCGACATCTACCGCATCATTGGAACAGCCGAGGTGAAAATTGGGAAGAAAAGGAAAGAGGTGGTTTGAGTGGACGAGAAGAACATCAGGGAGATCGCGAGGGGTCACGGCTGGTCCGAAGACGATTTCTTGAAAGAGGTGGATCGGTTGCAGAAGGGCTATGCTTACACTGAGGAAGGCGCACTGGCCCAAGCCCAAAAACATTTTGCTCGCAAGTTAGGTGTGAATTCCAAGGAGTCCAGACTGCGGAAAATAGCCCGCAACCAGGGCTTCGACGAGGGGGTCTTTTTGAAGGAGTACGGTCGCCTGATCGCGGAGGGGCGGTCGGATATGGACGCGCTGTCCTTGGCGATGAAGCTGTTCGAGAAGGACGCCAAGGCCGAGAAGAGGCCCACCCTCGCCACATTCGCCCCCGGTCATTTGGACGAGCCATCGTCAACGGCGGGACTTGGTGCCCCGCCAGGGGAGAGGCCAACGCCACCGAAGCCCAAAACGGGAAAGTCCGGCATCGTTGTGGGTCCTAAAGGGCCACCTCGAACCGTTGAGGAGGTGGGGAACGACGATGCCGGGCCCCGAATCGATTCAGAGCTGAGTTCTTGGCTCGTGGGGAGGGGGTTCGTGCGTGGGCCCGAAGGCGTGGCGTACACCAAGACCGACAAGGTGGGCGAGGACATCGTGAAACTTCAAATCGATTTTAGCGATGATGCCCGGGGCATGAGGTACGGCTACCGGTTGAACATATCCGTAGATCCGCCAAAGTGGAAACCCGACAAGGCGCTCAGGGATCACCCAACTTTGCTTCGATTCAAGCGATACCGCGACGATTTGCTCACCCAACGCCATCATCGCCTACTACTCGAACGCTCAAAGACCGCACCGCCACCTGCACCGCCGAAAGCCACAGCCGAGACTCCCGCAGGGGGTGGCACTAATCTCGCCCTGCTCCCGCCCGAGGTCGAGGAGGCCAAGGAGATGGAGCACAGGGACGAGCAGATGATCATCCGAGAGCTCAAGGGCGACCTGAAGGTGCTCGAGCGTGCGCTGGCCGACTACTTCTACAGCTTCGAGCTCCGCGGGCGCAAGGTTATCGGCCTCAGCTACGCGGGGGTCAAGGCCATCATCCGGCGCATGGGGAGGATCGTGATTCTTGAAATCAAGGTCGAGGAGAAACAAAAGAGCTGGTTCGTTCTCGTCAAGGCTAGGGACAAGCTCAAAGACCTCGAGGCCTACGGGGCGGCGATCCAGCCAAAGCAGTTCCAGGGCGGTGGGGAAAACCCCTTCGCCCTGACCGTCGCGGTCTCGAAGGCGCAGCGCAACGCATGGCGGCACTTCATCGACGAGAAGGTCGTGACGGAGACCTACCGGGCTTGGCTCGAGGAGCAAAAAAAGGAGAGCGGGAAATGAGGTGTAAGTGGTTCAAATCCGATGGCACATGCAAGCTGGATGGTTTGAAGTGCCCTGGGAATTGCCCCCAGTTCGAGCCGGAGGAGTACCCGCAAAAAGGTGAGGAAATTGGGCGAAAAAATACAAGCTGAACAGCCACAGTACGAGCAGCCGCAAGGGGAAACGAGTTCGCTCCACATTTTCTGCCCATTCAAACGCGAGGTCGTGCCGATTGAGGAGTGTCGGAAGTGCTCGCCCAAAAGAAGGGAACTGTGTCCGCAGATGGGTGGGGGCTGACCGCGATGACTGATGTTGGTTGTTGCAACGGTGGAATATCTCTTAAGGGACACTTTATATCCCTCAAGTGACATAATAAAAGCGAGATGGTAAGATGAGACCGTACAACCCGAGGTCCGAAACGGCGGTGAAGTTAGCCAAGGCCCTAGAATTTGTTAAAAGTGTACCCTACAACGTATCGACGCGGTGGGACTTTTACCAGATGGTGCAGTTCGCGGGGCTGACAAAGAAGGACTACGATTCATTCAAAAAATGGACGGCGAGGGCTCGGAAAAGGTTTTACAACGGTTGGTCACCCGACACGCTGATCGACGACACGCGGGCGATTGAGCACCACGGGAGCGGTCTTGATAACGTGGAACAATGGTTGGAGCGACTGAAGAAGCAACGCCCATACTTCGACAAGAACACGAACCAGAAGGTTATCGTGCAGGTGTGGTTTGAAGCGAAAGCCATGACGGGCCAATTCAGGCACTATTGCAGCCCCTACCACGTCGCCTTGGTTCCGTTCGGTGGGGATGCCTCAATACACCACAAGTGGACCATCGCCAAGCACTTGGAGAAACTAGCGAGGTGGTATCCAGGTAAGCCAATTGCAATAAAATATTTCGGCGACTTGGATTCCAAGGGTGTCGAAATCCCCGAGAATGCGCTAAAAGATATTCGCGCTTGGTGTTCCGTGCCCTTCAAGTTCGAGCGTGTGGGGTTAGAGCTAGAGCATATAAAACGCTGGAATCTGCCGGACAACCCCGAAAAGCCTAGTCAATACCAATGGGAGGCTTTGCCGGATGAAGGAGCCAAGGAGATAATACTTGGTGCCTTGGCTCCACTTATCGACACAGGCAAAATCAAGCGGGTGCAGGAACGTGAGGATAGGGTACACAAGCGATGGTGTGAGGCATTGGACGGAATAAAACTTGAGGGGGAGGCTGACCGAACATGATCGCCCGTAAAGAGCAAATAGTCGATATTTGGGCAAGACGAGGTGAGTGGGCGAAGCAGGAAATCGAGAGATGGATAACCCGCGAACAGACCGATGAAGCGTTTTGGCTGGAGTTGGTTTATTCGATGCTCACGGTTCAGGTGACTTTCAGGACGGCTCAAGGCACATTCCGAGCGTTGGTTGAAAATGACCTGCTCGACATCAACCAGTCACCGAGCGAGGAGAAACTGACCCTGCACTTGAGATTGGCTGGCTATCGGTTCTGGAGAACTAGGGCGCGGTGGATACTGGAGAATATGCGGTTTGTCAGGGAGAAGTGGGACGGGAGCATGTTAAAGCTGGTGGGCGCGTTCCCCGATGATGCGAAGTTGAGGAATTGCGTCGCCGAAAACTTCAAGGGAATCGGGATGGCAAAGACTTCGTTGTTTTGCAGGAACATCGGCAGGGGCAGGAATCTGACGATAATCGACCGGCACATCTTGTCGTTTATTGAGGAAATAATAACCCCAGAAGTCGTGCCACTCACGCAAAAAAACTATGTGGGTTACGAGAACAAGCTACGCGACATCGCCAGCGGTCTTGGGACCGACATGGCGACGCTCGATTGTGCGTTGTGGTCCGAGGTGAGCGGTTGGGTCAGAAGACCGTATGGGGGGTCGCCGCCGTGAGCCCCCGTCGTCTGCTCGACGCACTGAAGAAGCGACACGATGCGGCGATTAAGGCCCGCCCGTTTTCCCACTTCGTCATCTTCCTTGCGATAACCGCAATTTTTGCTAATCTGGTTTACCATGTCGGAGTCACCATGTACGAACCATTGGGTGCCGTGGTCCCCTGCGTCCTCGCGGGGTTCGCCGCGCGTGACGCTTGGGAGTCGTACAAGATCTGGAGGAGCAAGCCATGAAAGTCTGTCTGCTGACTAGGTTTTTCTCAAGGCGAAATGCTGGGATAGGGCAGTACAGTCTAAATTTACTCCGCGAGATGATTGAGCGGGGGCATGAGGTCGATCCTGTTTGCACGACACGGCGGGGGAAAGCGGGCTATCTCCTTTACACGGGCGCAGAAATTAGGTTCAGGATCCCCCGCGATGTCGATGTCTACCACGCCCTGACTCCATTAGAATCGATTTACTTACCCAAGAAAAAAACAGTTGTATCCTTCCACGATTTCATCCCTTGGCTGCACCGTCAGGAGGAGACATGGTATTTTAAAGGTTTTTCGGGTCGCTTCAATCGATGGTTCGGGTCGTGGTGGTTCAAACGTGCTTGTAAGAAAGCCGCTAAATCGGAGCGGATAATCTGCAATTCGGACCAGACCAAGCGAGAGGTCATGGAAAACCTTAAAGTCGGCGAGGAGAAAATTATCATCACGAGGCTCGGCATCTCGAAGGACTTGAATCCAAAACCCAAGAAGCACGAGGGAATACGGATAGGAACATTGAGCTACCTCGACCCAAGGAAGCGCATAAACGTTTTAATAAAGGCGTTCAAGTCAGCAAACCTCGATGATGCGGAGCTCCTGATAGCGGGGAAGGGGCAGGACAAGCAGAGGCTTGAGGCGATAGCCGATGGGGATTCCCGCATAATATTCCTTGATTTCGTGCCGGAGAAGAAAAAAGCAGCTTTCTTTAACTCCCTTGATTTCTTTGTCCTTCCGAGCAAGTTGGAGGGATACGGACTCCCGTTTGTCGAGGCGATGGCCTGTGGGATTCCAGTGGTGAGCCTATCTGATGCCCTCATTCCCGCCGATGTGAAGTCAAGAACTCATATCGTGAGAGAGGCTTATTTATCGGACTTACTTAAAAATCGGAACTTTAAATGCGATCTCGACGCGAACTTGAAATTTGCCAAGTTACACGATTGGGGCAAACTCGCCGATCAGACCGAGGTGATTTACGAGGAGGTGGTTAAGTAGTGTCTAACAATTTCTACAAAGATTTCCCGGTTTCTGCCTTTAGTGTCGATAAGAGTCATCTCTCGCGCCGCACCGCCACGTTGGAACTAATCGGAGATGTTTCGGGAAAAAAGATTCTCGATGTCGGTTGCGCTTGGGCCTTCGTGTCTGGGGAGCTGGCGAAACGCAACGAAGTTCACGGGATAGACAAATCGCAGAAGCTGCTTGTGCTTGCGGCGGAAAGGGGATTAAAAACGATAAAAGGGGACATTCAAGAGGGCTTACCTTTCCCCCCCAATTCATTTGACTTCGTTCTCGCCGCCGAGGTGCTTGAGCACGTTTTTGACACCGATGCGCTAATTTTCGAGTTCTCAAGAGTGTTGAAGGAATGGGGGACTTTAATTATGAGTGTGCCCAACTGTTGCAGTTTGAACTCGCGTGTTTGTGTGGTGCTGGGGCGTATGCCGTGTTACATCGAGCACCATTGCCGTCCGGGGATGGCGGGCCACATCAGGGGATACAATCTTCCAGTAATACGAAAGCAGTTGAAGGAGCACGGGTTCAAAATCGAGAAAATAAGGACGAACGGGATCTATTTTTGGAGGTTGTTTGTTCCTTGGCGTTGGCGGTTCCTGCGGAGTTTCGGGGAGAACATTATCGTGAAAGCGAGAGTGATAAAATGATGGATGCTGGTTACATATCCGGCCACCCCGCCCATGAAGCGCTGGCGGGATCGGTCTCTAAAAATCGTTATGAAATTTCTGGGAAAGAAGAGCGAAACTTGGTCTCTTATCTCCTTGATGTTATCCCCCGTGCTTGGAACACCCCGAGGCACGATGTCATAATAAATGAGGGGGGCAGGACCCTGCCCCTTGTCTTTTTAAAAGCGGTTTTCCGTAGGAGGTTCGTGCACATAGTCCGTTCAAATGATATGTTTTTTGATTTCGGTGACCTTCCTTGGCACAAACGTCTTATTCTCAAACTTGCGGCACGATATATTGACGGTGTTATCGCAGTTTCGGATATGGTAGAAGAATGTGTCCGAAAGAACACCAGCCTCCCAGTCAGAAAAGTAAATACTTTCGTAAAGCCTGATTATTTGGAAATCCATCCCGATCTCCCTGCCAGAAATATCATCGCCATTGGGACGAGATACCCCCAGAAGGGAAACGACATTCTGGCCGAGGTTGACAAGAGATTGCGTGAGCGTGGCTATCGGGGGGAAACTTTCGTTTTGGGTCGGGGGGAACCGCCAGAATTTATCAAGGAGTACGCAAGGAACCAGCCCCATTTTCACCTCGCTGGGTTTGTCGATGAGCCGAAAGATTATCTGGCGAAAGGCTGCTTTTATGTCCATCCCGCCCGCTTTGAGGCGGTGGGGTGCAGTGTCGTGGAGGCGATGGCGGCGGGTTTGATCCCCGTAGTCAGTGAAAAGACAGGAAACAAAGAAGTGGTGAATCGGGTAGACCCCTCGCTAGTTATAGAAAACACACCCAAAAATTTCTATCGTAAACTTAGCGACCTCATGGAACTGAGCGAACCCGAGCTTATTATTCTCTCGGATAGGGCAAAAGAGGTGGCATCGGCCTACACTTTCGACAGGATAAAGGAGGACTTCAAAAGGGCGGTGGGGGAACTCCTGCACGATATCGAGGGGGAACGACGTGCTGGATAACTTGGTTATAGGGATGGGGAATATTGGCGTGGCTACCAAACGCTTCCTTGAACACTTGGGTTATTCGGTGGAGGGCTACGATGCCGTGAAATCCAAGGGGACCATAAGTAAACTTGAAGAGGCTGAGAGGTACTGGATTTGCACCCCCGAAACTGCTGTTGGCGGGGTGCTAAATGATTTGAGGGCCAAGAAAGGACTGGTAATCATAAGAAGCACCACGGTCCCTGGGGAAACTGACGGCTACATAAAAGAATTTGGGCGGCACATGGTTCACAACCCAGCGTTTAGCAGGGAGAGATCAGCCTATTCGGACATGCTGAAAGCAGGTAAATTCTTGGTGGGAGAGTGCTGCGAGGAGCACGGGTGGGAAGTTGCGGAAATTTACGAGAAAATTGGAGCGGAGGTCATAAGGGTGAAGCCCGCCGAGAGCGAGATGATTAAGCTAGCGACAAACGGGTTTCTGACCACGCTAATTTCATACTGGAACGAAATTTTCGGCATCTGCGAGAAAACTGGTTTGGACGCGGACAAGATAGCAAAAACTGCTAGGAAGAGGGACGGGAGAATACCCGAGTACGGAACCAGATGGACTGGCAAGGCATTTGGCGGGAAGTGTCTCCCCAAGGATCTCAATCACCTCATTGGGTTCGCTGAAAGGCAAGGTCATCGGGCGATAATCTTGGAATCGGTTAGAAAACTGAATCAAAGGATAAAATAGGGGGTGAAACAGCATGATGATATGGATTGCTACTATCGGTGCCTTCATTGGTGGTGTTGTGGTAGGCTTCCTGCTGACGATACGCTGGATAAATTCAGTTCTAAAAAGCCCCGATAAGATAATGAAAATCGCAGGGATACAGGGGGAGGATGCAAAGAAAGCTCTGGTGTTGCTATTCGGAGCTAAAGGAGGTAAAAAAGATGAAGAATAAGCTCCTGATTCTGTCCGTGGTCGCTTTCCTCGCGGTCATCATTCCCGTGGCGGTGGGTATCGACTACACCATCGGGGATCACCCATACTACACCACCACCGGGCAATTCGGTCAAGGGCACGACTTGGCCCTCATTGTGGCGCGGCCCCTCTACTTGCTCTTCGGCGATCTCGCAATCCCCGTCTTCTTTAACTTCTTCTTTGCTTTCAGCGTTTACTTCCTCATCAAGCCCTTCGTCAAAACGCCGGAGTGGGCTATTCTTTTGGCCCCCATTACCCCGCTGACAACCGTTTACGCCCAAATCTTCGCCATATCCCTGTTCAACTTCATGCTCGGGTTCTACTTTAGGCTGAAATTGAGAGAAAACATACGAAACACCCCTGCCCAAATGCGAAAGCCGCATAAACGCCGCCTAATCGGGAAATTTGCTTATAAAGGGTATTTAAAGGAATTGCCCATTTTTGGCTTCCTGATCCTAGTCTTTCTTGCCCACTACTGGACGGGGCTGTTTGTCGCAGGCATTTTCGCGCTGTATGTGCTGGCCTTCGACAGAAAATCCTTGAGGGAGTCCCTGTTGCCCACGATTCTCATAGCGGGGATTTTCTTTTTCTTCATATCCCAGCCGATAGGATTTTTAACTCAAGCCCCCGGAACTGGAACCTACTTGAGTATGATATTCTTTATCCCCTTCTTGAATATTTACTTGGGATTGTTGGGCTTCTTTCTCTTACTGACCCGTGGGCTAAGTCTCTTTTTTCTGTCATTCCCCGGACTGTACTTGCTGTATAAAAGGCACAGGGATTTCTTCAAGGTCAATCTCCTGCTCTTCTTTATCCCGCTTATCGCATTTGCCCCCTTCGCTTCCGACTACTGGAACTGGAGGCTGTTCTACTTCATGCCGTTCCTAGCCCTGACAAGTGTTCTTTTGTCGTACCTTTTTGAGGGGAAATCGGACCAATCGCGTAAAGAATTATGATAGAATGGTATTATAACCAAAGGGAATACCTATTTATAATAGATGTTCATAGGGCGATAATC
>JABUBL010000599.1_pt1 | contig 11082 bp, 8 predicted proteins | sample 7240371 | NCBI WGS metagenome assembly JABUBL01 (sample SAMN07256343, study PRJNA390944) | subsurface metagenome | isolation source: Methane hydrate marine sediment | place: Pacific Ocean: Eastern North Pacific, ODP site 1244 | collected 2002
GAGGCGCAAAAGGAGAAATACCTCAGGCCTACGGTAGAGGGTAAGCTCTATTGTGCTGAGGCGCTCACCGAGCCGAGAGGAGGTTCAGACTTCTACGAGTGAGCGCGCCGGCAATTCCACTGTGTTTGACCTGCGGTGGCCCCGTCGATATAGCCTCGGCGTAGGGCGGAAATCAGCATGTCGGCGATGGCACGGGTCTGATTGACAGTGGTAGCTAAAGCGTGCTTAAATTCAGTGTTATCGCTGATGATAATCGAGACTATTGCCGTCGGTTTTCCTGCCTTCCCCACCAATTGCTATATCGTGTCTTCCGAAGTAACCAGGCAGGGGATGATCATTGACCCTGGTGCTAACCCTGAAGTCATCATGAATACCTTAAAGCAACTGGACATCAAAGCATTGCTAATCGTCATCACCCACAGGCATGTTGACCATTTTGGAGCACTAAGAGTGGTTAAGACAGAAACAGGAGCTGAATTTGCCGCCTTTGATACCGCTAATATTAGTTGGCGGACTGATGCCTTGCTTCGCCCTTTTCTTAGCTTTTGGCTGCCTCCCGATAGGCTGTTAAAAGACGGAGACACCATAGATATAGATGAGTTGCACTTTTCTGTTCTTCATACACCGGGGCATAGTCCCGATGGAATAAGCCTTTTTGGACACGGAGTTGTCTTTACCTGTGTCCTTCGCAAGGACAGAATCGGCAAGACAGATATCCCCGGAGGCAACTATAAACAGTTAATGAACAGCATCAACAATAAACTGCTAACCTTGCCCGATGATACTGTGGTCTATCCTGATCACGGTTCACAGACCACCATCGGGCAAGAGCGAAAGAATAATCCGCTTATTAGATAACCCCAATCCACTAAATTTCCGCTTCTTCGGTAGCGGGGGAATCTCTGAAAGCTAGCGAGGTAAACAAAACGGCCCAGGGTGGATCATAAAGGAATCTGGGAGCTGGTTGAGGGCGACAATGACCTGGGCATCTGCTGGGGCCTGGGGGTGTCTGGCGAGGCCTTGGAGAACCGAGCCAGATAGGTGATGTTGACAGGGAGGCTGTAGCGGCATAAAGTGTACGCCAGACGAGGTACCCGCGCCAGGATTTTTACACCGACATATGGACTTCACCCAATTTAGAATACAAGGAGTGGAACAAAATGGGCACTATTGAGGGCATGGTAGGTCCTATAAAAAACGTGGAGGACTATAAAGAGAGTCTCCGCGATGGAAGGGTGGTTTTCTACCGCGGCAAAAAAGTCGATGACGTTACCAAACATCCAATCTTGAGTTTAGCAGTAAAGCATGTAGGTTGTTTCTTTGGTGAGGGCATAGAAGATAACGAATTGAGAAAAAGGTTGTTCTACTATGACCCTGAATTAAAGGCTACAGTTAGTGCGTTCTACAAAGAGCCTCGTAGCCCTTCAGATCTCTACGATCGTTTTCAATTAACCTACGACGTGACAAAGACTGCAGGGATTCTCGCTGCACATATTTCCTCAGACGCGGTTTTCAGTTCCAAGATTGTTGCAAGTGAGCTTGGTGGGGAATACAGAGAAAGAATACTTAGTTATGCGGAGAATGCGACTAGGAACAATTTGTTTCTGGCTGGCGCTCAAATCGATGTGAAAGGGCATCGTAGATTGAGGCCAGCGCAACAAAAAGATGCCGATTTGTATGTACATGCTGTTGAGGAGAAATCCGATGGGGTCGTTGTCCGAGGAGCCAAATTACACACATCCAATGCGATAACATGTAATGAACTTTTTGTTCTTCCTGGGAGAGCATTCAGGGAAGGTGAGGAGGACTATGCAATAGCTTTTGCTGTACCGGCTAACGCCAAAGGGTTAAAGCTGATTTGTAGACCTGCAATAGGTGCAGAAGCGGCTGTTAATGATTTGGAGGGGGCAAGAGCAAGCAAAATAGCGGTGCTGGAAAGCCTAACGATTTTCGATAACGTGTTTGTCCCATGGGAACGTGTATTCGTTTATAAAGATGTGGAAAAAGCGAGTATGCTTGCCCTTATGTTTGCCCTTTGGCATCGTTTTACCGCTGTGTCATATAGGGTAGGCCTCGCCGATTATTTGATCGGGCTTGCAAAACTTGTGGAAGAAGCAAATGGCCTGGAGCAAGTACCCCATATTCAAAAAGACATCGTTGATATTATCACCTACGCAGAAGTTCAGAAAATGTGCGCCAAGATGGCTGCATATGAAGGAATTAAGCATGAACAAACTGGCATCTATATACCGAACCCTATCTACACAAACATAGGCAAGCTTTATTCTAACGCAAACTATCTAAATGTCATACACTCCTTAATAGACATAGCGGGAGGACTAGCGATTACCGCACCGAGTGGAGATGACTATGACAACGAGGAGTTAAGAGAGGACATAAATAAGTATCTGAGTGCTGCAATACCTGGCGAAGAGAGATTTAAACTGTTCTTAATCCTGCGCGAGACGGTTGCACTTATGGGTGGTGAAGAAAGTGTCACACATATTCACGCTGAAGGATCTGAGCGCGCAAGCTTAATAGAACTTTACCGAACATATGACTTCGACGGGCCAAAAAAGCTTATCCAGGGGCTTCTCTCAAAAATGCGTTAGAGAGTTACGGATCTTATCTGAATTCTACCAGCCTTGTGAGGTCCTCAGTGGAATTTTCTGGCCAAATGCGAAAGGCACTGATTCCCTTCCAGCGAGGGCTGGGAACCTGGCCACCCTGTCTTAAGTGCTGACCCAACGCAGGCTACAATATATTCATGCTGAGATATCTTTCCCCCCTGTCCGGCAGAATGGTAACGATGGTTTGCCTGTCCTCCAATTCCCCGGCCACTTTCAGGGCAGCGATGACATTCGCTCCGGAAGAAACACCCACCATCAATCCCTCCTCCGTCAGCAGCCTTCTTGTCATATCAATGGCTTCTTGGCCCTTTACGGTTATCACTCGGTCTATGATGCCCATGTTTACCAAGCTTGGGATATATCCCGGGCCAATGCCCTGGATCAGATGGGATCCGGGTTCCCCACCACTCATCACTGCCGATTCGGCAGGTTCCACAGCAATCACTTGCAAATTGGGGTGCACCTTCAGCAGGGCTTCAGCGACGCCCATCAGGGTGCCACCAGTGCCTACCCCGGAGACAAAGGCGTCGATTCTGCCTCCCACTTCCTCCAAAATCCTCCTGCCCGTTATCTCTCTATGAGCGGCGGTATTGTCGGGATTATCAAACTGCCTGGGTAGCCAGGCACCCGGGTTATTGGCTGCCAGTTCCTCCAGCTTTTTCAGGCAACCGTCAAAGCCTTCTTCTGCAGGCGTCAATACAATCTCTGCCCCAAAGGCCTCCATCATCTGCCTTCTCTCGATGCTCATATGTTCAGGCATTACTGCCATGAAGTGGTAGCCTTTTGCAGCGGCGAGCATGGCAAAGGAAATGCCCGTGTTGCCACTGGTGACCTCAATTATCGTCATTCCCGGCCTGAGCAGGCCTCTCCTCTCGGCAACATCCATCATGTAATAGGCCATTACATCCTTTATGCTGCCACTCGGATTCAGGGCTTCAAATTTGGCTAGGATGGTTGAGTTGGTGTTGTTTATCCTGGCCAACTCTACTATTGGCGTCTCTCCGATCAGGGCAAAAATATCTTTTGACACTGTAGCCACTCCGACCCAATAAGCTGAAGCCTCCCCCACTCCACCCTGGCAATTCTAGTTTCTATTTTCGAGTTTGGCAAGGGCTGCGGCGGGCTTAAATATCACGACGTGGCTGAGACACTTATAGAAACGGATCTCGCCGCGCACTATGGCAAGGAGGCTACACCCTTTCCCGGCTGCCGGAAGAGATCAAGCTTGGCCACATCTTCACTGCTCTGGAGGAGCCGCTATCGCTCATCGAGGGTTTTGTTCAATATCTTGACACACAGCCAACCCCAGTGTATTCTGCCAGCGCAAGAGGCTTGATCGTGGGTTTACTGAAATATTCCCCGCACAATGATTCCCCGTTCCATCGGGAGGGGGATCTCCGTGCCGGCTCTTGGATCCGCCTGCAACCGTATTGAAAACCCTTGATAACAGGACACACAGCAAGAAGTAATGCTAAATAGGAGGAGATAAGCTATGGACTATCAAACCATTATCCTGGAGAAAGTCGATCATGTAGCCACTATCACCCTGAACCGACCCGATAGGCTCAATGCTTTCACAGTTGAACTGCACACCGAACTGGTGCATGCTCTGGAAGAAGTGGACCAAGACGAGGACGCACGGGTACTAATTATCACCGGGGCTGGCCGTGGATTCTGCGCTGGTGAGGATGTGAAGGAGCGCCCGGCGGAGGGCACACGGGTGAGGACTGCAAAGCGCATCCTCGACAGGAAGGCCAGGGATGCCTTCCCAGCGATCTTGCAGGACATGATGAAGCCCACCATTGCCGCGGTGAACGGCCCAGCCGTGGGCCAGGGGCTGGCCTTGGCTCTGGCCTGCGACATCCGAATTGGCTCCGAAAATGCCAGGATGGGCGCAGTCTGGACCAGGAGAGGCATCCCCCCGGAGTCCTGTGGGGCATTCAACCTGGTACACATTGTCGGGATTGCCAAGGCCTGCGAGTTGGTGTTCACCGGCCGCATCATCGAGGCACCCGAGGCCCTAGCCATCGGCTTGCTGAACCAGATGGTCCTCGCCGAGGAGTTGATGCCAGCCACAATGGAGCTGGCAAGGGAAATCGCTAGCGGTCCACCTGTGGCCCTTGGCATATCCAAAAGGATGTTGTATGAAGTTTCGCGGGTGGATATGATGGCACACTGGCAAATGAATAATTATGCACTGGAGTACGCCTTCGAAACTGCGGATCGCGAGGAGGGTATCCGGTCTTTCTTAGAAAAAAGGGCACCCGAATTTAAGGGAAGATGAGGGTCATCCCCTCATCCAGCTAATATAGCAGGCAAGGCACGTTCACCGAGGCTTAATCCTGGCTGCTCATTGCTCTACTCTGGCGGTATCCCTTGCCAGCTGCTTTTTGTGCTCCAGATTGGCCTCACGCTCGATCATTATCCGTTGGGCTTGGGGAGACCCAGCCCCATGAAGGGACTCGGTCAAGTAACCAACTGCACCCGTTCCCAGGGCCATGTTCTCTATCAGTCTCAGAATGCGCATTCTGGCCTCTGTTGCTATTTCGGGCACCCCTTGCAAGTATTTCTGCAATAACTGACCCAGCTCGGGATGCTTGTAATCCTTTTCCGAGGGCAAGGTAACTACCAGGCCACCTGCTATATCCTGGGCCAGTCTAACCATTTCAAAGGGAAATCTGCCCACGTGCAATTTGCAGACATTGGCCAATAGGCGATTGACAAGATAGCCCCCGGAGGGAAGCTCATAGCCCTCAGCCGAACAGGCTATGCCGCAGGCGTAGAGCGTTTCATTCAAGTGAGTCATCTCAACCAGCTTGTCCCGAACGTGGGCTGCCTGTGATGTCCCCTGGTAATCAGCAATCACTGCGGCAGCACCGATGAGAACATCGCCTAACCCTGATTTACACCCACCGTAGCTACTTCGATGATAAGCACCAAACACCTCTACCACTTGGCTGCAAAACTGATGCTCCCCCATCATGAAAACCCTCTCCCTGGGGACGAAAACATCATCAAAGACTATCAATGCCTCCTGACCCCCAAAACCGGGATTCCCGACATCGATCTCGCCACCCTCCAGCTTGCGGGTATCGCATGATTGGCGACCGTAGATGTAAGAAACTCCCTTGCTGTCGCTGGGGATGGCACAGGCCACAGCGTAGTCCCTATCCTCAGGCCTCATCGCCCTGGTAGGGAGAACGATTATCTCGTGTGAATTCAGTGCGCCGGTTATATGCAGCTTGGCGCCGCGTATAACGATCCCGTTAGCCGTTTCATCCACCATCCTCAAGTATGAATCCGGCTCCTTCTGCTGGCTAGGGGTTAGACGTCGATCACCCTTGGGATCGGTCATAGCTGCTGAACAAACCAGATCCTCCTTCTGGACATAGCTTAGGAAAGCGTTAAACCTTTGATGGTAGTCAGTGCCAAACTCCCGATCTATCTCAAAGGTGACCGCCGATACGGTATTTAAGGCATCCATACCGGCACAGCGCTGAAAGCAGGTAGCCGTCTTCTGCCCTAGCAGCCTTAGCATCTTTATCTTTTTAATAAGGTCGTCCCGACTGTGGTGAATATGGGTAAAGCGGTTAATTCTCTCCCCGGCCAGGTGAGACGAGGCTATGAGTAGGTCTTCGTGCTCTGGATGTTGAGCCAACTCATAGGTCGCGGCTACCGAGTTTGCTGACGGCTTGACTATGGGATGGTCAACGATGTTCTCTATCCGTTCACCGAACATAAACAACCTTAAGTTTAGCTTCCTCAGGCTGTCAAAGTAATCTTCCTTGGTCTTTAGGCCCATCTTCTCCCCCCTTGAATAGAGATCGCTGGACACATCAATGGTAGCATAATTCGGGTCCTTTCACCAATGCTATTACGTTCGCCGCGGTGGACTCTCGGCTATTGCTCCCCGTATTTGCTTTTTGTGGTCTTCGGGTTACAATATCAAATGGTGGGGATGTGTTATTATGGCTTTGACCCGCCTTGATTCACCCACCAGCAGGGACAACGCATTTTAAGAGAACGATAAGATGGGATTCCCTCGTGAGGCATACCTTGATATCGAGACTACCGGTCTATCCCGCTATTATGACGGTATAACTGTGATCGGCATCTATTTCGTTGATGGTAGCGGTAGCAGACTGGTTCAACTGGTTGGCGAAGAGGTAACCCAAGATAATCTCCTCGAGGCTCTAGAGGGCGTGGATACAATCTTCACCTATAATGGGAGCCACTTTGACCTTCCTTTCATACTCACTTGTCTAGGGGTAGATCTCGCTGAGAGCTATCACCACCACGACCTGATGTATGACTGCTGGAGGAACAACCTCTACGGAGGCCTTAAGGCCGTGGAGGTGCAAGTGGGGATTGTCAGGCAATTGAAGGGTGTCGACGGAGCAGAGGCGGTAAGGCTGTGGTGGAGATATCAGAATAACCTAGACCGCCACGCCCTGAATACGCTGCTAGAATATAACAGGGAGGATGTACTGAATCTGAAAACTCTGAGGCAGATACTTGCTGGTTGCCGCCCTTAATGAATCTCAGCGGTGAGCAAGGAGTCTGATAAGCAGTATCGAACCATCAGATTGAGGAGTCATCATGCCCATCTATTCTCATTCTCAACTGAGTATGTATGAAGACTGCCCGCTTAAGTACAAGCTCTGCTACCGAGATAAGATAAAGCGGGAAGAGGAAGGTGTCGAGGCCTTTCTCGGTCAAATGGTCCATGAGACCCTCAAGAAGTGCTATGACGACCTCAGGTTTACCAAGGTGAATAGCTTGAGCGATTTACTTGCTTACTACAACAAAATCTGGCAGGAAAACTGGCACGACTCAATCTTTATCGTGAAGCAGGAGCTGGAACAGGATAACTACAGGGCTCTGGGCGAAAAGCTGATCACGACTTACTATGAGCGGTATTCTCCCTTTGACTCAGATATAACCATAGGCACTGAGGTAAGCCTTAATTTCTCGCTGGATGACGACGGCAAATACAGGCTGAGGGGCTACATTGACCGGCTGGCACGGACTGAAGATGATATTTATGAAATTCACGACTATAAGACATCAGCTTACTTGCCAGGTCAGCAAGATGTTGATAAGGACAGGCAGCTTGGCTTGTACCATATTGGAGTCCAGAAGAAGTGGCCACAGGTTAAGAATATCAGGCTTATCTGGCACTACCTCGCTTTTGACACAGAATTGGTTTCCTATCGCGCCCCAGAGGCGATATCAAGTTTGGTTCAAGATACCAAGTGCTTAATCGATGAGATAGAGTCCACCCAGGATTTCCCACCAAAGGAATCCCGGCTTTGTGAGTGGTGCGAATATCCAGACCTCTGCCCGCGGAGAAAGCATTTCTTCAAGGTAGAAGCTCTACCGGTGAACGAATACCTCAACGAGCCCGGGGTGGTCCTGGTTAATAAGTACGTAGAGCTTAAGGAAAAGGCCTCGGAAATAGAAGAGGAGATGGGAAAGGTAAGAGAGGCCATTCTTGACTATGCCAGGAGGGAAGAGGTGGAGGTGATAAAAGGGAGTGACCGCAAGGCCAGGGTCAGATTTGATAAAAGGTTGAAGTTCCCGGGGAAGAGTGAAGAGGAGCGCCAGGAGCTAGACAACACAATAATAGCAGCAGGCAAGTGGATGGAGGCATCGCAGCTCGATACAACATCGCTTATCCGGGTCATGGAACAAGGTCTGTGGAACAAAGAGCTGATCGAGCAGGTGATGAAGTATGGCAGAATTGAAGAGAGCAGTTCTGTCCACATATCAAAATTGAAGGATGAGGAGAAATAGGCAAGGTTGAAAGGAGTGTGTACGCTATGACCACCGTAAATGCCGTTCTTGGACCTCTTGACACTGCAGCTCTCGGCTTCACTCTTATGCATGAACACATTATAGTCGCCTCAGCCGGCACTCCGCAGGATTACCCTGAGCTTCTCGGCGCCAATTTCATGGACCGCATTGTCGATGGGTTAACTCAAGCAAAAGAGGGTGGGATAGACACCATTGTTGACACCACGACCCTCGACCTGGGTCGAGACGTGACCCTATTGGCTAAGGCTTCCCGCCTCACTGGTGTCAATATCATCGCCTGCACCGGGTGGTGGTTGGACATACCCCGCTTTCTTGCTGGTGTCTCTGCCGACCAATTCGCCGAGCTATTCATCCGCGAAATCCGAGAGGGCATCTCCGGTACCGATATCAAAGCTGGAATCCTCAAGTCTGCCAGCGATATTATGGGGGTGACGCCGGCAGAGGAACCCGTTCTGCGTGCGGTGGCCCGAGCCCACCTTGAGACCAAAGTTCCCATCATGCTACATTCCTATTCACCAGGCCGGGTGGGCGAGCAGCAACTAGCCATCCTGAAAGAGGAAGATGTAGACCTGAGAAGAGTCAAAGTGGACCATTCCAACGACACCACCGATGTGGAATACCTTGTTTGGCTTTTGGAGCAGGGGTGCTATCTCGGTCTTGACCGCTACCCGGGGCACAATGTAAGCCCACTAGCCCGCACCAAAACGATGAAGGCACTAATAGATGCCGGGTATAAGGACCGTCTCCTTCCCTCCCACGACTGGCCATTGGCGTTTGTCGAGGCGGAGACTCCACTTATGTCGAAAGAGGAAAGAGAAGAGCGCAATCCCCACGGATATCTCTACATGAAGAAAGTGGTCTTCACCCAGCTTCGAGAGATGGGTGTCTCCGAGGAGACATTGAACAGCCTGTGTGTCGACAACCCCCGAAGTTTCTTCGAAGGCGCCTAGCCGCCTCTTTCTATGTGGCCAACAACTGCCTAAGGAACGATGGCAGCCCTGGCAACAAGACCCCTACCCCGCTCCGCGTTCCACTCCACAGCTTGACGAAGAGAAAACTCTGACGTATTATCGCCACAGACGAAAGCCGACCAGCCCTTTAAGGAGATCATAATGAACGCAGAGGAAAGATACGACTTTGTCATCGTAGGTGGAGGCCACAATGGCACGACATTAGCAGCATATCTGGCAAAGAGTGGACAGAGCGTCTGCATCCTGGAAGAGAGGTCAGAGTCCGGGGGAGGGTGTGAAAATATCGAGCCGATACCCGGGGTGCGCATCGACCCCCACGCTACCTATATGTATGGCGGAGCAGCCCCCGGGTTCGACCAGCTGGAGCTGTGGAAGCATGGCTTTCGCATGGACTGGAGACCGGGCATGGTTCAGATGGTCAGGCCAGATATGCCGCCAGTGGCGGGGGGAGGCATTCTGACCACCGAGGGAGTGGTGCCACTCGTTGCTAAGGACGTCTTCGGCTGGGCCAGGGTAACCGGCTTCGCCGGTGATCCCCCATTTGCCAGAGAGCTATTGCGCGCCATCTTCTGGTGCCCTCCTCACCCCCCTGAAGTGGAGATAACATCGGCAAACATCCCCTACATGCAGGTCTACAAGCAATACGCCCCCGACGTGTGGACTGAAGAGCTGCTCGACATGACCATGTGGGAGCTCATGGATGAATATATCGAGACCGAGGTCTATAAGGTACAAATGGCCATGGTAGCCTGGTACTCAGGATCCAGCCCTGAGTGGGAAGGGGTCGCTGTCCCTGCCCTCGGCGGAGCACTAGCCTTGGCCTACACCGGACCGACAACGCCCCGTGGCGGCATGCACGGCTATTTCCACTCCATCATCCGCTGTGCTATGGCCCATGGGGCGGTGATACGCACCTGCTGCCCCGTGGATGAGATCATCATCCGCGAGGGAAGGGCAGTGGGAGTACGCCTCAGAGATACCGCCGCCTGGGGTGAAAAGACAATCTGGGCCAACAAGGCGGTGGTTGCCGCAGTTGATATTCAGCAGACCTTCCTCAATCTGATCGGGCATCAACACATGGATGTCTCTTTCCTGCAGCGGATAAAGGACATCAGCCTCAAGGGCTCCAGCATCTACGTCTCCCACTTCCTCTTCCGTGAGCCACCTCGCTTCCGCTCTAAGTTCAAAGGCCTGGAGAACGCAATTGCAGACGGTGTAGTGTACCCCTGCGATTCTCGGGAGCTTTATTATGAGCACATAATGGATATCAATGCGCGCAAGGGTAGTACGTCGCTGCCGCCGGAGAAAGTGATGTGGATCTCAACTGGGAGCAAGAGGAATATCCCTGACGCCTGCCGCATCCCCGATCGCACCCTGGTCTCTCCTTTCTACCTTATGGTTCCCCCGACTGTATACCACGTGGGTGGCCCCGATGCCATAGACAAGGAGAAGGAGAAGTGGGACGCTTATATGCTCCAGGCCTACAGCCAGATAGCGGAGAACGCCGAGCCCCCTAATCTGGTTGCCCAGTGGTCAAACACCCCCTGGGAGTCCGAGCATCGCAATGTGGGCCTCATCGGTGGCGGCTGGTACAACACCCGCCACTGCAAGGACCAGTTGTGGACCAACCGTCCCCTGCCTGAGTATTCTCGATACCGCTCTCC
>JABUBL010000600.1_pt1 | contig 11066 bp, 15 predicted proteins | sample 7240371 | NCBI WGS metagenome assembly JABUBL01 (sample SAMN07256343, study PRJNA390944) | subsurface metagenome | isolation source: Methane hydrate marine sediment | place: Pacific Ocean: Eastern North Pacific, ODP site 1244 | collected 2002
TCAAGCGTCTATGCGATGTTAGCCAGTAAAGCCAAAGATGAGAATTTCTGGAAGAAGAGCCTGCACTATCAAAAGCTTTTTGAGAAGGCAAGAGAGCGGTGTCGGCTCAGTATCGACGTTAGCGGCGATGGGGTAGCTGATATCACAAAGGTGGGGGCGTCTGGAAGGCTGGTGCGCGATTAATTTGCGAGGAAAAAACAGATGAGTGTCACTTTGGATGGACAAAACCTGTTTGATGAGCAGGACCTGAAGATTGAGCAAGGCAGTATTAGTCGGGATTCGATGGAGAGAGTGGTATCGGGGCTAGACGGAGTGCTCAGTATTGATCTCGGTGGACGCAGCAGGAGGATAAAACAGAGAGGCGTGTTGCGGGCGAAAAGCCGATCGCAAATGGATGGCAGGATCAGCGCGATATCAGCTTACATAGACGGCGATACACACACATTGGTAATCAGCAACGGCGAAGAGTTTGATAACGTTCGAATGGATGCTTTTAAGGTGACGAAAGAAAGGACAAGTGGCAGCAGTCTTTGCTGTGATTATGAAATCGTTTATACGCAGTTGGTGGTTTAATAGGTTATGGCACTTATCGATAACGGCATAGAAAAGGTAAGGGCATTTGAATTGCCCGCTGGCATCTGGGCAGACGGCAGATACATTGGCTCCCCCCGAATGGCTTTGGTAAAATGGCGATCCTGCTGGCCTGATATGTTTTACCAGGTTTATGTCAACGGCCGGTATGCAGGGGTGACGGTTGACAGTCAGCAGCGACAAATGATTGTTCAAATGCCTACCTCTTTGGAGACACCGGTTCGGATTGAAGTTTTTGCCGTCAAGCCTGAGGAGGCGGATACTGATTTTAGCAGCGAGATCGATTCATCGATTGGCCAGAGCGGCCGGGTGAGAATTAGTATGCTACGTGGCCAGAATTTGCCAATTGGCGCAACCGCTCAAATCTACTTTGACAACGGCGCGGGCGAAATCAATTATGACAATCCGCTTAATGATTCGCCGTTGCCGGTCACCAAGGCCTGGCAGGATAAGGCGGGGTTCGGAATGAGCAAGTTTGGCACAAGTGACTTTGGCTATGACTCGGCAGCAGCAGTCGGGCTTGGGAAGGGCAGCTTCGGGAACGGACAGTTCGGCCTTGATGCCGATACATTTGAATGGGTAAGTCCACCTATGCAGGCAGGTGTGTATAAATTCGCCGTCAAGATCACCAACGAGGCTGGTAATGAAAGTAACGGCAGCGAAACAGGTCAAGTCACGGTGACACCTGCAGCAAAGCCCGCTGAACAGGTGAGCATTTCTTCATTCGACAAACAGGCAAATCAATTGGTCTTAAGTGTCTCATAGCAAAGAGTAATAAGGAGAATATTATGGCTGAAGTATATCCATCCGACAATGCATTGTTAAATATACAGTCTGACAGCGAAACTGGTGTTGAGTATATACCAACCGGCACATCGCCTTATTATCTGCAATTCAGGAAGCTGCTTCATCGGCTGCTTCTTGCTGTAAGGCGTGCAAATGATTTGAGGGTCTATGATGAGGGCGGCCTAGATATTGGTGTAAAAAGCGGCAAGTTCTGGCTGGGTACGGAGTTGATAAGCTACGAAGGCTCCTCGGGCAATACCCTGGCTGACGATAAAGAACATATTTATGTCTATCTGGATTCGTCTGGTAGTCTTGTAACCAACGAATACAGTAGCTTCCCGGATATGGCAACTACGCCGCACGTTCGCCTGGCGATAGTAACTACGTCAGATGGGGATATCGACTCGATAACCGACTCCCGCGTGGGGCATAATGTTGTGATGCCATACGGGGCTGGCGGAGTGAAAGAGACGATAGAGGCTCATACCAGTGATGACACGCTGACGGTGGCGGAGTCTGGCTCGGTCCATACCAATCTCGGAGCTACGGGAACAGTGACGCTCACACTGCCTGCATCGGCACCACAAGGGACAATATTTACTTTTGCAGTCCAGACAGCACAGGAACTGCGTATAGACCCAGGCTCAGCGACAATCAGAGACGACAGCGGCCAAACCGCAGGTAAATACAAAGCAGCAGATGCTATCGGTGAGTGTCTTATGGTTGTTGCCGATTCAAACAGTGATTGGGTAACAGTAGCCAAGAATGGGACTTGGACTGAGGAAGTATAAGTGATTTGCCCGAAAGAGATATTTGCTGAGATATACCAGAATGAGCAACATAAAGAAACATTTTGATAATATCTTGAAAGAAACAATAGCATTACACCGAGAAAAGTACATAACAGGGCCAGATGAATTTGTTGCAATAAATGATATAGAAATTGCCGTTCATGAGGCCAGAAAAGTATTTGAGCGAACTAAGAATATAGATAAGGCAAAGGCCGAGGAGCAATAAATGTCTTGGATTTCACCGACAGGACACAATGACCCGAGCAGTGATTGGACCTATGAGGTCAATGCCTAAGAGCCAGCACTTTTTACTTCAATCTAAGTAAGAAGTTTAACAATGATTGATTTACGTCCGAATTGCGTTGCTCAGTTTAAGATGAACGACAATGCTGCCAATCCTTGGGTGGTAGGTTTGAACGGTGTGCCTACAGAGCTTGTAACAGACGGCAGCTTTGAAGACAACGACCCTGCTTGGACTTGGGGAACTGGATGGGTACGTGCATACCCTCCTTGGAAAGCCAAGTTTTCAGGTTCAGATGTAGGATATTTAGAGCAGGATATTGAGGCGATACAAGGACAAAAATATCTTGTTGTTTTTAAGATACTCAATAATACAGCCCCAGTCCAAACAATTACACCTTATGTTGGCGGTCAGGCAGGGACAGGAGTAACCTCACTTGGATTTCATTTTGAAGTAATTACGGCCGCAGATTCATCGGGAATTCTTAAATTTCGTGGGTCAGGTAGCGGAGGGACAAGTACAAGTATTGATAATATTTTTTGTATCTGCCTTGACGATTACCCTCTTACGGGAGTTTTTAGTGATGCCGCAGGAAACCCATTTACAAGTGCACATTCCGTTGCAGGCAAGATAAATACGGCATTGGAATTTGATGGTAGTGATGATTATATTGAAGTCTTCGATGAAGGTGCTTTGGAATTTCCAAATGATACTGATGATTTTTCAATTGCAATTTGGTTTAAGCCTGGATCCCTTGGTGTTACTGACTATTTGCTTGATAAACGAGATGCTGCCAACGATGGCTGGCGACTTTATATCTATTCGGATAATAGAATAGTTTTTCAGTTAGCCGGTGTCCCTGGTGGTGCTTATGTTATATCAAACGCAATAACAGATGTAAATTGGCACTTGATTGTTGTTGTTATTGACCGTGATGGCAACGGTCAAATCTATATTGATAATGTTGCTTCTGGGAATCCTGCAAATGTAAGTGGAAAACCAATGAGTATAGCTAATAATTTATTTATTGGTTCAAGTTATTATGGCAACGACTTATTTACTGGTAAAATGGATGTTACAGCATTTTTCGACAAAGCGTTCTCTGAGGAAGAAATTGCCTTTTTGTGGAACGAAGGCGAGGGAAGGGAAAACTTAAACATAGCTCGCCCATTGGTTGGTGGCTCCTTGGCTGCGGGTAGAAGGGGATTAGCAGGATGATATATTTAGGTGATTACAAAGAAGATGATATGGTTTACTTTTGCTGGGGCACGAACGATAAAGATGGTGCAAGCATAACCCGTGCAACTGACGGAAGTATCAAGGTCTATAAAGATGATGGGACTACCGAAAGCACAGCAGGAATAACCGATACGGAAGATTTTGACAGTATTACCGGCATCCACAATTGCAAGATAGACTTAAGTGCCGATGCCTTTTATGCGACTGGTCACGATTATTCGGTGGTTTTAGTTGGGGCAGTTATCGACGGCGAAATTGTCAATGCCGTGCTCACAACATTCTCGATAGAAAACAGGTTTGCCGGCAGCGTACTGTTTGAGAAGGCGGCGAAGATGCTTATAAACAAAGCTGTGCAAAACAAAGCCACGGGGACAATCAATTATTACGATGACGATGGCCAGACAGTTATCTTAACTCACACTCCAACTGATGGCGAATCAGAGATTACGAGGACACCGAACTGATGGAGACGAAGTGGTTAAAAGATGCACTGTTTGTGGGTATGACGGCCAATGCATTTAAGCTCGGCACGGTATTGACCTTGGGTTGGTTCTGGCCACGAATTGGCGGCTGCTCTTTGCTCTATTGCGGCATTAGTATGGAGCAAATAGACTTTGCGAACATATTGGCTGTGGCCGAGGTGGATGCTGACGAGATATCACCATCCAGCTACGTTCAGCACAGCGACAGTTCGACATATTTTTATGTTATTCGTCGGGCAAATAATTGCGGTGACCAAGAACATACCTTATCTGCTGCAGTCAAAGTTTCACTAAGTGCCAATGGTGAGCTAGTGCCGCTGCAACCAAATAGTATCCTCAGTGTAAGAGCCGAACAGGTACCTGGCAGTAAAATACAGCTTGTTTGGTTCTATTGTCCTATCAAACAACAGTCGGCACCGGTGTGTTTCAAGATTTATTATGACGCTGGGACCGGACAAATCGACTATGAAACGTGCATCGCTGCGATTCGTTACGCTGGCCGAAGGTTTTACAGCTATCAAAGTGGCATACTCGAGGCAGGCAGATACTTGTTTGCTATAAGGACGGAAGATTCTGCTGGCACAAAGGATAATTCTTTAGCGCAGTTAAGAATTCAGCTTGATACCATAAGCCCTAACGCAATCGATATTTTAAGTATCGAAACTGCTTAACACATCCGAGGTTTTTTTATGTCTAACAGAATTGACTTTTTCCAGTCAGATCAAACCCAACTTGCGCTTCCTGGCGCTACTGTTTCGATCTTGCTTGATGGTTCGTTGTGTCCCTGTCTTGAGCTGATAGAGATTGTGCGCAATGACTGGCCGGAATTTAGCTGGGCCAGATTAGCTTATAATCCTGCTGCATATCCGTTGGCCAACCTAACGGTCGTTGAAGAGATTGAGGCTGAACTTGCGATGGGCAAGCCCATTTGCATCCGGCAAGTTTACAACGGTGCTACACCTGGTGCATCAGCTTACAGTCTCCCTATCTTTACCGGCCAGATAGAAGGTGTCGAGACAAAGCTCGGTCCCAACGGCGAGAGGGTAGAAATTGTGGCCAGGGATTTTAGCGCGAATCTAGAACGCATCACCATCTACGGCCAGCGGGTGGGCAGTTTAGACGATTCGACTTTGCTTTTGGCGGGCAGTGATACTATTTTTAACGAAGACGGAAAGGCTAACGCCAGCCCCAAGCCAATTGAGAATAACGGCTGCAGTTACACGGTATTTTGTGCCGAGCCGTCGGCAGGCAAGCTCTGGAGCTATGCGGAAGTAATTGATTATCTGCTCTGTGAATATTTGCCGAACGGCCAATTACAAACACCGAGCATCGAACAACTGCAGGCGATGACCGAAAACCAAGCAGCTCGCGACCTTGATACCACTGGGTTAAATCTATTACAGGCCCTGCACCGTTGCTGTGAGAGGATCGGCTTGAGGTTCAAGTTTGTCCCCCGGCCTGTTCCGACTGGATCTAGCCAAGCGATCATGTTCTATAAGCCAGACATAGGTAGGGCGGTTGAGTTAAATTGCCAAGGGGCTAAAGGGCGGCTTGGCATCTCAAAGACGAATATTGTGAGCTTGCACAGTAGGAAAAATTTCTGGCCGGTAACGCACAAATATATTGGCCAAGGTGACTTCAAGGTTTATGAAGCAACGTTCGAATTGGTAAAGGCCTGGGACCAGAGCCACGAGGATACTGATTATGATAAATTCTCACCCTCGACAAATGCTGATTTCTATCAGGTAAAGGATGTATATCGTAAATGGTATCTTAATGAGGCAGGTGACTACAGTGGCGCACCATACAATCAGGGTGATACATTTGACTTTTCAAAAATTTTCCAGAGTGGTAATTTCGCTCATCGCTACAGGCGCTTCTGGCCAACCTTAACCACTGACAAACAGGGAAAGTCGCTCGGTTATTTTTTACAGGTTTCTTTCGACAACGGCTTGCACTGGTGGCAGTATCTTTACGCTTTTAATAACTTGCTCAATGAATGTGGAGTGTGGCTTAGCAGTGACCAACTTGATGTTGACACGTGGGTGGCAGCTTTGAAAGGAGTGTTGAAGTTCAGGATAACCGCATCGGTAATCAGTGATGAGAGATTAACTTGCGTGGTTGCTGACGGACCGGTTGATTCTACAGTGCCTGTGGTTGAGCATATTATTACACTTCCCCGTCAGTTCAAATATCGCAAGGTTTCCAACCAGAGTATCTTTGCGAAAACCGGTGGCGACACGCTCGGTGTACCGGACGAGGTCGACGATTCTACTGCTCTGCACGAATTTGTGCGTAAGAGGGCACAGGTGGCGTCTGAGATTATCGAGACTGTCAGCATTCAGACGCCGTACCTGGCTTTTGATTACCACGTTGGTGATAAGGTAACCTCCAGTCCAGAAAGCAGAGACCTGCTTGGCACAAAAAATGATGACCGAAGCATAAGTTGGATAGAGCGAGTACAGATGGATTTTAGAAATCAATGTACGAACTTGAAAATCGTTCGCAAAAGGAGCGGACAGTTATGAACAACAACATGAATGTTGTAGATACCCAGCAGTTGCTGGAGCAGTTCGCCAGGGCCGGTTCACAGGAGATAAGCGAGGTATCGGTTGTTACCTCACCTGGCGCCAGAGCAGCTGCCTGGGCTGTTAAGGTCAAAAGCCTGTCATCCTACAATGTCTATAACGTGCGAGCCGTGGAGATAGGTGACCCTAGGTCGCTGCCGGTGGAGGTTGGTGGACAGATGCAGGCAGTCAATTTGGCTGAATCGTTTCTTGAGACCGGACAACTGCCAGCTGGAACCTCTGCGGTCATGTCCAAAGTGGGCGGCAAAAATGTTTTCCATGTCCCGGTGTAAAAATGGCTGAAGAGAACTCGAGAAGCTGGCAGTTTAATCGACAGGTAAACCTTTCCGTGCTGATCCAGTTGGTATTTTTAGCTTCTTTGATTGTGGGCAGCTGGGTCAATTTGCAACGTCAGCTTGATTTGTTACAGCACGATGTGACTACACTGTTGCAGAGTCAGAAGAACTTTGAGCAAAAACTCGAATCGCTTCAGGCAAAAAGCATCTCGTATGAATATCGCCTGCGCGCAATTGAAAAGGTGTTAACTAAAGCGGATACGGCAGAAAAGACGTTTTGATCAGGAAACACGAAGGGAAGATATGATGAAAAAGATTATTGCGACACTAATTTTAGCGCCTCTTTTATTGGCAAGCTGTGATAGTCTGCGTTTTGCACCGACCGAGACGCAGAAACGGAACGCCTGGCTGCACAATCGCACAGCGATAATAGCTGCGGAAACTGCCAGGAGTGAAAACACCTCGGAAAAACTGCAGGGGTTGACTCAACTAAGTGAGCTTCAGAGCAGGGCTTTTACTTCTTATTACGGCCTGCCTAAGGAATTTCCGCAGGCCAATACAGTCGAAGATATACTTGCCCAATCGAATTGGCAACTTGCCCGGACAGCTTTGACCGAATCGGCCGAAAGGCCTGATGCATGGCAGTTGGCCGATTCCGCATTCGAGTTAGCTATTGGCATCTGCGCTTTACTGGGCGGCGTCTATGGCACAAGAGCAGTTCGGTTCTTAAGGACGGTCAGAACGAAATCGCAAGCCTTACAGGAGATTGTTGTCGGTAATGAACTCTTTAAAAAAGAGCACCGAGCATACGTATCTGCATTCAAAAAAGCTCATAAAGACCAATCCCCGCAAACCCGCCAAATCGTCGCAGAAATGAAAGTATAAAAATATATTGAAAAACAGCTTGTTTTTTGCTATACTTTTATATATCTTCTTTTTACTCTAACTGTGGCGTAGAGACAAGGTTTACTGCGATTTCTCAAGTCAAGGACACGATGAGTCGATAAATACTTACTAGTGGGATACTTATAAATGGCTAATCTAAGGAAAAATTTCATCAGTTTTGTGGCATTAGGCGGACAGAACCCACAGATTCTAAACTTGGATTTTTTGAAGACAAATGATATCATTCCAGTAAACGCACCGCCATTTGAGGAGCTTCTAAAGCAAGAAAAGCCTATGAAAAAATTTGTTTCATTTCCTGGTCTCGCAAATTTAGTACTGGGGAATATAGAGTTTGTAATTGACGAGGGTAGATTTCAAGTACGGGAAACAGAAATTTCACAATGGGCTGAAACTAAAATCATACACATAGCTAAGAAGTATTTTAAGGTATTGCCGTATACGCCTTTGAAACTTGTTGGATTCAACTTCAATTTGACTATTGTCTTTGACACCGCGACAGAGGCTGTTAATTGTCAGCAGCTTTGCTTACCGAAAAGTAGCCAACTTGCAAGGGTTATTTCGAGAGATAACCTTAGCGCCAGTTCAGTCGTACGTTACCCTTACGGGGATAATGAGGGACGTATTATGCTAACAATTGAACAACCCAACAAGAAGAATAACAGAAGGATAGTCAACTTCAACTATGAGTTTGATTTCACGGACTGGACGGGGTTTAACAGGGAATTAGCAAAGTTTTCAGAGATAGCAGATTACTCTGAATCTGTTCTTGCTGAATTGGTAAGGGCTATTTAATATGACATCCGCAATCAAAATAACTTCCGAGGTTAAAAGGTCGCTTCGCGGTCTGAAAGATGCGCATGATATCGGCAAGGTTGGAATAGCGGCAGAGGGTACTGCTGACCTTAACCTTGGGGAATTAATACATACTTTTGAAATCCTCTTTTACTTTGACGCCCCCGAAAAGTTAAGGCTTCTCAGCAAGATCTGTGAAGAGAAATCGGAGATAACGAGCGGCATAGTAAGCTTGTTGACAACTTGGGAAAAAGATACGATTGATGTAAAGCCTTGGCCGGTTGCCCCCAAATTCTCAGAACCGGTGAGCGACGCATGTGTAGAATTCTGTGATTTTCGCGGTTTAAATGACGTTTTGAGAATATGTCTCGAACAGGCGAGGGGAACTTTCTCCAACATAAGAAACCTCTATGCTGAATTGGACCATTTCAGGGATGATGAACCAGAAGATATTGGGCATGTTATTATACGACTGGAGGTTGAGTCAGATCAAGAAACCTCTCTTAAGGAATACGATGCCTGCGTTGATTGGATGGTTGGAAATATAGCTGCGAGCGATAGTAATTTTTTCACTCTTACAGTTAGACGAGTATAAAGGTGGAGCCTACCAATTTTTTTAAAACTGCCAAGTTATTAAAAACACAAACTGAAGAAGCGCACCTTCGCACGTCAATTGGTCGTTCATACTATGCAGCATTTTTATATTTTAGAGAACGTCTTAGAGCTCTCGGATTAGAAAAGAGGAGAAAGCCGAATCTTGATGCTCATGCGTTTGTAATTCAATGCTTAGGATTTTCTCAGGTGTCGGAAGGTAGCAAGGCTTCAAAATATCTTCACGATCTGCAGCAGGTACGTGAGGATGCAGATTATCAATTGGATAAAAAGTTTTCGCAAAATGATGCAGAAGACACGTTTGTCAAAGCAAAGAAAGTAATAGCTGACTACGATAGAAACGTCACACCTGAAAAAGAAAAAGAGCTCATTGACAAAGCAACAAGTTTCGCCAAGGGAAAGTCTTGGATATAAAGATCCTTAGGGCTTTTATGATTCTGCATTCAAAGAAGCCCACAAAGACCAATCTCCACAGACTCGCCAAATCGTCGCACAGATGAAAGCGTGATTCTCGATGCTAGATTCTTGATTCTCGTTGCAATCTCGGCAGAAGAATCTATACTTGATACTCGTTCGAGTATCGAATACCAGGAACCGAGTATCAAGATGATTGTCGGCGTGATGAAAGCTCAACTGCATATGCAGGGAATAACCTCGCTGAAGGAAAAGCGAAGTATCGTCAAAAGTGTGATCAGCCGATTGAAAAATAGATTCAACATTTCCATTGCCGAGATTGACCATCAGGACAACAAAACCTCTGCGGTCATCGCTATGGCGATGGTCTCAAACGACACTCGTTTTATAGACCAGAAGTTTGACGCCATCATTAATTTCATGCAAAAGGATGGGCGATTTTACCTCGGAAAAATCGAGCGGGAAACCTTTTAGTCGTTAGGATTTAGCCCTAGGTTTCACTCAGGGTTTGCCATTACGAGCAAAATGAAGTAATCCATTTAGCATTTAGAAAATCTTGTCGACAATAAATCTTGCACCAAAAAATATATCTACAGCCATCGCAGAACATAGAATAACCTGCCGTAGCCAGCGGATACGCAATTTTGCACGTGCCATAAAAAATATGATGGCCGCCGCAACTGCGCCGACTATATACATCGCAGCGGTTTCAACAAAGAGCCTGCCATATCCGTCCCCCAGACCCGCAAATATTTGAAAGTATCTCGTCACCAGCAATAACGCAACAAGAGCAAGCGCCAACATTATTATAGAGCTTGCTAATATCCATCTTATGTCGGCGAAGCCGGCTGAAACAAGTCCCTGCATCCCTACCCCTACAAGTACCGAACAGCACAAAACAGGAACCGCAAGCCAGATGATGGGGCTTACATCAAGAAAAGAGCTGCAAAAGGCCAATATAACACCGATAGCAAAAATTGTCATTATGCCGAATCGCCGAGCCGCCAGCAGCATCGAAAAACCAATTACCAGTGCTGCTACTGGAACGTGGTAAAAGCCGATGACAGTTATGCTTCTGTTTACCATAACAAGCGGAGCCAACAGACCAGCTAAATCGGCTAAATACAATTTGGCCTGTATTGGAATTACGAATAAGTGATAGTGGGCGGATATCTTGAAAAATAGTAGTATTGCCAAAAACGGCAGGGCCGAAAGCGGCCAGCTTACCCACCGCCACTTGGCTTTGAGACCAAACGCCGCAAGGCAAAACAGCCACGGTATAGTCGCTACCAGCAAACCGGCCGTTGGGTGGAATTTAGCCAATCCAAGTACAAATGGCCCAAAGCCAT
>JABUBL010000602.1_pt1 | contig 11052 bp, 12 predicted proteins | sample 7240371 | NCBI WGS metagenome assembly JABUBL01 (sample SAMN07256343, study PRJNA390944) | subsurface metagenome | isolation source: Methane hydrate marine sediment | place: Pacific Ocean: Eastern North Pacific, ODP site 1244 | collected 2002
TACCTTGCTGACAATATAACCTAATAGTTCTATGCGATTTTCCTAATCTTAAAGAAGCCTCTTTTGTTGTTATCAATTTAAAAATCCTTTCTCTATATTACTTTTTTATAAGGTAAAAATCTTATAGGTAAAGGTAAAGTATATACCTCTAAATTACCCTATTTCCTTATTCTATTAAAAGAGTGAAATTCCTTTAAGGTTAGAGATTTATTCTCTTTTTAATTAATTCTTTTATTTCTTATTTTTTAAAACTTATTAACAATTATTTTTAAAAATTTTATTATTTAAGAGATTAAGTAGAGATTAAATAGAGATTATGGAGGATTTTTAGGTATTCTTATCAGGTTTAATTTAAAACCGAGTGCACTGAGTTTACTTTAAAAGTGCACTGAGTTTACTTTAAAAGTGCACTGAGTTTACTTTATAGAATTTAATTATTAACAATTTAAGACTTTAAAATTCTTTGTCTGCTAAAACTGAATCTTATCTTTTTTTTGTTATCCTTCTTAAAAATATAAACTTCACTTTTTCGATATCCTTTTAGGAGTCCTTTACTTTTTATATCACTCCAGGCTTTCTCAAATGTTTTTCTTGATTCTGTTATATGTTTAGTAGTAATTCCTATTGCTATTTTTAGGAGCTCCCAATCCTTTGGGTATTTATACAAATTAAAGGGATTTTGAGTTTTCAGATATAAAAATAAATTTAAAGCGATTCTGCTCAGATCTAAAACCTTCTCTAATTCTAATAAGGTGTATTTGTTGTTGTGGATCTCTTTGTAAACTGTGTCCCCTAAATGAATTTCATAAAAATATTTCCCTCTTTTCTCATCGTGAAATTTGAATTCTGATAAGATACTCCACTCGTGTATTCCAAATTTTTTACCTGTCTTATAATTAATGATAGGAGTTATAAAAGTAGTATTTTTTAGAAAGTGTTGGGACTTTAAAATTTCATTTCTATAATAGCCTGTGGATTTTAACTTCATATGTCCTAAAAATTCTTTAACTGATACTTCATATATTCTGGATTTGAAGTAATCGCTTAAATAAATATTGACAAGTGATACCTTAATGTCCATTGATTTTGGATTTCTATAAGAGGATATTTTATATTCTCCTTCCATACTATAAGCATAATTTACTAATTCCTCCTCTCCTTTTAAATGTTTAACTGAAAGGTTGTAGAATTTACTATCATCTTTAAAGAAAGGATAAGAGGCTAATAAATATGGACACTTAAACTTCTTGATAGTTTGATCGGGGATTTCTAATTCTTTGCCAGGAGATTTTTTTAAAATAATTTCAACTCCTTTTTTTTTAGATTTCACACTTTTAGGTGGATTCGATGCTTTTATATTTTTTGGTGGATTCAATCCCTGTATTTTTTCTAAACAAAAAAAACACCGATCAAATAAATTCGGATCGCTATATGAAATGGGACAATCGCCATTTTTACTATTAAAACACTTAAAAGCCTCTTTAAATAATGTTTCAGAATTCATACCTTCTCCTTTCTTGTAGTTCTTTTTTAACCTTCTCACTTTTATACAATACTTACAATAAAAATGTAGCCTTATCGTTCCTTCTACCATACAATCCCCTTTGGAGTATTCCTTGAAATAACAGATATCGGCTCTCTTTTTTCCTAAAGATCTAACCTCACTTTTAGTTTCAAATTTTTTGGATATCTGATAGTTCATTCTTTACCTTTTTAAATTCTTTATTGTTTTTCATTAAAAAATTTATTGATTTTTACCAACTAAACTTTTTAAATTCTTTTAATTTTTATAATTTTTTGGTATAGAATATTAAACAAGGTGAGTTTTTTCTTTTTAACTCCCTTATGCTCCTAAAATTTAAGAGGGCTCACTTTATCGGTGAGCTTTCTTATTTTGATATACTATTTTTCCTAAAATTACTCCGGATAAGAAAGCTGTTATAAAAGTTAAACAGATAATGATTAAAAATATTTTATTCATTTCTCCAACTCTTTGCTTTAATTTATTTTTTTTAATTTTATAAAATTATTGATAGAATACTAAAGGCTCTTTATTAAAATTAACTCGGATTTTTTAATAGAGATCCGGCTAACTTCTTAGCTACTTCTTTTTTATAAGAGAGATCCTTCGGAGTGGGGGATCTCTTTTATTTTAGACTTCTGTTCTTTAATAAATTTCCTTATTCTCTTTTTATTTCTCCATACGCTAAAAAATATGATAAAAATTATAGTTATTAAGCTAATAAAAAATAAAACAACTCCTAAACCGATCAGCCTGATAAAAAATATTAAATTCGGATTCATTTATGTTTCCCCCTTTTTATGATAGCCCTTCTTGAATCTCGGTGTTTGAAGGTCTTCGGTGTTTTCCTTTTTTTCTTTTTTTTCTTTTTGAATTTCAGCTTTTGCTGACCCTTCTTTAATTTCTTTAATTTCTTTAATTTTTTATTCTCCGGGAAACTCATATCATTATACAGGGGGTCGTGTTCGTCCCATTTTCCCAATTTTTTTTTCCTCCTTTCTTTAATTTATCCTTTTTAAGCACACTTTTAGCCTTATATTATGTATAAAACCTTTTTAGAATGAGTTTAAAAGCTATCCTGGTGTGTTTTTTTAGCCTCAAAATCGAAATATTATAAATTAAACAAATTAAATCTTAAATTCTTTGAATTTGAGCATCGCGTCCTTTACATCTTTGAGTGCTAATGTTATGTAGATCTGACTTGTAGAAACCGACGCGTGTCCTAAAATCTCTTTTAAGTGCATTACATTGCCACCCTGCTTTATAAAATTAGTAGCGAAGGTGTGTCTGAGTGTGTGAGGGGAAACCTGCTTATTATTGATACCTGCTCGTTTAGAATATTTTTTGACCATAGCCTGTATATTTGTTATTTTAAACTTGCTCCCCTTTTTAGTATTGAATCGTCCCCGATCCTTAACATCTTTTATTGTAGTGAAAAACCATTCAGATTTAGGTTTAACTCTTTTCCACTCTTTAAGCAATTCAGCTGTGTAGAAAGGAATTATTAAGTCCCGATCTATACCACCCTTTCCACCTACTACCCTTAATTTATGTTCTGTTAAGTTAACATTTCCCGATTTTAAATTTGAAACTTCTGAAACCCTGAGTCCCATATTTAGCATAAGACTTAAGGTAGCTAAATTTCTTTTACCTGAGAGATATCTTTTATTAGGTATTCTCATCAGGCTTTCTACTTCCTCAGGTTCTAATATCACAGGTAGCTTTTTCCTTCTTTTAGTCTTCATAGTTTTCCTTATTATTATTTATAATCGCCATTTAATACAATATATCACTATGTTTTTAAGGTGTCAAATAAAAAAAACAATATATCGCAAATTATTTCATTATTTTTAATCTTACACATATTGTTTTATCAGGTATTTTTATTTTTTAGTTTTTCTAATATACAGACTATTATTTTTTATCACTTTTACCAGGTTTTTTCTCAAATTGTATTCCCTTATCTTTTTTATATGGCTTTTTATGATCTATTTCTCCTTCAATAATTTTATCAGGAATACCATTAGGAAAGGCTTTGCAACAAAACTCTTCATACTCATTTTTATAAAAATGTTTACATTCTAAACATAAAGGAATCTTAATTTTTTTCATATTCATATAACCCATTTTTAATAGCTGATTATTAAATAGTCGATATATGTATTGACTAAGTTAGTTAAAATGAGTTTTTGACACAATCTGATGCGTTTATTACCAATCCTGGTATTTATTTCAAGCGTCAATCTGACCATTGATATTAGTTCCCTGCATTATTTCAAAATCTCTTAACTCAAAGATGCAATCTAACATTACATTTCCGAATGAGAGAGTAAAGTCCACAGTTCGCCAAAACATTGACCAGATAAGTTCCCCAACTCTTATTTTTTTCCCAATCTTTATAGTGTTAAAAACTTTCCCATAAATAAAAAGATATAGACACTTTCTAATTTTGTTTTTGTCTATATTTTTATCTAATAAATCAGTTTTTAGATCAGCTCTAAGAGTTTCAATAAATTCCTTCTTTATCTTTAAAGTTTCCTCATCATAATTGCTCATTAAATACCTCTTTTATTTTTTTTTAATAATCTACCAACTAATTGACCTTGCTCGAGCTACCCTTCTTGGACCTCCTCGATGTAATATTAATTCTGTGAAACACCAGACTAAAGCATCAATCCTATCTAATTTTATTTTAGTTTCTGGTGTAAAGTTGCATTGCTGATCCTCTAAATCTTTAAATGTTCCTATATGGTGTATTTTTCCTTGCTCGTATAAAGCACTAATAGGCTCTGCTCTTACCTTTTTACCCCTTGAGGCATTGACACTCTTATAGCTCACATTAGGATCAATATTTCTTATAACTGACTCCACCATTTCCCCTCCGAAATTGACTTCAGCAACTATTCTGTCGGCCTTGTATCTGTGATAAGCATTAATTGAATCAGAGGCCCACCCTTTCGGTCTTTTTCGGCAACTCAGATCATCAATCACATAACCTTCATTATTAGCATCAATTCCACATACTAAAATCCCTGTTTCTGCAGATGATTCTTTACTTGTTCCAGCTGGATCAATACCAATTACAATTCTGATTAATTTATCTAAATCTACCTCTGAAACCCTGTTATCAGCAATTATTTTTCTCTGCCACAAAGCATCTGGTAGTTCCTCTAAAAAAATCGCATATATTTCTTGCTGTCCTAAAGTAGTGCCTTCGTATTGATCAACTATTGCTAAGAAAAATGGCTCGGCTAAGTTATGTATGTTGTCGTATGTAGAGCCCCCTGTAATAACACAGTTTTTGTCTGCTATTAATTCTTTGATAATTGTCTTTGGCTTAGGTGTTGTTGTTATTATAGCTTGAGGATTTGGAGGCAATCTTAAAGATAATTTAGCCATATCCCAACTTTCAGGATATTTCCAGGTTGCTAATTCCTCACACCACATTTTTTGAAACTGTGGTCCTCTTAATCTGTCAGGCTCTTCGGCTGAGAATGTATGAGCAACTGCCCCATTAGGCCAGGTCAGTTTTCTCTTAGAAGGTTCGTATAAAGGCCTGAAATCAGGTCTTGAAATAGTTAAGATACCAGAATCACCTTCAATCATAATGTCCCTAACTACCGATGCTGTGGGCCCTATAAGACCTATTTTAGTGAATCCCTGTCTGACTTGCTCGATGATCCATTCAGCTCCACAGCGTGTTTTCCCAAATCCTCTACCTGCATTGACTAACCAAAAAATCCATTTTCCTTTAGGTGTTAACTGCTCAGATCTGGCCCAAAATTCCCAATCATACTTTATTTTTAAAAATTCTTTATCACTTAAATTACCTAAAATAGCTATTCGTTCTTCTTCTGTCTTTTTAATAAGTTCTGATGCTAAAGACATTTATTTCCCTTTTTTCCTTTCCTTGCTCCTCTTCGATCTCTTTGCCATTGCATTTAACTTATCCATTATTTCTTTTTTAACACCTTCTGTTTCCCCAAGACCAATTTTTACACTACCAGCGAATCTTTGATGAGAAGTGGGTGTGTATTCCCCTGATATTTCGAGCAATAAGCGAACAAAATTAAACTGCCCACTTTCAGCCTCTCTCAGAGCCACCATATATAATTTAGCCAAATTCTTTGATAGCAACTCTCGTGCCAAATTATTGATCCAATTCGAAAATTCAGAATCTTTGTTAAACCATCTCCAAATTGTTGAGGTATCGACACCTACTTTCTTTGAAATCTCTTTTAGAGTTTTTGGCTTTTTGTAGTTAAGATAAATCTCAGCGAATTTTATTTGTGATTGCGTTGGTATAAACTTTTTTTCGTTCATTAAACTTTCCTTTTTAAGAATTTATAAAATTTATTTGGGACTCAGAGAATATGCTAATCTGAGTCCCTGTTGTTTTTCACTTTTATTTCAAATTAAGGAGGTGAAAAACAAGTCAATTAGCAGGGAGGATTTTAATAATGTTTTCCCCCCTGCTTTAAAGGAGTCTGGTGAATGAAAACAAAAAAAACCAGACTAATGTTAGAGGAATCTATCAAACCTCTAACTTTTATGAGTAGGTAAAAGATTAAATCCTACTCGCTTATTGCCTCCACCTAATAGCCAAGAAGGGAGGAGTGCAATCTTTATTAAATGTCCTTAACTTTTTTTTGATACTCTTTTTGGATTCTTAAAAAACCGCTGTAAAATAAAGGTTTGTTTAACATAAATCTACAGTCAGGACCGATCACACTCGAAAATCCTTTTTCTTTAAATCCTTCTTTGTTTACTATTTCACCAAAATGAGTTTTCATTTCACTATTTAAAAGTTCATACTCCTCTCTACTCTTACAAAGCATATTAATAGCTTTTACAATATTTCTTGATATTCTCACCCCTATTTTCTGGGCATCTTGAAGTTTTAGTTTTCTAATTTTTTCGATAGTGTCTTTTAAATATTCCTCTAATGAGTGAAGTTTCTCGTTAGCGATATCCATTTCCCTTTTAGCAATTTTTGTCTTTTCCTTTGACTTAGAAATGGATTCAAAATCTGGTATCTGTCCAGATTTATCTATACCAAGTGTATTATCTAAATTTAAACTAACCTTCTCAAACTCCTCAAAAACTTTCGTCAGGTTCTCACACCTAACCCTTTGCTTTTCTATTTCTTTTAAACAATCTTGATATTCCTTGTATTTCTCAATAGGTTTTAAAAACATTTTTATTTCTCCTCTTAATTAAGGTTTACAGGGTTTACAGAAGGTTTACAGAATTACAAAAACCCTTCTTATATTCCCTTATTAATAGAGTTTTAGGGTTTTTCAAACCTTTCAAACCCCATTTTATTTAAGTTTTTCATAATCCTCCAGGACCTTAGCTTTATTTTTATATCTACTTTTTCGGCGATCGTGCACAGATTGAGGTTCTGTATATTGTTTTATATCAATAAAAGTTTCTCTGACAGCTCTTATACCTTTTTGCACTGTTCTTATTAACATAAATTCGGTATATGTCATTCCAAATAATTTCTTTCTATCCATTATTTCAGGTTCTCCTTTAGTGCTTACCTCTTTCGATCAATCGTTTCAGCTTTGCTAAAAATTTCTCATCTTCATCTAAGCCTTTTAAACTTTCTAAAAAATCTTTATCAAAATCTCCACCCATTTTTGTTGCAATGATCTTGCTTTTTCTACCAAAACTATCGCGGTTTCCAAAATCTAAGACTTTTTCTTTTTCAGCTATCTTTTCAGCTCTTTTCTCAGCAATCAGTTTCTTACTTAATTTGAAACCAAGCCCATCTCTATCACCGAAATCTAAAACTTTTTCCACGCGACTTGCACTCTTATAAGCCTTCAATAAATCTGCTTTTCCTTCTGAAATTCCCATTACTAATTTTTCTCTGTCCTTCAAAGCAATACCCTTATTTGCCATTTCCTGACCTAACAAAAGCCCTAAAACATTTGTTTTGATGGCATTTGCCAAGCATAAAGCCGAGTTAGATGTCAGATTTATAAAACCTGCTTCTAAATTAGAGATTTTTCCTTGAGGAATCCTGAAATCTGTTCTCCTTGCCAACTCGTTTTGTGAAATCCCCTGCTCTTCGCGATGTTCTCTTATGCTCTTATATGAAATCTCATATTCGAGTTTAATGTCTTCTGCCATTTTTATCACTCCTATTTAATTATAAACATTTCTTGTCAGATATTATATCTGTATATCATTATAACATTATAATGTCAAATCTTCTAATTATTTTTTATTATAAAAAAAATACACCAGGTTAGCTTTTATTATTCCTTTCTTAATGGAGAAATCAATCCTGGTGTGTTTTAGGAATTTTTAATATCAAAAACAAAATATTGATAGGATTTATTAATGTAGTCTGTTAAAGGTCCAAAGGAGGCTATCTTGATGCGTTTAAGAATATTTTAAGAGAGGGTGAGATCTATTATTTCTTTAGCTATTCCTTCTCCAACTATTCTATTTTTATAATTTAAAGAAACTAAACTTACAATTAAAATTAAGACAATAAGTATTTAGCTTTGAGTTTAATCATACTTTAGTATTAATTCCTAATTAGAGAGCCTTTAAAGTATAATCTCTTAGGTTTTTTCAAAGCCAAATATTAAAACTTTATAAATTAAGTCTTGTTAACTTTTAAATCTTTTATTTTGTTTTCTAATTCTTTTATTCTCTCCTCTAAAGTTTTCGGTTTCAAGCCATCTCTTTTATTATAAAAATTACTTAAACCTTCTTTAACTTCTGAAGGATCGATATAACAATAAATCTGTGTGTTCCTAATATCCTTATGTCCTAATATTTTTTGAAGTCTGATTAGATCGTGATTAGAGTTCTTATAGAAGTTCAAAGCGAATGAGTGCCTTAGAGTATGCATTCCTACCTTCTTTGTTATACCAACTCGCTTAGCATACCTTCTCACCATTGAGTATAAATAAACTCTATCTAATTTATTTCCTTTTAAAGTGCAGAAAAAGTGTTTTCCTTTAGGCCGATCTGCTTTATATTTTTTCAATAGACTTTGAGTATATTCTGAAAAAGATAAGATTCGATCTACTCCTCCCTTACCATTTTTAATAACAATTTCTTTTTTAGATATGTTTAAATTTCCTGGCCTAAGATTGATTATATCTGACACCCTCGCTCCTGAATCCCAAACTAAAGAGAGGATCGCTTTGTTTCTTAAACCTGTGGGGACTCTCTTATTCGGCTGATCAATAATTTCCCTTACCTGCTTAGCTGTTAGCGTTGTTGGTATTTTTCTCCTCATTATTTTTTCCCCTTTCTTTAAATTTTTAAATCTTTAATGTTAAAATATATCAAAACAAACATCATTAAACCAATTACAGCTGTATAAATAAAAGGTATTTTAAATTGATAAGTTATCACAGAATAAATAACACAGATAGTTATTGCACTCATTAAAGAAATCCAAACTCTCATTTCTTTTTAAAACCTCCTTTTTGTAATAATAGAAAACATTACCCTTATTATGTTTATTGATATTAATACAAATTAGAAGTTTTGTCAATATGTTTATTTATTTTATCTTTTATTGATAAATTCTCTATTTGAAATTTCCCTCTTTTATGGACTCGGTCTAACTCTTTTTTAATGAATTTTTGAGCCTCCTTAATGGGATTGATATTAATTAAAATTTAAAATGATTTTTAGACGCTATTCTGAAATTCTGGGAGCTCCTAAAAGAGATATCCGATCCCCATTAAATCCCCAACTATTTTTAAATGATTTTTTCAGATATCCGAATTTTTGGCTTGATACAAAAAATCTAAAAGTGGGTTAAGGGTAGAATTCGAGCAGTTTTTATTTGATCTATTTTTTAATAATTTCTAAGTCCTGACAAAATCCCTAATCAAATATAAAAAAATCAATTCGAGTTTACATAAGATTTATTTTCGGACCTTGTATATAAAACCTGATAGCTTATGTTATGTTCTTATTAGGAGAATAGATCCGAGAAGTCTTAAGAAGTTAGCTTTTATAGAAAGTGGAGGATCATTAAAACCGAATATTAGATATCTGAAATTCCCCTTTTTATAAACACTAAACCTGAGAAATCAAATATTCTTTTTTTTAAATTAGAGGTCCACAGGGGCTTACAGAGTTTATAAAATCCTCTGTATGTTCCCTTATCAATAGGATTTACAGGGTTTTAGTTAAATCCTTTCAAATCTGAGTTTATATAATTTTTAGCGGGTATTCTAATCAGGTGTTTAAAAAAAGGTGAAGTTTCAATTTTTAGTTAAAAATGAGAAAAGAGCTAAAATGTGCAATGTCTGTCTTCGAAGTTTTTTGAAATTAATTGTTATTTTAGCACTTAAACTGATGTATTTAATTAAATTTGGTGAATTTTAAAGTTGGTGAGAATAGCTCTAAACCTGCATTTCCTTGCATTAAAACTAATTGTCTTTTTTTAACAATTTTCTTTTTAACCTGATAAACAGATATGAAAAAAAGCTAAAAATTTTATGTAAACTTAACTTTAGGGCTTAAAATTACAAAAAATGGGAAAACCTGACACTTTTCTATTTTTTGATAGTATTTTTTCTTTATTTTTTAAATTTCTGTTAAGAAAAGAGGGCTTTATTAATTAGCTGTATATGTTTCCTGTTTTTTGACATTTTAATAAATTTTTTTAATTTAATTTCCTTCATTCTTTACCTCTTTGCTCCCTTAGTCTTTGCTCTCTTCTTGTTTCTTACTTCTTAATTTAATTAAACCTGATATCCGCGAAAAATTTTTATCTCTGATCATCTACTTTTTTTAATACAAACAATCCAAAAATTCTAATTGTATTTTATCGTCCCTTGCAAATTGCATTTCTAAAAGTGTATATTTTTTCATAAATTCTCTAACAGCTTTTTTAATTCTTTTTAGATCATCTTTGTTTACTGTTTCAGAATGTCCCATTTTTAAAATTATTTTATTTCTGGAATTTCTAACAAAAAAGCGTGTTCCATACTTAACTTTAAAACCTTTAAAATATACAGATTCTTTGTCTTTAGTTTTAAAAGTATTAGATGCTATAAGTTTTTTTTTCATTCTCTCCTTTCCCTTCAGGTCTTCAAATAAAGTCCAGATGTTCCCGATAAATTTTTTTTATTTTACTGATAGCAATAAATTCAATCTTTTTATTTTATCTTTTAAATAGTCTTCTAATCCAACTTGTTTTCTGATATGTTAATTGCTCTTTTAATAGTGTGTTTTCTTTCTCTAACATCTCAACCTTCGCTTCCAGATATCCAACTTGCCTAACCAAAACAAAATAAGGAGGGAGTTCTAAATCTTTTGAGGTATCTTTTTCCTTACCTTTTTTCCTTACCTCATCATCTTTGCCTATAACTCTAACTTCTAATACATCATCTAAACTGCTCTCATCTACATATAAATTTTTTCCTACCTTCTGACAATTTAACCTACCTTGCTGACAATATAACCTAATAGTTCTATGCGATTTTCCTAATCTTAAAGAAGCCTCTTTTGTTGTTATCAATTTAAAAATCCTTTCTCTA
>JABUBL010000604.1_pt1 | contig 11028 bp, 11 predicted proteins | sample 7240371 | NCBI WGS metagenome assembly JABUBL01 (sample SAMN07256343, study PRJNA390944) | subsurface metagenome | isolation source: Methane hydrate marine sediment | place: Pacific Ocean: Eastern North Pacific, ODP site 1244 | collected 2002
AGTCTGTGCTTCACATACCAAAAGTTCTATCTCTAACCATCTTCTGTACTTATTCTCATCTGACCATATTTTTACCATCTCAGGTCTACTATATCTTGAAATCAAAATGCTCCTTTCAAATTAATATAAACATAATTAAATTTTATTACCATATTTGTTCTTTTCTTTTAATTAATTGGTCTCTTTCCGGACCAATAGATATTATATCTATTGGAACATTTAAAGCTTTTTCTATTTGCTTTAAATAATTCTTTGCTTCTTTTGGTAGATTATTAAAATCTCTTATATTTGATATTTCCTTTTTCCATCCCAGGAAATTCTCATACAATGGACTTACTTTACTAAAAATATTCTGAGTATAGGGAAGCCCATAATAAGAATTACCTCTATATGAGTAGCCATAACATATTTTTATATTATCTAAAAATGAAATTACATCCAGCTTAGTAATTATGAAGGATGTAATATTGTTAATTCTTTTTGCATATTTAAGTAAAACCATATCAAGCCATCCACACCTACGTGGTCTACCTGTAGTAGCTCCATACTCAGAGCCTTTCTCTCTTAACATGTCGCCTATCTTTCCTTTTATCTCTGTTGGGAAAGGTCCATAACCAACTCTCGTTGTGTAGGCTTTTGTTACTCCCAAAATCTTGTCGATTTTTTTAGGTCCTATCCCAGAACCAATACACGCATTGGCTGAAATTGTTGATGATGATGTTACAAATGGATATGTACCATGATCTATATCTAAAAAAGTTCCTTGCGCTCCCTCTAATAATACATTTTTCCCTTTATTAAGAGCATCGTTTATCAATTTTGATGTATCAGAAATATAATTGCTTATTCTATTAGATAGGTACTTGAATTTTTCAAATATCTCATCAAAGTCTAAAGGGTCAAGACTGTAAATTTTTGTTAAAATTGCATTTTTCTCCTTTAGTGCAACCTCTAATTTTTTCTTAAATATTCTCATATTTAGCAAATCTTGCACTCTTATACCACTTCTAGAAGCTTTATCTGTGTAAGATGGTCCAATTCCTCTTTTTGTTGTTCCTATCCTCATTTTTCCAAGCATATTTTCTCGTGCTTCATCCAAAATTCTGTGATATGGCATTACAAGATGAGAATTTGAACTGATTTTCAATTTTTTAATGTTTATTCTCCTATTTTGTAGATCATCAATCTCGTTGATTAATGCTTCTAAATCAATAACAACACCATTTCCTATAACGGGTATAACATTGGGATTTAAAATTCCTGATGGTATAAGATGAAATTGAAATTTATTATCCTTTGTTACTACAGTATGACCAGCATTATTGCCACCATTGAATCTAACAACCATATCTGCATTTTGAGAAAGATAATCTATAATTTTTCCCTTTCCTTCATCACCCCATTGAGTTCCAATTACAACTATGCTTGGCAAATTAAGTCCCCTTTCATTTCTTATTTCTTAATTACAACTTAATTTCTTTACATTTAATTCCATTACCAGCTTTGTGGTATGCTTTTGAAGACATATTCAGAGCCTGCCCTCGACCCTCGAGTGTAACGAAGGGGAAGGGAGAAAGTATACCCAAAGCTCTTATTTTAAATTTTTAAAGAGATTCACTTCAGAATGACAATTGATTTTTATTTTTTTATCTTTTTTAATATATCTCTGGCAGTTATTACACCCGAGATAGATGCATGAACTAGTCCTCTACTTACGCCAGCACCATCCCCAATTGCATACATGTTTTTTATATCTGTTTCCAAATTCGAGGATAAACGAAGTCTGCATGAATAAAATTTAGTTTCAACCCCATAAAGAAGGGTATCTCCTGATGCTACCCCAGGAACTATATTATCTAATACATCGAGCATCTCAATTATGTCTGATAGATGCCTATACGGGAGAACAAAGCTTAGATCACCAGGCGTGGCTTTCTTTAATGTGGGTTTTACTTCGCTTTCTTTTATTCTAACTTTGGTAGATCTTCTACCTACCTTTAAATCACATAATCTCTGAATAATAGTTCCACCACCAAGCATGTTAGCCAATCTAGCTATATGCTTTCCATAAGCTATGGGTTCTTTAAACGGTTCCGTAAAATTTGTTGATACAAGTAATGCGAAATTCGTATTTTCTGTTTTATTTTCTGCATAACTATGGCCATTCACAGTTATTACATCTCCATATTTCTCATTAGAAACAACTCCATAAGGATTCATACAGAATGTTCTAACCTGATCATCAAATTGTTTTGAATAATATATTAACTTAGATTCATGGAAATGATCTGTAATTGGTTTCATAACATCTGCTGGTACCTCAACTCTTAATCCGATATCTACAGCATTATTTTTCACCTTTAATTTCAATCTCTTTACTTCTTTCATCAACCAATCTGAACCCTCTCTACCTGGTGCTAAAATTACATAATCACATAAATATCTGGTTCCATCAGCAAGAACTACACCCTCAATTTTATTATCAGATGTAAGAATTTTTAAGACCTCACTTTCAGTTAATATTTCTGCTCTTTTACCAATATAGGATTTCATCTTCTTTAATATCTGAGCACATCTTTCAGTCCCTAAATGTCTTATTTGAGCAGGAATAAATAATAATCCAAACATCCTGGCTTTATCTTTTAATTCTTCAACCTTCAGACTGTCCAGGCTTATATCATAATTAGGAGCTCCAAATCCTAAATATATGTCATCAATATATTTAATTAATTCTGAAAGTTCATTTTCAGAAATATACTCATTTAGCCACCCACCTATTTTTGTAGAAAGATTCAACTTTCCATCACTAAAAGCTCCAGCTCCTCCCCAACCACATGTAATAGCACATGGTTCACAATAAATACATTTCTTCCCTTTTCCTGGACATTCCCTTTTATCAATATCAGGACCTTTTTCTAAAATTAGAACATCTAAATTATCCTTTCTTGTTAACTCAATTGCCGAAAAAATGCCGGATGGTCCTCCTCCAACAATGATAACATCATATCTTTTTGTCAAACTATCTCCCATTTTTAAATCACCAAATTTTATTTTATATCATTGTAGTAAAAAATGAAAAAAGCTTTTCCCTGAATTAAATATGAATAATAGGTAAACTATTTGTAATAAGTTCATTAGTTTAGTGATTTTAATAATAGAGAGGTCAAGAGTTAATGTTTCTTTTTTAATTGTTATAAATAAAACTACAAATTTTACAAATAATTAGAAATTTTAAAATTTGTATTTCTTTGTTATGCAGTTTCAGCTAAATCAACAAATTTTGTAAACTGGGATAAAAATGCTAGTCTGATAACACCAGTTGGACCATTTCTATGTTTTCTAATCAAAATCTCAGCAATACCTGCGTCTTCACTACCAGGATAATATAGTTCATCTCTGTAAATAAAGGCTACTAAATCTGCATCTTGTTCAATAGCTCCAGATTCTCTTAAATCTGCCAATTGAGGTCTTTTATCTTGTCTTAACTCACATGCACGTGAAAGTTGTGAAACTGCAACTATTGGAATATTGAGTTCCCTACCTAAAAACTTTAAGGATCTCGATATCTCCGAAATCTCCTGTTGACGATTTTGAAGCCCTAGTGGTCCTGTCATCAATTGCAGATAATCAACAATTATTAAAGCAAGATCCTTTTGTGTCATAAGCCTTCTGGCTTTAGCCCTAAGTTCCATAACATTTATAGATGCGGTGTCATCTATATATATTGGAGACTCGGCCAATTCTCCAACTGTTTTTGCCAATTTTGGCCAATCTTCCTCTTTAAGTCTTCCCGTTCTTAGTCTACTTGCATCAATTCTCGCCTCTGAACACATAATTCTCTGTGAAAGTTGATGACGAGCCATCTCTAAAGAGAATATAGCTACTGGTTTTTTAAAATTCAATCCAATATGCTGTGCTGCACCTAAGACAAATGATGTTTTTCCCATAGATGGTCTTCCAGCAATTATAATTAGATCAGATTTCTGAAGTCCAGTTGTTAAGCGATCAAAGTCTGTATATCCCGTCGGAAGACCAGTTATTTGAGAGCCTTTTTCATGAAGTTTCTCAATTTGTTCAAATCCTTCTGTTAGAAGATCTTTCAAAATGGTAAAATCGCCTTTGAGCCTTCTCTTTGATACACTAAAAATTAATTGTTCAGCGGTATCAATTGTCTTTTCTAAATCCTCAGGAACCTCATATCCCATAGTAGCAATTTTTGTAGCTGCTTCAATGAGTCTTCGTAGTGTTGCATTCTGTGCCACAATTGTTGAATAATGTCTTGCATTAGCTGCGAGTGGCACATTACTTACTAATGTATGAATATAGGCTCTACCACCAACTTCTTCTAATATATTCATTTTCTTTAATTCTTCTACAACTGTTATTGGATCTGCAGCTTCTCCTCTAACATAAAGATTTTTAATTGAATTATATATTTTTCTATGAGCGTTTCTATAGAAATCATCCTCATTCAATACTTCACCAGCAACTGCAATGGCATCCTGTGATATCATCATAGCACCAAGAATTGATTCTTCTGCTTCAATATTATGGGGAGGAATTCTGTCAAGTCTTGTTAAATCAAGTGAATTCTTTGATTTTTTTATTGTCATATTTCACCCAATAATTTCTAATAAGAAGATTCTTAGAGGATTAAATGATTATAGCTATTTCTAATATTTCAAGTAAAAAGATTTTTCCTATTCTGTTTTATTTATCTAAAGCTTCTACTTCACTATTATAACAAATAGAAATAGATAGAAATATTACTTTTTTTACTTTCTCTCTTTTACTTCCTTCTCCTCAATTTCTTCTTCACTTTCCTCTTTTCTCCACATTTCTAATTCTGGCCACTCTCTACCAGTTTCATCAACAACTCTCACTCTCACCTGAGCCTCTACTTCTGGAAAAAGTCTAATATTAATAGGATATTCTCCAATATATCTTATATTTTCCTTTAAACTTATTTTTCTTCTACCAATTGATATTTCACTTTCATTTTCTATTTCTTCGTATATTTCCCTACCAGTTACCGAGCCAAAAAGCTTGCCCTCCTCTCCTACCTTTTTTGGAATCATTAAAATAAGTTTATTTAAAATCTCTGCCTGTGATTGAGCATGAGCTCTGTCCTTGGCCTCTTTTTCAAGGCCTTTCTTTCTAATAGTATCTATTTGTTTTAAATTTCCCTTAGTAGCCATAATGACAAGTTTCTTGGGAATTAAGTAGTTTCGAGCATAGCCATCCTTCACATCAACAATATCACCAGATCTTCCCAAATTCTCTATAGTTTCTTTAAGAATTATTTTCAATCCTGCCTCCCATTACACCTCTTATTAACAGTTTTGTTTTATATTTTGATAGTAATATTAAACACGGAAATATACTCAGAGCTATCTAAAATCGTAATTTTTATAAAAAATGATTTTTATAATAATTTCTATTTTCTATAAAACTATCTTGAGGTATATGAAATTAATGCGACTTCTCTTGCTCTCTTGATAGCTTTTGCCAGATCTGATTGGTGTTGAGCACAAAGACCTGTTATTCTTCTAGGTCTTATTTTACCCCTATTTGAAATGAATCTTTTTAACAAATCAATTTCTTTGTAATCTATATAATTTATCTTATTTTTACAGAAAAAACAGTACCTTTTTCTCCGCCTTATTGGATATCTCGTTTTTGGCATTACTCTCCTCTCCAATAACTGTTGTATAACTTGATAAATACAGTTTTATTATTAATTGAATATTTCATTATTATTTATTTAATTTCTAATACTAAAATGGTATATCATCTACTTCAGTTGGTTCCTCCCTAAGCTCCTCAGTAGGACCTGTTTCACCCTTGATATTTTTTGTTATCGCAGCTGTAGCCCATTCAAGACTTGGAGCTACAACTCTCGCTACAATCTCTATTTTATTTCTTGTCTGACCATCGACTGTCTCCCAACTTCTCATTTGAAGTCTTCCATTAATAATTATTCTATCTCCTTTTTTCAGAGACTCTGCACAATTTTCTGCTAAACCCCTCCATGCAACTACATCAACATAGCTTGTTTCTTCCTGCCATTCCCCCAAACTGTTTTGCCATCTTCTATTTACTGCTACACCAAAATTTACAACTGGACTTCCACTAGGAGTAAATCTTAATTCTGGGTCTCTTGTTAAATTACCAAGTATTGTAATATTATTTACGTTTGCCATCTTTCCCCTCAAAATGTAAAAATTTATATTATTTTAATTTTTTTATAAAAATTTTATTTTAAAAGAATTTTTTATTTCCCAATAAAACTATTTAACATTATAACAACATTTTGTTCTTAAATTTTGATGATATTTATCATCTATTTATAAGAGTACTACCCTATTTTCTCCAAATCTTTTCTTCTGAAAATTCTGAATCTTATTATCCCCTCTGTTATTTTAAGCACTCTTCTTAATTCTTCAATTAAATCTACAAGACCTGAAAAATAAAATACATAGTAAGTGCCTATGTCGTAACCCTCTATTGGATAAGCTAATTTTCTCTCACCCAATCTTTCAATATCATAAAGTTCAGCATTATATTTTGATATTATATCTTGTACCTTAGAAATGAGTTCCTCTTGCTTTTTATCACCAAGACCAGAATCAGTGATCATCATCATTTCATATCTTGCCATAAATTACCTCCTTTGGACTAATGATCCCAGAAAGGGACAGGATTTTACAAATGAGCAAAAATTATAGCATAAAATTTCTATCAGAAAAATTATTTATTAATATAAGATATAAATTTTCAATTTATGAATTGTTTAGATTTATAAACTATTTAAATTTTAAATAATTATTACACATTTTTATGTAAATTTTAACTCATTAAATTAAATACTAAAGATAATTTATCCCTCTTCCCATGGGAATCTTGTTTCAGAACTGGATGTGGCTTTTATCTCAATGGAATTTTTTATAAAATTATCAATAAATATTAAATTTGCAGTTTTAGAAACAGTTACTACAGTCTCATTGTTTTTAACAGAATAAGATATGAGTTTTGTATTATTCATCTCTGCTACAGCTCTTGCCACATCTTCCCCATTCTCTAAAAACAGAATTTCCTGAGCTGCTGCTAAAGAAGCCGCATCTGCAGCTGATTTTGCATCGGCTCTCGTTTTTAAAAGAATAGCAACATCAATAATAAATGGAGTAAATAATATCAAAATCATAGCTACTGCTATGCTCAATATTGTTAAATTTCCTATTTGAGAACTAAACATTTTTATTCCTTTTCAATCCTCATTGTTGCCGACGATTTGAGACTAATACTATCAGGAAAAACTAATTCTATTCCAGGAAAAACTATAGGGGGATTATACTCAATAGTTACAGTTATATAGTCACCAATTTTTCTACCAGAGGAAGGCTTAATAGATATATTCATACTATTTTTATCAAGAGTTCCTGCTGAATTTATTATGGATTCTCTAATCTTCATATTACTATTTGTTACTGAGCCATCCCTTGCTCCTTCTCTTGCTGCATGAGTAATAATCAACTGCGCATTTACTACAATTCCAATTTGTATGATAACTAATATTACTATTAAAATTAAAGGTAGTACTAAGGCAAATTCAGTTGCTGATTGACCTTCCTCTTTTCTTAGCGATGTTGAAATACTTCTCATTAACTTACCCAATTTGAAATAAAATTGTAAACCCATCTCTTAAATAGCTCATGTAAACTTATAATTAGTCACTACTTTTAAAGTGATTTTACTTTCTATTACCTCTTACAAGAAAATATTAATTCTCTAAATAATATATTCATAAAATATATTATTTATGCTACTTTTTGCCCTCCTCCATCGAGAGAGAGCAACTTTGAAGTTCGACAACTATGAGCCTGGATAATATCTTGACCTATATAGAAGCTATTAGTTTTGTAAATATTGCTTTAAGAATCTCCGGAAGTTTTTCTTTTGCTACTGCAATAAGTATACCCACAATAACTACAACAGCTGCAATAAGTAGTGCATACTCAACTGTGGTTACCCCTTTTTCTTCTTTTAATCTTTTAAATAAGGTTTTCATCGATTTTCACCTCTTTCTATATTTTATTTATTTTAGAAACCCTGTGTTAATAAAAATTTTTTACTTATAATACTGTTTTATCTAATCTGGTTATTAATTTATATATTTAAGATTGAGAAGATAAAAGTTCCTACTGCAATGGTCAAAAATCCTGGGAGTATGAAAAATATAAGTGGAAAAAGTATTAAAATAGGAATCTTTCTAGCTCGTTGTTCCTCTTTTTTATGAACTCTAAATCTACAATCTTTTGCCTGATTTTCCAAAATCTCGGATATCGGGACACCAAATCTCTCTCCATTTATCAAAGCAGAAATAAAACTTTTCAATTCACTGCTTTCTGTTTTATCAATTAATTCGTCAAAGGCTTTCTGTTTAGGTTTACCCAATTTCAGATTTCTTACTAAATTTTTCAACTCTTTTCCTAATAAGCCAGTTGAATTTTCTACAACTAAATAAAGGGATCTTCTTAAATTCAGTCCAGCTTTACAACCTAAATTTAATTCATCAATTATATTTGGCAAATCCTGATCTATTAAATTACCCTCTTTTGAAATCTTTATCCTGAAATAGAAATCTGGTATAAAGAAGTAAATTACACTTAAAATAATAGAGGTCAGAATAAAGGATTTAGTGGATTTGCAGCAAATAACTGAAATAGTTATAGCTAATGGAATAGATAACAACTTTACTAAAATTATCTTTTCCAGTACATCTTCGCTGAAATTTCTGTGAAATCTTTTATCAAAAAATATAAATTTTCTTATATTTTTTGACTTAAGGAATACTCTAAATAGTTTGCTTTTTTTAAATATCCTATTTACTGCTATAATATTTAATCCCTTGATATTTGGTCCACTCTTATTAACTTCTTTAGTATTTATACTTTCAATATTTATTCCTTTAGTGTCCATTCTTTTAAAGAATCTTGTGTATCTCTTCATAAACTTGTTAACTTGGCTATTTTTATATTTTGAATTTTTAATTTTATATTTTGTTAAGCTTCTTATAACTAAATAACCTATTAAGTTTAACAGTAGCCCTATTGAAACCATTATCACCCCTAGCGGTTTGGAAAAAATTAATCTTACCTGCTCACCTTCAAAAGCGTAAAATAAAGACAAATACCCTAATGGGAGGAGAGAAATTATATTTCCTGAAAAACGACCTTGAGTTGTAAGAATTCTTATTTCCTCTCTTAAATTCTGTCTTTCTCTTATCATATTTGTTAAAGAATTAAATATTTCAGTAACATTACCCCCAACTTTTACCACTATTTTTATTGCAGAGATAATTAAATTTATTTCTGGAATTCTTAACCTTCCTGCCATATTGTGAAAAGCTCTTAGTAGATCTATATCCAAACTTATCTCATTCATCAATCTTTTAAGCTCATCTCCTAATGGTGGTTTTATCTTCTCACTACATATCTCCACCGAATTTCTTATAGTAAGCCCTGCCCTTAATGTAATATTCAACAATGATAAAAATTGCAAAATCTGACCTTCTATAAGTCTTTTTCTTTTATTTTTAAAGAAATCATTAACAGGAATAACTATAAAAATTCCAAATAATGAGAAAATCAAAGCCATCAAAAATCTTTTGGAAAATAGATAAACTATAGAACCAAAAATGCAACTTCCTATCAGTGCTATTAGAAAGAGTGTTTTAGCTAATAAGTAAATCTCAAATCTTTTAGCAAATTCTTCATTAATATTCTTAAAGAGGTTATTTAATTTTAAAAATTTATACTTTGTTAAAGATTTCATCATTTAATTCAATACCCTGTAAAATTAGCTTATTATAGAAATTTGGTATATATCCAGTTGGTAAAAAATTACCTAGTACTCCACCATTTGAATTTACCCCCTCCTGTTTAAAAACTAAGATGTCTTTAACTTCTATCTCTTTATTGTTAAAAAGAACTTCACTTATATTGGTTATTCTTCTTTTACCATCAGGAAATCTATCCAAATGGATTATTAAATGCAGAGCAGCAGCAATCATTCTTTTAACTGAATTTGTTGACAGATTAATATCAGACATTAATGTCATGGTTTCCAATCGTGAGATTAAATCCTTGGGTGAGTTTGCGTGTACAGTAGCAAGAGATCCCTCATGTCCTGTATTCATAGCTTGGAGCATATCTAATGCTTCTTTGCCTCTAACTTCACCAATTATTATTCTATCCGGTCTCATTCTTAATGCATTTCTAACCAGATCTCTTATGGTAATCTCACCTTTACCCTCTATATTTGGAGGTCTACTTTCCAGTGTTATAATATGTAGTTGTGCTAGCTTTAATTCTGCTGCATCCTCAATTGTTATTAGCCTTTCATCTGGAGAAATAATTGTGGAAAGGGCATTTAAAAAAGTGGTTTTACCACTTCCAGTTCTACCTGAAATAATGATATTACATCTTCCTAAAATTACTGCTTTTAGAAATTGAACTATTTTATAGTTTAAAGTTCCGAGTTTTACTAATTGATCTAATGAAAACAATTTTAGATTGAATTTCCTTATAGTTATTACAGGTCCAATTAATGAAAGTGGTGGAATTATGACATTTATTCTTGAACCATCTGGTAAACGGGCATCTACCATAGGAGAGCTTTCATCAACTCTTAAGCCTAATGGAGATATTATTTTATCAATTAAATGATAAAGCTGTTTATCACTTGATAATCTAATATTTGTTTGGTAAATATGTCCTTCTTTTTCGATATAAATGTAATTTTTTCCATTTACCATAACCTCTGATATCTCATCATCATTAATCAATGGTTCTAATATTCCTAAACCTAAAATGGAGTTAATTAAATTCTCCATTAACATATTTATTTGAGTTTTTGATAATATAATTTTCTCTTGTTTAAGAAGACTTAAAATCTCCATAATGAGTTTTTCTCTTTTGTCATTAAAATTAGACACATTTAAAATTGAGGAATCCAATCTTTCCAGTG
>JABUBL010000606.1_pt1 | contig 10984 bp, 10 predicted proteins | sample 7240371 | NCBI WGS metagenome assembly JABUBL01 (sample SAMN07256343, study PRJNA390944) | subsurface metagenome | isolation source: Methane hydrate marine sediment | place: Pacific Ocean: Eastern North Pacific, ODP site 1244 | collected 2002
GCTGGCCTGAAAGGGAGCTTCTATTTTTTGTCGATATCGTCTCAGCCCTCAGTTCTGAGGGCTTCGATAGGCTGCAGTGCCGAGGCTTTCGAGGCCGGATAGATGCCAAAGATCAATCCGATAATCGCTGACAGCGCCAATCCGGCAGCGGTTATGTCCCATAATTGAATCGCAGTCCAGTCACCGAGCCTCGAAGCCAGGAAAGTGGAGAGCATTCCGAGGACAACGCCGCAGAATCCGCCCAGACCGGCGATAATCAGGGACTCCAGCAGGAACTGGGTCCGGATGTCACGCCGACGCGCACCGATGGCACGGCGCAATCCAATTTCCCTCCTTCTCTCCCGGTATGCCGAAAGCATGACCGCCAGAATCCCGATACCTCCAACGATAAGCGAGGTTGCGGTCACACTGCCCACAAGAAGGGTCAGGACTCGGGATGATTCTCTTTCGGTCTGGATCAGGGTGGCCTGATTCTGGATAGTGAAGTCATCAGGTTTGTCCCGCAACCGGTGCCTCTCACGCAATAGCTCTCTTATTTCCGTTTCGGTACGCTCCAGTTGCCCGGAATTAGAAACCTGAACGTGTATCTTCTGTATGAAAGTCGTGCGTACCAGCCGATGCATCGCGGTCTTGATCGGGATTAGAACTCTATCGTCCCGATCAACGCCATTAGCGTCCACCCCTTTGGCCTTCATGACTCCCACTACTTCGAAGGGTGCATTACCGATTCGGATCCGATAACCAACAGGGTTTTCGCCGTTAAAAAGTCCCTCAACGATCACTGAGCCCACGATTGCAGCTCTTTGGCCAACATCATTTTCCACCGAATCAAAGCTACGACCCGTCTCGATCTCGATATTCCGTATTCGGAAAGTGGCCGCCGTAATCCCAACGACTTCCGTCATCAGATTTTCCGATCCCCATCGAACGTTCATCTTGGTGCCGGTCTCGGGAGCTACTTCGACAACAGAAATACAGTATCCCTGTATTGCCTCAGCGTCGCTGGGGCGCAATGAAGTCACGATCGCCGACTGCCGCTCCCGTCCGCCTACAAGGGTGATACGGCCCGCATTAACGACGATCAAGTCAGTGCCCATATCGTTGATCATGTCAAGTACACGTTTCCGGGCTTGCCGTCCCATCGAAACCATGAGGACTCCAGCAGCGACTCCCACCGCCATGCTGGATATACACAGGGCTGTACGTAATCGGTGAGCGGCGAGAATTTTACACGATAAGGCGATGGTTTTTGTGATTTTCAAGGCAGTTCTTACGTCTGACGATCCACCATCACGTTTACTCTTATATGAGTCGCAAGAGCTTTACGGATGATGTCCCTTATTCTTTTATTAATCAGCCCCAATGGCGATTAGAATTCACGACCCCGGCCGTTCCCCTATCCGACTAATTTGCGCCGGAGCTTTCCGGCTGCGGGGTGGCATCATCTTCTGCGATCTGACCGTCTTGGAGCTCCAGGATGCGCTGAGCGTGCTCAGCAACGGCCCGATCATGGGTAACAACGACTATCGTTCGGCCTTCTTTATGAAGCTGGCTGAAGATTTCCAGGATTTCGGTGGTACTTTTTATATCTATATTACCGGTCGGTTCGTCAGCTAGAATAATATCAGGATCATTGATCAGGGCTCGAGCGATCGCCGTTCTCTGTTGCTGTCCCCCCGACAATTCGTTGGGGAAGTATTCCGATCGATCTTCAAGCCCGACACTAGCAAGGGCTTTACTGGCGCGTTGTATCGCATCTGCCGGATATTTGTCCGCGTATATGAGCGGCAGGAGCACATTGTCCAGGGCAGTTGTCCGTTCAAGTAGGAAAAATTGTTGAAAGACGAATCCGATCTTCTTATTCCTCAGGGCAGAAAGAGCATCATCGTCCAGTTGATATACATCAATACCGTCCAGTTCAAGCTGTCCGCTCGTAGGCTTATCCAAGCAACCGAGAATGTTCATCAGGGTGGATTTACCGGTGCCGGATGTCCCCATGATTGCCACATATTCCCCGCGTTGGATCGAAAGGTTTATCCCACGCAATACCCGGGTCGAAACGGAACCCTTGGTATACGTTTTTTCAATAGCCTTGGCCTTAATCATACTTAGATCCTCGCTCCATTTTGCTAGGCTCTAAAAGTGTCTATGGGACTCTGGTTTGCCGCCTTCCTGGCAGGGTATATACCGAAAATAATTGCAATAAGACCGCAGGATACGATGGCGGCTGCAAGAGCGGTGGGGGTGACTGTGCTGTCAGTCAATTTCAAACTCGAAAGGATAATGGAACCGACGAATCCCAGGATAGTGCCCAATACGCCCCCCATTATTGCGATGAAAAAACATTCAATAACGAACTGCCGGAGGATGTCATGCTTTCTTGCGCCAAGTGCCCGACGGATCCCGATCTCGCCCCGCCTGGCAGTAACTGACACCAGCATTATGTTCATAATGACGATACCCGCAACCAACAAGGTAACTCCGGCGATTCCGGTCAGCAGATTTATCAGGGATCTGGAGGTACTGTAGGCTAGGTCAATGAGGTCCTGAGGAGTTCTCATAGCAAAATCGTCCGGCTCGCCGGGTGCAATCTTGTGGCGCTCACGAAGCACAGATCGCACGTCCTCAACTGTCTTTTCCATTTTATCAGTATCCTCGACGGTGACTACTATCTGGGTCAAATAAATATCTCTGAAAAGCCTCATGGTATAGGTGGTGATGGGAATAACGATCCGGTCGTCCCTGTCCCGGCCCTCGGAAGATATCCCCTTTAATTGGAGTTCACCCTTGACAGTGAACGGAACCTTCTTAATTTGAATTGTTTGGCCGATTGGATCTGCCTCGCCGAACAGGTTCTTCTTTACAGTCTGTCCAATAAGACAAACTCTTGCAGAAAAAGACAAATCCTCTTCGGATATGAACTCTCCGGTTTGAGGGCCGAAATCTCGGATCTGGGACCATATCGGAGTAACACCGAATATTCTGGTTAGGGTAAACTTATCTCCATATTTTACTTCGATATCCTTGCGGTCTTTTACGGGGGAAGCAGCACGAATATTTCCAACGTGTTGAAGGATAGCAGTGACATCTTCTTCAATCAGTGACATGGCTTCGCGACTTCCTGCGGGAGGTCCGGTATATTTGTCAGTCCCGGGTCGGACCTGTAGCAAGTCAAGACCCTGCTCATTGACAGTATCCATTACTCTATCGTAAACACCTTTACTCACACAGATTATTATTGTCAGAGAAGCAACGCCGACAGCCATGCCCAGCATCATGATGAATACCCGGAGCCGGTTGCCTCCCATCATCCGCAACGATTCTCTGGCAATCCGACCTATCCTGGTCATAATTCCTCTCCTTCTAGGTCGCTGTGATCTTCGAGTACTTCATCCCCTTCGTTGAGCCCTTCCACGACTTCGAGAAATTGACCCTGTTTCCAACTGATTCGTACCTCACGCCTTACTGGCTTTCCATTCTCGATTACGTAAACAAAGTCAATTCCTTCAGACTTCTTCACGGACCTAGCCGGCACCACTAGCACATTTTCACGGGGCCCAAGAAAGATTGAGACATTAGCCGTCATTTCTGGTCGAAGAATAACTGAAGGGGATTTCGAACTCTTAACCACGACGTTGTAGAAAACAACATTTTCCCTGAGTATTGCTTTTGGGTAAATCGCCACAACTTCTCCCTCAATTTCAACTGAAGGAAAAGCCTCAACGTTAAAAGCGGCCTTCAGGCCGATCTTGACCTTGCCAATATCGACTTCATCAACATAAGTCTCGACTTGAAGCTGATCAAGGTCAATGATCGTCACGAATGTGGGGACGCTCAAGCCCACAGCGACGGTTTCTCCTTCTTGCGTCGAAACGGAGGCGATGATTCCTGAAATAGGAGCACGTAAGGTCGCATATGACAACTCTACCTCAGCGATTTTCAATGCGGACCTTACAATTTCAACTTCCGCTTTCAGCTGTTTCAGGTCTTCCTTGAGCTTAGTTCTTATCAGTTCCAGGGTCTTGGAACTGGCCTCTAACTCCGCTCTCGCCACCAGGAGTTCCTCCCTTGCCTGGTCGAGATTCTGGCTGGATATGAGATTCTTATTGAAGAGAGTTACCTGCCGCTCATACTCTGTCGCCTCCGGTTCATAGACAGCCATGTGGCGACTCGAATCGGCTTCGGCTTTCTCGATCTCGATAGGACCGAGAGCCTCCCGTGAAGCGAAATTGATTAAGGCCTTGTTCATCTCAGCCTGCCGCTTGTCCACGTTCGCCTGCAGTTCGTCCTTTTCAAGCTCCGCAATGATCTGTCCCTTCGTAACGAAATCGCCGATGTTTGCCCGAAGACGCTCCACCCTGCCAGGTATGCGAGCACCCAAGCGTACCTCGGCACCTACCTCGGGCTTGACGGTACCCAGGGCGGTAACAGTTGGAGAGAACGTTCGCTTAACCACGCGAACGGTTCTGGACTCTGACTTGTTTCCTTCAGAGGAGCAGCTGGGAAGCGACCAGATTCCAAGAGTACATACGAAGATGATGACGTAGATAGGATTTTCCGAGACTATTCTTTCAAGTATTGAATCCGGAATATAGCCTCTCCATTTGGCGACTGGCCGATGCAGTCTGGTGAGCATGTCTGTCTTTAGAGCCTTTTAGATAATTATAAAAACTAAAAGAGACATTTTGCGTTTCCAAGATTGTGATCCTAAAGACTACGATTGACACTGGAAGTTACCTTCAAATTTGGTACTGAGCACTTCATACGGAGTATTTCCACCATGTGATGCGTGGGGTCGATGCAGGCTGTAAAACTTCTCCCATTCTTCAAGTTTCTCATTCAGATCCACGTCGTCTATATACTCGAGTAATTGATAGAATTCCTCCTCGTCCGTACGATGTGATCGCCAAGATGCTGCTGCTGAAGTAGGGGGGCTTGGGTATTCATGGTGATTTCGATTGTCCAATGTTTGAGAGTGTTCGGTGTCAGAGTATTGTGGACCAAAATGGACTAAATCTTAAGAGACACTTTTGCTAAGTTGACAGGTAAGCAGAGGAGTCTTGAAATGGCAGAGAAGAAGTCTGAATTAGTGGTCCGGGAGATCAAGCGGAGAACCAGAAGGGAGTACTCGGCTGAAGAAAAGATCGCCACTGTCCTGGAAGGTCTGCGAGGCGAGGAGAGCATCTCGGCAATCTGCAGGCGTGAAGGCATCGCGCCGAACCTAGTCTCGGCCCTGGCAATCCCGGTCACGGGTAGGCCGTAGCCCTGGTCGGATAGACCTATGGCTAGCCCGGGGCTAAGAGCCGAGGGCTTTTTTTTAATTGCCTGTACTCCCCATATCATCACTAATTTTCAGTCTTGGTTTTACCAAATTCAGGTATTCATAGCAAAGCCAGATCATAGGCTAGAGCCAAAGCATTAACCTCACTATCCAATTACCAACCTCCGTGATCACGACAGCCTGGGAGAGCTGTTATCCTACTGATATTAACCCGGTTTTGGTTCTTTCCCGAGAGGGGAGGATGTTGTTGATGCGAGCGACCATGACCAGCCGGGACACTTAACAATCTTTATCCCTTTCCTGAAACATCCATGTCAAGAGACCAGCTAAAAGCCATACTGAAGCTCTTCGGGATCCTGGTTTTTCTCTACCTGTTTATCGTCGGCATAGGTGCTATGGGCCATTCGTTGAAGCTCTTCGGCCGGGAATTTTCGGAGCGGATCCTGAATACCACCGCCTCGCCCTGGGTCGGCCTGTTCATAGGAATCCTGGCCACGTCGCTTGTACAAAGCTCATCCACCACCACCTCCGTTGTCGTTGGGATGGTGGCCGGTGGGGCCATTTCCATCCAGGGAGCGATCCCCATCGTCATGGGGGCCAATATCGGCACAACTGTTACAAACACTATAGTCTCCATTGGGCACATTACTCGGAAGGCCGAATTCCGCAGGGCCTTTGCCGCCGCCATTGTACACGATTTCTTCAATATAGCAGCGGTGGCGGTGCTGTTCCCTCTGGAGCTGGCTACCGGCTTTCTAAGCCGCTCGGCTACATACCTGGCCACCCTTTTCGAAGGCATCGGCGGTATGACCCTGGGCAGCCCCCTTAAAGCAGCCACTACCCCGGCCATTACATTTCTGGCTGAGCTGGTGGGACAGCGACCGGTGCTGCTGCTGATTCTCGCTGTCCTACTCATATTCGCCATGCTGGCAGGCATCGTAAAGGTACTGCGGAGCCTGGTGCTCAAGCGGGTATCCGCCTTTTTCGATGAGCACCTATTCAAAACGGCCGCCCGGGCCTTCTTCTTCGGTATTCTGCTGACCGCCCTGGTGCAGAGCAGCTCCATTACCACTTCCCTGGCTGTACCGCTGGTGGGTGCCGGACTCTTAAGCCTGCTCCAGATTTTTCCCTATACCCTGGGAGCCAATGTGGGCACCACCGTGACGGCCATGCTGGCAGCCCTGTCAACGGCCAATGTGGCCGCCATTACCGTTTCCTTCGCCCACCTGCTGTTTAATCTCAGCGGAATTCTCCTCATCTGGCCTATTAAAAAGGTCCGGCGGCTCCCGATCCTGATGGCGGAATTCGCGGCAGCAACAGCAATTAAAAACCGATTCCTGCCGCTGCTTTTTATTCTTTTTGTTTTCTTCATTATCCCCTTAATATTTATCGTAACGATGAGGTGAGCCATGTGGAAGAAGTTATTGCACCTGTTCAAAGAAGAAGACCTCTATACCCAGGCCCTGGAGAACTCCTACCAGATGCTGGATATGGATCTGGCCATGTACGAGGCTTCGGTGGAGTCCCTCCGGCGTTCGGATACCACCGAGATTGCTATCGATATCTATAAGATGGACAAGCAGATCAACGCCTACGAGCGGGACGTGCGCAAGAAGGTGATGACCCATCTGGCGGTAACCGGGTCAGCAGACCTGGTATCCGGTCTGGTACTGGTGAGCGTCGTCATAGACATTGAGCGCATCGGCGACTACACCAAGAATATCTTCGATCTGGCCCGGAACCACCCGAAACGTCTGACCGCCGGGAGCGTAGAAGAAGAACTGTGCCGCATCGAGGCCACCGTCACGCGCCGGTTCAGCGATATGATTACCGCCTTTAAAAACAGCGATGAAAAAATGGCCCGGATAATCATGGACGAGTACAAAGGGGAGGTATCAGCCGCCTGCGACAACATCACTCATGGCGTAGTTAATGGGAAAATCCAGGACCTGGAGACCAGCGAGGGAGCCGCCGTGGCCCTCTACGCCCGCTACCTGAAGCGCATCGCCGCCCACTCCCGCAACATCATCACCAGCGTGGTCAATCCCTTCGACCGCATCGGCTACCCGTACAGCGAGGCCCAGCAGTAGGGCTACCTCCTTCGGGCTGATATTCCCTTAAGGCTATCTACCTGGCCCATTCCCCAAACCGCTCCCTGATCGCATCCCGCACCCGCCGGAAGATCCCGCCGATGGCAGGGAAGCCGGCCGGCTGATCTTCTTTGGCTGCCACTAGATAGCATCGGGTAATACGATAATGAGACAGCTTACTTCTAATTGTATGTCTTACATATATTATTTGACTTACCCTTATCCGTTTGTTATATTCCTGTCTGAAAGGAGAACATTATAGTGAAAACTAATCCGACCGTAACCGACCCAGCGGCTCTTTCCCCTGTGATGACCACCCACGCTACCGCCAAGGGGCAGATCGTCATTCCCGTCAAACTGCGGCGGAAGTATCACATCGAGGCCGGCACTACCATCCGCGTCATCGACGAAGGCGACCACATCGTCCTGCGGCCCATCACTCGGGAACTGATCTATAGTCTTTATGGCAAGTACAAGGATTACGATCTGCTTGAAGCTCTGGCAAAGGAGAAAAAGTACGAGAGGGAACTATAATGGCACTTTCGTCCAATACTCTTGTCCTGGATTCCTGGTCGGTGCTGGCCTATCTTAAAGGCGAACTAAGGGGTAAGCCGGTAGCAGATCTTATGGCAGAGGCCCATGAGACCGGGGTACCATTACATATGTGTGTCGTCAACATCGGAGAGGTATGGTATATCCTGGCACGTGATACCTCTCCGGCAGAGGCTGACAAGGTCATAGAGCAACTGCAACAGGAAATTATTAAGGGGGTGGATGCGGACTGGGACCTTACGAGGATTGCAGCCGCCTATAAATCAACGTATAAAATGTCCTACGCCGACTGCTTTGCCGCCGCCCTGGCAAAGATAAATGACGCTGAACTGATTACGGGCGACCCAGAGTTCAAGCAGTTAGAAGGCGAGGTTAAGATACACTGGCTTTGATGACGGCTTGCTAGACTCTCCCGCTCACTTCTTCGACAACCTTTCCAATCCCCTCCCCGATCTCATCCCGCACCCGCCGGAAGACCGCCAGCACCTTTTCCTCGCTTCCTGAAACCATCGCCGGGTCCTCAAAGCTCATGTGCAGCCGCTGCGCCACTTCCCCGGTGAAGGCCGGGCAGGTCTCGCGGGCGTCGTCGCAGACGGTGATGACGTAGTCGAAGGGCTGGGATATAAACTGATCCACTGACTTGGGCCGCTGGCGGGAGATGTCGACCCCTGCCTCGGCCATGACCTGAATAGTCAGGGGATGGACCTGGTCAGCGGGAAAGGTACCGGCGGAATAAATCTCCCAATCCGGACGCAGCCGGCGCAGAAAGCCCTCCGCCATCTGCGAACGGCAGGAGTTACCGGTGCACAGAACCAGGACGCGCATGTTTAAATTTACTGCCGCACCTTTTGCCATCGCGATCCCGAAACTTCGGGAGTGGCGATCTCCAGCCTTCCTGCCAATTTGTTGTCTCACTCCACAACTAGAGATGACTATGAAGCGCCCCTAATCAGAATGATATTGCTTGCGTTCAATTACTTAAATAATCTACATAAATACAGTTTCGTCACTCGCAGACACCGGGAAAACTTGGGTATTGGATAAGATGATATTTAAAGGCTGTTCAAAGATTCACTTTTCAGCCATCTACCAGTGTCATCAACGAATAATACAAAGGCATGATCTACGTAGTTCTCGATTATTGATGGGACCTGTGATTTTAGAGCATCAATCGCTTCAGATTGAGTATCAAAGACTCTCTCGTACTCAACTTTCAGTTCTGTATTTTCCATAATCGCTGGATAGCTACCATCGGGAGCAACCTCTCCCACTTCCCCATCATACTGCCACGTGAACAATATGCTGACATGATACTGACCCACACCGGCAATAAATCCAAATGGTATGACCCAATGCCCATTTTGATCCATCTTCGTTTTGAATGCCAGATCTTCAAGGTTTAACGGAGGTGCACCCTTTGGCTGGAGTAAAGCGTTTAACAAATGCAACTTGTCATAGTTCTCTTGGATTATTTTGTCGTTTAATCTAAGTGTGTCCTGAATATTATAGTGTTTAGCTATATCCCAAATTGCAAGGAGCGTCGTCAGAGCTAACTCAGTTATGAATCCCCCTGTTTCGTCTGCCACATGATCAAGTAGGCAACTCATTATTGCCCTATCCTGATGTTTGAGTTTGAACTGAACAGGCTTATTATTCTCTTTCGCTAATACCATCATATGTGAAAACTGTATCAAGGGTAGAACATCTTTAAAAAGGTGATTTTCATCTATGTCCAGAATTTTGTAGGTTATTTTATCGCCACCGACACCCTTCCCCGTTGGATTAAGAATAATCTCCATATACTTGGTGGATAACCGGATTTTTAAATCTTCATCCGCTAACTTGAAATCGAAGCCATGTGGAACATACACGTCCATCGGGATTTGATATCTCGTTGGGAATCCCTCGACTTCAAGATCAAGTACAGCACTAGCTTGTGGTCCAGTATCAGAAATACGGATTAATATCTTAGAATCTGCATCAGTCGTCATTTGTGCTAGCGGTTTTAAAGATTTTATCCCAAACCTTTGATCGAATAAAATGGCAGCATCGATATCAAGTTCCGTGCGCTTGCCTATAGATAATTCGATGAGTTTCTCAAGTGGTGTGGATTCGCCTACTTTACTTGATATTTTTAGTGAGCCACCATAGCCTCCAGACTCATAACCGACTGACTGAACTAATTTGACTTTATCTGAAGAATATTTTTGCAGGTCTGTACCGGTGAACTCCAGTATTGCCTTTTTTAGGCCATTTCCATGGCAAGGCATCTTGGCCTTATCTGGTGACGAGCTAATCGAGAGAGTTTTCTCCTGCAGGTTTTTTCTCTCTGCTGGATTTAATTTTCTGAGTCTTTTTAGGGTTTTTCCAATCAGGTCAGATCCGACGTGGTAGAGAACGGTCTTAATTGGATCATTATTTTCTTTAATCAGTTTGTCAAATGCCTTTTTATAAAGAACTGCATGAAGCCTTGATCTGGTCACAACCATTGCCTTGGCTTTCCTTTTTATCTTGTACATTGTGAAATTCATGAAGTGATTAAGCATAATCTCTGTTTTTTTTGCTATTGCTACAGGATGTTCCTCTACAAACGTCCTCAATAATCTCTTTGCCTTTTTTTCCTCATATTCTGGGTCATCCTGTATTTTCTTAACTAATTTGAAGTATGTTTCGTAAGTCAAATAATTTTTAAGAACATTAAGAATAAAACCTTCTTCGATCGCCTGTTTCATTGTATATGTGTGAAATGGATGATAATGGCCATATTCATCGGGCATCCCAAACATCTCCAGGGTTTTACTTTTAGGAGTTGCTGTAAATGCAAAGAAACTAATATTCTTCAGGTTCCTGTAAGATTTGATTTCTTTAAGGATTTCTTCATCAACCTCATCTATATCTTCAGTATCAAGTGCCTCGGCTTCTTCAAGGCTGTTTGTGCTGAGAACCTGTTTCATTTTTCTTGCCGTAATCCCGCTTTGAGATGAGTGAGCTTCGTCAATTATTACGGCATATTTTCGTTCTGGTAAATCTTTAACTTCTTCCAAAATATAGGGGAATTTTT
>JABUBL010000607.1_pt1 | contig 10983 bp, 20 predicted proteins | sample 7240371 | NCBI WGS metagenome assembly JABUBL01 (sample SAMN07256343, study PRJNA390944) | subsurface metagenome | isolation source: Methane hydrate marine sediment | place: Pacific Ocean: Eastern North Pacific, ODP site 1244 | collected 2002
ACCTGCAGAGCCGCTACTATGCTGAAGGGCTGAGTAGGATCCTTGACCATATCGAGGTCAACATCAACAATGGCGAGCTTATTCCCTTCAGAGTAGCAGCAAGCGAATTTCTGGCGGAGCTTAGAAGGCGATACGGTGATTTCGTTGTGACAATGGTGATTGACCCCACGCCCAGGACGCAATTCCCACCACCCTTAGAGGTCAGCAATATGGAGGAAAGCGTCTATTGGAACGTGGACGTCATTGGTGGTGTTAATCCACCCTGGGGTGGTTACTGCCAAATCGATAGCCACACGATCGCTGACTTTACTCCTAGTGTAAGTGCCTCGTCTCGTATGCTCACCTTTAAGGGTATCTTGCCTCATGGCCTGGCCAAGATCCCCTACCTCGACGACATGGACGAGAGGACCTGGATTGCCTCTAAGGAGCTGGGTGACTTCTGGGTAAGAGTAGAGCAAACCTCAGCCGATTGCACCCATGCCACTGTAAAGCTGCTGGCTGACGAGGTGGTCAGTCAATAGTCCGAAAAGTAACCAATAAGGAGGAGAGATGGGAGCTAAAAAGTACCCCATCCGTCTCCGGTATAAGGCGACGGTCGCCGAAAATGGGACTGGTTACGTTAGGTCCGAGATCCTTCACCGGAACCGGGTCATAGCGTGCCAGGCCATTGCGTTTAGGAACCAGACTGGAGCCCGAGGGACGGTTGAGGCATATATCAAGCAGCAGGCAGCCCGTACCTTTATCTTCGACCAGCTGCAGCCGGGAGCTAATACATGGTACTGGTATCCCTACACCCAGTTTATCAAGGATGGGGAGCAGATCGAGCTACAGCAGCTCACCTGTTTAGAGGGCGATGTTCTCGACCTGCATATAATCGGCTATGCTATGTATGGCCCCGAGCCGTTAGTGGAGTAAGCCATGCCCCAGGTAGGACAAGTAGATCCCGCCGATATTGCCCTGCTCATTCGTGAGATACAGCATGAGTCCTGCATATTCCCGGAGGACACCGATGAGACGGTAACCTTTACCGCCGGTGGGGTAGCTAATACCTTTGGCACCTGGGTTGAGGTAGCAGTGGACGTCACCGGCGTCACCTTCTCGTCAAAGCTAGCTGACAAAAACGCTCATATCTCCGCTATCCTGATCGAGGATATGTCGGTTAAGGATAAGCACTATTTACTGGAGATTGCTTACGGAGATGATAAGGTTAATGCGCTGAGACACCGGTTTATAGCCTAGGACGCTAAAAAGCTGGACGCCGTAAATTCCATGAAGATAAGGGCCTCTGATATCCCAGCCGGGGAGACGGTATATTACCGTATGAAGTGCGAGACAGCAGGGGCTACCTGTGAGATCTCACTCAGGTATCATACTCACTAGGGAAGGAGGTTTAAGATGACACCACAAGTAGGAGTTTATACCGGTGTTGACGCCGACGCTGACATTGCTGCCCACGCTGCTGACCTTGATGCCCATACCAAGAATATACTAGAGCAGAGTCTGGTGGGTGGTATTTATTGGGGACTGCCTTTTCGGTACCGCTCATTTGGCGCTGCAACCGCTAACAGGCTGTATGGGTTGGTGGTATTTGTTGCCCGAACTATGACCTTTGATGCTATTTATGTTGCTGTTACCACTGGAGATGCTGGGAAGTCAGCTAGAGTAGGCATTTATAACCTAGATAGTGACTTAGCTCCAAGCACACTAGTTCAAGATTATGGAACTTTATCCGTCGCTGCTGCGGCTATAGTGTCCGCTGTCGCTGACCAGCAACTAACAAAGGGCTACTACTTAACAGTATTTATTAGTGATGGCACACCCGACGTAGAATTCTTATATCCTGCTGTTTCGCCACTAGGCCACAAGCTTAATGATTTAGATATAGTACATGCTGGATATCAGGTAGATGACCCCAGCCCACCAGCAATCTTTAATGCCTTACCTGCCTCATTTCCAGCTGGCCCTACTTTGACCCATGCAGTCCCAGATACACTGCTCAAGGTAAAGAGTTTAGATTAAGGAGGAAGCTATATCTGAAACAGGACATAGAGTAAGAAACGATGGCAAGGGGAAAAGGTATCTGACGAGAAGCTATACCTTTGAGTAGGTCTATATGTTTTATGACTTCAGCTTTACCATACCCACGACGGCTACCAAGGACAACCCCGAGGTCAAGGAGATCAACCTGACCTACGGCGTGGTCCACAAGGTGACGATATCCTTCTGGCCTGGTCCCCACGGCCTGGCCCACTTGATTATCAAGCAGTATGACCACCAGGTTCTACCGACTAACATCGACGAGTCGTTTCACTACGATAACTACACCCACGTCATGGAGGAGAGAATAGAGCTATTTAACGCTCCCTACAGCCTCAAGCTGGTCGGTTGGGCCGACGGTTGCAAGTATCCTCACCAGGTTAAAATCGGTATCGGTATACTACCCCCTGAGAGATTTCCTGAGTATGCTAAACCGGATACCAGGCTGTCAAAACTACTCCAGTTGATAGGGATAAAGTGAGCTATGCCGATACAGGATGCTCCTGATGGGACCTTGTGGGTCCAGCATGTAAATGTAGTCATCGATTTACCGGTACCTCCGGCACCGGCCCATGAGAAGGCAATAACCAAACTCAACCGGAAGCCCATAGCCGCCATGGCTTATGCGGAGGTGGTATCCTGGACAGTAGACGATGAGACGATCGGGGTGCTACGGTTCGTCGAGTTTGAGACTGACGACTACGAGAAGACCCGGTTCCGGCTCACCATAGCCGGTGTACTGCAGTTTACCGATATACAGATCGAGAGTTCCCTGACCCTGGAGTGGCCTGACGTTACCCTGGCTGCCGGTGACGAGGTACTGCTCGAGGCCATGTCCTCGGACGCGACCCCCATCAACGTTGACGGTGATATCCTGGGTAAGGAGATCGGTTAAATGGGCTTTGGCCGGGGTAAGGGGTTCAGCCCGGTGGTGCCACCGCCGCCTCCACCGGTACCGGGGGTGCAGTCAAATGACTGCCAGTTAGAGCATAATGGGGAGGATGGACCTTGCCAGTACTGGAACGCCAGGAGTCAGACATTCACCCCGGACCACGACTACATGGCGGTGGGGTTATCCCTCCTGCTCACCAAGCGCCGAGTGGACTATTTAGGTCCGCTTATAATAAAGCTCGAACTGGATGAGATGCCCTGCTGGGAGGCTACCGTCCTCTGGAGCCAGGCACATCACGCTAACTATCTCCCTGACCCAGGGGACTACCGCTGGACTCACTTTGTCTTACCTGATATATCCCTTACCCAAGATACGGTCTATCGTATCACCGTCCACACCACCCCCGGCTGGGAGCCTGGTGAACCACAGGCAGCTCTGTACTGGCGTGTAAAGACACCTGGCAACCCCTACCCCAGGGGTTCAGCGTGGTACGGTTGTAACTATAGGGATGAAAGCGGCTCCTGGTTAGTGCTAGCTACCGCAGACCACGCTTTTTGCGTATATGAGATTGAGTAAACAACGCCAGAATAGGAAGGACTGGTCACTGCTGGGCTAAAAGTTGAGGAGGTGCTAAAATGAAATGGACTCCGGACGTGATAATAGCTCTAGTCCTGATCCTAGGGTGTTTTGCCCTACTTGCGTTCGGCATCGATGGTGAGGTAAAATCAATCTTAACCCTAGCTGCCGGTTGGGCCTTCGGCTCTCAGTACGTGGCTAGGAGACAGGTTAAAGGAGGTTAGTAGTATGCCTAACGGAAAGTCACAGTACGCCCAGGCCATCTACCTAGCGCAGCTCCAGGCGTGTAAAGGCGGCTGCAAGTGCAAGTCCTGTGAGCTGCTCAGGAAAGCAGCCGACGCCATGACCGAGGAGACTCTTAACCCGACTCTAGGTAACCCCGGGAATGTCGAGGATGCCATGTCAGCGCTAACAGCCGCCGGATACGACGTGACCGGGCTGTCGAGAGCAGGAGGCGGGGAATGAGTCCCCAGGTAACAGTCAAACGGACCGAGATGCTAGTGCCGACCATCGATGACCCGGAGCGTAAGGTCTACATGATCGAGTACCGGAGCGGTGAGCTGCCTCCCAAGTTCCTTTACCTACCAGTGAAGGAGTGGACCAAGGAGAAGGAGGCCAAGCTGATCAAGGAGGATCTCGAGAAAAGGCTCAAGGCTACGGAGGAGATTATCGAGATATAACTGTTGACGATTATCAGCAGTTAAGGAGGAGCTATGGAAGGTGAGGCCATCGAAGGAGCGTCGCCCCTTCAAGAGTCGGCTCTGATCCTCTCGGGTCCCGACGACTCTATCTTCGACGACATCTTTGACTGGATCCAGAGCGCTATCTCTACAATCGTCTCCACGGTCACCAGCTGGATCAGTATGGCTTGGAGCGCGATTACCACAACCGTGATTAGCTGGATCTCCTGGCTGTGGAATAGTATCACCAGCTGGTTTAGCTTTGTGTTCAGTCGGTTGATACAGGTCCGGGACTACGTGGTCAGCTGGATCACAACCCAGGTCGGCCAAGTCTGGTCCTGGATCACGACGTCGATATCAAACGTCATTACCACTGTCGGCGCCTGGTTCAGCCAGCAATGGGCTCAGATATCGTCCCTCTTTTCTGCATGGTGGTCCTCCCTGTCCGAGTGGTTTACCAACCTCTGGAATACTATATCGGGGTGGTTTACCGCCCTCTACTCTCAGCTCGAATCGTGGTTTACCTGGTTGGGAGATTTTATCAGGGAGGAGGTAGTGACCTCGATGGCTACCTGGTGGAGCCAGCTCCTCGACCGGTTACTTGACGTCGGCTCCTGGATCGGGGCTCTCCTGAACGGTATTGCCGACTGGTTCGAGCAGGACATACCTGGTGCCAGCCCCAGGTGGGAAAGTATACTGGAGAGCATCTGGGGCTTTGGTATTATCACGCTAGCAAAGGCGTGGCAGAGGATATTTGATGAGGGGGTCGGGGTAATACCCACGATACTAATAGACAACCTTGCCTGGCTTGGCGAGCTATTTACCAATGTCTTCGAGACCTTTATGGAAGCCCTTATGGGTCTCGTCAAGCAGATAGGACCCACTAACCCGAGTATCGCCGTCAACAGCTATGCAGCTATGGCCAAGGTAGGCATGGTTGCCCTGGGGGGATTGGCAGGAATGACTCTTGCTGGCTCATGGCTTAAACCCCTGGGTGGAGCTGGTCTGGGCCAAATTGCAGCCATGATCTACGACATGACCAACTATAAGATGATCACCGGGGTATTCATAGGTGCCCTGACCTTTGCCATGCTCCGGCAGCCGCTTACCTACTACTTCAACGAGATCTTCCGCCCCTTTATCCTGCGAATTGGTGACTTCATGGAGCTGATGGCACGGGATGCCTGGAGCCACCCCGAGCTCCTCCGGGAGCCGACATTGATATCTAGTGTCCAGGAGCTGACCCAGGGCGAAGGTACTGCCTTCGAGAAGCAGATGATAGGTTACTATGGCTACCCGGCGCAGTACTACGGCTTATTTAAGGAGCTCTCCTTTGCCCCACTGAGGTACTTCCCCCTGGCTGGTATTGCCAGAGTCGGTTTCTGGGATGAGCCCTGGTTTACCGAGGCACTGTCACGGAGCGGCTATTCTCCCACGGCTCGAGAGGCACTGATGGGAATGTACCGGGAGATGGTGCTCACCACTCGTCAGCTCCCGGTGATGTACCAAGTAAAACGTTTATCTCGCGAGGGCTTTGCCACCATGGAGGAGATCAAGGTACACTTGGAGAAGGCGGCCGCCATGGAGACATTAACCGAGTGCCGGTTATTTGCCATGGAGCTGGAGCAGGAGTTCTCCCAGAAGGAGATGGCCTTCGATATTATCATGAGGGCATTCAGCCGGGGCGTAATCCTGGAGGAGGAGACCAGGGGGGGGCTATCCGGCCTGGGGATCCCTGAGGCGATGCTCGACCTACACCTTATGAGGGAGAAGCTGGGCCTGTTGCGGAGGATATCTATTCCCACTGAGGCGGCAGCCCCGGTTATATTCGGTGTTGAGGAGTGACCACACCATGGTAAAGAAGGGTAAAGAGCTGGTACCGGCCTCTACCAGGCAGAAGATAGCCTCATACTTTGCCTTGGGCTTGGCCAGGCTAGGGGCAGCCGCAGTGAAGGAGGTCCGCAGCGGACGTATCGGTGTTGCCCGGACCAGGTTCAGGGAGGGGTTTACCACCGAGGAGCAGTTCAAAGATGAGCTCAAGCTGCTGAGGGTCTCTGACGAGGAGCTGGGGCTCGAACTGGCCGCGGCCAAGTTGGACTATGCCACTGACTATCTCCGGGACCTAATCGCTGCTTATCGGGATGCGGTTAGGAAAGGCCGTATCAGCATAGACCAATACCGTGTAAGGCTAACTGAGCTCGGCATAGTCCCGGAGAGGGTAGCCGGTTATATGCTCCGGGAGGTAGCCAGGCTAAAACCCGAGGAGCTGCCGACGGTAATAGCTCCCCCCAAACCGTACTATGAGACCGACGCCGGTAAGATAGCCGTAGACACTATACGGAGACGGCGGCGTAAGCTGATAATCACCCGGGACCAGGAGATAGCAGCTCTCCTCGAAACCGGTATGCCGATAGACCAGGCGACGGCGGCCGCTAATAACGACGACGTCCGGTTGGCTGAGAAGGGGGGAGAGGATTGAGACGTATCTCAATCCTCATCGAGATCATTCCACTCAAAATCTGTCCCGGGCTATGGTGCTGGCTGCTCGCTAAGTTACACCTAATATAAAGAGAAGGAGGAGAGGAGTGAAACTTTTATTGACATGGTTAAGGCATCCAGTCCAGACAGGACTCTTTGCCTGGCACCTATGGAGGAATGTCCGATATGACGGAGTGGGCTTTCGTATAGACCTTTGGTATGCCCTTACCTGGGCAGCCGATAGGAACTTCTGGCTACCACCCCAATAGGACGCTCTGTAGTCCAAATCTAGCCCCCTAAAGCTCTTATTGCATAGTACAGCACCCCCTCTCCTTTGAAGGAGAGGGGGTTTTTTGTTTACCCTAACCCTTATAGTACTAAAATACTGGTCGTATAGTACGAAGGTAATGAATACAGTAACCGAGTTTACTATTGACACCGAAGCGGTTACTTGGTATACTGGCTCTAGAGGATCATAAATCCTCAGTAAACCAAAGAAGGGGATGAACAATGAAACTAGAAAAAGCTATCGAAATCAAAGAACAGTGGCGGAAAGACAACTACCCACCACCACTAGCTGACGAAATGAACGCCGATATGTTGAGCATCGAAGCTATGAAACGCTTACAGCGATATAGACCGGTAACAGAGCATCCAGTGTTGGAGCTACTGCCGGGCGAGACTGAGGAGTAAGAAAGGAGGTTAAGCAGAATGAACATGAAACAAGCCTGGGAAGCCTACGAGGCAGCCGAGAAACAAGCCTGGGAAGCCTACGAGGCAGCCATGAAACCAGCCTGGGAAGCCTACGAGGCAGCCATGAAACCAGCCTGGGAAGCCTACAAGGCAGCCACGAAAGAGGAGAAGCCATGAGTAAGACGATCAAGGTAGGGGATAAGATTTATGACCAGCTCGACCAGCTCAGGGGTAAGAGGGAGACGTTTTCGGACGTGGTGGCCAAACTCCTAACCACCAAGGAGGGGGTCGACACCATGATAGGGCTATGGTATGGCAAATCTGGGGAGAGAGATCAGCAAAATAAACAAAAAGGGGGTTACTAATGAAACTGAAAAAAGCTATCGAATACCTTAAAGAACTACAGGCTGGTATTGAGCCTGAGGAAATGCCAAACCACTTCAAAGCTGCTGGGTTAGGCATCAAAGCCATGGAAAAGATTGATTTTATACGCGCAGATAATGACTATTATTCTAATCTCTTACTACCAGGAGAGACAGAGGACTAAGAAAGGGGATGAACAATGAAACTAGAAGAAGCTATTGAAAATATCCAGGAAATCCAAACAGACCTCGCCGACCAACTCAACGCAGCCAACCTTCTCTCGCTTCAATTAGGCAAAGAAGCCTTGGAACGCCGTCAGGAGACAGGTGGCATAATAAAAGACATCTTAGGAATACCACTACCAGGAGAGACTGAGGATTTAGAAAGGGGGTTACTAATGGACTTAGAAAGAGCTATCGAAATCAAGGAGATTTACTGCAAAGGCGGGGAAATACCTTCTCACTCAGAATATAGAGAGGCTGATAGACTAAGCATTGAAGCCATGAAACGCCTACAGGATGGCGATAACCTTACTTATGGCGAGCTTCTCAAACCACTACCGGGAGAGACAGAGGATTAATGCTATAAGTAATACCATCTTATCGTATTATCGAATACTGATAAGAAAGGGGGTAAACAATGAACCTAGAAGAAGCTATTGAAATCAATAAGGCTTACCTGAGAGGCGATGAGCCTGATTATGCGCCAGATTTACCAGCAGCTATCAGGCTAGGCATCGCTTCCATGGAAATTGTCAAGGAACAAGGGTTTGAGTATTACCTATTTCCCGAAATGCCACTACCAGGAGAGACAGAGGATTAAGAAAGGGGGTTGAGCTATGAAGTGTATACCATTGGCTATTGCTTGGAGTAGTGTGGTTGCTAAACAGCAGGAGGAGTATCCTGATTGTCTCAAAGAGGAGTGTGCTTGGTGGGATAGCGTCGGCCAACGCTGCGTGACACTATCAATATACCAGGAGCTCCGGCTACTGGTGGGAGCTGTTACCATGGTCGCCGATAAAATACCCCCAGCCAGGGAATAGCAGGAGCAGGGACGGGCTAGTATTCTTATGTAAAGGAGAGAAATGCGAGATAAAATTATAAAGTACCTCCGTCATGTGGGTGATGATTTTGCTCCGGAGGATAAAAGCCAAGATACCTCTCCTGAGTGTAAAGGGCAAGGTGAAGATGGTTTGTGTCCAGACCATCAGGATTGTGGGATATGCCGGTTTGAATATATGAAGCGAGAGGGATGGTTATCTTCGGAGTTAACATAAGCCCCATTGTACGACTGAGGAGGATAAAAAGGAGGATTAAGCTATGCACAAGTACGAGAGACGATGCTGGAGCTGTGAGAGTGAGGACATTGAGAACAAGGGGAGCTATGTCCAGTGTAGACAATGCGGTGCTACTTGGAATGAAGTCGCCCAGGTGCACTTTCCAATAGTCGCCGTAGTAGACGAGGCGACTGGTGGTAGCCCGATGCTATACCATGATACTGCCTTCTGGCCGTCAGGTTATGTTCAGGGGCAAGCCGCCCGAGCTCGTAGTGCCAAAAGGAAACCTCAAACTCCAGAATAGCCTAGCCGGCATTACCAGGTAAGGCTCTAGCCACTTCTCCCGGAGGGCTTGTCCATGCTCGGCCAAGTACCGGGCGATAACCATGACCAGCTTCTCGAGCCGGTAAAGGTTAGAGATCTGAGCACGAGGACGTATCACATATCGATTTACTACACGGACCAACCCAAGCTCCTCGAGGAACTGGATAGTCCTCCAGAATGTAGCTTTAGAGCAGCCGGGGAGCTCCGTGACCTGGGACTCTTTAGGGTAGACTTTGCCGTAGTAGACCCACAATCGGAGGAGACGGAGAGCAACTTCACGCTGGCCGGTGGTCATACCCAGGGAATACTTGAGACAGTCACGGATCCGGTCGTACTTCTTAAAAAACAGGGAGGGAGACAACACACGGAATGATGATGATACACCATAAGGGGAGGGGAGGGGTTCCCCTCTACTCTTATAAATAACGCGTAGTGGAGGGATATGGTCCTTATGGTGTATCATCAAGTTGGAGTTAAGAGAAGTGTCAACTTTAGTAGGGGGCTTGACAGGTGAGAACGGTTGTGCTACTTTTACTTGGGTGGTTTGGCTGACCATGGTCGACCTCCTTGGTAAGGTAGTCCCCGACTTTATTAAAAGTGGGGCTGGGGGCTATCTTACTTTTTATTCTGGACGCTGTCAAGACACAAGATAAAGTGTCGCCAGGCGCTCCTCGTTATACCATATCTTGTGTTAGCACATAAGTTCTAATTTTAAGGAGGGGAATATGCGTAGGAAGGTTTTTTTGGCTAAGGAGATTAGGAGGGTCAACATAGCAGCGAAGGATAAGGAAGAAGCGCTAAGGTATGCGGAGGAATACTTTATCAGAGATAAGATTATGGGAGCCATTGAGGTCGAGGAGGTATGCACTTTCTTTGATTCGGAAATAGAGGAGGTAAAGGAATGAAACTAAAGAGAGTAAGCCCTGACGACGTGAAGGTTCCTGAGGTAAGGGTGACAGCTCGGTTTGATCCCGAGTTGTGGGAGCAGTTCCAAAACTCCATGAGGGAGACTGGTCAGATCGCCCCGATCATTGTCTATGAGGTAGACGGAGAGCTGGTCCTTTGTGACGGCCTTCACCGGCTCGTCGAGGCCAAAAACAACGGCGACAGGTTCATAACGGCTGCCGTGCTCCCTGGCGATATGGCTGACGTCCTGACCAAAAACATATTCCTTGACCACTTGAGGGGTAAAACCCCGGTGTCGGAAATGGTAACAGTGATCGAGGTTCTCTGGAGGGAGCTCGGCCTGGACAGTGAGAAGATAGCCGAGAAAACAGGTCTCACCAGGGACTACGTGGAGAAGCTCCAGAAGCTCTTACAGCTTACCCCTCTGATCCGGCAGGCACTTGACGAGGGCAGGATCGGTGTCGGCCACGCTGCGGCCCTCACTAAAATTCAGGACCCGGTTCGTCAGGAAATGGTCTATAACCAGTGGCTCCTCTACCGGTGGACTATCAAGGAGCTGGAGGACTACACAAAGGAGGTGGAGGCACTTGTCACCCGGAGGGAGGAGCCGTCCCAGGAGCGAGTGGAGAGGCCGCCTATTAAGCTACGTTGTAAATTCTGTGGTGGTGAGTTCGACCCGGCCCAGGTCACTAACCCTACAACTTGCGTCGTATGCTCGGGTATCATGTTCCAGGCGGTGGCGGCCGCCAGGCAGGAGA
>JABUBL010000608.1_pt1 | contig 10973 bp, 6 predicted proteins | sample 7240371 | NCBI WGS metagenome assembly JABUBL01 (sample SAMN07256343, study PRJNA390944) | subsurface metagenome | isolation source: Methane hydrate marine sediment | place: Pacific Ocean: Eastern North Pacific, ODP site 1244 | collected 2002
GGCGCCTCTTTGGTAATAATTATGTCATGGGGATGACTCTCTCTTAAACCAGCAGAGGTAATCTGAACAAATTTAGTTTTTCCCTGTAATTCTTTAATATTTCTCACTCCACAATAACCCATTCCTGAACGTACTCCACCTAATAGTTGATACACACAAGCTGAAAGTGGTCCTTTATAAGAAACTCTTCCTTCAATCCCTTCAGGAACTAATTTGTCATCTTCTGCCTCTTCCTGAAAATATCTATTCTTACTGCCCTCCTTCATTGCTCCTATCGAACCCATTCCCCGATATTCCTTGTAGCTTCTCCCTTTGTAAAGCACTACTTCTCCCGGACTTTCTTCTGTCCCGGCAAATAGACTCCCAATCATTACCGAATCGGCACCTACCGCTAAAGCTTTAGTAATATCACCAGAGTATTTTATGCCTCCATCGGCAATAAGAGGAATGTGATATTTTTTGGCTGCCCTTTTGCATTCTTGAATTGCTGAGACCTGGGGCACTCCTACGCCGGCAACCACTCTGGTAGTACAGATAGAACCCGGTCCAATCCCAACTTTTAAAGCATCTATCCCAGCTTTTATCAAGCTTTCTGCTCCCTCAAAAGTTGCTACATTACCTCCTACTAACTCTATACCAAAATTCCGTTTTATCTCTTTTATAACTTCAATAACTCGGGTAGAATGTCCGTGAGCTGTATCGACTACTACGACATCAACTTTGGCATTAACTAAAGCTTCTACGCTCTCCAGTGTATCCCGAGATACACTTACTGCAGCACCCACCCTGAGCCTTCCCTTAGCATCCTTGCAGGCATTAGGAAATTTCTCGACTTTTTCGATATCCTTTATAGTAATAAGTCCTTTCAAAATGAATTTTTTATTTACTATAGGCAATTTCTCAATTCTGTTTTTATGCAATATTATTTTAGCCTCTTCAAGGGTGGTGCCAAGTGGGGCAGTAATCAGGTTTTCTTTAGTCATTATTTCTGCTATTTTTAGTCTCTTGCCTTCTTCTTCTAAAAATCTGATATCCCGGTTAGTTAAAATCCCCACTAATCTTTTTTCTTTATTTACAATAGGAATCCCGGAAATATGATATTTGACCATCAGCTCAATTGCTTCCCCCACGCTTTTCTCTGGTGGAAGAGAAATAGGATCGACAATTACTCCACTTTCTGACCTTTTAACCTTATCTACTTCTTCAGCCTGCTCTTCTATGGACATATTTTTATGAATAATACCAATACCACCTTCCCGAGCAATAGCAATGGCTAATCTCGATTCAGTAACTGTATCCATAGCAGCACTAACTAAAGGGATATTTATGTCGATATTTCTGCTAAATTTTGTGGAGACATCAACTTCTTTAGGGAGAATTGCTGATTTTTCAGGAACTAATAAAATATCGTCGAAGGTTAAACCTTCAAAGTTTAAAAATCTCTCTTTTTCCATAATTTCCCCACCTTTATAATTTAATTTACCAATTGAATTAGTCGTTAGTGAATAGTGAATAGTCGTTAGTATTAAATACATATTTTCAGTTGACAGTCGGTTATCAGTTTATTGAGCTTTATGTTATTTCCATAAATCTGGTGTGGGGGTCGAATTTATTCGACCCGAAACGGGTTCAATGAATCGAACCCCTACCTCCTAAACACCATCCGCTAATAATCTTCTGACTCCTATTTTCTTCGCGATATACGATATACGATATACGATATACGTTTTTGTTATTTTACTAATATTACCCCTCTTCAATATCCTTGTCAATTAATGTATTCGTATCGCGTATCGAGTATTGCGTATTGCGTGAAGAAAAAGAAAGATAATAGAGAAAAAAAGAAGATAGGAAAACAAAAGCAATAAATATTCTTTTCTTTATCTAACTACTCCACTAAATTTTACACTAACGTACAAGTTGAAAAATAGATGCACTTTTCCCTTTTTATAAAAAAATTCTTTAAAGAATTTTTTCTCTTTACTTTTTTATAAAATATACTACAATAAAGAAGATTTTATATCTAATTTATTTTTATGATATAATAAAAAACACCTTAAAACAAAATGAATAGATAACCAAATAGTTTATTAAAAATTTATATTGTATTAATTAGGAGACAAAATGAATAATACAACTAGTAGTCCCTCAAACAAAAATTTAGTTAAAGAAATATTATCCTGGAAGAAAAATAGAGAAGCAGTAATTTTAGCTCATGTCTATCAACCAGGCGAAATTCAAGATATTGCCGATTTTACAGGCGATTCACTCTTCCTAAGCCAGCAAGCAGCTAAAACTAAAGCAAAAGTTATAGTATTTTGCGGAGTTCAGTTTATGGCAGAAACTGCATCTATTCTCTCTCCAGAAAAAATTGTTCTACTTCCTGAAATTAAGGCTGGATGCCCTCTTGCTGATATGGCTCCAGCTGAGAAAGTAAAAAACAAAATAAAGGAACTACATAAGGCAGTAGTGGTTTCTTATGTGAATTCATCAGCAACTGCAAAATCTTTAAGCGATTACTGTTGCACTTCTGCTAATGCTGTTCAAATTGCTCGGTCAATTCCTGCTGAAAAAGAAATCTTATTTCTTCCCGATATGAATTTAGCTGACTTTACTGCAAAGAGATCAAAACGAAATATCATCCCCTGGCCAGGTTTCTGTCCTACTCATCATCTCTTAACTAGAGATGATGTAACCAAAGTTAAAGAACTTCATCCCCAAGCTTTACTTTTGGTTCATCCTGAATGCCGCCCCGAAGTATGTAATCTGGCTGACTATATCGGTAGTACCAGAGGAATTATTGAATTTGCCAACAACAATCCGGCTAAAGAATATATCATTGGTACAGAACTGGGAATATTTCATCCTTTAAAAAAGAATAATCCGGACAAACAATTTTTCCCTGCCTCTAAAAAAATGATCTGTAAAGATATGAAACTTATTACTTTAGAAAAAGTTCTACACTCTCTAAAAAATTTAGACCCACGAATAATAGTGCCAGAGGATATAAGAAAAAAATCTTTAAAAGCATTAAATCGAATGATAGAAATACATTAGTTAGTTAGTTATTTATTTGGTTACTCGGTATTTAATATCTAGCGAATAGCATCTTGTATTACAGCGCAAAGCGCAAAACTATAACATAAAATTCAAAATTGAAAAAACTTACAAATTGTAACTTGAAACTATTAAATTATTACTTATTACTAATCACTCTATGCGCTATCAGTTACATGCTATATTAAAAAAGTTTTAAGTTTTGAATTATGGTTTTTAGTTTTTCGCTTTAAATTTTTAATTTTACTGACATAGTTGCTCAATAATCTAAATGTTTTATTAAATAATATTTTTCTGAAAGGAAAACAATAAATGTTACCGCAAATGTTCCCACGTTATTTAAATAATTTTGACTTATCCACAATTAAAAAAATTTATACAGATTTTTTGATTGTAGGCTCCGGAATCGCTGGCCTATATACTTCACTTAAAATTTACTATAAAGGAGAAGTTGTTCTTCTTACTAAAAGTAAATTAAAAGAAAGCAGTACGGAATATGCTCAGGGAGGTATAGCCGTAGCTTTAGGAGATAAGGATTCACCCCAATTACATATGGAAGATACACTAAAAGCCGGGGCAAATTTTTGCGATCCCGATGCTGTAGAAGTTTTAGTGACAGAGGGGCCGAAATGTGTTGAGGAATTAATAGAATTGGGAACTAAATTTGACAAAATCGAAGGAAAATATAAAACTACTTTAGAAGCAGCTCACCAAAGACCCCGAATCTTACATGCCCGGGGTGATGCCACCGGAGCAGAAATTGAGGAGTCTCTTTCTAAAAAAGTAATTAATGAAAATAAAATAAAAATTAAGGAGAATATCTTAGTGATAGATATTTTAACCGAGCATACTACTTGTTACGGACTGCTTACTTTAGATAGCAATAATAATGAAATTATCGCCTATTTAGCAAGAGCAACTATTTTAGCCAGCGGTGGAGTGGGGCAACTTTTTTCTAATACCACTAATCCTGATGTAGCTACGGGAGATGGCATTGCTATGGCTTATAGGGGAGGAGCAAAAGTAACAGATTTAGAATTTATTCAATTCCATCCCACTGCCCTCTATCACCAAGGAAGTCCTAAATTTCTTATTTCTGAAGCAGTCCGTGGCGAAGGTGCCATTTTAAAAAATATTAATAACAAGCCATTTATGCACTCTTATCACCCTCTGGCTGAATTAGCTCCCAGAGATATAGTTTCTCGGGCAATTACTGACCAAATGAAAAAAACTAAAAGTGATTATGTTTATTTAGATGCTACCAAGATAAAAGATAAATTTTCCCAACGCTTCCCTACTATTTATAAAAACTGTTTTACGCTGGGCATCAACCCTGAGAAAGAATATATCCCGGTAGCTCCAGCAGCTCATTATACTATGGGAGGCATAAAAACCGATACCTGGGGACAAACTAATTTAACCAATCTTTATGCCTGTGGAGAATGTACTTCGACGGGAGTTCATGGAGCCAATCGTTTAGCCAGCAATTCGCTTTTAGAAGGATTAGTTTTTGGTAATAGAATCGCCCAGAAAATAAAAAAAAATATAACACTTTTTTCTATTAATGAATTGGAGGAACTAAAACTTTCTTATAACACCCGTCAAGAAAAATATAAAGAATACAATCCTGTAGAATTAAAGAAAGAACTACAAAAACTTATGTGGAATAAAGTGGGAATCATTCGAAATTCCTCTTATTTAAAAAGGGCGCAACAAAAAATTAACGAATGGAAATTTATATTCAAATCAGAACTTAAAACTGCTGAAGATTTTGAGTTAGCCAATCTTATTATCTTAGCTGATCTTATTACTAATTCAGCTTTACAGCGTGAAGAAAGTCGAGGAGCACATTACCGCAAGGATTTTCCCGATAGAGATGATATAAACTGGAAGAAACATATTGTATATTAACCGATTGACCGATTTACCGATTCTCCAATTACGTATCTCGCAAAGAGAGTTAGCTGTTAGCCGGTTTATCAGTTAATTGGTTTCGAGTTGCAAGTTACAGGTTTCGAGTTTCTAAAGAGGGGGTAGGGTTTGATAAATCATACCCGTCTTGTACGTAGGACAGGCGTCTCGCCTGTCTATAATGGCATTATGACTTCTGATTTATCAGGGTGCAACAATCTTATCTAAAAACAAATAACTAAAAACCTTTATTTCGAAACTAACGACTATTCACTATTCACTAACGACTAAATTAAGGGGTGATTTAAAAATGGACTTTTCAATAAAAGAAAATGTTCTGATAGATAAAATAATAGAACAGGCTTTATTAGAAGATATTGGAACCGGAGATATTACCACCGAATCGATTGTTCCTTATGGTTTAAAAGCCAAAGGAATAATTAAAGCCTCTGAGGAAGGTGTAGTTGCTGGTTTAGATATTGCCTGCCTGGTATTTAAAAAATTAGATCCAGAAACTTGCTTCCAGTCCAAAAAAAAAAATGGAAACAAAATTTCACCAGGGGAAATTTTAGCAGAAATTTCCAGTTCTGCCCGGACTATTCTAAAGGGAGAAAGAGTTGCTTTAAATTTTCTTCAGCGAATGTCGGGCATAGCCACCATTACCTCTAAATTCTGTCAGGAAGTAAAAGATTTCCCGGTTCGAATAGTTGATACACGTAAAACTACTCCTGGATTACGAATATTAGAAAAATATGCTGTCCGCATGGGTGGAGGATATAATCACCGCTTCGGATTATATGATGCTGTATTAATTAAGGATAATCATATAGCTTTAGCGGGTGGGATAAAACCTGCTATTGAATCGGTTCAGAAACTCATTCCTCATACTACAAAGATTGAAGTCGAAATAGAAAATTTATCCCAACTCGAAGAAGCTTTAGAGATGAAAGTTGATATAATAATGCTGGATAATATGAATTTAGATACTATGAGAGAAGCGGTAAAAATTGTTAAAGGTAGGACCTTAATTGAAGCCTCAGGAGGAATTACTTTGGAAAAAGTGCGGAAAATTGCTCAAACGGGAGTAGATTTAATTTCTGTTGGCGCACTCACCCATTCGGTAAAGTCGTTGGATATTAGTATGGAAATTATATAGTGAATAGTGAATAGTCGTTAGTGAATAGTAAAGAATAAATCAAAAATCAAGAAAACAGTTCGTATCTAGTATCTCGTGAATCGTATCTCGAAATATAGCGGATAGCGTGTAGCATGTAGCGTTTAGAAAATAGTATCGAGTATCGAGTATATAGTATATAGTGAAGAAAAGAAAGAAAACAGAAGATTTGTTAGTTGGTTAGCCCACTAATCGTAGGACAGGCGTCTCGCCTGTCTATGAATTGCAAAAGAAGGGCACAATTCATTGTGCCCCTACACCTGAGTCCTAATTTCTTTAACGCGATACGCGATACGCAATACGATATGTTAACAACTATTCACTAACCACTGATTTAATTGACAAATTGGTAGGTTAGTTGATTGGTAGATTTTAAAGTTTTGAATTTTGTACTATGGTTTTCAGCTTTTCGCTTTAGGTTTTTAGTTTTAACGACTAACGACTATTCACTATTCACTAACGACTAATTCACTTATTCATCTCATAAACCATACGTAATCCCTGCAAAGTTAAAAAAGGATTGATTTTATCTACTAACTTACTTTCATTTCCCATCAATTCCGCCTGACCACCGGTAGCTACTACTACAGAATCTTCCCCTAACTCTCTCTTAAACCGTCTGATTAATTCATTAGTTAATCCTAAATAACCAAAAAACATTCCTGACTGCATTGCGGTAATAGTATTACTACCTATAGAATGTTTGGGTTTTATAAATTCTATTTTGGGTAGTTTGGCTGTCTTTTCAAACAAAGCTTCTGCTGAAATTTCTATTCCAGGAGTAATAGCCCCACCCAGATAAACCCCCTCTTTATCAACCGCACAAAAAGTAGTAGCTGTTCCAAAATCTACAATTATTACCGGCCCTCCATATAATTTATAAGCAGCAATAGCATTAACAATCCTATCTGCCCCCACTTCTTTGGGATTATCTGTTTTAATATAAATTTCAGTCTTTGTCCCTGGCCCTACAATAATAGGAGATACCTTAAAATAATCCACGGACATCTTTTTTAATATCCAGGTTACCGGAGGAATAACACAGGAAATAACAACTGATTTAACATCTGAAAAGGATAAATTAGAATCAGAAAGCAAACTCTTTACTAACATTCCATACTCATCCTTTGTCTTATCCAGATCAGTAGAAATTCTCCAATGACCTAACAATTTCTCTTTTTTATATACTCCTATTACCGTGTGGGTATTACCTACATCAATTACTAAAATCATCATATCCCCTCCCCTGAATTATATGCCCCTTTGTCATTCCCGCGGAAGCGGGAATCTATTTTTCTTTTCTTGAGTGATTCAAAGAACCGTCCCCTAAATTATTTTACTTAACTAAAGTGAAAAGAGCAGAGAAAATTTCGTTTTTCCCCGCTCTATAACCTCTTTAATAACCAGCTCTTTTTAGAGCTTTGACTAATATAAATACCAATAGTATTGCTACTACCACTTCCGGAGTACCATGAACTACTGCAATACTGGCACTTATTTTTGCCGGAAGATATCCTCTTAAGGTAGCTAATCCTAAAACTCCGATGGTGTTAGTAAGAGTTCCTAAAGCTGCTGCAATAGCACTGTTCTTCCAGAAATATTTGTAAGAATAATAAGCTGCTACTCCTATAAATATTCTGGGCAAAATGGCTATTAAAGGGTCGGCAAATATGGGGTTAGTGGCATTTAAAAAACTGTAAACTCCGAAGATTAATCCTACTAATGCACCTACTATCGGACCTTCGAGTATTCCACCTAAAATGGCTGGAATATGCATAATGGTGGCATGACCGGCTGGAGTAGGAACAGGGATAAACCCTAACCTGGTTACTCCTAAGATGATAGCAATAGCTCCTAACATACCAGAGATAGCCAGCTGCCGGGTAGTAAGCTTAAATCCTAATAAAGCAGAATCTCTATTCATTTTTTTCACCTCCGTTCTAGTTCCATCTTCAGATACCAGACGAAATACTATTAATTTTATTTACTCCTGGTCTTGTTCTCATACAAGATACAAGCCCTCGGGTAAAGAAGTATTCTTTACGCCCACAGTTTAAGCTACTTTAATAAATATGTCAAGTCAATTTTCGTATCGCGTATTGCGTAAAGGGAAAGAAAAGACTCATTTCAAGTTGTGCTTACACTCAGCATAAAAAATTACAAATTTATTTGGTATTCTTTGATTTTGTTCTGCAGGCTTCTGCGGCTTATACCTAAAATCTCTGCTGTTTTAGTGCGATTTGCATTATTCTGAATCAAATATTTAATAATTAATTCTTTTTCTACATCTTTTAAAGTCCCCTTTTTTTCAATGTATGTTTCTTTGCTTATAAAATTGAAATATTTTTCATCGATTATTTCGTCTTTTGCCATAATCATGCTTCGCTCGATAATATTTTCTAACTCTCTTATATTGCCCGGATAATTATAATCCAGCAGTAACTCCATAGCCTTTGCAGAAACTTTTTTAACTTTCTTATTTAATATTTTATTATATTTATTGATAAGGTGCTCCATAATTAAAGATATGTCCTCTTTCCTTTCTCTTAAAGAAGGAACATCTACATTAAAGACATTTAGCCGATAAAATAAATCTTCTCTAAACCTTCTTTCTTCTACTTCTTTTTTTAAATCTTTATTTGTTGCTGATAATATTCGTACATCAACTTTGATACTCCTTGAACTTCCAACCCTTTCAAATTCCTTCTCCTGTAAAACTCTAAGTAATTTTGTTTGGATAGTAAGGTCCATCTCTCCTATTTCATCTAAAAAAATAGTTCCTCCGTTTGCCATTTCAAAACGACCTATCCTCTTAGTAATAGCTCCGGTAAAAGAACCTTTTTCATGCCCAAAGAGTTCACTCTCCAGGAGATTAGAAGAAAAGGCTACACAGTTTACCACTACAAATGGACCATTTTTATGCAGACTGTTTTTATGTATTGCTCGAGCTATCAACTCTTTTCCGGTGCCACTTTCTCCGGTAACGAGAACAGTAGCTGGGGTAGGGGCTACATTTTTTACCATCTCTAAAACTCTATTTATAGAATTACTCTTTCCTATAATTTCTTCAAGGTTAAATCTCTTCTCTTCTTCTTCTCGATAGTAAATATTTTCTACTTTTAAAGCATACTCTTTTATCGCTCTTTTAACTATGATTTTTAATTCATCAATATCAAAAGGTTTTATCAGATAATCTAAAGCCCCTAATTTCATAGCTTCCACTGCTTCAGGAATACTTCCATAGGCGGACATCATGATAACCGGCAAATTTATATCATATTCTCTTATTTTCTTTAAAGTATCAATTCCATCTAGTACGGGCATTCTAAGATCTAATAATACCAAACTATAGTTTTCTTCCTGTAATCTCTTCAGAGCCTCTAAGCCATTAACAGCCTCTTGAACTATAAATCCCTCCGGAGACAGTACCCGGGTTAACATTCTTCTAATATTTTGTTCATCATCGACTACCAATATTTTTCGCAAAATTACTACCCTCCTTTTTGAGGTAGAAAAATAATAAACTTTGTTCCTTCCTCTTCTTTGGATTCAACTTTAATTTCCCCATGATGAGCTTCGACTAATTTATATACTATGGAGAGACCTAATCCAGAACCTTTCTCTTTTGTGGAAAAGAAAGGATCAAATATTTGATTAAAATCTTTTTCAGGAATACCAATCCCACTATCTTCAATAATTAATTTTATAGCTGGTTCTCCCCTTAAAAGAGCTTTTCCGGCTTTAATTTTGATTTCCCCTTTCTTTGGGATAGCTTGAATAGCATTAATAATTACATTCATTAAAATCTGCCTTACTTGGTCTTCATCAGCTTGAATTTGGGAAATATCCGGGGAAAGTTCCAGATTAAATTTAATCTGCTTATTTCTTATTTCCAATTTAAATAATTCAGTAATCTTCTTTATTAAATCATTTAAAGAAAAAAAGGTTAAATTTGGTTTTTTCAATTTAGCAAAATCCAAAACTTGAACCACTAATTTATTTAATCTATCTACTTCCTGAATAATAGTATTTAAATCTTCTTTTCTTTCATCGATCTTGGAGAATGAATTATAAACAAATTGGGCTAACCCTCTGATTGAACTTAAAGGATTCCTGATTTCATGGGCAATCCCAGCAGATAATTTACCCAGGGCAACTAATCTTTTGTGGCGAGCCATTTCCTCATTTAGATTTTTAATTTCGGTTATATCTCTTATTACTGCTACTATGCCGGTTATTTCCCCGGATTCATCTGTTAAAAATGAGGTGTTAAGGTCTAATATTTTTTTCTTCAATCCCTTTTCTTCTAAAATTATTTCCTGAGCAATATTCTTTTTCTCTAAAAGACACTTTTTAAAGATAGATTCCCCAAAAATATTTAAATTCAAAACTTCCTGACAATCTTTGTTTAATACTTCTTCCTTCTTTTTGCCAAAAATTTCTTCACTCTTACGATTAAAGGTCTTAATAATGCCATTATTGTCCACTGAAATTACCGCATTATCCATGGTCTCCAATAATTTTGAAGTATATATTTTCATTTCGTTCAAGGTCTTTTTTACGATATAAGTTTCCTGCAATTTAAAAATTACATAAATCCCCAATAACACAAGGGCCATTATAATGCTGTAGTTTAAAATGATTCTTCTTCTGGTCTGATTCAAGCAGGCATAATATCCTTCTAAGTTTACCCCCACTACCAAATAACTATTTCTAATAGGTAATATCTTCCAGATGTCAAAATTAAATGGTTTTATTACTTGAAGTATTCTATTATCTTTCTTGTCTTTAGTATTTATAAAATTGATTTTGCCAGCTTTAGGAATTTTTA
>JABUBL010000610.1_pt1 | contig 10968 bp, 11 predicted proteins | sample 7240371 | NCBI WGS metagenome assembly JABUBL01 (sample SAMN07256343, study PRJNA390944) | subsurface metagenome | isolation source: Methane hydrate marine sediment | place: Pacific Ocean: Eastern North Pacific, ODP site 1244 | collected 2002
ATGATTAAATCCTTTTCTTCAGCTAACGATATCCAGATAATGATAGGAATCCACACCACCGAGTAGATGGCTAAAAAAGGCGAGTTGAAGAAGAACGCCAGCACGAACCAGCAGATAAGTTCACCTGCTGCCTGAGGGTGACGAATCGAATTGTAGATGCCGCCGTAGGGCTTCTGGTCCTTGCTGACGATGAGTGAACCTTTTCCTGCATCTATCGTTCCCCTGCCCAGGAGATAGATGGAGGGGATTGCAAGAATACCGCCTGCGAGCGCCGATACCCAATAAGGCCAGGGAAAGCGGGTAAGTGCCGGGATCCGAAGAGGATGGAAGATGTAGATCACGTAGTTGGCTACGGCGATGGCCAAAAAAAGAGCCGAAACGATGCGGTTGGCGGTGGAGATCCTATAGGCCCTCTCCCCCATCTTGCGCTCAAGATCTCCGGGACGGACGCTTGTCAGGTAGAAGTAAGTAAATACAATGGTGGATGCAATCAGCACGCCGAAGTTGATCCAGGCAATCATCCCATTCATCCAGTATATCATACCCTCCCCTACCAGCGTGTCAAGCCACCTGCTTCAGGCTTGCTTCGGCGGAGCCTTGCGGGCCACGAGCCAGCTGGCAAGGGACAGGCCACCGCCTACCAGGGGCGGCAAACAGAATACAAGTAGAACTACTGCTCCCATTCTACCTTGACTTATTATCATGAAGAAGACAAAAAAGGCTGCGGCTTCCCCCAACAACACAAATGCGCCCACGCCTTCCCATATCCAGGGTATAACCGCGCTGGCAGTCAGAAGTATGGTGCCGACAATTACAACCACCCAGCCCAGTGCATTAGCCTTTTGGTCGGGAGAGGTTTCTGATAGTGCTGATGCAACCATGAAAAAGACCCAGAACCCCGCCCAGACTATTACTACTCCCCGGCCGGAGTAACGCATGAGGTTCACCCACCAGGGAAGCTTCTTTTTTACTCGAGGCATAACGCCCTCCTTTAGGCTCGTTGAACTATATCTACCCCCTACCGATCTGTCAACCCTGCGGCCCTCAGCACCTTGTCAACACGCGCTCGGGGTCTTTAAGGCCTCCCCCACGGACAGATTCCGCCATAGTGCAGGATTTAACTATCTTCATAAATGCCTCCTATTGAGACTTCAGATAACGCATCCGAGTCGAGATCGTTCCAATTTATTTCACCCCTATATTCAAAATATAGGGTTCAGCTCCCCTCCCATTTTCTTTGGCGCTGTAGACTTCTCTGAACCCTGCCTTTTTCAGAACACTCACGTAATCCTGCCATGTCCACTTGAAAAGATCGAGTACGGATGCCACCTCGACTCGCATCTGGTCCTTTTCTTCGATAATGTGTATCCGGTTGCCCAGGATCCCTTCAGGTGTTTTCTCGCGAGTTATCAGTACGATCAGCTTTAACCCCTTCTTCTCATAAGGCGGGAAGAACTCAAATCGTCCCTCTTGCTCCCATTCCTGTTCGATTATCTTCTCTTTATCCGGCTCTTCTGCATCGGCAAGACGACGGACGCCAACCATGACGTCAATTATGGGCTTTCCGCCCAATCCAGGAACCGCTGTGCTACCGATGTGCTCTATCGCCAATATCTTGCCTCCGATTACGCTAAGGATCTGTGCCTTTTCCTCCTCATACATGATCGGCCACCTGTGATTATACTCGACTATTATGACCGGGGGTTTCATTCAATTGCCTCGGCAAAGATCAGCACGAACCCAAAAGGATCCTCTATCACCAGCTCCCGCATCCCGTAGTACTGATCCGCCGGCTTCATAACCACCTTGGTCTTGTCCTTGATGCGTCCGTATAGCGCTTCGGTGTCCTCGACGTAGATATAGATGATGCAGTTTGTCGGCGTGTCTGCGGACTTGACGGCGTCGGTATACCAGCCCTGGGCGGCCTGTTTGTTTGCAAGCATGATCTCCACGCCATCAAGAAGGATGGAGACCCACTCGAAAGGCGGATTATCGGGCAGCTTGTAGGCAAGCTTTGCTCCCAACACATCCTGATACCAGGCCAGCGCTGCATCCACGTCATCCACGAGGAGCATGGGGGCAAGATTCTTGTACACCTGAACCTCCTTTAAGCCTCATCTTTATAGATGAACAACACGTTGTCGGGCAGAACCCTCTTGCCTCCGGTGGAGCGGTAAAGCCTCATCGCCGCTTCATTTTCCTCGTCGGTGAGAACATACATCTTTGATACATTGCGGTCGGTGCAGATTCGTTTGAGTTCTTTAATCAACCTCTTCCCTATCCCCTGCCTGCGAAAGTTGGGTAGAACATCTATGGAGTAGAAGAACATCATAGGCTGCTTTTTCTCGATTCGATCCAGCTCGTAGGCGTAGGCAAACCCGGCGAAGGTTCCATCAAGGTAGGCGGCAAGAAGGTAATTCGTCTCCTTTTTAAGGCACTCGTCATTGAGTTGACCTTCCGGCCAGAATTTCTTGACTATTTTTTGAGCGAGTTCCTCGTCACCTCTATGTAATCTCTTGATTTCAATCATTATTGGATGGTGTGTTACGGGTTATCCACACGTCAACTTTAACGCCTTTGGCTGTCGTCTCTTCGTAAGATTCGCGGTGGCGCTTGTTCAGAATGCCGAACTCCCAGCCGCCGGTGGTGTTGTAGCAGGCGTTGTGCCACAGGCACGCGGCAAGCCATTCCTTTACGGACGTGCGCTCTTCGCCGAGGTAAGCATAGACGCGTAGGATTTCGTTCTTGGAATCGAAACCCAGGTCAATGTGCCCGAGGTCAAGTAAAAGAAACTGCATTGGGATACCTAAAAGCCACTTGTCCAGCGCAAGGGCATAGCCGAAGATGAGTTGGCGCAGGCGTTTTCGCTCAGAGCCCTTGATCCGGGTGGGGATTTCCGGCTCACCAGTGCCGATGCCGTACAGCCAGCGCTCCATCTTGCGAAAGGTGGCGTGATGGCAGTCGCAGGTATCCGGAAGACCAAATCTCATGGTGTAGGCGATGCGGTAAAGTTTTTTCCTGGCTTCGTCTTCCAGAGAGTCCATGTTCTTTTTGTAGTCCTCCCATTCGGCGTGGATGTCAGGTAACCATGCCGCTTTTGCGATCTCATCGTCAAGCTTGTATCCTTCTCCACCCTCGCCATAGCTTCTCTCGTAAAGCTTATCGCGATTTTTGCCTCGGCCAGTATAGGAATCAAAAGGCAGAAGGAACCGCTTGAGCATAAGCTTTTGCACATCGGTAAACTTATCAAGAGGGCCGAACCATTCATAGGTGCGCTCGATGAACCCACGAGCAAAGAGGTACTTTGAGATTAATTCCTCAGAGGGTTTACCTTCAAGGTAACTGAGAAGGGTTTCCTCGATTACTGCCATACTCTCTTGCTGCCTTGGTTGAGTACCGCGGGTACCCATGGAATGCCAGCAACCGGAATGAAAAGCATCTTCAGGAAGTTTCCCATGTCCAATAGCATCTAAAAGCTGATCTGCGGTAACCGGGAAGCCGCTGTCACAGTGGACAAGTCCTGCGATCTGGGCGCGGATACGCCTGGTATCATCGTCTAAAGGCCCCAGCTTCTGCTTCATCTTGTTGATGTAGCGTATCTTATCATCCCAGGCAGATTCGTCAAGAGTGAACGACCACAGCGACCACTTGTAGTAGATGTTGCTTTCCTTATCGATAAACTCGCCTTCCTGCAGCACCGCACCTGCCTCGTCCTTCGACTCCCCTACCTTCTTTAACTCAGTCTCTTCGGAGACTCTCTTCCCCGTCCACACCGCCTCGAAACCCGGGGTAAGCATCTCATAAGGCACGAACTGGTTTTTCTTCCAGATATGCTCCATTTAAACCTCCTCTTATCTAACACTTTTGCCTAACACACCATCCATCCAAGTTCGTAAGCTGATGCGGTTCTCCTCAGCAGGCTCAAGCAGATTCTTATGACGAATCAGCCCGCCGTGCTGGTTGTGCATGAGATTATACCACAGACAAGCGACGAGCCACTCCTTGGTTTGGGTCCTTTCTTCACCCAAATAGGCATACACCCGAAGGATTTCATTTTTGAGATCGAAGCCGAAATCGATGTGTCCGAGATCAAGCAGGAGGAACTGCATTGGGACACCTGCGAGCCACTTGTCCAGCGCAAGCACGTAACCGAAGAGAAGATGCCCCAGCCTTGTCCGCTCGGTGCCTTTCTTCCGGGTTGGGATCCCGCCCAGCTTGCCTGTGCCTATGCCGTGTATCCAGTTCTCAATAAAGCGGAAGGTCTGGTGACTGCAGTCTGAAAGCTCATACACGCTGATCCTGATGCTCCGACAGAGACAGTAAAGTTCCTTCTTTCGCGGATCGGTTATGCTGTCCCTTAATTTATGATACTCGTCTGGCCAGTCGGCATTGATGTCTGGAAGACCGGCAAGCTTCCCGATCTCTTTATCTATCTCTATCCCTCTCCCCCCTTCCTCAAAGCTGTTCTTGCCGACCTCGGTGTAATCCGGGTTGCGCCTGGTGAAGTAATCGAAAGGCAACAGCATCCGTTCAATCATGAGTTTCTGTAGAGGTGTGATTTTTTCTGCCGGACCCAGCCACTTATAGGTGCGGTTGATAAATCCTTCTGCATGTGGGAAGCGCTTTATAAACCCCTCTTTACGTTTGCCTTCAAGATAGCCTCTCAGTATATCCTCTATCGCCTGTATGCTTTCTGCCTGTCTGTGCTGAGTGCCCCGGTTTTCCCACCACATTCCAGCGGCCCAGCACCCGTCGTGGAAAGGTTTATCGGGAAGCTGTCCCTTACCGATCGCTGAAAGTATCTCGTCAACCGTGACCGGAAACCCGGCTTCGCACGGGATCAGGCTGGCGATATGTGCGCGTATCCTGCGAACCTCGTCGGAGAGTGTGCCGAGCTTTTCTTGCATCTTGTTGATGTATTTAATCTCATCGTCCCAATCGGCCTCTTGACCGGGAAACGTCCAGGTCCAGGTTGACCACTTTTTGATAACGTTACCCTTCTCATCAGTAAAGACCTTCCATATCACGTCTGTTTTATCTATGGGTTCATCCGATTTCTCTCCGGTATACACCGCCTCCCAGCCCGGTTCTACCATCTCGTAAGGCACCAATCTAACCTTTTTCTCTTTCATAGATCATGCCTCCTTAATGCCTTCAGTCTACCTTATCGTTTCCAGCGCCTCTCGATTCAGCGGTCCCTCACTTCAACACCGAGGCGAATCACCTGCCCATAGGCCATTCTGTGCCGGTTGGATAAAACGACGAACCACCCGTCTTGCAAGGAGGGCAGGGAGAATTTCAATGAATCTGTATCCTCGAAGGCATAAGCAGCCAGGAAGGGTTTCCCGGCAACGAAACGGTCGTAATTTGGCAAATCCATGACGTAAAGATCGACCGATCCTTGTGGTTCGGCCCGGGTGAAGTTGCAGCCCAGGTAGCTTGAGTAGCCGTGAAGGATGCGCTCCGGCGTTTGGAGAAAGAATCGTGGAGCCTGTCCAGGTGTAAAAACAGCATCCGAATCCATATCTGGCTGATCCTTCAGGAGAGCGATGGGAAGGGTTACTTCATATCGTATCGTGTCACCGGGGATCGTATCGACATCTGCGGAAACGAGCGGAATCGGCTCCGGCCTCATCCCCCGCCTGCGCTCCAGAATAGGGTCGGTTCTGGGTATGGTGTCTTTCCTGGCACGCTCGGATGTATCCTGCACAAGCTCGGGCCAGTCTATAAGCGGGGTGAATACCTGCACGAAATAGTCCCTTCTGATGCCTACTTCGATTCGCGCAACCCCGGTAAGATCGGTCCAGCCGATACCTGCATGCGTCTTGGGCGGTGGGTCCCCGTGGTACCAGTGCGTCATGATCGTAACCGTTGCACCGTCCACAGGCCGGCCTGCCGAATCACTCACCCGCACCTCGGCAATAAAGGTCGAATCGAAATAATCTGCGATGCAGTTGTTTATATAACCGTCAGGTCGGCATCCCATGACTGAATAGTGGTTCTTGTTCTCATATACACCGTCGTCGAAACGGATGCCCCGGTCTGAGCGAACAGCGGTGTAGGTGCGCCATCTCCCTTCCAGATAGACGCCGTTCCATACGTGATCCACAGGGTGCGCTATCATGTTGCGCACCGGCACCAGACCTGTTCTGCATGAAGCTGACAGGAGGTTCATCATCTCACCGCAGTTGCCGTTATGCAGATACAGGCTGCGGTGCGGATGAGCGGTCCTCAGCGACTGCACGTACTCCGATGCGTCACCTTCAAAGACGGTGTCGAGGTCCGCTCCACGATAATAGTAAGGGATCTCGGCGCAGCGGTCAGGCAGGTTCTGGGTAACGAAGTAGCCAATTACCTCAAGTGCCGAGGCTTTCTGAGAGAGCACCTGATCGCCCGGGATGTTCAACGGCTGGTTATCCCATAAATAATCGGTTCCGGACAACAGATCCTTCAGCCTGGGGTATCCGGCAATACAGGGTTCGTTCGTTTCACTCAGGGCACAGTCAAATCCCCAGGGCATACGCAGTCCGTGCCAATCGTCGCCGGGATAGGCCGGATCTGCGGCTCCGTGGAACTGGATAACCCGGTTCGGGGAGAGCTCCCTCGTACTCATCCACACCTGCCACAGTGAATCGCTCTCTGCCAGCCTTTCGTAGAAGCTCCGAGGCTGGCCGGATGGAATGATAATCTTGACGAACCCGCTGTCGGCGAAGAGCATTTCAGGAATCTCATCGGAGCCAAAAACGCGGTAGGGATAACCCAGAGAGTCCAGGGCCTGCTCAATAATAGCCTTCCCGAACGGATCGCGATCCTTAAGAATGGCGATACGCACGTCTTCAAATCCCTCAGGGACAATGGCGGTATCCAGCATGGCCGATGCGTTGCCTGCGCGAAGCAGGTTCTCAAATAAACCTGTGGGGTTGCCTGCCTCAAGCTCAAACGGGATGGTGGTGGCTATGACCTCGCCGTCCAGCTGGTTGCCCGGCCATGCAAAAACGCAGAGTAAAGGTCTGGCCTCGGAGTCTACAATCAGAGGTATTGGGTCGATTGAGAAGTCGGTAAGAACGAGTTCAGCGGCTGTGGCGCTTGCCGGAACTTGCTCGATAAGGTTGGGGTATTCCATGACAAAGTGCCTTGACGCGCAGCGCTTCGGGTCCTGATCCTCGTGCATAAGGTAATCCCGCCAGAAGACCCCGCCGGAATCCGGGGACGCGAATTCGCCGGTCAGCAGATCAAGGTAGGCAATACGTTCCCTGCCGAGCCTGGGGAAAACAACGTACCAGTAGTATACCTCGCAGGGCAGTTCGTAGTACTCCTCTGTTCCCTCTTCTCCTTTAAGCCGGTAGCGAGCGGTCGTTATCCAATCCCGGCCCCGCCCCGGTTCGACGTAGTCAATCAGTTCGACGTAATCGTAGAGGGAATCCGCTTCGTAGATAAGGCGCGCGTTTTCGGCAATAATCCGCGAGTCAAATCGCCTGCCCGTGAGTTCACTTGCAGAAAGACGCGCTATCGAGAAGGCAATCTCATCTATGAGCCGGGGATCGGTTTCGGCGAGGATAATCCCTGCCAGGCTGTCCTGTGTTTCCGCGGACAGGTTGTTGAGCTTTGCGGCCAGGTCTGACCGGAGCCACTCAGGCGAGACAGCAATCGCCCGTCTTGCTTTCTTCGTGAGGCTTTCTTCCGGAACTTTCCACGGGAGGAGCCTGCGTCCGTTCCATCGAAAGGCAACGTACTCCCCTGGAAGGATTTCTCCGTCAAAGACCTGGGTATGAATATTTCTAGCTTGCAGCCTTTGTCCCCAGTCGGGCGAGATTACTGCAAACGCCTCCAGTATCACTGCAAATACGATTACTCGTCGCAAGGTCTTCATCCAACTCTCCTTTGTTCAATCTACACTACACATAATTTGAGATAAGTAAAGTCTACTTCCGGATATATGAACCGGTGTAGGTGAACGACTGAGGCCTTAGCTTGATCCATATACCCTGGTCTACGCCTATAACGTTGCCGCACCGGCATTTTACCTTCTTGTCTTCATGAGTGGAGTGGTCTTCCTTGATACGATCGGGCCACAGGTGCAGCAGCCTGCCCGTTCCGATCTTTTCATATTTGAACAGCTTGCGTTTGCACCTGGCGCACTTGATGGTCAGCATCGAGGCAGACCCCAGGTGACGCGGGCGTGAAGTTCAATCTCTATCGTTTCGCCTTTGACGTATCCGGAAACCAATGCCCGGAGCTCGTTATCGAACCGATCAGCCGCTTCCTTGCCTATCCTTGAGCGTGCCATATCGCTGCGGGAGTGGAATTGTTCAACGTAAGCGTCTATTGATTGGGTGTAGATAATCGGTGCAGTCTCCTTGACGCCGCATTTGGCAAACTTGCCCTGCTTTTCCAGTTCATCAACTATCTGGGGAGGTTTGAAGCCGGTGGATTTGGTTTGAGAATAACGGGATCGCAGCTTCTTTAGCTCCTCGTCCCAGGGAGGGGGTGAAAACACGTTGTAGACCACGGCAATATGTCCATTGGTCGTCAGCATCTTCTGAAAACGCGGCGCGACCACATCCCAGTCCATCCAGTGAAGGCTCATTCCCGCAATGATAAGCGAGTAAGGAGGATCGAGCGTTGCATCTTCAATCTTGTCGTGTATCCAATGGATTCTCGGGTTATCGCCGTTGGGGAGCCTCTTAGCTTCTTCGATCATCGGCAAGGAGAAGTCGACCGCGTCCACCCTGTCGACCAACTCAACCAGGTTACGGGCGATGGCTCCGTTTCCGCACCCGGCATCGAGGACTATTCTCGGCTTACCGCTGATTAGCTTAGAAAGTATCTTGAACGTCTCATCAGGATAAGGGGCACGAAACCGGTAGGCTCGAACGGTATCACCGTCTTTAAAAGACTCGGCTCTTTCTCGGTTCCACACGTCAGGCTCCATAGTCTTCCAGTCTTGCAATCATCCCCCGGCTCCAGCGCTCCAGGAGCTCGATGTAGTAGGCTGGTCTTTGAGTCCGATCATCTTCCAACTTGTGCCAGTCTCTGGCCACCAGGACGACCTCCTTGTCATCGGTATCATCCAGCATCTCAATTATATCGTCCTTACGAGGTATGAACTTGCTTTCATTGATAAGAAACCACCACTGCAGAGCATAGAAGCAGTTCTTGAAGTGATACTTGAGCTTGTGAACCACCTTGGGCAACTCATGTGGAAACAGCAGATAGTGCCGGGCGGCATGCAGGTTGTCGTCGGCCTTGATGCGGATGTCTTGAATAAGGTCCTGGGGCGTCGGTGGATCAACAATTCCCTCAATCGATCCATAAAGAACCTTGCAGCCGTGAAAACACTGAACCATAAATATACGCGGGGTCAGTTTCAGTTCAGCAATCGACATCAAGGAACCACTAGCCAGGGTTTGGGCATCAGGCATGGAACTTATGATATCACGAAACGCGATGAGGTCTTTACCCTCAATCTTATCCACCATCACCATGCAATCGATGTCACTTTCCGGCCCCGACTCCTCTCTGGCCCAACTGCCATGATGAGCAACCCACACCAGCCGGTCGCCGAACTTGCCCTTGAGCTTGGTTAGGAATTCGGCAAGCCAGGCATCTACCTGTGATTGGTTAAGCATAGTTAGAAAGGTAGGCTTCCAGCTTGACCATCATGCCCCTGCTCCAGCGCTCAAGGAGCTCGATGTAATAGGAAGCACGAGCAGTCAGGTCATCGGTTATCGTGAACCAGTCCCGGGCGACGCGGACGACTTCGGCATCGTTGGCGTCATCCAGATATTCCAGGATTTGATTCTTGGTAGGAATAAACTCACCCTTGGTCAAAAGAAACCAGGACTGAAGCGCATAGAAGCAGTTCTTGAAGTGGTACTTGAGCCTGTGAACGACCACAGGTAGGTCGTGCGGAAAAAGCAAGTAGTCCCGGGCAGTATGGAGATTATTATCGGCTTTGAACTTAATGTCTTCAATGAGATCATCGCGGGTGGGTGGGGCGATAATTCCCTCAATCGATCCATACAAAACCTTGCGGCCGTAAAAGAACTGGCTTAGATAAGAACGCGGAGTTTGTTTGAGTTCGGTAACTGACATCAGGATACCGCTTCCCAGCTTCTCGGCATTTGGCATGGAACTCATGATGTCCCGGAATGCGGTAAGGTCTTCGTCCTCAATACGATCAACCACTACCATGCAGTCGATGTCGCTTTCGGGGCGAGGCTCTCCCCTGCCCCAGCTGCCGTGATGGCCCACGAATACCAGCCGATCGCCAAAGCGGTCACGAAGATTTGCGAGAAAATCGGCAAGCCAAGCATCAACCTGGGATTGATCGAGCATACTACAACCGTCCTGCCGCCTTGAGCACGTAGGTCACGAACTCATTGGACTGAGTTTTACCGGTTGGCTCCCCAGTCGACAAGGGAGTCTCCACCGCGTGGCAGCACCTTAACAAGATCGTAGAACTCCTGACTGGGGTTACCTCCCCCGAATGTGTTAGCTGGACCTGCTCCCTTGTAAGACTCTTCCCAGAAAGGTTTCTTGTTCATATCAGCTCAGCCGATCTCAGCCGGTGCCTTCTCCATTTTCCTAATATAAGTCAGCCTATACGCCTGAACAGACAGGAATGTCTGGCCCTTACTCTACCCGTTCCATCTCCTCCATCAGCTCTTTTTCCAGCTGCTTATCGCTCTTTGATCGGGATATGGCATGAGAGGAGATGTAGCCCGCATATTCAATCGATACCGACCACACCTCGTCTTCATAACCTATATAGAGGGTCTCGAAGGCAATAAAGCCCGATTCCTGCAGACCGCTTAGGAAAAACCCCATGGTTTCCGCACAGACCCGTGCGAACCTGGCCAGTTTCTCTTCGTGAGAGGCTTTCTTCCATCTTGGGTTCTCTTTAACAAGCCCCTTAAAGTCAACGCGTACGTCGTAGACCTTTCCTTTACGGATTATCTCTACATC
>JABUBL010000611.1_pt1 | contig 10966 bp, 17 predicted proteins | sample 7240371 | NCBI WGS metagenome assembly JABUBL01 (sample SAMN07256343, study PRJNA390944) | subsurface metagenome | isolation source: Methane hydrate marine sediment | place: Pacific Ocean: Eastern North Pacific, ODP site 1244 | collected 2002
AACCCCCCCCCCCTAAAACCCCTTTTCTACCGATCCAGAGTGTCGTAAATGCAAAAAAAAGGCCCCTGAACCCTATTATTTGGGATTTCCATTAGTATTGTTAAATACTAAGGGAAAGACCAAAAAGGTCAGGGCTCGCCTGCCCCGCCCCCACCCTACCCCAGCTATGGAAAGATATAGCTAGGCCAGGGGCCCTGGGGCCGGGGCAACCGTTCGCAGCCCGTCACCAGTTCCGGGCAAACCTACTCACTCCGCGAGCCCTGACCTTTTTGGTCTTTCTTCAAACCGCCTTAGTATTTAACAATAAAACCCTAATGCAAATCCCAAATAATAGGGTTCAAAACAGGGGACCTTTTAAAGATCCTGCTAGCCCGCCGGCTTCTCAGACGCAACCTCGACCGGCACAGGCACACTTTTCTTGATCGTCAAATGCACCTCATCTCCAATTCTCTCGTCCTTCACCTTTACCCAGCCGAAACCATTCGCGAGGTTCATAAGCCGTTCAATTTCTATCTCTATCGGATAAGTCTCCATTTACGCCGTACCCCCTTTCTCAGGGATTGCCCCTGATAAAATCTTGTTCATCCTATCAAGACACGCTTCACAGATGCTAATCGTGTGCAGCTCCCCAACCTCAACCGGACCAGTACAGAACCCACACGCAAGATAAACCTTTGGTGCCAGGGAAACAGGACCCTCACCCCTGCCCCCCGCCGCACCGCGGTCCTTCTCCATCTGACCTTTTCTCCAATCATCAACCCACATATGCGCAACCGCAACCGTAACCCCATGTTCGCATGACATCTCTAACAGATAAGACCGGTGTGAATCCTCTTTCACTTGCCAGAGCTCCTCAGCGACACTCAATGAAATAAGTCTCTTATGAACCGCATCCATTAAGGGCCTATCCATTCCTAGCAGCCGAAATCTCCGGTCAACCGTCCCAGCCGTCTTACCCACACGACGCGCGATCTTGTCAATCGACATTCCCAGGTTATCCCTCATTCCCTGGTACTGCATAGCTTCCTCGAGAGGACTCAGGTTTACACGCTGGACGTTCTCAATAAACCGATCAAGAATGATCTCATCGTCTCCAGCATCAACAACCGTTGCCCTGATCTTCGTCAGCCCCAGCTTCCTATGAGCCAGGTAACGCCGATCACCGAATACGATCAAGAACCGATCACCACGCCTAGCCAACTTAATAGGCTGTTGCAGACCTCGTTCCCGGATAGAATCAGCAAGCCCATTCAGCTCCTCGTCGTTAATTGCCAGACGCGCGATCTCCTCAGGTCGATCTATGAGCTCTAGTGCAATCTCTCTCTCTACTGGTTTCACCTTGGCAGCCATGACTACTTACCCCCCCGATTTATCTAATTCCAGAGAAATTATCACCCCACGATAGGGAAATGAAACAGGTTTAGGGTTTGGGTGATCGGTATAACTTTCAACTAATAACATCAAGGCAAAAACATTCAGTCCTGCATCAAGGATCACCTGTGACGGCACCCCTTCATTATGATGCTTTATTGTGTACTCATTCTCAGCCATTCGATCCCCCCAAAATTTATCTAACATCTATAACCCCACCTTTGCCACCCTGTCAACCTCGAGAGGTGATGACCGTCACGATCATGGCGAGCCTACCCGGTCCGCCAACCCATCGCCATTGGATCCTGACGGTCATCACCTAAAAACCCCCTTAGATCCATGCGGGATTCAGGCAAACTCGGCCTGAAACCCGTATAAAATGCCTGACTATCACTTTTGATAGCCTATAAACCCTTACGGGAGATTTATTATAACAATCTTAATAGGAGTGAGCCCCTTCAGGTCTCACAACTACCTTCCGCCGGCCCCTTCAGGTCCGGCAAAACAAAGGCCCCAGGCACGTTTCCCTAAAGCCTGGAGCCAAAACCATCCTCTTAGGTGAAAAAGCAAGGAGCGTGCCACTGAACGTTTGATTTATCCCAGCGGCCGGCGCGTGGAATAATGGTTGTAATAATAAACTCAATTATTTAGGGGACACCCCTAAAAACCCCTTAAGTTTTATTTGACTTATGCCGATAACATAGATAATCTGAATAAACTACATAGGAGGGATAAATAAATATGAGCAAAAACCAAGCGAGACAACACAAAAAGACCACCGCTTATCTACTCAAACACATAGACCATGATCACTGGAAACTCGTTAAGCAGTTTGCCATACAGCGGGATATCACCATAGGACAGCTTATCATCACCGCCCTGGATCAGTATATGAACACATACCACAGAAAGACTAAAGAGTAGGTTCATGGACCCGATTGAGGAACTACTTAGCAAGCTCTATATAGACTGGATTAAAGGCGGAGGCTCAGAAAAAGGAAGGGCTGTTTTGAGTATTCTTAGGATGGCCAGGGATGTCAACAACCCTGACCCTGTTTCACAGATATACCACGCACATATGACAGTTACCAGGACTCTCATGGATGTGATGGAGGAGTTAAGGCATGGTAAAGGTAACGCCAATAATGACCGATAAGGATAGGGAGATTGTGGAGGAAGTCTACAAGCTCTTGATTAAGCAGTGTCACTACCGCCCTTATGCCCTCAAGATTTTAAGGCTTTTAAGGTACAGGATAATCGACGAGTACGAGACAAGTAAGGAGGTTAAGTTTGAACCCTACGAATAACAACATAGAGCTCTTAAGCCCGACGCCACCGGATGGCTGGGCAGCCCACGGAGGAAATTACGTGGCCGTCAAGGATAAGGAGACAGGATTCGTCTACATCGGCAATATACGGCTATATAGAGTCTACTCTACCAAAAGCGAATCCAGTAAGAGCCCTTACGAAATCCATATCTATGCTCAGTTTCGAAAAGATAACCAGCCCCGCGAGAAGTATCTAGGCTCCGAAACCCCATCAGTAAATGAGCAAAAATAAAGAAAACCGCAGATACATAACCGGGACCATTCTAAAACCCCTAGACACAGTACTCCCAGACCAGGTGAAAGACCACCTAATCAACTATATCTTCAAGATAGACTATCGAGAGGACCACAACATCATATCGGGGCTTATAGCTGACGCCCTCGATGAATTAGGATTTGAGACCTACCTAGAACATCACGTTCCTTACACCTTAAAGGTCTTCGGCGAGCTCACAAAGATCGACGGAAGAATCGACCTCTTTGCTACAAACGGAAGCTATACAATCGCTTGCGAGGTCGAAGGACAGAGGATTCCCACTAAATCACTCCGCAAGCTCATTAAGATACGAAATGCCCTAAAGCTCATCGTGTTGAGAGCCTATGCCGCCAAAAAATACACCATGCCCGCTCCCATCGGCAAGGTACCAAACCTTATGGTCCTCAACCTATATACAAAACAAATCGACTGGCCCGAACTCCCCCAACACAGACAAACATTCAAAGAGGAATTAGTCGAGGGCTGACTAAACCCCTACTTCCCTTCAAGCCGGACCAAAAAATGCTTGACACAGAGATAATCAATATAATAAAGGTTATCTATCTTAGGAAGGGGGGGACGGAAAATAGGAAAAAGTACAAAGACTTACCTGCTTAAGGAGATCGACCCGATACTCTGGAAGCGGCTTAAGATCCAGGCCATCAGGGAGGATAGGACGGTCAGGGATATAATCCTGGACGTGATAGATCAATACGTCAACACAAACTGGCCCAAACTACGCAGAAAGCAAGCAGAATAAAGGGGTTGACAAGCAGATAATAAAGACTATAATGATAATCACCTGACGCAGAAAGAGCGTCAGGTAGGAGATAGAGAAGGTTTTTCGTGCAACCCTTCTTTTTCTACAACCTGCTGGGTCGGCGTAGCTCGTAGCTTCGCTGGCCCTTTCTTTTTAACAAGCCCGAATATCCGCTTTAACGCCTCGAATTGCTCTCTTGTCAGCTCACCTAGCCGCCACATAAACATAACCAACACCCAGGAGATCCCTGTAATGGCGCTTGTCCACCTATGACCCCCGCCTGCAACCTTCCCGGTTCTATGCTGCTTCATAAGCCCCCACCGCTTTTTTGACCGTTTTATCGCCCGGTCAAACGTAGCGATCGGAATCTCCACGCCAAACCTCTTGAGAATAAGGGCTCTTTGGGTGTTGCGTGATTGAATGTGATAAGACTTACGGAAGAAAAGGCAGGTGTTTATGGTGTGCTTAAGGAAAAGTAGATCGGAATAGTTCAGTCTGTTCATCGTATCCCCCTTCTTGGTTGCTACAACCTAACCCCTTCATAAAAGAACTTGACATCTATTGTCAAGTGTCGGATATTGAACACTGTAAGACTATCTGTTTCTCTGTAACCCTCCACAGCGCAAAAACCTGTGGAGGGTTTTTCTTTGCGCTGTGGAGGCAACTACCAACCAACAATAAGGAGCGCAGACAATGGCAGAGATCAAATCACTATCGGCAATACGGGAAAAGTGGAACCGCGTAACGCCTGGCCGGTCCGAGGATTATAAGTTAGGCATCAAGAACCCCCGCAGGGACTGGGAGGCCTCAACCCTTGCCGGAGAAACGAACTGGAAGACAGGCGTGGACCAGGCCGCGGCTAAAGGCCTGTTTCCCAAGGGAGTAAAGCTCGCAGGAACCGGCAAGTGGCAGGACCACTCCTTGAAGAAGGGACCGACGCGATTCATCGAAGGCGTCGGATACGCAGGCCCGGACTTTGAGAAGGGTTACGATCCTTACCACGCAGCCTATGAACGCCTCACGTTGCCCGCACGCTGGCCCAGAAGGGACCCCAGAAACCTTGAGCGCGTACGCGCCACGGTGAATTGTTTCATCGAGGAGAAGACGGGATCGTAAACCACAAGATCTTGTACCCGGGCAGCTGGAATCCATCACAAGATATTGTGCTCCCCCGGGAGAGATCCGGGACCCGGGACCACAACATATTGACTGATCACTGATCAGTGAAAGTGAGTAGTTATGACCAGAAGGATATGCGTATTTATACCTATGCTCTTTATCCTCTTGTTTTTGCCCACCAGGTGCGCCTGGTTCACGCCGGCAGAACAAGATCTGATCGTTAAGATCACCGCCCGGAGGTTCGCAGCGCATGGAGCGCAGTTATTCCCTACCACATTTACCGAATTGGGAAAGACTGCCAAAGACGCTTGCACCAGGCCCGGGGAAACTTTAACTCCGGCAGCCGCGCTCGAGCTAATCGCCGAGGCCGTCGGCCTGCACCTCGGAGATCCTCTGCTTGCGGCAGATCTTAAAGACCTGGTTGCCCTTCTGGGAATCCGCTTTGACGCAGCCTTTAAACTCATAGGAGTAACCCAGGAACAAGAACGGCTTATCAAGATCGCCGTTTGTTCCTTTGCGGAGGGAGTAGATCTATACCCTTAAGCTAAACCCCAACCCCTAAATATGGAGATTTAATCATGGCACTTAAACAACCCTACATGATTAAGACCGCTCTAGCAGACAATGACCTTTCACTTATCGCAGATCCGGGACAGAGCCTTTTAATCAAAAACGTCTTTATCCACAACCCCGCCTCGAATTATGTCACCTTCTCCACCGAGAAAACTACGGTCGGTTACTTCCGCGTGGGAGGAGTACTCGGCTCTCACTTACCCTTCCCCTTTGCCCCGGCAAAACACAGCATCGGCTTTAACCTGAAAGGGCTCACCGTCACCGACGTCGAGTATAACCAGGTCACCGACCAGGGAGGAAACGACCTCGACCAGGCCTTCAGCTGCGAGACTGTAATGGCAGCGCCCGCCGTGGTCCCGCGCATGACCTACCCCCAAACGCTCATAAAGCCGCCTATGACTATCCTGCAATACCTTGCGCTTAAGGGATTTTTTAAGGGATATCCCGTTGCAGAGGGTGAAAGTTTCAAGATCGCCGGAGCAAAGCAAGCCGGAGCAATCCAGCTTGTGGAATACGAGATCCACGAGCCAGGAGACCAGACATCGGATATGGAGAACGGAAGCAAGGCCACCGAGTATTTTTTTCTGCAGTACGGCTCAACGGCAGCCGCCATCGATGCCACCGCAGAAACCATCTATGACACCCCCTTGACACCGCCCGAGTTCCCCAACTTCCCCTATGATGCCGTGGTCCCCGGAAAGACCGCCTTCACTATACTTGGCCTTCTTGCCTCAAACTCAATGGTGGTAGGTGCAGCCGTTGCAAATTACACCTATACCAATTACCTCAAGCTCATCTACGAGCGCGAGACTTTGTTTGACGATGATAAGAACGGCATACTCCACCAGGGACTCGCCGCCGACATCATCGCAGGCCTAACGGCTATCGGCGAAGGCCACGGCCTATTCGGTAGTTACTCAGACATCGACACCAGGGAACCCTTTGTGTTTCCGGCTCCGCTCGAGTACGGCCCAGGTGACGAGCTCGGCATTTATCTTGCCACCGTCCAGGAAGCAACAGGGGGAGACATCACCACCGCGCTCCAGGAAATCGCGCTTATCGCAAAGGTTGCCAGGATCGAGTAAACCAAAACGGAGGTATCAACCCAATGTACTACTATCTACCATTCACCATCACCGGCGAGGCTAACAAGGTTATCTTTGCCAAGGGGTTATCCAGCACTTCCGAGAACCCCAAGAGGCTATTAAGCATACTCGTTCAGGTTGACGGTTACACCGAAAACGAGGTCCAGGGATACCTTGAGCGGGAGAAGATCTTCGCGATCCCGGACAGCTTAATCGACACCATCGAGCTTGCCGGAACAAACAATTTCTCCAAGAGCTTTAACCGGCTCAATGAGATCGAGGTGGGTGTCGATATGGCCGTGGGCTCCATGTTTGAGGCAGGCTTACAGTGTTTTGCCAACCCAAAGAACCTCAAAGGGGCCTACCGCTACGAGATCATCTCTTAGTGGCGCCAGGTCAAAGGAGTTCTAATCCATGCTACCCCTCGATTACCCTTTCCGCGTCCAGACCGGCTCTAGCAGACGCCCCACACCCACCGAGTTCGCACACCTGAGGAAGTGGGCAGCCCCCGAGGAGAAATTCCTTCGCCTCACATCGTCCGAGGAGATCACCAACCTAAACCAACAGCTCGACGAAACGGACATCTTTAACGTCTCCAATATCTTCCAGCGCACCCTATCCTATATCTTCGGAGAGACCGATCTGGGACCCAGGATCATCAAAGGGACCCTCGATGGAGCTCTCCACGTAGCGATCGACGGCCTTCTCTCAGACACAAAGAACCTTTTACCCGCAAAAATCGACGTGGCCACGGCAGCCGACCACGAGATCGTAGCAGGGAGCACCGGCCAAAAGATCCACGTGGTTAATCTTATGTTCACCGTTGCGGGAGAGGTAAACATCATCCTGAAAAGCGGGGCTAACGAACTAACCGGCCCTATGGACTTCGGAGGCACAGACGAGCCGCGCGGCGCCGTGACTCCCCTAGGTCTCGGACCCCTGGTTTGCAATTCCGGCGAGGCATTTGTTATCAACCTCAACGCAGATATCCAGACGAGCGGCTTCGTTACCTATTACAAGCAAATAGCGTAACCCCGGGACCTTACACCAAGGGAGAATCATAGTGGCAATAGGAGAGTTCGGAGCAATACTCGACTCAGTAATCTTCCCCCAGGTCGAGAGCCGACCCCCAAATTTACGCAAACGCACCAAAAATGTAGCCTTGCTCCTCACTCAACACCAGACTTCCGGCTATAAGTTCTTTCGCTCTATCGCCATCGATGACGCGGGCAACATAGACGACACCCCAATCGACACCATGGCAATAGAAACCTGGACCCACCGAGACATGGGCCTGATCCACTGGATCAACGATGTGTTCGCCGCCTACTCTAACGACGACGCCGGAGCCGGCCACCTTCACACAGTAGGCTGTGACCAGGACGGAGTGATCACCGACGCACCCCTTGACTACCTAGAGGTTGGGACCGCCACAAACTACTCCCGAAGAACACAACTCATTAAACCCCACGACGGCATATTGCTCACCGGCCCATGCAAACCCTCTGCCGGGGTTCACCTACAAACCGTTCCCATCACAGACGCCGGCTTTATGCCCGACACAGTTACCGACTCGCTCGCGCTCCCGGTCCAGCCTTACGTCCAGAGACTCCGCCAGGGCGCAGGGAATAGGATTATAGATCTTGTCGGTGTTTCAGGCGGATATCACATCTACTCTTTCACCTGCACAAGCGCGGGAGATCTCCCGGACTCCCCAGACGACTCATGGGGTCTGATCCCATGCGCGACTTATTGTAGCTCCCTTTGTAAGATCTCAGATACCGTATTCGCGATATTCACCAGAGACCTCGACAATACCGGGCAGATCCACACCTTTTCCATCAACCCGGACGGCACGATCAACAAAACTTTCATCGACGACGAACAGGTTGACCCACTTTCATACGGCCAAGGCCACATGACGGAAATGGGAGCAGGTTATTTTGTTCTAGCCGACACCATGACTGGCCCTACTCGCCGACTCAAGACATACTTCATAGCAGACGACGGAGAGATACAAGACGGCGCCATCGACTCCCTTGACGGGATAGTCTCATTTAAAGGCAACCAACGGTTTGAGCACTTACAGGGGAATATCTGGACACTTACCTATGAGAACGCACCCGCGAGCGTTCGCATAGATACCATAGAGATCGACACGCCTTCTAACGATTCACCACACACCGAGCTTACGGTCGGCATAGGCCCTTGAAACACTACCTGGCCATCATCATTCAAACCCTTTTGCTCTTGGCGATCCTGGCCGGTTGGTGTATGCGTATCGAAACATCAATCGCCAGGATCCAAACAGACCTGGTCTGGATTAAAAAGGAGATTAACACTTGCCGACCGAATTAGGGGAGCCTTACTCGAAAGAATGGCGCGGGGATCCCCCTCATATGCTAAAGCCGGACGTCCCGGTATGGTATCGGTTTTTAGAGAAATATGGAGCTCCATTCCTTACGCTTTACTATGACGTGCTCCTGGGAGGTCCCTTTCTCACAGAGGAGGAGAAAAAGGACCCCTTAAAGAGGGACTGGCAGATCATCACCGGAAAAAGAGCCGACGTGATCGCTGAGCTCCTGGATGAAGTCTGGATAATCGAGGTGATTCACGTTGCAGGAATGAGGAGCATCGGACAGATTCACTCCTATTTTGTCTTGTGGTCCCGGGATCCAAAAATCAATAAGCCCCCGGTCAAGGTTTTAGTGGCAGAGACCATCGACGAGGACCTACTGGACGCAGCAGGCGTGCTAGGTGTCTCCGTCTTTATCGTATAGTCCATGCCCACCCACCCACCCCCAAAAGAACGTCGATTGTGGGGCAAATTTGCGCTTTGAACTCTTTTACCCGGGTAAACTATGAAATGGGAACCACCCGTTGATATTCCACGCTTTCCCGATGAGGAAATGAAGCGGAAGAAGGCCGAATATACCGCAAAATACGGCTATTATGTCTCCTTTCCTAAGATCCGGGATATTATACACACAAAAAGGCACGAGGAGCCGGACGAGAGGGAATATCGCCTATGGAGAAAAGGCGACCGGAGAGCCCTTGGCAATCTACGCTTTGACGAGATCGACCAGATCATTATAGACAAGCGCCGGAGATATAATCAGATCATGGCGTCCCCTGTTCACACCGTAGTATCAAACGCCGTCTCAATCCTCACCTTCCTGGACGATATAAACGACACCCTAGGCACAGCCGCCCTCGTTGCTCGCTTTGCCGCCAAGCTCGCACCCAGGGTGCTTGCCCGCTTCTTTCTGGGACCGGCAGGCTGGTTGCTCCTCGGGGCCGAGATCGTGGGCCTGATTATCCACATGATGAGAAGGGCTTTTCTCACCCCCCCTTACTGCAGCATCGGAAAAAGGTCGATTGGCACATACGGAAAGATGAACCCCTTCTCAAAAAGAAACAGGGCCAGGAGGGCGAGAAAACTCCGGAGGCTCACACCCTCGAAAGGCGAGATCATCGAGGGCCTGCAGGTAACAGATAGCATGTTCGGCATTGGCCTCTGTCTTGGAGCTGCCTTTGGATTTGTCTTTGACGTCATATGCGGAACCGTGAGATCTATCCGAGGGGAACCGGTCACCTGGTTCGGCACCCCGCCGCCTATGCAAGAGTACGAAAAGAAGTCATTCGCGGCGATCCGGAACGCTCAGATAGCCGCACACATAAACCCTATCCTGACTGAGCAAGAACAGGTCGGTATGTACTGGGCCTTGTTTAGTGCCGCCCAGGTCGTTAAGGCATACCATGACGAGTTCGACTTACTCGACGCCATACCTTCCCTCGAGGGATTAGAGATCGAGGCCCCGACACCCAAGCACCCTACGACGCTTCACATACTCAGAGAAGTAGGTTGGAATGGCAGGGACGGAATAGGCTGGCCAGGAGCAGATAAGAGATGGATGGACCCCCTTAAACTTTGGGACCTAAACGCCGGTCCGGGAGCCGACCGACTCATGGCCTTTGCTAAGAGGAACCGCAATAATTATCCTATGGTGTTCGGCGTACAGGCAGCCGCAGACTTCGCTAAACTCATGTTTCTTATGGCATCGGACCCAGGGACCGTTGAGGAAGAATGGGACGAGCACCACCAGGGATGGGCAGACTTCTTTGAGAGTGGTTGCTACCTATCCAACCCCAGGCCCGCCTTTAGGTGGGGATCCTTCCGTTACCAGATCTGCCACCATGAGATCGGAAACTATATGCTAGACGTCTATTGCAGCGCCCTCAGGCCCCGCCCCATCCTGCAGTGGGGAGCAGACAAAGGCATGGTCCTAACGTCCCGAGACTGCAAGATCTACATCGGAATACAGTTTTGCGGTGGCGACGCCAAGAACCATGTATTCCTTCTATACCCCTATGAGTACCACCACGAGGTCCATGCCCATCTCCCAGGGACATGAAGCGAGATTATTAAGGGGTAGCGTGACTGCCCCTAGCTACCATAACCCCCCCCCTAAAA
>JABUBL010000612.1_pt1 | contig 10964 bp, 9 predicted proteins | sample 7240371 | NCBI WGS metagenome assembly JABUBL01 (sample SAMN07256343, study PRJNA390944) | subsurface metagenome | isolation source: Methane hydrate marine sediment | place: Pacific Ocean: Eastern North Pacific, ODP site 1244 | collected 2002
GGAACCTACTATAAAGTAAAAAAACTTCTTGAATACCCATAGGCTTATCATCGGCGAACCTTAACCTTTTTATATATGTGACCTTTTCTCCATCTTCAATTTGCAACTTTTTGGATATTATCCCATGTGATTTAATAACTTTTCTCTCTAATTCTTTTGAATAAGGTGTATATCCTTTATCTATCATATCTTCAGTAAAGCTTTTCAATATCTTAGGCCCCTGGCTAATTTTTGCCATAGAAATAAAGGTGCCCAGGCTTCTTTCCCTTCTTATTAAACCTTTGTTTTCTAAGTCCTTGAGTGCATTTCTAACCGTTGTCCTGCTAAGATTATACTTTTCACATAATTCTTCTTCAGTAGGCAGTTTGTCCCCAGATTTATACTCCCCAAGTTCAATTTTTTCCATTATCAAATCCTTCAATTGATAGTACAAAGGTAAGGGACTATCTTTGTTTACTTCCTTCACTATAACACCTCTCTTTATAAACTTTATTCATTAAGTTAGATCCATGCATCATCCATATTGCCCATTCAATTTTATAGTCATATTTTTCTATAAGTTCTGTACATGCAGTGCGGAAAACAATTTTGCCGTTTGAACCCACCATTGCTAGAGCAATTTTTATGCTACCGGTATCAACTCCTGACACATACGATCTACTCACCAGCTTGGCATCTTTTATTATTTTCATATTAGTGCTTTTATTCATTTCCTTTATCGTTAATTTTTTTCGATAATCAAATCTGCTCAATCTTCAATATACAGACTTCCTGTGATTCTAACTCCCGCCGGATTCTGAGTCCATTTTCATAACTCCAATTCACTTCTGTCTGGCTGGAAAGATCCAAAATCCTATATTCTCTTTTAGGAACCCGAAGACAGAAACTTATATCAGCTTTTTTACTCCCATGGTTAAAACCAAACAAGATCTTGTATCCCAAACCTTCCATGATCCGCCCCTCTGCTTTGTCTCCATCCATACCCAGCAGAGTTTCGACATCGGCCCATTTCAAGAGGTCTTTCAGAAACTTTCCGTTTTTATCATCTCGATCTTTTTCATAAGCTCCGCTTATCAGCGAGCCTACCAATATCGCTTTTCCTTTGTAATAGCTGTTTATTATCATTGCTGGTGAACCGTCTTCAAAACACGCCAATATTTTTGCAGTATCCTTCAATGGCTCTAGAGCTTCCTCGTAAACCGCTCCTGAGATCTCCATTTTTCCCGTTAAAGAGGGCATTAGCTCCTGCAACGATTCTACATGTAGTTTCGGCTTCCGCCTCTCGCGTATCAATTTTTCCCTGCAACCGAAAACCTCTTGCAGACCAAAACCCGGTATCATCTCAGAACATTGTCCTTTTTCATCGCTCCACCCAGGTCGGACTTCCGCCACCAATTTGCCACCATGACGAACAAATTCCTTTATGCCTTCGGCAATTTCAGTTGTCATCATGATGGAAAAAGGCATGAAGATGAGTTTATAATTTTTAACATGTCCATGGCTAAAATCATCGATGTGGATGAAATCCACTGGGATGTTTTCCTCCAATAGGGCACGATAGATACCCGCTAACGATGAAGATACAATATTTACAATCTCATCAGCCCATTCTCTAGAGCAAGCCAGCATGATGTAGGAATAGATGTTATATACAATACCAACTTCCGCCTGTGGGGACTTGACGTTTAAAAATACATTCATATTTTGATCGATTATTCTTGCGACTTTTCCAGCTGCTCTAGCTCGTTCCGTTATGTTCCCATCCAAATTTATCAATCCGAATCCAGAGTTCTCATACCCACAGCTCATTGGGTACCAAGCATAATAGTTCAAACCTTTCGCCCCCCTGGCTATCGCACTCCAAGACCACATTTGTATATCTTGGGGAGTAACCGGTTCCCCAAAGCGAATTCCTTCTACGCCATCTCCACACTGAAGTTCCCCAAGCCAATAATCTTTCCCATGAGCGTCGGAAGAAGACCGGGTTGCATCTAAAGCTACTCCACGCCATACGGAATCAAGCGGCATACTTTCGCCAATATGCTTTGGATAAAGCGATGTTCCCCAAACATCAACTTGCTTGGCCATCTCCCAATCATCCGGACAACCATACCCGCTTAGAGGTGGAGTGAAAACTGAACTGATGGCAGAGTGACTGGAAACCACATGACCGAGGTCAATTTTTTTTACTGCCTTGACTCGCCATTTCAAATCCTCTGATAGCTTTTCTACATTAAAGAGCTGCCAATCCACAAAGTCCCTCCAAGTTGATAATGTCACGTACTTCGGTGGGATTACCTCATTCCAGTCTCTATAGGCACGATACCATGCTCTGTTCAGGCTACTTAGATCACCGTAACGTTTCTTAAGCCAACGGCGAAATCGCTCTTGGCTATGACAACAATAGCAGAACCAACCAATTGATCTAGGAATCCAATCGAGCCATGTCCAGCTGATTACATGCGGCTCACTCCAAATATCCCAGCCGTAAAAATTTGGATAATCTTTCACTTGATAGACCACTTTTTGCATGAAGAGCTCTGCCTCTTTCCTAACATCCATGTGATCGAAACAAAACCCCGGTGAGGCCTGTGAGTCGATCACATCACCGCTTTGTGCTTGAAAGCGTGAATCGGGAAAAAGAGATGCGATCCAGTTGGGTGCCGAGTCCAGATACAGCTGGATTATTACCTTTAATTCGTTTTTCTTTGCTAAATCCATAAGGTGATCTATGAAGTTCAAATTCCAAACCCCGGATTCGGGCTCTGCGGTTGCCCAGTCAACCCAATACCTCACGGTGTTGAAACCGAGATTTTTTATATTCTCGATGTCCCTCTGAGCAATTCTGTAGCTTTCTTCAGTAGGTTGGATGAGCATTGGTGCACGTGCTTTACCTTCACCGTACCATACGGAAATGGGAATGAAATCTGCCATTTTTATTCGCTCCTTTCCTCCATCATATTTTTGTAAGCTTCAGACACTTATACAAAAACGAATTTTTTTAAAAATCCTATCGATAGCTTCAAAATATTGATCAGATACCACAATTTACCTCCTATTTGCCGATTTATTTAAGCCATGCATAATTACTTTTCCCGTCCTCTTATCAAAAAAATAAGCTCTATTCCAGTCAAAGTCCACCCACGCGTTTTCACCTATCTCTTGCTTGAAATCCAATCGAGTTCTCACTTTTGAGTAAGTATTCCCCATTTCTACAGTAACCAACTTTTCATTTCCGAGTGGTTCTACCACATAAACTTTCGTTTTGTAAGAATTTGGTTTGTTTTTCTCATGAATTGAAATATCTTCAGGTCTAATACCAAAAACCATATCCGAACTTTTTATCTTTTCTATTAACGCTCTTCCTATAGAATCAGGAACAGGTAAAGTATTGGTATCTAAGATCAATGAGATTGAACCTCCCCTCTCTACAAGACTGCATTTAATTAGATTCATCGCCGGAGTGCCAATAAAACCGGAAACGAACATGTTTGCCGGCTGCTGATAAATTTCATCAGTTGAGCCAAATTGTTCTATCACACCGTTATTCATTACGGCGATCCTCTCAGCCATGGTCATAGCCTCCACCTGGTCGTGAGTGACAAAAATCATTGTGGCCCCCAATTGTTTTTGTAATCTCTTGAGCTCCCCTCTCGCGGAAATTCTGAGTTTTGCATCCAAATTGGCTAAAGGTTCATCTAGCAGAAAAACTGCTGGATTTCTGATAATCGCCCGGCCTAAAGCCACCCTCTGGCACTGTCCACCGCTTAACTCACCTGGTTTACGATTCAAAAACTCAGATATTTCAAGAATTTCTGCAGTCTTTTTTACTTTTTCTCTTATTTCATCTCTGGGCCTTTTACGTATCCAAAGCGGAAATGCTATGTTATCAAAAGCTGTCATATGAGGATACAAGGCATAACTCTGAAAGACCATTGAAACGTTCCTATCGGGCGGTGAAAGTCTTGTTACCATTTTATCTCCTATATAAATATCTCCTTCATCTGGTTTCTCCAAACCAGCAATACATCTGAGAATAGTAGTTTTTCCACAACCAGATGGCCCCAATAATGCAACAAATTCTCCGTCCCTAATTTTTAAGGTAACATTTTTTACTGCTTCTACTTTACCAAACCTCTTTGTCAAACCATTTAATGTCACTTTCGACATTTAAATCCCCTTTAAGATCATATTTTGCAAATAAATCTATTTTCTTTGTGCAAGAACTCCCCTCGTAATATATTTTCCAAAATAAGCGTATATCACTACCATTGGAAGTGCTGCCATCAATGATCCAGCCATCTGTACATTCCACATTGCGACATAAGTTCCATGCAAGTTATTAACTGCAACCATCACGGGTTGCACTGCGGGGCCCTGTGTTAAAACTAACCCCCAAAGAAAGCTGTTCCATATCCATGTGAAATTAATCATTACTGATACAGCAAATGTTATACCAGAAAGTGGGAGGATTATTCTTCTGTAAATACCCGGTATTCCACAACCATCCACCCTAGCACTTTCTATCATTTCTGTCGGCACATTCATGTAAAAATTTCTGAAAAAAAGTGTGGCCGAAGGAATGCTGAAAGCAATCATTGGTAAAATTAATCCCAAATAAGTATTGAATATTCCAACATTTGCCGAGAACTTCACAACTGGAAGCAAAACCGCTTGAGCTGGGATATACATCCCCAACACAATCAGTATAAACAAAGCATCTGATCCCCAGAACCGGAATTTGGAAAACACATACCCAGTAATAGAGCCCAAAAAAGTACCTATCAAAGCCGAAGGTACTGTAATTATTACACTGTTCAGAAGAGGTCTCCCAATACTATCGAATGCTTCTTTAAACGCTCCAAGATATAACTGTGTTGGCGGGGTCAACCTGCTTCCTACTATTTCTGGCATAGTCTTGAATGCCGTAGTTACCATCGAATAGATAGGGAACAACATAAATAACGCAAAGATAATCAAGATAAAATAAAGGATGAACCGTCTGATAATCACCATTTTTATCTCCTTCTAATGGATCTATAAAGATATGGAACCATCACCACCATCGAAATTATAAACATGATTTGGGCTATAGCCGCCCCATAACCGAAATAGTTCCATTGAAATGTTTGTTTATACATTAACGTCCCTAAAAGTTCTGATGAACCCGCTGGTCCACCCATTGTCAGAGTCCATACCAAATCGAACGCGACAAGCGAATTTAAAAAAAGCACTGCAAATGCCATTACCGTTGCAGGTCTTAGCTGTGGGATAATAACACGCCAGTACAACTGGAACTTTGAGGCTCCGTCCACACGAGCAGATTCGCTTTGTTCATTAGGAAGTGAACGTATATTTGCAAGATACAACAAGGCCACAAACCCAGTAAAAACCCAAATGTAGGCTATAATTACACATAAAAGAGCTTGACTCTTAGAGGTTATCCAAGGTTGGGTGAGAAAGTCAAGGTGAAGTACCCGAAGGAGACTATTAATAACCCCCATTCTAGGTGAGAACATCCAGCTCCAGAGGACTCCTGAAATAACCATTGGCATAGCCATGGGAATTAAAATAATTACTTTATAAAGTCCCTCTCCCTTGATGCCTTGATCAATTAATATCGCAAGAAGTAATCCTAGTAAAAGTGTCCCACCCATAAAAAGTACGGTAAATATTGCAGTATTTTTTACAACAGTTATAAATACAGAATCAACCAGGAAACGCTCATAATTACCCAGGCCGATAAATTCAGCCGGGAATATTAAACTCCTAGCGTTTGTCATAGAAATGGAGAGATTCCATCCACTAAAATAATATGCGTACAGCCCGAGACCGACAACTGCAGGAAGTAAGAAAAGAAAAATAAAAATTTTTGTTTTTCTGTCCATCCAAATTCCTTATTATGGTAATGTCAAGTTTTACTTCTTTCCATAAACCAGATAATCTTAACTTTGTTAGTTCTTTAATGGCGTATTCTTTCTTTTAGTTTTTTTAACAAAATTATTATTTGAAAGAATACGCCATTAATTTTTTAACAACTTTTACATAAAAAATTCTACTATACTGCCTTATTCGCCAAATACTGTATTATGTAATTCCACTAACGAATTCACAGCAGCATCAACATCCTCGTCAATAAGCAAAGTTTGGAGAATACCCTGTACACCGTTCACAAAAGCAACATCTGTACCCTCTATACACTGTGCGGAAGGAACAGGGGTTGTTGCATCTCCTTGTATTTCTAGTATGTCTGTAGTAATTGGACCGAGTCCAGTTGCAGGTATATCAGTACGCCATGCAATAGTGGAGTCTCTGGGTACAAGCTCCAAACTAAGTGCATCAACACTACCTGCAACTAAGAGAAATTTCTTCGCTGCATCTGGATGCTCACTAAAGCGTGGAATTGACCAAAGGTTACCATCCATTACGAAGTAGTCTCCGATCCCAGGGAACGGCATTATGTTCATATCTGTTCTCCATACGAATCCTTTTGATGCAAGCATTCCTCCAGCCCACGAACCATGAACATACATTGCAGCTTCATCTGAAACTATAAGGTCACCTGCCTCATCCCAAGTCAATGCTGCATGATCTGGATTGGTGTACTCTGCCGTGCTAGCGAAGAATTCGAGTGCCTCTCTGATTGCTGGGTCATCTGCGGTGATTTCCCCGGTATAGAATGCCTCGTATTTATCTACTCCACCTTTTAGAAGTACCATATCAACAAACGGGAATTTCAAAGTCCAAAGCCACTTAGACCCTATGGCAAACGGGGTATAACCGGCTGCTTTTATTGTGTCGCATGCATCCATAAGGGCATCAACGGTCGTAAGACTCGCTGGGTCTATTCCTACATTATCAAAAATATGTTTGTTGTAAATGATACCACTTTCGTAACCAGTAAGTTCGGGAATTCCGTAATGATGACCCTCGTATGTAAGAGCAGGCATATTGGCTAGATCTGGATTCAAAGCATCTTCCAAACCCAATTCCTCCCATACATCGTCTACTAGTAGAATTAGACCTGCTCTAACCCAGTCTGCAGTTCTACAAAGGTCAGCAGATATAAAGACATCGGGTGGTTCTCCAGCATAAAACTGAGTTTCCAATATGGAAACCATAGCTTCACTGCCAGCAACGGGGTTCTCGATTAAAGTTATATCAGGGTATGTTTCTTCGAAGAGGGCTATCACAGCATCCATGGCCGCCTTTTCATCACCAGCGGTATAGTAGTGATAAACAAGTACTTCTGTTGACGGTATTAGCTCTGGTTCCTCTTCAGCTACTTCTTCTTCAGCAGGTGCCGCTTCTTCTTTTTCCTCTTCAGCTGGTGCTGCTGCTTCTTCTTTACATCCTACAAGTGAAAAAGTTGCTATCATAGATACAGTCAGTAGTATTATTAACAACCATAATAATGACTTTTTCATTTCTTTTACACTCTCCTTTTAATAATTTTACTTATACAACAATTTTTAATAAAATCTTTTCTGAGATTTGTTTAGGTTTTTGCCTCAAAACATTAAATCACTCCTGAACAGATCTCATTTATTTTACCATTTATAGCCTCCTTTTTTATTTACCTCTTAAATAGTTTTAGCAAAATTACCCGCAAGGTTCATTTAGCATATAAATTAATAGCCATCACACATCTAAATGAACCTCATTCTTATATCACATTGACCAACCTCCTTGACTATTTATAAACTAATTGATATCTATCTTTACCTTCTACCATTTTTTGTAATAATTTCTGGTATATGGTTATTAAAAGTAAGAACCCTGCTATAGCTGTTTATATTTTAAACTTTGACAGTTAAAAGCCCTGGAAAATATTAAAATAGCGTTTACAGTAGTAAAACATAAAAGATCCTACATCCAGGATTGCAGTGTCAAAGTTAGGATTGTCAATATAAAAGATTAATTCCAAAGTTACTCTTAACCATATTTAATATTTATGTAGTATCGTTATTACATAGTAACTATATAACTTAAATTAATCTCTGTCAATAGGTCGAATTGCCTCTCTCATTTAAAAAAAGTGCACACCCTAGGAGCTATAATTTAAAACCAAAAAGAACAGAGGGGAAAGGTTTTAGATTATCAAGTAAAAGAATTAATTTACCATTATCTGGCAAAGGAAATTGAAAGAAGCTATATCGAAGAAATTCTAGGGATTAAAAGAAGAAGATTCTACCAGTTAGTAAAAAAATATCGGAATAATCCAGAAAGCTTTTCACTTGAGTATAAAAGAGAAAATGTCACGAGAAAAATATCAAAGGATATTGAAGATAATATTATGAAAGAACTGGCCATTGAAAAACAACTGATAGTCGATCCTAAGATTCCCCTAAGATCATATAACTACAGTTACTACCGAAACCAATGCCTCTTCAGCTTTCAATATTTTTATACTTACTTTATCTCCTATTTCTGCTGTTCTGCATACTGTCTTGGCAATTGCAGCAATTTTATCTTTAAAAAAAGGATCACCATAGGCCCATCAACTCTGATACATTTTTAATATTTAAATCTTCAAGTATTGTCTTAGACAGAAGAGTGCTTTCTCCTCTACCATCGTATGCCTTCATTAAAGCTCTGAGTGCCTTTATACCAACTTCATACCCGCTTCCTTCATCACCCAGTATATAGTCCCAACCATTAACCTTTGCTTCTTTGCCTTCTTCATTTACACCAAAACAGTTAGAACCAGTACCGCAAATAATCATTACGCCATTTTTACTGTCGCTCCCTGCAGCAAGTCCAATCCTTGTATCATTACACATAATAGTACTGGCAGGGTCCAGATAACCTTTTATTTTACTGTCAAATATTAGGGCTTGTTGCCAAAACCCTCTAATTTGCAAATGCAATTAATAATTTTCTAAAAATATTATTTCTAAATTGAATAAAAGTAGATATTTTTCTATTAATACTGTATTTTACCCTTTTAGCATCTATCATCTTAACCATTTTTTTCAGATTAAGTGCTGTAGCAGTTAAAAGAAACTGTATTTCTACTTTATCAAGACCCCTAAATTTAGCCCTCGCCATACCATGATATGTTTTAGCCTGCTCAAACAGACCCTCAATTACTGTCTTCCTGGCTCTTTGAAGTATTTTACCAAAACTAGAGCTGTACCACTTCCTGGCTTTATCATAATAGTTGCTATCATATCTAGACACTATTCTAGGACCGGCAACCTTTGGTGTAATGCACTTACTCCTTACGGGACAAGAAGAACAATCCCTGGCTTTAGCTCTATAGGTAATACGATTTAATTTTTTTGTTTTTAGCTTTCCTAGCAAGTATTTTTCCTTGAGAACATATATAGAAATCATCTTGATAATTGTAACACTGCTTGTTTTATTTTCCTGATAATGTTTTAAATTTATCATTTAAGTCAAATTCTATTCTATCCCCTTTAGGTAAATCGGTGGTTACCAAAAGTTACTGAATTACTTATTCTAAAATCAGAAATACTGCAATTTTAAAAAAAGCAGGTACTCATGAATGAAGATAAAATATAGTTTAAATTACAGGCTGAAATGTTAGTACATTCAGATAAATGCTGTCAACTATTAGGTGATTACCAAGTCTTTCATAATAGAAGTTATACATTATAATCAACAAGTTTATGCATTAAATTCTCTGGGCGGGCCACTAGATTGCCTGATTATTAATTTAGGTTTTAGTTTTATTTGTTCTTTTTTAAAGTTTCCAGGATTTTTCATTTCATTTATTAATAATTCCATACCGATTTCTCCTAGTTCATACTTAGCCTGGTTTACTGTTGAAAGCGATGGATTAAAATACTTTGTTTCTAAAATATTATCATAACCAATTATGGAGAAATCCTCAGGTATTTTATACTTTTTTTCAGTTATAGCATCATATGCACCAATAGCAGCCATATCACTAATAAAGATAACACCGGTTGGTATTTCATTCTTATCAAGGTTTAATAGTTCTTTCATTGCATTATAGCTATTTTCTTTCTTGAAATTACACTTCTTAATATAATTTTGATTTAAAGGTATATCGAATTTTTTTAGAGCCTTTAAATAACCTTCTTCCATTTGTTTACACGGTGAATGAATTTCTGGGCCATTGATTATTGCAATACGTTTATGACCCAATTCAATCAAATATTTAGTTGCCAAATATGCTCCGTACTTATGATCAGTATAGACATAACTTCTACTGGTACCTTTAAGTGGTTTAGTGTCTAATAATACACATGGTACATCATAATCTTTTAATATTTTATTTAGATAATTTTCATCAGCATAGGGAATAATTAAAATTCCATCTACCCTCTTCTGTATTAATATTTTTAAGTATTCTAATTCTTTTATAGGGTCATAATCAGAATTGCATAAAATAATATTAAGTTTATTTTTGCTTGCAATATCTTCCGCACCTTTGGTTATTTCAGGACATACGGGGTTAGTAACATCAGGAATAATAAAACCAATTGTTTTAGTTTTTTTTGATTTTAAACTTCGTGCTATCAAATCAGGTTGGTAATTAAGTTTTATGGCTAAATCATTGACCTTTTTCTTTGTAATCTCACTAATTTTTGGATTACCGGCTAATGCCCTGGATACAGTTGAAGGTGAAATATTTAATTCTTTTGCAATATCTCTAATTTTTACTCTCATAATCGTCTAGACAAGAAAATATGATATAAATTTTTAATTTTTTTAATTACTTCAATTAGTTAGAATAATAATTTTGATATTATTCTATCATTTTTACAAATGTCTTTTAATAATAAGGATTATTACTGCCAGATATATTTCTAAAAATCAACTTTGTCAATTTAAAGAATGATACTATAATAAGTAACAAAATATTTAACAGACCCCACTTAGTCTTTGTAACATATTTAGTATATGACTTTAAATATAGAAGTTTAGTCCATTAGTTTTTAAGTAATGCTAATAAATTCTTTTGGATTATC
>JABUBL010000613.1_pt1 | contig 10963 bp, 10 predicted proteins | sample 7240371 | NCBI WGS metagenome assembly JABUBL01 (sample SAMN07256343, study PRJNA390944) | subsurface metagenome | isolation source: Methane hydrate marine sediment | place: Pacific Ocean: Eastern North Pacific, ODP site 1244 | collected 2002
TAGTAGACGCCAATTCACACCCAATCTGTGGTCCTTTACTCAAAGGTGGTCCAGCTCTTTTGGCCAAAAAATATAAAGTTAAACACGATGAAGAATATGTCAGTGCTTGCCATTTTTGTTATATTGTTCGCTTAGCCCTTTTGGATAAGTTTCCAAAATACCTCGCACCAAGACAAGTATATGGTTTAGAGTAAAGGATTTTACAAATTTAGCACAAGTTAAAAAGAGAGGAAATCGATGTATCCCACAGAAAAAGAGATTCATAGTGGATTGTTGACTCTTTATAAAAAAGAGTTCCCATACAGAAAGAATATGCAAATACTTAATCTCGTGAGAATTAGTGATGGTTGGGAAAATGACGTCTACTAGTTTACAGTAGAATATGAGGAAGCCACCGAGCAAAATCGTGAAGATCTAATCCTTAGGATATATCCCGGTGATGATGCTGTGGAAAAATCTGCAAAAGAGTTTAATGCAATGAAACAACTCCACGAAATTGGCTATCCTGTACCCAGAGTGTATGTACTGGAACAAGATGTGTCTTACTTTGGTAAGCCATTCGTAGTTATGGAGAAAATAAATGGTCGTTTAATGGGGGATATCATTGTTGAATCTCCCAAGGAGAAACAACAGGAATTGCTGACTCTATTTTGCAAGATGTTTGTTAATCTTCACAACCTCGATTGGCGACCCTTTGTTCCTGATCAATCACTTTACACAAAAAGAAATCTGGATACAATCATTAACCAGAAACTATTACATTGGCATGAGTATGTTCACTCCTTTCAGAAAAATGAATTCGACCCCGTCTTCAACTGGCTCAAGGACAGGATTTCAAACATTCGCTGGGAGCGACTATCCGTAATTCACTGGGATTACCACCCCTGGAATATATTAATGAGAGACGATGGTGCAGCACTTGTAATTGATTGGACGAGCACTGAAGTCTTGGACTTTCGCTTTGACCTGGCGTGGACCATTTTACTGATGAGCACACATTGGCACCCGGAAGCGCGCGATGTTATTCTTGATGAGTATGCGCGCATTGCAGGTTTCAAAATCGAACATATTGACATCTTTGAAGTTGCCGCATGCCTTAGGAGGTTATTCAGCATCTCTGTCTCTTTCAGTCATGGAGCTGAGAAGATGGGAATGCGACCCGGTGCGGAAACCATGATGAAGCAGCACGCTGTTGCTTTAAAGTCTGTATACGCATTTATGGTTGATCGAACTGGAATCATGATTCCAGAGATAGAAAAACTACTGTCAATCCTATCGTAGTCAACCAGACTGCATATCCAACTGTGTTATATTATTCGACTTAACAAATAACAATAATTATATATAATGCCAAGAAAACAATGCATTGTCACAAAAAACTCCTCAAAAATAGATACTTTAAAAATATTATGAAACAATATGAAAAGCGATTCAATACTAAAATCCCCCTAAACCCCGTTAGATAGAGAAACCTATCTAACGGGGTAAATCCCCCTTTGCTAAAGGGGGACTTATCATGAGAGATGCCTTGAAAAAGGGAAAAACAACTCTATTCCCCCCTTTGAAAAAGGGGAATAGGGGGATTTATATGTTAATAGAAAAATGTCAAAATATTTTTCACAGTACTATAGAGTAAGGGGAGGAAAAAGATGAGTAAAAAATTATTGCTGATAAATCCAGTCAATCCTCATCGAGTAGGGTTAACGGTAAATCCAAGTTCCCGTTTTCAGCCTTTGGGACTTGGGCTTGTAGCTGCACTTACTCCCGTTGACTGGGATATAAAAATAATTGACGAGAACTTCAAACCTTTCGAGTATAAAGAAGCTGATCTTGTTGGTTTAACTGCCTTTACTGCATCTGTCACCAGGGCTTATGAGATTGCTCGTCTATATCGAGAGAGAAGTATACCAACCGTCTTAGGTGGAATCCATGCATCAATGATGCCCGAGGAAGTCCTTCAGTATGTTGATACTGTGGTCATCGGTGAGGCAGAAAGTGTTTGGGCTAAAGTCATTGCTGATTTTGAAGAAGATAATCTGCAAAGGATCTATCGAGGGGAATGGCTTGATTTGAAAGCATCACCTAAACCTTTTCGTGAACTATTTCATCATGGATATATGTTCGGTTCAATTCAGACTACGCGTGGTTGCCCCATGGACTGTGAATTTTGTTCTGTTACTGTCTTCAACGGTCATCGATACCGCAAGAGACCAGTAAAAGAGGTTTTGGATGAGCTGGAAACTATTCCACAGAAAATGGTTTTCTTTGTGGATGACAATCTTATTGGTTATGGAAAAAAATCCGAGGAACGAGCTATTTCCTTATTTAAGGGGATGCTTGAAAGGGGTATCAAGAAAGATTGGTTTTGTCAGGCATCAATGAATTTTGCCGATAACGAAAAGGTGCTGGAATACGCTGCAAGAAGTGGCTGCCGTATGGTTTTCTTAGGTGTTGAAGCAGAGAACATTGATGCATTAAAAGAGGCAAATAAGAGACTGAATGTTGCAAAAGGTGTATGTACTTACGAGAAAGTTTTTCGTCGCATAAACCGTTACTCCATTGCCGTTCTGGGAGCTTTTATTTATGGGATGGATAGTGATACACAAAAGGCTTTACATCATCGAACTACCTATATTATTAACAGCGGAGTCGATGTGATGCAAACAACGTACCTGACACCATTACCAGGGACGCGTTTATTCAACAGATTAAAGGATGAGAAACGCCTTCTTTATACCGATTTTCCAGTTGACTGGAGCCGCTATGATATGACAGAAGTCATACACCAGCCACTATCTATGGAATCAAAGGATCTGAGAGGTGCTATGCATAAAGCTAATCGTCGGATTTATAACCGTTGGACTATAATGCGTAAATTTTTAAAGACATGGTTTACAACACGGAGCTTCATTGCTGCGATGTGGGCTTATAGCTCCAATATTAATTATCGTAATGTAGCTTTAACAAAAAGCACGTGAGATATTAATAAGAATTGTGGCACATCAACTACTATTTAACATCAGTAAATTCCTATGACTATTAAGTATGTATCATCCAGAGGAAGGAAAACTTTTTGATTCCAAAAATTAGAACAGTTCAAACTACAAAGAGAGCCCGTCTGGTCGAGGGACCAGTTGGAAAAACATTAGTTCGATTAACCATACCGATGATTTTCGGAATTGTTGGTATAGTTGCCTTTAATCTGGTTGATACCTTTTTCGTTGGAAAACTTGGGACAGATGAACTTGCAGCTTTAAGTTTTACATTCCCGGTTGTTCTGATAATTAACAGCCTTGCACATGGTCTTGGTATAGGCGTCTCTGCTGTCATCTCGCGTGCGATTGGAGAAGGTGATCATCACAAAGTTCAGCGTTTAACTACAGATAGCTTAGTATTGTCAGTTCTGTTAGTGGCAATTTTTGCAGTTATTGGTCAACTAACAATTGACCCAATATTCCGCCTTCTCGGAGCAACTCCAGATATCCTGCCTTTGATTAAACAATATATGAGAATATGGTACTTTGGTATGATTTTCGTCGTTGTTCCAATGGTCGGGAATAATGCTATCAGGGCAACAGGTGATACAAAAACACCCGCTACCATTATGATTATTGCGGTTGTATGTAATTTTGTGTTAGACCCTCTGTTGATTTTTGGCATTGGTCCATTTCCAAGACTCGAACTGCCTGGAGCAGCAATAGCAACTGTTATTTCCCGAGGTATTACATTCCTTGTAGCTTTCTATATTCTTTATTTTCGTGATAACATGCTAACATTTGTGCTACCTAAAATTAGAGACATTATTACTTCATGGAAAAGAATTCTTTACATTGGTTTACCGAACGCTGCAACAAGAATGGTTATTCCTCTTGCCATTGGTGTTATAACGAGAATTGTAGCTTCATATGGACGTGAAGCTGTTGCAGCATATGGAGTCTCTTCGCGCATTGAATTTTTTGCCCTGACAGTAATTATGGCTTTACGATCAGTCATCGCACCTTTTGTAGGTCAGAATTGGGGAGCCGGGAGGTACGACAGATTAAATCTGGGAACTAAACTCAGTGAACGATTTTCAGTTGGTTGGGGATTATTGATGTACATTATTCTTTTTACTGTGGCAAGACCAATTGCTTCACTTTTTACTAAAAATCCAGACGTTATCTCAGTAATCGTGTTATATCTCAGGATTGTCCCTATTGGCTTTGGATTGCAGGGAATACTATTACTCTCAACTGCTGCAATGAATGTCCTGAATAAACCACTCCATGCAGCAGCTCTTGCAATCATACAGATGTTTGTTTTATATATGCCCCTTGCTTTTACCGGGTCAAACCTGATAGGTCTTCCAGGAGTATTCTCTGCTCTTGGTTTTGTTTACTGTGCAGCTGGGATTGCCTCTCATTTCTTACTTAGAAAGATAATTAATGAAGAAGAAAATCGAGCAGCATGAAAAAAGCAATAGAAGTGACTAAATTGTTTTATTGGTTGAATTGGTCCAACTACGCTAAAGCTTCGTTGGATAAATTTGACTAATCTTGTTGGTTAACTGATTATTAGAGGAGCGTTTTCCTAACCATGATATATCTTATTATGTAGGGGGGATTTCCTAATCCCGATTGTCGTATTGTTTCCCTCCCTTGATGGGAGGGAACTAAAGGGAGGGTGAAAAACCATAATTTCGAGACTGGGAAGTCACTCCTTTATGAAAAAGAATAAGATAAAAATATTTGACGGGATTAACCGGATTTACAAGATCTGTTTTTCGTGAAATCCTGTCTAAAAAGGGAGGTGAATTGAGATGCCAACAATCAGAGTAGATGGACCACCCTTAGATATCGAAAAAAAGAGAGAGCTGGTGAGAAGACTAACTGATGTAGCAACTGATATATATAACATTGAACACATCGTCGTTCTTATACGTGAAAATGCACCAGATAATGTAGGAGTAAATGGGGAATTGATAATCGATAAACATAAGAAGTAAGGTAGAATGGGGGAGAGGGAAAATATAGTAATCAGTATGTAGTAAGCAGTAGGCAGAAATCCTGGGAAACGCAGAATCGGTTAGACGGTTTAAATACTGCAAAAAGGAAAATTCCTTTAGATAATATACCCATATAAAAAAAATGATGTAAGTATCTGACATATAAACTGTAATAGCTGATAGATTAAAGTAGATTGAGAATAAAATATTCCAATAATTTCCATTATTTTTGTCTTCAAGCTACAATTCTTAGAAGAATTCCCTTTTTCTTAATAGCTAATATCTATTGATCAATAATTAACAACTAAAACTTAGTAGGGGAGATCCATTTCTTTAATATTTTGATAGTAATAGTGTTTGAACTAACAATTTCATATCATTACAAGTTTACATAATATATCTTATCGGACGTTAGATTCATATACAAATTTATTAGAGAAAATCCTTATAAGTTCTGTATTCACAGATATTTACAATAATTCATGGTTTCACAACCACAATCTCAATGCTCAAAAACAGTCGAGGAAATAGAATATTATTCTAATACATATATTTATCTTATTAAATTTTACTTTTGACTTTTTACTTTTAACTTATGTTTGAAGCTTGTCCCCTTTTTCATATTTACATATTTAACTTATTCTTACCTGCAATGCTCTCATAACTTCTCTAATCCTTTTCTTAAAACCTTTTGTATGAGGTGAAATCTCAAATTTTAAGACTTTCATATCCCAATGATGCATCCACTCTTCAATGATCGTCCTCATAAATTCATTTGGTCCAACTAATATTTTGTGGCGAGTTAATATCCAAAGGTCAACCTGTGCTTGTTTTCCGGGAGAAGAGGGTGCATATTGTCCAAAAAGATCTGTATTACTTCTGGAAACAGGTCTTGGTTTAATGTGCAGATTTACTTTAATCTTTGGAATTTTATAACACATAGAAAGGCATTGAATTAAATATTCTGCATACTCATAATTTTCATTAATTATTTCATAAGCATAATCTATGCATTTTTTTGATATTAGATCAACGTTGATTCCAATTTGATTGCTTTTTTTTAGTTCCTGATAGTATTTCTTTTGATATTTCTGGTCCTTTGTCATCTTCTTTCCCTCTCCAAAAATCTCTACTATCTGCTACCCTCTCTCATACCCTTTTATAATGAAAACTGGCAATCCGCTTACACTCATATCGGTTTTTAATTCATCAGGATTTTCTTTACAGAACTTATGCCTTTCTTCATAGAAGTGAATGATTTTTTGCTGTTCATTCTTCGTCAATTCTGTACTGTTAGGCAGAATTTTTTTAATTCGCTTAAGATTTTCATTCATACCTTGTAACTTTTCCTGTATAGTTTCAAACTCTAAAGTTTTGTAGCCAATTGTTCCCCAAAACCATGAAATAAGTTCTATATCTTCTAACCCTATTGTTTGAAAATAGTGAGGTAACATTGGTCCCAGTCCAAATGCTCTATCAGCTCTTGAGTACTTCAATAATAAATCCCTTGTTTCGTTATCTACTCCCGGGTAATATACAAGATTTGCTTGATAAAAGGGCTCAATGGCTGCAACTATTCCATCTGCTCTGCAAACTCTCTTCATTTCTTTCAATGGCTTAGTGATATCCTTGAAAATTTCTAACATAATATCACACATAACTATATCGAATGAATTGTTCTTAAACTTAATATTTGTAATATCTCCAACTTCATACTTAATATCCAAGCCTTCCTTCTTTGCTATCTTTCTCGCCCCCTCTAATAATTTTTTATCAATGTCAACTCCTGTAATATCCATTTTACATTGTACTGCAAGTATACGTGTAAAAAAACCGCTTCCACAACCCAAATCAAGTATTTTAAGATTATCTGATAAATTCAAAAACTCTTTAAGAATTAACCCAAAAATATGTTTTGGTCTAAAACCCTTAATCCTACTTTTCTCCAAATCTTTTACTGTATGAGGCATATCTTTCCTCTTTAAATTTTTCTTCACAACCTAATAACTGTTGTGAAACAGCTAATACCTCTCCCCTACTTTCAAGTGTGGCAAAATCATGTTACTCATTAGTAAAAGAAATCAAGACCTTGAGGGTCTCAAAGTAATAATTTAGCCAATTTATTTTCCTTTTTAATTTACTAGAATTCTACATGTTATTTAGTGAATAAATTTATAGGAAAATACTCTTTTTGTCAAGGGGAAATACTCCTTTTTTCTTCTTTTGTAGTGCAACGACGATGTCGTTGCAAGCAAAATCACCGATTTTGCACTCCATAAAAACAAACTGCAAAGAACCTTCACTCTGCATCCGATAGTGCTAAGTTGTGAGTTTTAGTATTAGCTCCTCCCTATCGGGATATTTTTTAACTAATTCTTTTTGCACACCTGCTTCGAAATCAGATTCACCGAAGCCTGGTGACATTGTTGTCCCCATTAAAGCAAACTTTCCACCTTCTTTTAAAAAACATCCCTGCCATGTATTCTTAGGTACAATTATCTGGGTGTGCTGGTTCTTATCTATTTCTTGTCCTAAAGCTATTACATCAGATGTTCCATCATGATGAAGCTGCAGCATTGTAACAGTATCTCCAAGATAAAAATGAAAGATTTCATCAGTATGTAATCTATGAAGCGCTGAAAATACCTCTGGTGTCAGAAAATAATATATTGCAGTACTGAAACATTTTGATGTTTTGTACCTGCTTGGTAAAAAATCCTCAGGGATTATTTCCTTTGAACGATATGTTTCTCTGAAATATCCTCCTTCCCTGGGTAAAGGTTTTAAGTTAAGAATCTTTATTATTTCTTCTGCAGTAAGCATTATTTCTCCTTATATTTCTAAAAATTGTAAAAAGACGTAATTAAATAATTTGGTAATTGTGTAACTTACGCAAGCTAACCCTTCGACTCCGTAGTTCGAATACCTCACTACAGGCTCAGGACAAGAGCCTGCGACTACCTTATAGGCATTCATAAATCTATTTCAAAGTACTTCTCACTTTTCACTTTTTACTTGAATACTAAAAGCGAAAGGAGTATGTGAATTTGGCGACAAATATATTATTAACAGTTTCATCAGAGAAGTTACGCGGGTGGTTGTAAACAAGATAAAGAATAGTTCCAGGTGCAAATTCGTAGCTAAAAAGAAAGTTAGCATTTAGATTTTGAATGTCTTGAAAAGAAAATGTTTCTTCTATTTCAGAATCAGTTTCTGAATCTGCTTGAAGAAAAATACGGAAAAATGCTTTGTCAGTTGCTTTATAAGAAATGCGTGTGTTCGTAATCCACTGCCATTTCGTTTCACCGCTTTTAACAGTCTGAAAATATGGAAAGATTGTTATTCGTTGAATTGGTTGAATCAGGAAACCGAAATGAAAAAATCTAAATGATGAATCGTACAATCTACCAAATGTAAAGGACGAAGCAATACCAGTCATTCCGCCAACATTGCTCTCTATATGGAGACCAATAAGTCTGTTCTTAAATTCACTTTCACCGTATCGCTCATAATTCCTCTCACCATTGATGCCAATACGCCATTTGTTGCTCATAACAAAGTTCGACCAGAATTCAGTATGGGAGCATGCCAGTTTATCTCCAATCTCCTGGGCAACATCAAATTCTGCGCCAACTTCGAGCCACTTAGATATGCCCTTATCTCGCAAGCACTTATACCAGTATACACCAGAGATTCCCTGCCTGTTAATATCACAAGCATTAATAAAACCCTGTTCAACTCGGAAATCAGGTCCGTAACGTCCTGCAAAGAGACCCCCACCGTACGTGCCTGTTTCACTTGCAATGCCGATATGACCTGCCCATTGGTCACCAGAAACACCTGTATTTCTGGTTGCGGAGAATTGGGAGGTAAGAAGAAAGGGACCATACACCGGATGATTAAGATCTATGGATGCGGCTTGACTGAGGGTGTCAGAACGTTGTTTATGCGTTACCAGAGCTCCAAGAGTTGTAGTAGTGAAAAGCTCCTGCTTGATTCGGAGAACGGAGAAATTCTCCTCAGTATCTTTGGTTTGTACATTGAGAGCAAGGACCTCAGTAGATTTAATTTTTCCATAGAGTTTACCGCCTAAAAGAATTTCATTCATACGGCGGGTATAGAACAACTGGATCGGTGTTCGAAGAATACTACTTCCTTCAAGAAAGAAGGGACGTTTTTCAGGATAATATAGTTCTTCTCCCTGTTCATAGGAGAGATTGAACCTGTAAGGGTCTGCTTCTATCTGAGCAAAATCAGGCCAGAAGGTAGCATTAAAAATTAGATCTGATGTAACATCGTATTCGAAGTCGACACCACCTCTTAGAGTTAATGAGTCTTCATCACAGCGGAAAGCTCCATAAGGTAAGATTTCAAATCTATTAATTTGAGGTTTTATTGATAAACCTGTTAAGGTACCGTATTGCGAGACTTTGCACCATAGTTGCACCATGGAAAAGCTTGTATTTTCCCAGTGCGGGCGCTCAATGCGCCAGAAATTGATACCCCAGACAAGGCTATCAGTACGGGGGAAATTTAGTTCAGAGAACGGTATTGCTATTTCCATTTCCCAACCATCTTCCACTCGTTGGGCTTTCGTTTCCCAATGAGCGTCCCATGTTTCGTCAGCGTCTCTGCCGTCATCAATGATTCTACCATCAAGTTTTGCTCCGAGGAGATTGGACATAAAATAGTAAGCATTGCGACGATCACAGTAGGTATCAAGCATAAGTTCAAATGAGTCATCCATGTAGACACCACCATCACGCTGAGTGACTGTTGACTGGATTGCATCGGGTTTATCTTCTGACATATGGATACCGAAGTAGATTTTCTCATCATCATAACAGACGTAGACAACCGTTAGCTGTGTTACAGGTGCATTCGGATTGGGTTCGATCATATAGAAGTCAGTTACCGGTTTGCATTCCTGCCAGCACGAATCGTTAAGTTCTCCATCAATGAAAGGTGGTTTGATGATACGAACTGCACGAACGATAGGTTCCTGAACATGCGCGAGCACAATTGAAGGAATCAATACTAACCAGAGCAACTTTAGCATAATGATTTTTATACCACAGGATGAGATAATGTCAAGAATTTATTATGAGAGAGATAAGGGATATAAGATATAAGATTTAAGATGTAAGAAGAACAAATTGTTTCATTGGTCCCGATAAAATATTCTTCGAATATCACGGGATAAATTTGATTGGTTAAAATAAAATGGAAGATGAGTATATCGTTTCATTGGTTTGATTTGTTTGATTGGTTTTATTGGTTAAAAGATACGATTGCTTCATAAGAGAATATGAGAGTGTATTCGCAATGACAAACTAACGGACCAAACGATATTAACAATCGAAATTTATCCCGTAAATGCTTTGCATTTTCGGGACGCTCTAAACGAAGTTAGTTGCTAAAGTTATAAATATGAGATTGCTTCGATTGTGAATATGAGAGACTTCTCGCAATGACGAATTATTCAGCAAACAGATGACAGCTAGACAAGATGTTATAATCCTGAACATCCTGTTACCCTGTCTAATAAAGATAAAAGATTACAGGATTCATCCTGGAGCTATTTACATCGAAAGTAATACGGTTTTTAAACAAGAAAAAAGGGGAGGTAAAATCCTCCCCTTTAGTTTGTAATAATTTCAGAATTAAAATTTGAACTTCTTAGAAAGCCCGTGGATACCAACAGGAGCTTCCCACCAGTTTCCCTGGAGTGCCTGGATTAATCCAATTATTGACATCACTGCCATAAAAAGTAACCCCAGTATACCGATTATCCAACCAAGAATAGGAATTATAAACAAAATGTAAAGACAAATCTCAATGATGAAATAGACGAGTCCCTGTTTTGCATGATGCATGCAGAAAGCATTATCCCTTTTTGCAAGTAGAGGGACCAGGAAAAGAATTCCTATGTATGATAACCAGGCAAGTTGTTTTCCTTCCTCCACAGCTTTATCAATA
>JABUBL010000614.1_pt1 | contig 10961 bp, 11 predicted proteins | sample 7240371 | NCBI WGS metagenome assembly JABUBL01 (sample SAMN07256343, study PRJNA390944) | subsurface metagenome | isolation source: Methane hydrate marine sediment | place: Pacific Ocean: Eastern North Pacific, ODP site 1244 | collected 2002
GCGAGCTACCCCTCCTCCGAGCTGCTTCGAGTGGCAAGCGTGCGGTCGTTGGGGTTTTAAATGATTTTATCACGGAGCTGCGCGCGGCGATGTTTCTCACGGGCTGCAAGCGAATTCGAGAGCTCAGGGAAGCGCCATTGGTAATCACGGGTAGGACGCGTGAGTGGTTCCTCGCCCGCGGCCTGAATCCCGACTTGGGGAGGCGGGAAAGGCGATGACGGTTGAAATACTGCCTCTCGGCGGTCTAGGGGAAGTCGGCAAAAATATGACTGCCCTAGGCTTCGACGGAAAATACATCATCGTGGACATGGGGATAAGGCTCGACAGCATCATGGCGTTCGAGGACGCCGAGCTAGGGGAGATGAGCCGCGAGGAGCTCATAAACATAAATGGGATCCCCGACGACAGCTCGATTCGCAACCGGAAGGTTCGGGCAATCGTGCTCACCCACGGGCACCTCGACCACATAGGCGCGGTAGGAAAACTTGCGCACGCTTACAATGCCCCAATTTATGGAACGCCATTCACCCTTGAGCTGGTCAAGCGCGTCATCCGTGAAGAGCGTGTCTTTAAAGTCAAGAACGAGCTTCGTGCGGTGATGCCGGGAGATAGCGTGGAGGTGGATGGCATCGAATTCGAGTTCATTCCCGCCGCCCACAGCATCCTCCAGACGGTCTTCGTCGCCGCTCGCGGTGCAAACGAAACCATACTCTGCGCAAGCGATTTCAAACTCGATGAGGAGCCCTTGATTGGGTATAAAACTGATCGTACGCGCCTGAAGCAGCTTGCCAGCGATGGGTTGCTCGCGGCTCTGGTCGGGGCGATAAGGGTGGACGAACCCGGTCCCACCCCCTCGGAGGGACACGCACGGGAGATGCTCCGGGAGGCGATGGGAGAGGCGAGCTCCACCGGCGAGGCGGTGCTCGTGACGACTTTCTCGTCCCACATCACTAGGTTAAAATCAATCGTTGATCTATCATTCGAGCTCGGCCGCACTCCCGTGCTGGTCGGGCGCTCGCTCCGTAACTACTGCACGGCCGCGATTGACCTTGGGTTGGTGGACTTCCCGCCTGAGCTGCGCATTCATGGACGCCCGAACGCGGTGCATAACCTGCTTCGTGAGATCGAGAAATCAAAGGGCGATTACGTGCTAGTTTGCACTGGGCACCAGGGGGAGCCGACGTCGGTGCTCTCGCGCATCGCAAATGGACAGCTTCCGTTCAAGGTCAGACGGGGCGATGAGGTGATCTTTTCCGCGAGCGTCATCCCGAACCCGATAAATGAATCCAATCGCGAGCTTCTGGAGACTAAGCTCCGTGCCCAAGGGGCCAGCATCCACCGCGATGTCCATGTATCGGGTCATGCCGGGCGAATCGACACCAAGGAGTTCCTTGAGTTCGCAAAGCCCGAACATCTAATCCCCTGTCATAGCACCATGGACAAGCTTAGGCTGATGGCCGAGCTTGGGCGGGAGCTTGGGTACCCGAACGGGCACCTGCACTTGCTCCGAAATGGGTCGTGCCTGAGGTTGGATTAATGGATGTGCTGAAGTACCTCGAAGAACGAGCTCGCATGGTCGAGCGGGAGATAGATCGCTTGGTGCCCCGTGGACTCGAGCCAGAAATTTTAGCAAAGGCAACGAGACACCTGCTTGAGGCGGGCGGGAAGCGGCTCCGCCCGTGCTTGGCGCTCACGGCCTGCGAGGCGGTCGGGGGGAGGGCGGAGGACGCGCTCGAGACAGCGACGGCGCTCGAGCTTCTGCACAACTTCACCCTCATCCACGACGACATCATGGATCGGGACGAGTTCAGGCGAAACGTGAAGACGGTGCACATGCTCTGGGGGGAGCCCATTGCGATCATAGCTGGCGACGCCCTCTTCGCGAAGGTATTCGAGGCAGTGGCAGCGAACGCCAAGCGACTTGCGTTGGACGGGAGGCGAGCGGTCGAGCTTTTTGATACCATAAGCAAGGCGAGCTTCGAGATCTGTCAAGGTCAGGCGCTCGACATGTTATTCGAGGGGCGTGCCGACGTAAGTGAGGACGAGTACGTGCGCATGGTCAGCGGCAAGACCGGAGCGCTACTCGAAGCATCCTTGAAAGTAGGGGCCCTCTTGGGGAAGGGAGAGCCCCAGCAAGTTGGCGCGCTCGCTGAATATGGGCGATTGATTGGGATGGCATTTCAAATGCAGGATGATGTGCTTGGCGTGGCTGGCGCGCGTGAAAAGTTTGGTAAGCCAATTGGAAGCGATGTTCGGGAGGGCAAGCGAACGCTTATGGTGGTTAGGGCTCTCGCCACTGCACCCCCGGATGACAAAGACACGCTCTTGCGCGCGCTCGGCAAGCGTGATGCCTCGGAAGCTGAGCTAAAGGCTGCGATTGACGTACTCAAGCGCGCGGGCGCAATCGATTACGTGGCCGAACGAGCGCGGGGGCTCGTCGCCCAAGCTAAATTGAAGCTGAAGGCGTTACCAGAGTCAAGAGCGAAGGAAGTTTTGTTGGAGTTAGCGGATTTCACGATCAAACGGGAGTTTTGATAGGGTCAGTAGTTCTGAAAGTTCCCGTGCCATTTGAGACTTTAACTTTCGATTAACATTTGAGAAATTATTCGTCCAAAATCCTTCAAAAGACACTTTTCTATTAGAAATGTTATCTGACAACAAACGAAGTATTTCTTTCCTAGCTTGTTTTTTTGAGCCCCTAGGTTCATGTACCGACTTCAGCTTTATTTGCATCGCCAATAGAATGTCTGTCGAGTGATCGATTGGAGGACATCCGCAGGGAAGCCCTTCGATGGGCCCTCACGAACGCCCTCGAGCACGAGGGGCGAGCGAGTGCAAAGGCCGTGCTGGGGAAGCTGGTGGCGGAGCTGCCGGGGTGGCGTTCCAAGATCAATGAGCTCTCCGCGCTGGTCGAGCAGGTCGTGGCTGAGGTCAACGAGCTCCCCCGCGAGGAGCAGCTCTTCCGCCTTCGCAAGGTGGGCTCCGTGGAGAGACCGAAGCCCGAGGAGCGGCGTGGGTTGCCCGAGCTCTCCGATGCCGAAAAATATCCGATGGTCATTACTCGCTTTGCCCCGAACCCTAACGGACCACTCCACATAGGTCACGTTCGGGCGGCCCTGCTAAGCCATGAGTACGCCCGCCGTTATAAGGGCAAGTTCATCCTGCGCTTTGAGGACACAAACCCCGAGAACGCGCTGCTCGAGATGTACGAGCTCATCCGCCGGGACCTCCGATGGCTGGGCATGAGCTGGGACGAGGAGTACGCGCAGTCCGACCGCATCGAGCTCTACTACAATTGTGCGGAGCAGCTCCTGCGCGAGGGCAAGGCGTACGTCTGCACTTGCCAGATCGAGACTTTCCGGGGGCTACGCGACCGGGGGAAACCCTGCCCATGTCGCGAGCTTTCGAGCGAGGAACAACTTCATCGATGGCGGCGGATGCTGGCCGGTGAGACCACTAAGGGGGAGGCAGTCGTGCGCATCAAGACTGACCTAAATCACCCAAACCCCGCGGTGCGCGATTGGCCCGCGCTTAGGGTGACGACCAAGCCCCATCCGCGCGTGGGGGAACGCTACTCGGTCTGGCCCCTCTACAACTTCTCGGTCACCATCGATGATTACGAGATGGGGATAACTCATGTCATTCGCGGGAAGGAGCACGAGGTCAACGAGCAGCGCCAGCGCACGCTCTTCGAGCACCTCGGGTGGCAATACCCCACGGCGGTTCAGTACGGGCGCCTGAACATGGCGGGGGTAGCGCTGAGCAAGACCCAGACCATGCGGGGCGTCCGGAGCGGTGAGCTCACGGGGCACGATGACGTGAGGCTGGGCACGATCGCAGCGCTCAGGCGCAGGGGCTTCGTGCCCGAGGCGATCAAGCAGCTCATATTAGATATCGGCCTCACGCTCGTCGACGCCTCGCTAAGCTGGGAGACGCTCTACGCGTACAATCGAAAGTTCGCCGATGAGCGAGCGAACCGATATTTCTTCGTTCCGGATCCCGCAAAAATACTCGTGCGCGGGGCGCCCGACCTAAAGCAGGCCCGGCTTCGCTTGCATCCGGGTCATCCCGAACATGGTGAACGGATCCTGCCGCTCGCGCGTGAGAACGATGCGCTTATGTTTCATCTAGCCGGTGAAGATGCTGGGGCTCTGCAGGAGGGGCAAACCTTCCGCCTGAAGGATTTGATGAATGTGACCCTCAGCTCGAAGGGGAGGGTGCTCGAGGCTGAGTTTCAGGGACTTGAGCTCGCGGATGTGCGTAAAATCCAGTGGGTTTCAGCAGGGGCAGTGGAGGTTGAAGTGATAAGGCCAGACAACTCCCGCAAACTCGGGCTTGCCGAGCCGGCGGTGGCTGGGTTAAAAGTCGACACCATCGTGCAGTTTGAAAGGTACGGGTTCGTTCGGGTAGATGCAGCGAGGCCAAAGCTCACCGTGGTTTACGGGCATAGATAGCTTAAAATAATACACGTTTTTAAAGGGATACGAGCCACGACCTATGAATAATGGAGGATGAAACCTGAAGGAGGTGTCTGAGTGGCCAAGCCAATTTACGTACGGTTCGAAGTGCCCAAGGAGCTTGCGGATAAGGTCTACGAGGCAGTCGAGGGCGCGCGCGACACTGGGAAGCTTCGTAAAGGAACGAACGAGTCGACCAAGGCGATTGAGCGGAAGCAAGCCGCGCTAGTGGTAATAGCCGAGGATGTTGAGCCGGCCGAGATCGTCGCCCACCTGCCCCCCCTTTGTGATGAGAAGGGAATTCCATACATTTATGTTCCAAGTAAGCGCGAGCTTGGGGCGGCAGCGGGCATAAATGTCGGGTCGGCAGCAATCACGATAGCCGAGGCAGGGCGAGCGGCGGCAGCTGTAAAGGAGATCGTCGAGCGCGTCCGCGAGCTGAAGAAGTGAGCTCAATGCCGGTTAGAGGAGATCTCGGTTTTCCAGCCGAAGTAATCGAGATCCGGACGCGCACGGGCATAACCGGAGAGATCTTGCAGGTCAAGTGTCGGGTGCTCGAAGGGCGGGACAAGGGTCGCATCATAACCCGCAACGTCAAGGGCCCGGTGCGCGTGGACGATGTTCTGATGCTTCGCGAGACGGAGCGAGAGGCGAAGGAGATTAGGGTGCCGTAAGATGCCGGTCGCGAGGAAGTGCTCTTTCTGCGGCGGGCGGGTCGAGCCTGGTACGGGCTTGATGTTCGTCCAGCGAGATGGGTCGGTCTTGTTCCTGTGCTCGAGCAAGTGCGAGCGTAACCTAGAGCTGGGGCGGAAGCCGCACCGCGTGAAGTGGACCGAACGCTCCCGAAAGGTGAGGGGAAAGGCTTGAGGGAGCGAACCTTCGTCATGGTGAAGCCGGATGGAGTGGCGAAGGGCCTGACCGATGAAATCGTCGCGCGAATCGAGCGGGCTGGTTTAAAAATAGTTTCGACGCGTCGGATGAGGCTCGACCGGGGGCTTGCGGAGGAGCTTTACTCGGTGCATCGTGGAAAGGATTTCTTCGAGCGCTTGGTCGAGCACGTGTTATCGGGCGGGGTGGTCGTGATGCTGGTCGAGGGGGAAAACGCAATAACGCGGATGCGTGAGCTCACGGGTGCCACCGACCCTGCCAAGGCCGCGAAGGGAACTATTCGAGGTGATTTCGGGTCGAGCATCACGGAGAATGTCATTCACGCTGCAGATTCCGCGGAAAGCGCTGAACGGGAGATGCGAATTTTCTTTGAGGAATCTGAAATTCTCTCTTCTGAACCATCCAAGCAAGGTTAAAATTTAACTATTGGCATGGAAATCCATACGTAAAGTCCTTTTTTCTATAAGCCCTATAAACAGCCCAAACCTGACTTTTAGGGCCCGAATCTCTTATCATCTACTTTACCATACTCCTATTAGTCAACCACTGGCCGGCCCTCTGCCTCTTCCAACATGGCAGCCATCCGCGCTGTCCAATCCAGCCACTCAGGGCGCCCCTGCCCGAGCTCCCGCGCCAGATCAAGGTCATCGGCTGTCTCAGCTAAGGCAGGGGTTGGAGGAGACCCCGCAGCCGAATCGCCCAAGCCAAGGCCGCTCGGGCTGCTAGGGCAACGATGGCAGCACGGTGCTGGCCAACGACAGCATTCTCCGCGCTTGCACCGTGACTTCCAGTCATCCGCATTTTTAGGTGGGCGAAACTGGTCTTTGGAACTCTCACTCCGGCCGCGCGCAAAGGGTTTTTTACGGTCTGGGGCGCAGTTTATAGAGGAGGCAATAAGTGAGGACCGATGGTTTGAAAGGCATCTTATTGAACGGCCTCAGGAGCGCCGAGGAAGGGCGCAGTAACATAAATACCCAAATTCAAAGGAGGTGATACCAAATGAAAGTGAAATTTTTGGTGGCTTTGTCGATGATAATTTCGTTGTTCTTTGTTACATCTGTGAGTGCACAAGAGTTTCTCACGATGGAAGGAAGCAGTGTAAGTGTGACCAGCGAGGTTGGGGCTTGGCCTCAAGAAACTGTATTAGACGATGTGGCTTTCAACGCTCAGAGCGGTCTAGTAACGATAGAGGGCACCATTTTTGATTTGGACGTGGCTTCTGGGGGCTGGCCAGACACCGCATACTTAGAGATAGGAGTAAGACCAGAGGCAACTAAAGAAGAGACAAACGCAGGAGTATATATGATTGTCTTCGCCTCCTCTCAATCAGGAATACTTGCAATCCACCTACAAGACTACGGAGGACAGAGACCCCCATGTCCACCATGGCCAGCATATATAGACACGGAGAAGGCAAAGGAAGGAGTCCGCTACAAGATAACGCTTATACCCTCGAGTGATTTCGGTGGAACAGCATATCTCGAATTGTGGGATGCGGATGAAACTTATTATGAAGCTCCTTCATTAGAATATGGATACTCTGACGCAAACACACTTGACGAGGACTTCTCGACGGCACACCTCTTCTATTCAATAATGGCCGATGCAACTGGAGTTCCTGACATTACTTACAGTGCTACAGTTGGCGACATTACGACAAACATTCCTCTATGGAAACTGCATGTATTGTCAGGGAACGGTGTTCCATGTAAAGGAATAAAAGATGCACCAGGCTTACAGAAACCAATACCAAACAGTAACTTTGCAAATAAGTGACAGAAAGCTGGGGAGGCCTAGCCTTAGGTCTCCCTAATCTTTTTGAGCACCTCTTTAGTCAAGCCATTAGAAGCCTCAAATTTTCTTTTCGGTTTTCTTTTCGGCCTCATGCCCTCAACCCTTGGCGCTTCAAATATTGGATGGAGGCCATCTGGTACTGGTAGAGGGCGCTCTGGTACTTCACCGCTAGGCCACTTCGGATGCGCCTGAGGCGCTTTATCTTGGTATCAAACTTGCGGACCGACACGGCCGTCATCATCATGGGCGCTGCGGGGGCTCCCACGAGCAATGGGATCCCCACTAGCATGAAGGTCCAAGTCAGCGGAGCCCCTCCAAAAAGTTCGGTACTCATTGCCACGATCGCTAAAAAGAAAACCGAAAGGCCGAAGACCCATGATGCAAACCCAAACTTCAGCATGTTCTTCGTATACGACCAGCTATCCTCCTTCAAGCGATAAAGCTTGCGCTCGGTGATTCGGAGGCGCTGCTCCACCTCTCCCAATTCCCTGAATACTTCCCGAACCTTGGACATGATATTTCCCGAATCCGGAAGGATCTCGCATGTTATGGCTCCTATCCGTTCTACTATCATATCTACTCGGCACCTCTTTCGGGGGTTTCGGGGGGATGGGGTTGTTTCGCCCCCTATCGAAACTATAATAGCCAAGTAGTGTAGGCCCAACTGTTGGACTAAACTTTTCAAACTTGGTATGAACGCAAAAAATAGAAAAGGGGCATGGGAGGTAATCCGAGCTTTTGCCGCAAGTGATTTTGGGCGCTGCGGTTAAATCGGTTTTCGTTTCAAAGGGAAACTTAATTTATTAGCCGCTCTGAGCCATATTTAAATGAACGTGGGCCAGATGCTAAGTAAGCACTTGATTGCTGCCGTGCTTCTAATAATTGTCATTGCACTTGGCACTGGAATCTTTTTTATCACGAAAGAAAAACCTGAGGCAGAACTTCTGCCAACCCAGTTGTCAGTTACCATGTCGGTGCCCACGGAAGGATGGCATACCTTAACTGCCACGCTTGCCTCAAACGGCGCACCGCTAGAAGGAAAAGTAATAGAGTGGAGTGAAAACTTTCCTCCTGACTTTCCTTTTAGACCAGACCTCCCTAGCCTTGCCACAGATTCCCTTGGCCAAGTCTCTGTCACTTTCCCTGCTACTTATCAAGTGTTATCCTACTGGCCTTGGCCCGATAACGCGTTTAGGATCACGGCATCATTTGCCGGTGCCAACCAATACCGAGAAAGTAGCGAGAGTGTAAACATGCTGCCCTCGGAATCTCTAATTGATAAAGTGTGGGGGATAGCCGACTCTTACGGTTCTGGAGTGGGGTACGAGATTAACTCTTGGACCGACAACGAAGCTTGGGCGTCGATTTACCTCGAGGCTGAAAACGAGCCAATACCCTTCGAGAACTTTTACTTTCAAATGACTGACAACGATTGGTCAATGAAAAGCCGGAGTAGGTGGTCGGTCCCTTCCCCCTCCAAGGCGCTGACGGTCACAGACTATAGCATTCATACAACTATGGTCGCTCAGGATATCCAAACATTCTCGTGCCTTGACTTTATCTTCCCGCAGGTTAGGAACTCGAGTAACTGGCCAGCTTTCGTCGGATCCGTCGAGCTCAAGCTGGAGAACCCCTCGGACCGTTACTGGAGAAGCTATTCGACCGTGGGCCATAGCATCGAGGGGATAGTGAGCCCATGGGGGACTGCTTGGGTATCGCACGGTGGAGGTCCTATATGGATCAATTGGTATCGGAACGGGCACGATAACCTGCTACCTGCGACTATCCTCCGGATGGATCACTTAGAGGGAAAAACTTTTGAGATAACCATTACCTTAAAAGATGGAGCGGAAACAGTTCTTGCAGAGAATACGTTCACTCACACCTTCTAGGTAATGGGGATAAGTCTCGAATTGCACCACCTAAAATCAAGCCATGAATATGCAACAGAACCTGGAATATCAATTTTTATCTACACCAAGAATTTCATTTACGAAACCAAATTTATTACCCGCTCAAATTAGAAGTTAAATTACGCCTAGGGTATAGGAAGACATGAAATGATGGAAATGAGGAAGGTTATCATCGCCATCCTCGTCGTGGCCCTCGCTGCCTCGACTGCATGGGTGCTCTTTCGGGAGAAACGGGCCGCGCGAGGGCCGTGGGGGGAGATGTCTATAGAAGAAGCCATAGCCATAACAAAAGCCTACGTTGCCAAGATAGAGAAAATCCCCGAGGAAAATATACGGATCGATAAGATTGAACTGCGCCTGCCAACGGAATCTGAAGCGACCTTTCTACGCGAGTCGCGCGAGGGCAAAGAGCCGCCCGAGCTCATGTGGGACGCAAACGTTACACGATTTCCTTGGGGTGGCTTCACACCCGAGAACCAAAAGCTAGGAGGCTATGTCGGGATGGTCTGGCTAGATGCCTACACTGGGGAAATTGTTTACGCCTCTTTCTACGACTAATTTGATGGTTCGACAGTTCAAAGTCCATGCGCACGATGAAAATTGGAATCCGTATGATGGAATTATACACGAGCTTGTAGGAGAACATCGCGTTGAGCCAGGTAGTCCGCGGACAAGGTTACCCCATCATTTCCTCAAAAAATAAAAGGCATGGTTCGAATCCCCTCTCCGCACCATAGGCTTGCTGAAGCAGTCTGAGATTTTCCGGAAAGTTCTGGGAGGTACAAATCTGGGTTCAAACCGGCTTTGCACAATAATTCCAAAATGTGTTCAAGTTACTTGTGAGAGAACAAATACTGGTGAGGGAAACGAAGGGAAAATTCTGCGATCGCTGTCGAGGTCCGACAAATAAATTAAAATGGGGTTGCGGGGCGTTTGCAACCCCTTCTATTTTGGTCTGGCAGTCAGCGCCACACAGATTCCGGCGGGTCGATGACGTGGGGCTCCTCTTGCGCATCCAATGACGAGATCTCGAAAGCGTGCGATGGACTCGTCTCGGTAATCCGATGCATGAGGTAGATTCTTGCCCAATCGTGTGGCGGTATCGTCACATGCCATGACACACCCATCTCCCAATTCTCTGAGAAGAAGAGGTAGTAGGATACCCCCACCACGGGACTATTGTATACCCAGGCGGTCCACTCGGTTTCGCTCGTGATGCCAAACTCAGGGTGATTGGCGGCAAGCCATGAGATAAATTTGTCGCGTATCTCTGCAGCGGTGGAAGCCAAGTCTTCTTCTTCCTGTACCCGAACAAGGTCGAAGGTCCACGTATCCGATTCACTCTCCACGCTTCCCTTTATCGCTATCACCTTCCAGTAATAGCTGCCGTAGGGGAGGACATTCTCGTCAGGCACCGTGTATATGTTGTCCATCACCCCAAGCGTGACATCCACCTCAGGGGAGGAGAAGTCAGGGTCGTTGTCCACCATCAATCGGTAGTTCTCCGCGTTCGGGACGTTTTTCCATTCGAATGTTGGGGTGTTATCCGTCGTCTCCGAATCATCCGAGGGCGATAGGAGGGTCGGAGTGCTAAGCTCTTCCCCAGTTAGGCAATAAGCGCCGAGCCCTCCAGCAGCGAGGATTGCCACTATGACGCAAGCTACGATGGCCATTCCGGACCCCTTTTGTTCGTCGTCCATTTTTATTACCTCCTTTTGTTTAGTAGCCATTTTTCTGGCTCCGCCCCTAGTTACTTTCGCATTTAATTTAAATTTTGTTTCGTTTAAGCAACATATTGAAACTATTTGGTAATTTGTTTCGTTTAAGCAACAATATTTATATAACCCAAAAATCCAATGTTGCCAGGATAAACATGCGCTACCGATTACTAGGCGTATTAATCGCGACA
>JABUBL010000616.1_pt1 | contig 10956 bp, 10 predicted proteins | sample 7240371 | NCBI WGS metagenome assembly JABUBL01 (sample SAMN07256343, study PRJNA390944) | subsurface metagenome | isolation source: Methane hydrate marine sediment | place: Pacific Ocean: Eastern North Pacific, ODP site 1244 | collected 2002
TATGCTGAGGCAACCCCTAAGGCACTTGAATTTGGCCAGATGGTCCTAAAATACGACGGACCAGGCTTCTGGTCGTATTGAGTTTTAAAGGCATAGCAATGAGCATCACCTCAAAAAGTTGAAAAAGGGGGTTTGAAACATGGCACAGATAAGTTCAGCGAAGGTGAACGTCAAAGCGATACAGGATGGGATTTTAGTCTAGCTGAAGGGTTAAAGGCGGGTCGCCGCATTCAGACCTTGCGTTAAGCCTTTAACATTCATGAGGGGCTCCTCCCATGTGGTGCCTGGATTGTAATCGGGGTCAGTGCCTTGCCCAGGAGAAGCTACGAAAGCAGAGTGATAGCCAACTAGACAGTAATAGTCTGACTCACAGTGCCCATAATCCATCGGTGGCCAGCCGCCAAGGAAGGCAGAAGGGATTAGGGGGCAACAAGGGTAAGAGAGGTGAGGGGAAAGATGCCAGAGGAATGCGTTCACTACTGGTATATAGATGCCGAAGATAAAGGCAAATGTAAGAAATGCGGGGCTGACGAGCGCCTATAACAAAATTTAGGAGTAAAAGTCATCCTGACTTGTACTCCACCTAAGCAAAAGCCGACGATGTACAGTGAAGCTAACAAAAGCTTGAATTGTTACCTCATTGCACAAAATGACGGAATGTTCAGTACCCCAGACAAGCCTCGTGTGGTCACACCCAAGATATTTTACCGTGTATGTATTTCTGGTACGAGAAGCATGTCGTTGGGCAACAGAATAAGTATATGACTCTAAAGGATGCGGCTGGACAAGCCGCAAATTTCCTCAGGCAACTTCGCTCAGGGTGGTAAAGTTAATTAAGAACTTATGACATTTCATAAACAGCTTCTGGCCTTCTTCGAAATCAGGATAGATTGTTTCTACAACTCTCCAGAATTTCTTGGAATGCCTCTTTGTGAAGATGTGTGCTATCTCATGAGCAACCACATATTTTAACGCACTTTCGGGAGATGCCACTGCGCTCAGTTTTACCAGGATCTTATTTCTCTTCAGTTTTGCAATTCTCCCCCTTTTACCATCTATCTTTTCCAAAATATCAAAGTCCCAATCTCCAAAAAGCTCAATCTTGCCCTCATTTTTTATCTGCTCATAAATCTTGCAAAGTTGTGAGTAAAGAAGATCTTCTAAGAATTCCTTTAGCAAAGAACTTGCCGGTCTCTCACATCTATCTATAACTATCTTGCCGTTTGCAAACCCGACCGAGTCCTTGTTCGATTTTTGCTCTTCAACCTTGATAGTCTTACCAAAAACCTTTAGCGCTTTCATTTTATCCCCTCTAGGGCTTCAAACACACCTTCAGCCAACTTATCTATTTTGCTCTTATGTTCCCTGAACTTTGAAAGCAGTAATAGCCTCATTTCTGCTTTGACTTTCCGTTTGACGTCGCGCTGTTGTTGCCACCCCTTGAAAAGCATCCCCCTTTCTTCCAGATGGGTTAAAAGATTGTTGACAAAGCTGACAGCCTCCTTTTTCCCTACCTTTGGAACGATGTTCCTTATCGCTTCATACACAGGGTACTTATCCTTACCTATCTCTTGCTCTTCCCTTTTCCAGTTTGCAATCCTTTCAGAAATATCTAAGAGTCTTTGAACCGCTTCCTTTGTTTTAACTTTCTTGGCTCTTAACTCTTCATAGGTGCTCTCTACCTCTCTACCCAGGTTTATGAAAAACGGGGAGTTTGGATGAGTTCTGGCCTCGTGCCGGATGTTTGTTGCGACATCTATTGCTGCCCCTCTGGTTTTCGGCACGGACTTCCTGAGAACCTTGATGTATTTCTCATCAACACTCACAGTCGGATAAGTATCGTCGATTTCCTTAACATTTATGGTTTCTTGGATAAGTCTGACCGTTTTCTTGGATAGGCTTTCTACCTTCAGCTCATCTACCCCGGCCTTCTTAACAGCCTTGTTGTAAGCGATGTAAATCTGCACCACCCAGGTGTAATCTGACAGATACTCTCGAAGGAATGGATCTCCTTGAAGCATTTCGTATGACTTCATCAAAGCTCTCATCGTGCTTTCGAACTGCTTTGCTCTCTCAGGATTGAGTTTCAGCACATCCACAACCTTTCTCAAACCTTCACGAGTATCTTCTCTCTCCACTCCCTCAAAGATTTTCAACGCTTTGGCCAAAAGCTCCTTGAACGCTTCCTTCTCCTTATCCAGATTCCGAATGATGAGTTTCAGATCCCGCGCATCGGCTACCTCAAACATTTCAAAGGCTTTCTCTAGTTCAGCCAGCACGCCGATGTAATCGGTTATCAAGCCAAACTTCTTGTTAGAGTAAGGCCTATTTGTTCTTGCTATTGCCTGCAGTAGCCTGTGCTCTTTTAGGGGCTTATCCAAATACATGGTCCAGAGTAAGGGAGCATCAAAGCCTGTTATCAGCATGTCCGTAACTATTAAGATTTTTGGCTTCTCCCTAGACTTAAAGTTATCGATTATCTTGTTATGGATTTGCTTTATGTCCCTCATTCCGTATTTATCCTCCAGCTTCTGAAGGTAGTCTTTGATCACACCTTTTGGATTTTGCTCAAAGGTCATCACAACCTCTGAATCATCGGAGGCTAAGAGTTTATCAATGGCATTCTTGTAAAGAATGCACGCCTCCCGGTCAACACTTACTATCATGGCTTTCAATCCGGTTGGCTCAACCACATCTTTAAAGTGGGTGGCTGTATCCTTAGCTATACGACCAACCCTCTCTGGTTTTTTGGCAAAAGCCCTTATTACCCTGATCTTTCTCTTCAGTTCCTTTTGCTCCTGTGAGCTAAGGGCTTTTATCTCCTGTTCCTCGAATTTAATGAATTCTTCCAGCTCCTTCTTCTTGAGGTGGTATTCAGGTAATCTTGCCTGATAGGACAGCTCAACCGTAAAGCCATCCTCTAAGGCATCAAGCATTGAATATCTGTCTAAATAAAGCTCGTCCTTAGGACAAAAGCTTTGAAAGGTGTTTCTTTCTACCTTAGAGAGAGGTGTGCCAGTAAAACCGAATACGAAAGCATTCTTGAGGACACTACGCCACAAGGTTGCAAACTTGTTGTATTGCGTGCGGTGTACTTCATCAGCCAAAACAATGACATTCTCCCTCTCGATCTCCAGCTTCAACCCTTTCTTCTCAAGCTGTGCAAACTCTTTTGGGGCAAACTTTTCAACAGTGACCAAGAAAATCCCTCTCTTCCCTTCTTTGCCCCATCTCAGAATATCTACAAGCTGCCTGATGGAGCCAATTCTTTCAATCGGGACCTGGATAAATGAAAAGTCCTTTTCAATTTGCTCCTCCAAATCTTTTCTATCAACCATCACAAAAACAGTTGGCCTTTGGGCTCCCGGACATTGAAAGAGTTTCCAGGCTGAAAATGCCATGGTGTAGGTTTTACCTGATCCCTGCCAATGCCATATCAGTCCAAATCTACTGTCTTCTTTTCTCTCCAGAGTGTTTATTACCCTCTCAAATATTCTGCTTGAGGCTCTAAACTGCATGTACCTTGCCATCACCTTGGTGGACTTGTCTCCTTCCTGTCTAACAAAAACGAAGTTTTCAACCAGATCGAGGAGATTTGACTTGGACAAAAGACCGTGCACAGCTATTTTCAATAGGTCGTCTTTGAAATCCTCTTTTCTAAACGGATAGGGGTCTTTCCAAACACTCAGAAAATTTCTTTCTTCTTCCTCTTTCCTATAGGCATTTGGAAAATAGAAGGTCTTTATTCCATCGGTCGCTATTGAAAACTGAACATATTTGAAAATCTCAGGTATCTCTTCCTCATATCTTTTTATTTGATCATACGCGTCAGTCCAATCAACTTCTTCTCGTGCTGGATTCTTGCATTCAATAAGAACCAAAGGAATGCCGTTAACAAGAAGAACTACATCCGGTCTATCAGGCCTCAAGCCCACTACCCTGTACTGATTTGTCACGACAAATTTATTATTTTCTATGTTTCCGAGGTCTATCAGCTTTAAAACCCTCTCTTTACCTTCCTTCTGGAGTGGAACAACCAAGCCATTTCTGAAGATGTCCAAAAACTGTCTTATTCCCTCAATATTTGCCGGGATGGTTCTTAGCCTCACAGCAACAAAATCCATATCAGCATCTGTTAGCTCTACCCTGGCACTCACTCTTTTCAAAGCTTCCTTCAAGTCAGCTACAACCAAAGGCTCCTCAAAATCCTCTTTCCGCCTCTGGCTCATCTCCTCAGGCTTTACGTACTTCCACCCAAGCTTTTGAAGCTCTTGAATGATGAAATCTTCAACCGTGCCTTTCTCGGTGTAGGTCATTTTGGTTCACCCTCGGCTATAAGTCCTCTCTCAAGCGCTTTAGCCAAATATCTCACTAGTTCTATAATCAATGAGATAGTCATCTCGGTCGTGGTTCTTGGTGCTGGCCCTGGATGTGGGCCTCCATAGTGGACAAAGCCCTTAATGGCGGTTGTTAATTTTCTCAGTTTGTTAAGGAATCCCTCAGCCTCTTCAGAGTTTTCTGGAACAATCACCTTGGACAAGAACTTGTCTTGAAGTATCGAAAGAGAATTTCTGGCAGCGGTTCTTGCTCCTTCTATATCGTTCTCTTCTAATCTGAAGTGTGCGTCCCACAGGTAACTACTAGCTTCGTTAAGTGCAGGCTGCTCTAAAGTTAGTGACAGTAAGTCTGCTTCAATCTTTGAAAGGTACTCCAAAGCTTTTTGAACCTCATAGCCTACACCTTTAATTTCCAAAGGCAGAAATACCTTTCCATTGTATTTTATGATGATAATCGTCACCTTGTAGTTCTTTCCAATGTTAAATTCAGAGGCTATATTTTCGGGAATGAGCAAGCATGGCGTCCACACCTTTACTCTCTCTTGCCAATATTGCCCAGTCTCTAATTGAAGCTTTTTAAACGGCTTGAACCTTCTTACAAGCTTATTCTGTTCATTTCTAAGTTCGACGAGATAAAGCCCTGCTTCCTTCTCTGCTTTTATATGTGGAAATGCTCGAAACAATTCGTTTAAATCAATGACATATCCCCTACTGGTATCAAACTCTATATTGGAAGTTACTATAGCTGGCATTTCAGTTTACCTTAACCCTAATTTTTCCAGTAAGGAGCAAGTCCATTAATCCTTGCTTGATTCTTTCTAATTTAGCCTTTTCTTTTCTTTCGAGTTCGAGCTTTTTGTCAACAGTGGAGAGAATGTCACCGATTTTTTGCTGCTCTCGTGGGGGTGGAAAGGGTATCCTTATTTCTGCAACCTGAGAGTTATTCAAAGCAGGATACTGCCCTCCCATCATCATTCTGTTACACTGGCTGATTACGATGCACGAGAATAAAGTATGAAGAAGATAGTGGGGTACAGTTCCCTCTTTACTTCTGAAGACAGCGAATCCCGTTGAACATATCTGGTTGTCATATTCTTTAGGGACCATTGCAAACGCTTTCAAGTAAGGCCGGACAGTCGACATTATTACATTATTTGGGTGTATCACCCTCCTTGCTCTGGAAGGGGCATTTTTGCCAATTATTCTCTTTGGTTCTCCAATTATCCCTGTTCCACCTTCGATAGAATCAATATCAATATAGAGGAACTCTTCATTGGGACTCTCCTTACTCGGATCTCGGGATTCTTTGTTAATCTCGACAATCTGCTCAAGCTTAACAACGACCCATTCCTTTGGGATCCTTCCAATCTCTGTATCTTTAAACTCCTTATGCCCTATCCCTTTAGTTAAAAGCTCCTGCATCAGGCCTTTCTTTAAGCGCTCGGTTTTGGCTATCACTTCGTTAGTTTTTTGGATTGCCTCGTCCATAGTAGAAAGAACTTCGGCGATTTTTTGTTGTTCTAGTAGAGGTGGAAGTTGAATCGGGAAGAGGTTCAGAAAACTTTGCGTTATTATCGGGTGAGTAGTCTTACTGGCGAACTGGGCAAGGTGTCTAAATTTAAGTAAGTAGTAGACAAAAGGTGGATGAGCCTTGTCCTTGTCATATCTTTCACTGTAAATCGCATTATCACTTATCCAAATTTTTCCCTCCGCGAGATGTACTTCTCCAGATGCTCCAACACGACCAATTATTATTGTAAAGTCGTTATCCACCGAAAAATTTGAAGAGTAACCCATTACGCCATTAGCACCATAGACTGGGAAGCCCCCATCCTTCACGATTTTAGGGCGTTCACCGTTCTTAAGAGTTACAACTTTGCCCACGTTTATAACTTCCCAATCCTCCGGAACCTCTCCGATCGGTGTTTCTTTGAAATCGGTCTGTCTGTAAAACGTCATCTTAATCACCCATTACTTGGGACACTTCGGAAATATGCTGCTCCAATTTTTTCCTGACCTCTTGCCTTTCCTTTTCTAACGCCTTTAGCTCCTTGAACTCCTTAGAGATGTTGATCTCTTCCCCTTCTTCGGTCGGCATCACGTAAAGGGAAACATTGAGATTGTAATCGTTATTCACAACTTCTTTCTTGTCCACAGCCTCTGAGAATCCTGCTACTTCGGCAAAATCCTCGTACACATCCACCATGTTCTTTATGTTTTCCTTTGATAGTGAGTTTAATCTTCTGATTGACGGATGAGGTATGAATTCCTTTGAGGCATTTATGAAAAGTATCTTGTTCCTTCTCTGCTCGGCCTTATTCTTATTGAAGATTATGATGGCTCCGGGCGCCCCGGTATTGTAGAACAACTTCTCAGGCAAAAGGATAACGCAATCAACCACGTCCTTGTCGATAGCTTTGTTTCTAATGACCCTTTCCGTACCTCCTCTGAATAGACACCCGTTATCCACCACGATACCGACTCTTCCGTCCTCATTCGCTGAGGCAAGCATGTGTTGGATCCAAGCCCAATCCGCTTTGTCATTGGGGGGATAGCCAAAAGAAAACCTCTCGGTGAAATCAGCTCTCTTAAGTCTCTCTCCACCGTATCCATCCTGATTCCACGGAACATTCGCTATAACCACGTCAAATTGCTTTAATTGGCTATCATCCCTGAACCTAGGGTAATCAAGCGTATCGCCGTTAGCTACATTCGCATTCTTTATATCGTGGAGGATTAGGTTCATCTCGCAAACAGCGTAAATCTCTGGATTTCTTTCCTGTCCGTTCAGGAACAGTTTGCTTGTCTCTTCCTTGCCAAATTTTTCGGCTACGTGTAAATGAGAAGTTATAAGCATGCCCCCGGAGCCACAACAGGGGTCATAAACGCTCTCCTTGGGCTTTGGGGCCAGTATTTCAACCATGAGCTTAATGACTTCTCTGGGTGTATAGATTTCTCCTTCTTTCGCCTTGTCGGGTGCAAATCTCATAAGTATGTGCTCGTACGCATCCCCAAGAATGTCTGGAGATACTTCTTCACCACCTAAATCATACTTATTGAAGAGCTCCACCAATTGCCTTAATAACTCTCTATTCTCTTGATTTCTGGCAAACTCCAGGAATTGAACCCTATTAATAACGCCTTGCAATTGTTTGTTCAGCTTCGCAATTTCACTTATTCCGGTAGCAAGCTTTTCGGGTAGATTTCTCACATCCTTTGTTATCTCATCCCAAAGGTACTCTTTCGGAATGTTAAAGGTGTAATAAGCCTCAACTTTTTCCGCTTCCTCTTCAGCCTCTTTTTCTGACAATCCTGCTTCCTTCATCAATCTTTGTTTGACTTGTAGCTTCTCGATTTTCCATAAATCGTTCAACCTTTTAAGGAAAAGCAAGACGAGAATAAACTTGTAATCAACCGCTGTCCTTATTAAGTCGGCAGCCCTGTCTACAAGGGAATTCAACTGCTCCCGAGTGACTTTTTTGTGCAATAGTTCTCGCTGAACCATTTTCTCCCTCCTTTTGCCCACTTTGTCTCTTCAAAGTGAAACGCACGCTTACAACCCTTACTACAAACCCTTATCAAGTTTACTGCAAAACTCGCTCATATGGAAGTCTAGAAGCCGACGCATTGCAACCAAGCAAAGGCGAAAAACTCCTCACCGAACTTGTCTATGTACTCCGACCAAACCCTTGACAAACAGTCAACTATATGTTACACTGTTACTATATAACTATGATACAAGTAAGGAGGTTTGAAATGCCTGTGATTCGGATTACTGACGCCACATGGGACCGTTTGAAGCGATGGGCAATCCCTCTCGAAGATAGCCCAGAGGACGCCGTGCGAAAAGTGTTAGCCGCGGCTGAAGAACATCTAAAGTGCCACCAGATAACTGGTAGGAAGCACCGGGTGGAAACACTAACACCACCAAAAGGAAAGAAACTGCGCAAAGGGTTGAAAACGCCTCAACAAGCATATCGTCGTCCTATCTTAGAGGCTCTCTATGAACTCGGCGGTAGCGCTTCTGTTGACAACGTGCTAGAGGTCGTCGAAAAGAAGATGAAGTCACTTCTGACTGCGGTTGACTATGAAAAGCTTCCCTCGAGTGCCGACATCCGCTGGCGCAATACTGCGCAGTGGGAGCGGTTTATCCTAGTGAAAGAGGGGCTACTGAAGCCCGAGTCTCCACAAGGCGTTTGGGAACTCTCTGACAAGGGGGTTCAGGAAGTAGAAACAAAGAAAGCCTTGAAGATATCATAAGTCGCCGTACAACTTGCTAGTCGGTTTGAATGTTATGATACAAGCGAATTTGCACTTCTGGGTTGACGCTCTCACCACCTCGAGTCTAACAGCGCCCTACTACACAATATAGCGTTTCGTTCAATGACGTGCTACAATCGGATATTGGTCTTTAGAGATACGGAGAGGTCGGTGAGTGAACTCCTTGAACACATTCTCGACGCACTATGTGACAGACTTAAAAACATAGAAGAGCGTCATAGCTACCTATCGTTCCTCATAGAGAAACGGCTAGCCAACGAGAAAATGCTGCAGCTTGAGCTAATGCGTCTCATATCTCTTATGCCCGAGGTGGAAGATTTTCTCCCGGAAAGGCCCTATGGCAAAGAGGCGCGAGAGAAATGCGACTTCTGGTTCACAGTAAGCGGCTTAGCTCACTGGCTGGAAATCAAGATGCGCCCCACTAACTACCGAAAGGGCGAGCACCATAGCAAGGCAATATCAAAAGGAATAGATGACGCCATTAGAGACATAGAGAGGCTCTCTAAACTATCCCTAGGCCACGCACTACGATTCGGTCTATTGGTATTCTACCCCATGTATCCTGAGAGCTATCCTATATTCAACCGCTATCATCTTAGTAGACTGTGTGAAGCAGCAGGAAGAGACATTAAGGAGCCATCAAGGAGAATCAGCGTAGGAGACGCTTACGTCGACATCTACCTTGTTGAGGTCTAGGCATGGCTGCATTGTTTTATAGCAGGGGCGGCGTGCCAGTACATGCAGACTACAAGGAAAACATCATTATTGATCCTGATCACCCCATTTTGATTTGGAAGGCGAATAAAGACAGGCTAAGACCAGACTGGTTCACCCCAGCGGCGCAAAGAGATTTTCCAGAGGGATTGCCAAAGATTGGGAGTCAACATAGTGAAGACGCTCTGACTTGGAACGTGTTCCGCACGCTACAAATAAATGATAGGATTCAGCGGGTTACTGACGTCTTTGTCTCAGGGTTAGGCGTATACAAAATATGGTTTTGGGGTCATGACGCCGACTTACAGACACAGGAAATTGATCCTGAAATTCAACAGACACTTAACCGGATGGAACCCTGGGGTAAGGATGGTGTGAAGCAGCAGACTGAACCCGACGTTATACTGCGAGGGAAATCGCACATTGTGATGGTGGAGTGCAAGCTGGGTAAGCCCGCTCAAAAAATCAAAGCATGGCAAAGGGGCAGGCAAGGCATGCGACCTGAATATCTTGCCTTTATGAATAGTCTTAGGCTGAAGCTGTTTGCCGATTCTTTTGACTATGAGCGTCACGGCAATCGTTTTTATCAGTTGTTCCGCAATTATCTCCTAGGTGCCGCCCTTGCCTCGAGGTGGCAGACAAAGTTCTCGCTTCTTGCCATTGTTAATGAGCTCAATAGCAATCTTGAAGGCCAGAGCCATGAAGACGAGTTTGATTTCTTTCGATCTCTACTGGTGGATCCATCGAACACTCATCTCGTCACTTGGCAACAAATATGTGGAGCCCTATCAGTAGAAAGAGATCTCGTAACGCTTAGTGACTTTCTTGCGAAGCATCCGTTGCTCAGTCCATGATGGTTAAGAAGTTATAGTTGAAATTCAATAACTCCAAAGAAGGTTTGGAGATAGCGTTGGAAAGAGTCAGGATGGAGATGGCAAAAACTGGCTCTAGAGGTGTCATTTTTGCTATAGAAACAGGCGGGCATTACTGTAACCTGGCCTACTTTCTGGATGAGAGAGGTATCCCCTTTCGCTTCATTAACCAGTTCACCCTCAAGCGGAGACGGGAGGGAAAGGACCTTAACCGCAGGAAGAATGACTACCGGGATAGCGAGTCAATTTACCGGAACCATTGACTAAAAGAATATAGTATGTTCTTGAGTCATGTATAAAAGGGCCTCCAACAGTGCCAACGCTTTTTAGTGAGTGGTTGGGCCAGAATGCTGATAACATTGGAGTAAGATACATCTTCGGGCTAGAGGGCGGTACCGTGGTTAGGCATAATGTTGCAGGAATTTGCAGCGATAAAAATAATTTCAATAATTCTGTCCGGTTTTGGCTGCCTCAAGCATTATATTAAGTAGAGGGGATGAAAGGAGAACTGGTTGCAGGACGAAGCTCAGATAATAAATCTGATGCGGGCCGGTGATACCGATGCCTTCACCGGGATTGTCGAACGCTACCAAGGACCCATCATCCGCTACTTAGACAGGCTGACAGGAGAGTACGAGGTGGCTTTAGACCTGGCACAGGATACTTTCGTGCGAGCATATCAGGGGATTTTGAAGACCGATACCAGTCTCTCTTTGCAAGCATGGCTCTACAAGATTGCGACTAACCTCGCC
>JABUBL010000617.1_pt1 | contig 10946 bp, 8 predicted proteins | sample 7240371 | NCBI WGS metagenome assembly JABUBL01 (sample SAMN07256343, study PRJNA390944) | subsurface metagenome | isolation source: Methane hydrate marine sediment | place: Pacific Ocean: Eastern North Pacific, ODP site 1244 | collected 2002
ATTAGGGATCAAACCATTTGAAGCGTTCAAAAAACCAGAGGGTAGTATTTAGGGAAATTTCAGCTGAATTACTGATTAACTCTGGTGTATCAATTGTCAACTGTTTTTCTAACAAAGATTGAGTCGCTGAATAACATCCATGTAATATCCGACCCGGATCCCACATAAAAAGAAGATGATCTTTTATACCTAACATTTTTAATGTCATTATAACATAGCCACCAAAGACTCCTTTATTTGCTAAACAGGAAGTAAACTTAAAAATCTCGGTTAATGTATCCAAAGTTGAAAGAACAGAAATATAACCTGATGGTTTAAAATCTTTAGGCGCAAATAGAACATTTGATATAGCTCGTTTTGCTGCTTCTTCACGTTTACTATTTTCCCAAAATGAAAGATAATGAATAAATTGACCGCTTTGGAAAAATTTCCAAAATTCTTGATGCCCCATAAATAATTCACACCACGATGCAATCCAGTCTTCCCCAAGTGTACTATTTTCTTGCCTTCTATCTACATGAGGATAGTCCCAGCCCCTCAAGGTAACACGACAATTTTCCATTAAATTCCAGCATTCACTCAATTTGGTAATGCGCTCTTTTTTAAAATCAAATGGTCTAATAATTATTTCCCAATGCGGATCGGCTCGAATGGTTTGAATAAGAGCATCAATGCGTTTATCTTTAGACATTTTATAATTCCTCCCGTTGTCTTCTAAATGTTTCTTCATCAGTTAATCGAGAGATTTTATCTATTGAAACCCCCATCCGGTGGATTGTTCTAATAAAATGACGAAATCCCTTTTCGGTTGCCATTTCAATAATTTCCCTCATCTCTGTTTGAGATTGTACTTTGCATGTTTCATTCATTCTATATGAACGGGTATAGATCGCACCAATTCGTGTAATATCGCTATCGCTTTTACATACAACAGGAATCTCATCAAATTCATGTACAACAATTATGAGAAATTTTTTACTATCCCACTCTTTAAGATATAACTCAATTCTTACATAAGGGTCCGCAAAACGACTTATAAAAGCTTGAATATCATCGGTATTATAAGTTTCTATATGTTCGTCGGTCATTCCCTCAGGGTCATACTCTCCATCAGTTTTTCGAATTCCGATAATGATCGTTCCACCATGTCTTATATTAGCCATGCCCATACAAGTTTTTGCGATTTTGAACTTTAAATCCTCCCAAGGGCATGATTCTTTATATTCAAGAAACCTTTCTTCATCAAGGCGAGTTATAAGTTCAGTTAAATGATCCACTTCAGGACCTAAATAGATCATAGTTTTAAATTTACTAAATATTGGAACAATGTTTATACATATTTATCTGCACTTTAGAATTTCGTTTATTACTTTGCTGATGACTTCCCATTCTTCTCCGTTTCATTTTATTTACTGTTTATATTGCTAATAACACTAATTTAACGAGAAGTCAAGTAGAATCGAAAGCAGTCAGTGTCAAAACTTTAGGATATTTTTTCAAATCCTTGTTTCAATTAAAAAGAGGATGGTAAAACCCATCCTGTAAATTGATTTAAAGCTATCCATCCCACTCCCTGCAAGGTTCTCAATACTCACAGTCGTTGCACATTTAGGAAGAGTTGGGAAAGAAGATTCGAGACCTTATGCCTTTTGAGACTTGCTCAGCAAGATGTAGAACCAGAGCCAGTCTTTAAATGAGTAGTTAGAAGGAATGAGGGGTGAAGAGTGAATGGTAAGGGGTGAGTAGTGAATAGTAAAAGTAGAGCGAGAGGCAATGAAACTGATTAGCAGACAAATCTAACTTCAGAATACAGAAGATATGAGTATCTCGTGATCTCAGGCTTATTATGCAAGAAATAGGGTTTAAGCCTTTTGGGATGAAAATGTGTTCTTTTGAAATTTGAGTGGGGGAGTATAGGGATACCCGGTGAGAAGCCGGGTGTTTCTATTTATTGTACGAATAAATAAAAACAGTATGATACTTCTCAATCAATTAATTATTTAAGTGCGTGAAAGAAGATAAGTGTAAAGTCCAGTGAGCTTAATATATCTAATTGGTCATTTTGCTAAGAAATTTTTGACTGATTTGGCTTTAACTTTCCTTCTTGAACAAGTTTGCAAAACTTTCTATGCATTTCGAGTAGCTTTTCATCTCTTACATGTGCAACTTTGTTGCCTAAATCATATTTCTTAGCACTTTCTGTTAAAGATATAAAAGAAATATATAAGTTTATTTTTATATCTTTTCTATATGTATGTAGAAGTAAAGGAAAATTCCCTTCTGAATTCGTTTGCCCCTTATATTCACAAATGAGAGTTTTTATTTTTCTGCGATATTTCTTAATTTTCGAGAAAATTTCAGTGATATACTCTAAAGGGATATCTTCGTTAAAATACACATTTCTATAGGAATTTACGCAATGGAGACAATTAAGAGAATCTGTATCATCTACCCTTGTAATGTTTATAGCTTTATCTTTCTCGTTTCCGACGTGATAGACTCCTTCGTCGAAAAAAAGTATACAGTATTTGGGAGAAAGTGGTAGAAATATCTTTAGACCCTTTACAGCAAGACCAATATTGCTACCAAATTTCTTTCTTGTCTCCAGGAATTGATTGTAAAGGACAACTGGATTATCTGACGTTATAAATGGAATTTGAGTTCTGTTTATGAGTAGTTTGTAATTCAAATCACGAGTGATTGGAAGTGACATTGATGCAAATTTTAGACACATTGCAGCAGAATTAACAAAGCCTACCCTAAATTCATCTAATTTGTCTTTTAATGAATCCACCCTTGATGCAATTTGTTTTACAAATTTATCGACCATTTCGTTAATCTCATCCGCTGTATATTGTGTACGTGCTTGTAATAGAACTATAAAGGTCAAAAGATTATAATGGTCTGCAGAAAATCTTACAGGAAATGAATCATTTTTTATTATGTTTGAAATGATTGACGATGCTTTAGATTCAATAGGACTCAGTAAATTCTCAACGACACCATTTTTATCATAAAAATAATCTTTATACGCTTGATTTTTAAGATTCGCATTTGGTATAAATTTCTTGTTTTCTATATTGAAGATACCTATGGATGTGCCTTGATATTGTACAGAGAAATTTCTTAGATAGAAACGTGGAACATAATGTTGTTTTTTTTGTTTGGCCATAGTTTTATTCAGTAAATTTAAAATTTAATTTTAGCAATTCAATAAATATTGTCGTTAAAAAATTTTCAATATTTTGAATGTGGATTTCCATAAATTTTGTTAACTCAATATTGAAATGTTCATTGATATTTTTCTCTAAGTTCTTTTCGTTATGTAGAACTGTTCCATCAGGTAAGGTTATTTTGGAATGAGATTCTTTAACAATTAAATCTTTATCGGGAAACTCTTCCTCCTCAAACCATCTAGACATTCTTGTATTAATTGAAAAATTCGGTTTTTAAGGAATAAAAAATGGGATATTTATTTTAACAATTTTTTTGTTTGGTCTACCATCTTTAACCTCTTGAAAAATATGCATTTCATCTCTTGAATAAGACGTAATTGTAATTTTGTGAATGAGATCATCTCTATAAATTTTAAGTTCTTTAATCCATTGAACCCATTCATTTTCTATATATAGATACAAAACATGTTTATTTTTCTTCTTTTTCAAATATTTTACTAGCTTATGTATACTATTAAAGTCAGTTCCTTTAATATATCTACTAATTACCATTGCTAAATAATCAAGCAGGCTTCTACAAGCTGATAAAAAAGCATTTAATTCGAATAGAGGGCATTCATCAGTAGACTTACGAATAAAGCTGGTTTTTATTTTAAGATTCTTAGTCCCAGATTTCTTTAGTGTAGATTCCGAAGAATGCTTTAATTTAATTTTTTCCTTTATTTTATCTTGTATCCTTTTTACATTTTTATAGTGGTAAAGCATCGCATTGAATTTTTGATTGATATCCCATAATTTGGTTTCTAATATATCTTTTTGCTCCCTATCCTTAAATATTGTAGTGGAGTATACGTCTATTTTATCTAATTCTTCAAGATATTTATTGAAATATTTTTTCATTTTATTATTTCTGCATTAGGGATAAAACCTCTTTGAACAATATCCACCTCCTTTGAATTTTTTAATAATAATAAACTTGAAAGTTTATTTTGTCAACCTTAAAATGCATCGCCATCGGGCGGTTCTTTTTTTTATCCAGATATTCACACACACAGGTAGTTTACACTAAGATTGAAGAATTTGGGCAAGGAGGCAAAATCACCGCACTATTGTCATGTAAAATAAAGTACATTCTATTTTTATATTCAACAGGTGGAGTATCTGCTCAACATTGGTTGTGAGGCTGGAAGCCTCGCCTGTTCTTTTATGAAACCGAGATTGCTTCCTCTGAGAATATGAAAGATCACTCGCAATGACGCAAGGTTCACTTTTTCAAAGACCTTTTTACAAGAGGAGTTATGTGAGTTAACTGGATAAACACTAAATTTTAATCAGGTAATTTTACTTTGAAGAGGGAAGAATGCTAGTGATAAGTATTCCTTTTTCTTTAAGGGACCGTTCTATAAAGTCTTCTTTTGTCATTTCGTATATCATGTGATAACGGTACCATATCCCCTTGGTTTTCTTAAAACAAGCCTTCTCATAAACTCTTATTGCAGGCACATTATCTCTATGCGGAGGAACGAGGAGAATATTGGCATTAGTCCTTGTAAAGACATATTGTACAATAGTTTTCATAGCCTCGGTCCCGTATCCTTTATTCCAGAAAGGCTTAGCCAGCTTAACATCAGTCATCAAGACGAGTTTATCTTTTTGTGTTTTGTAATTACGGCATGACCAGCCCTTTTTTAATCTGCCAATACCACTTTCACCAATCAACCTTCCATTTCTTAACTTGTGAATAAATTGAATCTCAGTATTCCCATATTTTGCTAATCTCTTTTTATGTTTTTTATACCATTCTTTGATCTGGGCATAACTCCAATTTCGGGCGAATCCAGCGTATCGCATTATATCGGGTTCATTCCAGAGTTTTAAAAGGAACTTTAAGTATCCCTGGTTTACAGGAAAGCACGAAAGACGACGCGTTTTGATGATTATTTTTTCCTGCATCAAAACACCTTCGTCTATTTTAATTCTCCTACTCTTACGTTCGTATCCTTTCATATAATGTTTTTTTCTTACCGTTTCGCCTAGCGGTTTGGGGTAATACGAAGTACTTGTTATTTCGTATAAACGCTGTTATCTACTGGAATTCGGTTGGTAGTTCGGCATACCAAATTACTTTATTGCTCATCCTATCTTTTTTAATTTTGTCTCAGTTCATCAATTACCAAAATATTCAGATTTTACTAAGGCTGTTAAGATGACAAAGAATTGTTTCATGTATTAAATCCGTTAAAGATGCCAATTCTGCAAAATAATCATCATTCTCAACACCATTTCTTTTTATATTTCGTTGGCAAGAGATTGTGATTTGCTGTAATTTCTTTAATTTCGAAATCAGAATTTTCTGAGTGTCAGTTTTATTCTTAATAGCTTCAACCGCGTTTCTAAAATCCATAGTAATCGGTTTTATATAATTAAAAACATACTTCATATATTTCCGATAGTTATTTGTTTCAGGATCTTTGCTTAAAATAGTTTTGAAATTATGCATTTTAGTCTTAAACGTAAGCATAGCTTTTCTACTAATCTCAATTTGTTCATCTAAAGATTTTGTGTCAAAAGAGTCTGATTTTCGAAGATAGCCAATTAGAAAACGCTTTCCCTCTTTACTTTCTATGCCTTCCTTCAATTGCTTTGAATTAATTTTTATTTCGACCAGTTCTTTTACATCTGCAAATTGATAGCCTTTACTTCTGTCCAACCCGCCTGAAGGATCTAAAGCCCAAAAAAGATTATTATCCTTTTTATATATAACTATCGTATGTCCGCCTGATTTATTATTTGTTTTTCTTATCTCATCGTATGCTTTGGAAGGAATAAAACCCTTAGCTATTCCCGTCATAAAAGGATTGTTGTTTTTTAGAAGACTGCTTACTTGCTCAAAGAATATATCCCAACTGCTACACTTACTTTCAACAAATTCCAGATGATATTTTTTTGACATATTATTGAAAGTATCATGGTTTTGCATCATTACACCTGCCCGAAAAATATCACGTTCAATATCATAATATACTAAAAAAGGCATGTATGTTTCCTCAATGACTTCAAAATCTTCTTTATCAATACCATAATGACTTAGCAACATTGCAAAACAAGCGCTGGCACATCCATTGTTAATATGCTGCATTTTCCATTTTAGCCCCATAATATTCTCCCAGTTTTTTTCATTATCTTCACTTGCGTCAGACTAGACCGAATTCTTGCAGATAAATCTTTATAGGAGAACTAATTCGCATATGCTTCCAATTCTGGGATATATCCGATGTACTTCGGATATACATCCTTTGTGTAAATATTGAAGTATATTAAAATAAAAACTCCTTTTAGTCAATAAAAAAACCACCGTCTTTCCAGAAAATGAAGCATGCCTCCAATCAACAGGTAAGGCATCTTGCCTTACCCTGGTTGATTGTGAGGCTGGAAGCCTCGCCTGTTGTTTAATTTTGCGCAGGCTGATCCTTCGACTGGGCTCAGGACATAGCCTACGGCTACCTTAATCGCGACAGGGATGTTGCTCCTACATTTAAAGGAATATGGGATTGCTTCGGTTGAGAATATGGTGGGTTCACTCGCAATGACAGCCCAAGCGAACTAAACGTTCCAAACGAATATAATACGTTTAAAATTTTTATTAAGAGGTGTTGACAAGTTTCAAAAAATGTGATATATTTACCTGTGTTATTGATTTGCTAAGGTTGACTTAGCAGAACAATAATGCCACCGTAGCTCAGAGGTAGAGCAGGGGTTTTGTAAACCTCTGGTCGGGGGTTCGATTCCCTCCGGTGGCTTATGTTCTTTGAATTGAACGTGGAGAGGTACCCGAGTGGCCAAAGGGGGCAGACTGTAAATCTGTTGGCGAAGCCTTCGGAGGTTCGAATCCTCCCCTCTCCACTTTTTTTGAGAATCAGTGGCTAAATTGTTTTTGAAAATTGCGGGAGTAGCTCAGTTGGTAGAGCATCGGCCTTCCAAGCCGAGTGTGGCGGGTCCGAGCCCCGTCTCCCGCTTTTTTTATTTTAGCCACAGATTTACAACAGAAAACACAGATTTATAACTCATTTCACCACAAAATTTTCTTGAATAGTCAATAAACGGGGCATTGGGAGTTTCTGTTCTTGCTCAGCTCCTACGAAACAAAACCATACACACTTTTAGTCAATATGAGATTGTCTCCTCACTTTGTTCGTCGTTCCCAGCCCTCTATGCTCTCTACTAAAAAATGTTTTGTTATATTAAATTCCTTGCTTAGAGGGCTGGGTTCACGCTCTCTTCGGTCCTCGCCCCGTTAGAGATAAAAATTATTAACGGAATTTCTTGTTCAAGCACTTCCTATCTCTAACGGGGCAAGATGCATCGCCTGTTGCTTAGATTCGCTACAAACAGAATTGCTAAAATTTATGGGAATTTAGGGATTTTATACTTGATTTTTTTGAATATTTGCTGTAAAATATGAAGATAATTGTTAATAATGTATAACAGTGAAATGTTTTAAAAAGAGGAGAACATGAGAAGGGATAGAATTCTTTCAATAAACATAGAAGATGAGGTAAAGAGTTCATACATAGATTATGCAATGAGTGTGATTGTGAGCAGGGCACTCCCTGATATTAAAGACGGTTTAAAACCTGTTCATAGAAGGATACTTTACGCTATGAAAGAACTTGGGCTTCTCCATTCAAAACCATTCAAAAAATCCGCAACTGTTGTAGGTGATGTGCTCGGTAAGTATCACCCTCATGGTGATGCAGCGGTTTATGATTCTCTTGTGAGAATGGTTCAGAATTTTTCCTTGAGATATCCTTTGATAGATGGACAGGGCAACTTTGGTTCTATTGATGGAGATGAAGCAGCAGCATATAGATATACGGAGGCGAGATTGTCATTGATTGCAGAGGAGATGCTTGCTGACATTGATAAAGAAACCGTTGGTTTTGTCCCAAATTTTGATGAAAGATTGAAAGAGCCGGTTGTTTTGCCGTCCAGGTTTCCAAACCTTCTCGTAAATGGCTCTTCAGGCATAGCGGTTGGAATGGCAACTAACATCCCTCCACATAACCTCGGAGAGATCGTCGATGCTCTTAAAGCTCTCATTGATAATCCTGACATAGAAGTAAAAGATATTATGAAATATGTTAAGGGCCCTGATTTCCCTACAGGAGGTATTATTCTGGGAAAGAGTGGAATATGGGATGCATACACAAAGGGTGTTGGTAAGATAACCGTTCAAGGTAAAACCCACTTTGAAACATTGAAAAGTGGAAAGGAACTGATTATAATAACAGAAATTCCTTATCAGGTGAATAAACTTACCTTGATTCAAAATATTGTTCAATACACAAAGACAAAGAAGATAACTGGCATACAGGATTTAAGGGATGAATCGGACAGAAGTGGTATGAGGATTGTAATTGAGTTAAAGAGAGATGCGCAGAAAGAGATTACAATGAATCAACTTGTGAAACATACTAAGCTAAAACAGACGTTTGGTGCAATTTTACTTTCGCTCTCCAATAGAGTTCCTAAGGTCCTTCCACTCAAGGAATTTATGCAACAGTACGTAGACCATAGGAAAAATGTGGTTGAGAAAAGGATGAGATTTGAGTTGGAGAAAGCAGAGGCAAAAGCACATATTCTTGAAGGATTTAAGAAAGCCCTTGAACATATAGATGAGATTATAAATATAATAAAGAAATCAGAAGATACAGAGGAGGCAAAAAGGAAGTTAATCGAAAAATTCGAGTTTACTGATATTCAGGCAAAGGCAATTTTAGATTTGAAACTTGCACGATTAACAGGTCTTGAAAGAAAGAAGATAGACGAAGAATACCTTGAACTCATTAAAAAGATAGCAAAATTCAAAGCAATCCTTTCTTCACCGAGAGAAATCTCCCTGATTATAAAGGAAGAATTGGATGATATAAAGAAGCGATTCAATGATGAGAGGCGGACAGATATCATTGAGGCTGAGGGAGAAGAGATAGAACTTGAGGACCTCATAGCCGAAGAAGATGTTGTTGTAACTGTTACACGGGATGGTTATATAAAACGTTTGTCTCTGTCAAACTATAAAAAGCAAGGTCGTGGTGGTAAAGGCGTTATAGGAATTACAACAAAAGAGACTGACATTGTCGAACATATCTTTGTTTCTTCCACTCACAACTATCTACTTATTTTTAGCAATAAGGGGAGGGTATACTGGTTGAAGGTCTACGAGATCCCGGAGGGAGGAAGAACTGCAAAAGGGAGATCTATTGCCAATCTTGTCTCTATGACTAAAGATGAGAAGATTTCTGCTATACTACCTGTCAAGGACTTTGATGAACCCTTCTATATTTTTATTGTAACAAAGAGGGGGATTGTGAAGAGGTCGGACCTCAGGGCATTTTCAAACCCACGAAGAGGAGGGATTATTGCAACGACGCTCCTGGAAAACGATCATATTGTAGACGTTAAGCTAACAAAGGGAGATGAAGAAATATTGATAGTTACCTCAAAAGGTATGGCAATTCGTTTTAAGGAAAAAGAGATAAGGGCTATGGGAAGAGTGGCAAGGGGTGTAAAAGGTATAAGACTTGTTGGGGATGATTGGGTTGTTGGTGTAGAGGTAGCAAGAAGAGAAGCAACCCTTCTTTGTGCCTCGGAAAAGGGGTTTGGCAAAAGAACACTTATATCTGAATTTAGGTGTATACACCGTGGAGGAAAGGGTGTAATTGCTATGAAAATAGCGGAAAAAACAGGAAGATTAATTGGTGCTATGGAGGTCACAAAAGATGATGAACTCCTTCTTATTACAGGAAGTGGACAAATAATAAGGATTGCAGGAGAGTCTATCTCAAGAATTGGCAGAAGTACTATGGGTGTCAAATTGATTAATCTTGAACCTCAGGATAGATTGGTTGATATAACACTCGACAGAGAAAGTTAATGTGGATATGTGGATAACTTCACAGAAGATAAAAAGACATAAGTTACCAATAATAAAGAACATAGGAAGTTCACATAATAGATTTATCCACTTAATATGAGTAAGTTAATAAATCTAAAAACTTCGTCTTTTTTCCACAGCTTTTTCACAAAAGATATGTGGAAAACTGAAAGGAATGCAATTGAAAAAGGTTAAAGATGATGTAAGGGTATTAGAAGAATTAAGGGAAGCAAAAGAGAGAATAGAGAAGGAAATTTCCAAGGTAATCATTGGTCAGAAAAAAGTTATTGAAGAACTTCTGACTGTACTTATCTCTGGAGGGCATTGTTTAATTATAGGTGTTCCCGGGCTTGCAAAGACCCTTCTTGTTAATACGCTAGCACAGGTTCTATCATTGAAGTTTAATAGGATACAGTTTACTCCAGACCTAATGCCTTCTGATATTACAGGCACTGACATACTTGAGGTTGATTCAGAAACTGGGAAAAGGTCTTTCAGGTTTATAAGAGGACCTATCTTTGCGAATGTTGTCCTTGCTGATGAGATAAATAGAACCCCTCCCAAGACCCAGGCTGCTCTCCTTCAGGCTATGCAGGAATATAAGGTGACCGCTGGTGGAGTAACATATAAAGTGGAGCAGCCATTCTTTGTGCTCGCAACACAGAATCCTATTGAACAGGAAGGAACCTATCCTTTGCCTGAAGCACAATTAGATAGATTTATGTTCAATCTCCTTATTGAGTATCCTGAGGAGGCAGAGGAAATAGAGATTGCAAAGACATCACCAGGATCAGTAAGGGAAGACCTGAAAAATGTCCTTGGCAGCAAAAAAATAC
>JABUBL010000618.1_pt1 | contig 10944 bp, 9 predicted proteins | sample 7240371 | NCBI WGS metagenome assembly JABUBL01 (sample SAMN07256343, study PRJNA390944) | subsurface metagenome | isolation source: Methane hydrate marine sediment | place: Pacific Ocean: Eastern North Pacific, ODP site 1244 | collected 2002
AGCTGGCCGAGCTCCCGCCCCGGACTCATCCCCAGTATATCGATGAGGTCGTGACCGCTGATCAGCTTTGGTGGTGAAACGACGCTCTCCTCACTGAAGCGCTGCTCCAGGACATAGGCCATGCTCTGAGCGTGCCTGCGCCACTCTCCAAGCTCTAGATTGGGGCCCCGCGTTGCCAGATGATCGGCAAGATTGAGGAAGATGGTATCGATGCCCACATCGCCGGTGTCCCTGAAGTAGCGGTATATAGCGCGCCGGGTAGGGAGTTCCTCCTCGCCAGCCATTTGACCCGGGCGCAGATGGTGCTCGATCATTTTTTGCACCATCTCTCTCTCCCGAACGCTGAACCTTAGTCGCTCCAAAATGCTTTGGGCAATAGCTGCCCCCTCCTTGGCGTGCCCAAAGTAGCGTGTCCTGCCTGTTTCCTCGATGGTCTTGGTCTGAGGCTTGGCTATATCGTGGAGCAGCCCGGCGAGCTTGAGCAGGGTCTTCCTCTTATGGCCGCTAGCCACCTCCTCCTCGAAGTGCCCCTCCAGTGCCTGTGACCAGGGGGCAAAGGCCAGGATTTCATCGCTAAGGTATCCCGAGCCCTCGATCCGGAGCAGGAACTCGATAGTGGCAACCGTCTCTATGGAATGCGCAAGCACATCCCAAAAGTGTTCCTTGGGCTGCTCCGCCCCCTTAGAGGGGGAAAGCTCAGGGAGGATCGTCAGAAGCAGGCCAAGCTCATCAAGCAAGCGAAGCCACTCGGCTGCCTTCGGGGCAGCAAGCAGGCGACAGAACTCATCGCGCACCCTCTCCGCGGCAACCTGCGTAATAAGCTGGTGATGACGCTCAATCTGTGCTCTAGTTTCATCAGCCAGTGAAAAGCCAAATTCCGCAGCGAGGCGCGGGCCGCGCAGCAGACGCGCCGGGTCTCGCCGGAAAGCCTCCTCGCTGATGGCGCGCACCACTCCGGCGTCTAGGTCTCGCTGCCCTCCGAAGGGATCGATGAGGGGAGCGCTGGGGTCCGCTATTTCCCTCAGATTTATCGCAATGGCATCTATGGTAAAGTCCCGCTGTGCCAGGTCTTCGTCGATGCTCCCATGCATGGTGGCGAGATCGAGATGAAGAGGTTTTTTTTGCTCTCCCCACCCCTTCCTGCGGAGCACCACCCTGGCTATTTCGTTTTCCTGATCCAGGGGCACAAATGTACCCCCGAGGGCTTTGGCTACCTGGCGGCCCAGCTCCATAGCCTCTGCCCCGATGACAATATCCACATCGTCGCTGTCGCGCCCTATAATGGCGTCGCGCACAAAGCCACCGCTGAGGTAGCCCTCGATCGAGCGCGGGGTGAGAAGCTCCTGCACCTCGATTAAGACTCTCATCACCTCTTTTTTCACCCTAGTTCGCTTTATCCTCATCCGCCGCAAACCCCTTAAAAAGTGTTTCGCGTCGTTCGAAGAAGCTGGGCCTTCCTTTTAGTAAAGCCACCGGTTTATAATAATCCGCTTCGTGAAGTTCGAAAAAAGCGGGTCTTTTTTAGGAAGACCCCAGTTCTAAAACACGCTTCGCAAAGCTCGAAAATTTCGAAAAACTATATTTCAGGTGTTTCCACATCCGGTGCCACCTGATAAAGTTTATCGATGCTCTCCAGATGATCGATGTACAGGGTGCCATTCAGGTGGTCAACCTCGTGCTCCAGTACCTGGGCGAGGAGTCCCTCCCCTTTGATGCGAATCTCCCGCCCGCGGCGGTCGAGCCCCTTGGCGATGACCTTTACCGAGCGCTGGATCTCCCCCCGATAACCAGGGATGCTGAGGCATCCCTCCTCAACCTGGCGCTCCCCGGACCGCTTTACAATCTTCGGATTCACCAGAACTATGGTCTCCTCGTCAGGTAGCTCTATTACCGCCACCCGCAGCGGTATCCCCACCTGAGGCGCTGCCAGCCCCACCCCCCCGGCCTCATGCATGGTCTCCACCATGTCATCGATGAGCCGCCCTATCGCCCCATCGATATTCCTAACCCGCTTTGCTTTCTGGCGAAGCGCCGGGGCGGGGTAAGCGACCATGGGAAGGACTGCCATCGGGTCTCCTTCATTATTTGACACATTATATCGGAGCGGCGCTTGCCTGTCAAAGCAGGCTCACCGGGTCGATATCGACGACCCATCCCTGGGGAAGGGAAACCTTAGCTAGCAGGCGCACCGGGTCATCGCCGCGCAGGATGATCTGCCACCGATACCGGCCGCGCACCCGCGGGATGAAGGCCGGGGAAGGCCCAATGAGGGTGATGTCCATGCCCCAGGAGTCCCGTTCCTCTTTGAGGAGGAGGTGCATTCTCTGGGCCTCTTTCTGACAGAGGGCGTTATTGGGATTAGTGTAGAGAAGGCGCGCCAATCGGCTAAACGGAGGGGTTTGGTACTGGCGGCGCAGGGAGATCTCCTGTTTATAAAAAGAGAGGTAGTCCTGTTTTGCGGCACAACCGATGGCATAGTGTTCCGGGGTGTAGCTCTGCACGATGACCTGCCCCGCCAGCGGGCCGCGCCCTGCCCTGCCAGCCACCTGGCTCAGGACCTGGAAGGTGCGCTCGCCGGCACGAAAATCGGGCAGGTGAAGGCTCACATCGGCATTAATCACCCCTACCAGGGTTACCAGGGGAAGGTCTAGCCCCTTAGCGATCATTTGGGTGCCAATGAGGACATCTGCCTCGTGGGACAGGAATCTGTCCAGGATCTCCTCGTGGGAATACTTCCCCCCGGTGACATCGCGGTCCCAGCGCAGGAGATTCGCCTGTGGGAAGGCACGGCCGAGCTCCTCCTCTACCTTCTGTGTGCCGGTGCCCAGAAACTTGATCCGCTTGCTGCCACACTGGGGACAAACACGGGGTATTGCCAGGCGATAATTGCACTGGTGGCAGACCAGATGCTCCCTCGCCGAGTGATATGTCAGGGAGACATCGCATCTTTTACAGCGCAGCACATGGCCACAGTCGCGACACTGCACGAAGGTGGCACTTCCCCGCCGATTGAGGAAAAGGATCACCTGCTCCCTGGCTGCCAGGGCCTGCTTTATCCCTTCAGCAAGCGACCTGCTGAAGATGCTCCTATTTCCCGCCTTCAGCTCCTCGCGCAGATCGACCACCACCACCCTTTTCTCCCCCGTTGCGATCCGCTCAGGCAGCTCTAATAGTCGATAGTCTCCTCTTTGGCTCCGATAGTAGCTGGTGGTATCCGGCGTGGCACTGCCCAGGATGACCACCGCGCCGGTGAGCTCTGCCAGACTGATGGCGACATCGCGCGCATGGTAGCGGGGCGATTGCTCCTGCTGCTTATAGGTCCACTCATGCTCCTCATCGATGACGATGAGCCCCAGGTCGGGCTGGGGGGCGAAGATCGCCCCTCGTGACCCGATGACCACATCGAAGGCACCCTCCCTAATTCGCCACCACTCATCGAACTGCTCCCCTACCGAAAGCTTGCTATGGAGCACCGCAACCCTGCCCGGGAAGCGTGAGGCGAAGCGCGCAATGGTCTGTGGGGTGAGAGCGATCTCGGGAACCAGCACAATTGCCCGCTTGCCCACGGCGGTGGCCTGCTCCAGGGCTCGCATGTAGATCTCCGTCTTCCCGCTCCCGGCGACCCCGTGGAGCAGGAAAACGGTCGGCTCATTTTTCGCTTTTTCGCTCCCCCCCCACCTCCCACCACTCTCCACCTCCACGCCCGGAACAAGGGCTGCTTTGACCTCGCGCCAGGCAGCCTCCTGCGCCGGGGTGAGGGTAGGGGCCGGTGAGGGCGGGAAGGTGCGATGAGCCAGCGGGTCGCGATATACCTGAACCTGCTCGATAGTGACCAGGCCCTTTCTTCGCAGCGCCGCCACCACCGCTGAGACGAGACCGAGGCGCTTTTTGGCTTCGGAGAGGGGGATGGGGCCAGCTTCGAGAAGCCTTAGCAGATCCGCCTGCTTGGGAGCTCCCCTTGCCTGGAGCAGGCCCGCTATCTCTGGCACTGCTTCACTAACAAGGCGGAGATAAGGTACCGTCTTTGGCCTCACCCTGACCCGCTCCAGCTCGTGGGTTTTCTTGACCAGCCCTTTTCGCACCAGTTGCTCGATAATAACCCTCGCCTCTTTTTTGCCCAGAGCTTTCTCAACCGCTCTTACCTCAACCTTATCCTTCCTACCGATGAGATCCAGCAATACCCTCTGGCCAGGGGTAAGCGAGGAGATAGTGCTCTCAGCGGGGTGAGGAACCAGTGTAAGAAAGGTGAGCACCCTCCGCTCAAAGCCAGGGGGCATCATCAGGGCAGCGGCGTCGAAAAGGGGCGCAAGATAGTATTCGCTGATCCAGCGGGCCAATTCCACCTGAGGTGGGGATAGTATGGGGCGGCGGTCGATGAGGCCAGCGACCTCCCTGGTATCCTCCACCGAGGGATATTCGGTTAGCTCAAGTACCACGCCCTGTAGAAGTCTGGGTCCAAAGGGGACCCACACCGCATGACCCACCATTATATCAGGGGGCACAGCGTAGCAGAAGGTTCGCCGCTGTGCCCCCGGAGAATTAACCGCCACCTCAGCGTAATTCATCCCCTTTCTCCTGAACAAAAAGACGGGGAAGTGACAAATTGCCCCATGCCCCGTCCTATATGCTACTTCTCCTTGCGTTCTTCCTTTGGCCTTCTCTCCTTTATTCGCGCCTTCTTGGCGGTGAGCCCGCGCAGGTAGTAGAGATTGGCACGGCGCACCTGGCCATGTCTTAGTACCTCTACCTTTTCTACGGAGGGGGAGTGAAGGAAAAAGGTTCTTTCCACGCCAACCCCGTAGGCAATGCGCCGCACCGTGAAGTTGGCATTGATGTTGCCCTTTCTCACCCTGATCACCACCCCCTGGAACATCTGAGTGCGCACCCGCTCCCCCTCTACCACCTTGATGCTCACCTTCACCATATCACCGGGGCTTATCACGGGGATATTGGGATTCGGCGCAACTGGAATCAGCGTATCGAGGTTCATTTAATCTTCCTCTCTTTCCATCTGTGCCACCAATCTTCTCTCTTCATCGCTCAGCGCTGCCCGCTCCAGAAGGTCGGGGCGCCGCCTAATGGTGCGCCGTAGCGACTGTTCCCTTCGCCACCTGGCGATAGCGGCATGATTTCCCGAAAGCAATACCTCAGGTACCTCCCACCCCCGAAACGACTGAGGGCGAGTGTACTGGGGGTACTCCAGAAGCCCGCTTGAGTGGGAGTCCTCCCCCACCGATTCCCCCGACCCCAGGGCGCCGGGCAGTTGCCGCACCAGGGCATCCACGACCACCATGGCGGCAAGCTCCCCACCGCTCAGGATATAGTCCCCGATGCTGATCTCGTCTGTGACCAGGTGCTCCCGCACCCGCTCATCCACCCCCTCGTAGTGTCCGCAAATGAGGATCATCTCCTCATATTCAGCCAGCTCCTCAGCGGCCCGCTGGTCGAAAAGCCGACCCTGCGGGGTGAGCAGGAGCACCGGGAACTCAGATTCACCCCTTTCGCTCTCCACGCACTCGCCCCGCTCGCTCTTTATCGCCACCACCGCCTCGAAGAGGGGCTCTGGCTTCAACACCATCCCGGGACCACCACCGTAGGGAGAATCATCGACCACATGATGCCTGTCGGCGGTGTAGTCTCGAATATTATGAATCGCAATCTCCACCAGCCCGCGATCTTGGGCTCGCTTGATTATGCTCTCGCTGAAAGGACCGGTGAACATATTGGGGAAAAGGGTCAAGATGTGAATGTACATTCCAGCTCCCTATGCCGCGACGCCCTCGGTTATCTCGCTTTTTCGCACTCACCACATGCACTGGTCTCACCGCTCAGCGCCCCCCACACTCCACCACCTCACCCCTGAGCACCTCAATAGCGTGGGGCACCGCGGGTAAAATCACCTCCAGGCATTCGCGAACCGCCCGCGGGCTGCCGGGGAGATTGATGATCAAGCTGCCTCCTCTAATACCGGCCACCGCCCGACTGAGCATCGCCATCGTGGTCTTCTTCAGACTCTCGGCCCTCATCGCCTCGGCGAACCCCGGCGCCATCCTCTGCAAAACTGCAAGCGTTGCCTCCGGGGTGACATCGCGCGAGCTTAGACCGGTGCCCCCGGTAGTGAGGATAAGATCGATGCCTTCCTTATCGGCCCACTCCACGAGCCTCGCTGAGATGAGCTCCCCCTCATCGGGGACAATGTCATATTTTACCACGTTAGCGTCCAGAGCGCCAAGCAGCTCTCTGATAACCTTGCCGCTCTCGTCCTCTCGCTCGCCTCGTGAACCCTTATCGCTGATGGTGAGTATGCCCAAGCTAAACATTTCTTATTCAGGGGTAAGCACACCCTGAGTATGAATGTACCCCCAAACATTCCTCCTCTTTAGCGGTGAGTTCGATATAAATATATTCTGGAGCCTCATCAACCCAGTCCTCAGCATAATAGAGATAGGTTTTACAAATCTCCTTCAGAGGCACGAAGTGGACGCTATCGGCGTACATCTTATCCGAAGTAGAGACGCATGTTATGAATCTTGGCCTCTAGACTGTATCCCCCGTAAGCATGCACTTCCACCCACAGGGTGCCACCAGCATCTACCCATTGTAGATAGTTGTCTAAGGCAGCCAGCCATATATCGATAGAAGTTTTCGCTACTATACCATAGAAAAGGTTCCCTGTAAACGAGTTTTGAAAATTCATAGTAAAAAGTATTGACAAAATGTGAAAAATTGTGGTATATTGTGTCTTAAAATGGTAAATAGTGGTAGTCTTGCTGATTAAGTTAGCGATTTTACTCGACAAGGTATGTTAAAAATTGGGCTCATAAAACTTTAGGTGATTAAGATAAGCATGTTTCTTGGCGAGTACGAATACAAAATCGATCCTAAGGGCAGGATAGCCATCCCTCCCCGGTTCAGGGGCCAGTTTATGGAGGGAATCGTGCTTGCCAAGGGGTTGGACCACTATATTATCGCCTGTACCCCGAAACTATGGCAAGAGGTTAGCGAGCGTTTCAATACCCTGCCCTTTGCACGTAGTAAACAGCGGCGGATGGGTCGTATCGTTTTCTCCTCCTCCTTTAGCCTGGAGCTTGACGAACAGGGAAGAGTCTTACTGCCTTCTCCACTGCGCCAGCATGCCGAGATCAAGGAAAGTTTGGTAATAGCCGGGGTAAATACTTACCTCGAGATATGGAGCAAGGAGCTCTGGGATAAGGAGCAAGCCCAAATGGAAGATGACGCCTGGCAAATCTTTGAGGGAATGGAGACGCGCCAGTGATACATATCCCGGTTCTTCTCAATGAGGCTATCGAGGCGCTTCAGGTTAAGCCAAAGGGGCGATATGTTGACTGCACAGTGGGCGCAGGGGGACATGCCGCCGCTGTGCTGGAGCGCGGGGGGCAGATCCTGGGCATAGATATCGACCCCCAAGCCATCGAGCTAGCCCGGGAAAGGCTTTCCCCCTATGAAAAAAGGGCTATCCTAATCAACGATAGTTTCGAAAATCTGGCGGAGATTTGCTCCAGGTCGGGGTTTCACCACGCCAAAGGGGTGCTGTTCGACCTAGGCATGTCATCGCTTCAGCTCGATGACACCAAACGGGGCTTCAGCTTTCGGCATGAAGCCCCTCTCAATATGCGCTTCAACCCCTCTCAGGAGCTTACCGCAGCCACCATTGTAAATACCTTCCCTGAGAAGGAGCTTGCCGGCATTATTAAAAGGTATGGCGAGGAACGTAGAGGGGGCCAGATAGCGAGGTCTATTGTGGCAAATCGCCCCCTCAACACCACGCTTGAGCTTGCCGCCGCAGTGGCAAGTGCTGTGTACATACGGGGCAGGATTCACCCCGCTACCAAAACCTTTCAGGCGCTTCGCATCGCCGTGAATCAGGAATTGGAGCGCCTTAAGGCAGCGCTGCAGCAGGCACTCAACATCCTGGAGGTAGGGGGCCGGCTGGTGGTTATTAGCTTTCATTCCCTAGAGGATCGCCTGGTCAAGGACTACTTCAGGAGGGAATCGCAGGATTGTCTTTGCCCTCGCCAGACGCCGGTCTGTATCTGTGGTCATCATGCTACCCTTAAGCTAATCACAAAAAGGGTGGTCACCCCTTCACGCGCTGAGATTCTGGCCAATCCGCGCAGCCGCAGTGCCAAAATGAGGGTGGCTGAGCGTATTCAGTAGGTTATTTTTAAGGGAGATCGGGCAGTGGCCTGCCCAGTGGCGGGATTATGATACCAGCTTCGTCGAGCCCAAGGCTATGGGCAGCGACACTGCCTATCCAATAATAAGGGGGTGACATGATGTAATGGGTACGATACAAGAAGGCAGCCAAAAATCACTAAAAAGGAGGAGGTAAATGGCAAATAGCGAAAACATTTCCTGCATTGATGTGGGCACGACCAAGGTCTGCAGCATCATGGCTAACGTAGGCCAGGGCGGTGACCTCCAGGTTCTCGGTGTTGGTGTTACCCACACCAAGGGCTTACACAAGGGCCTTGTGGTGAACATCACCGAGGCCAAGGAGTCGATCCGTGCCTCAGTGCGTAGGGCAGAGCAGGCCAGTGGGCTCAAAATGGACTCGGTCTATGTGGGTGTCACCGGCAGGCATATCACCTCCCTCAATAAAAAGGGGGTGGTCTCTATCTCTCGCGGTGACCGACTAGTCCGTCCCGAGGACCTAAAGCGCGTGTTACGGTCCGCCCGCACCTACACCATCCCTAACGACCGGAGGTTGCTTCACGTGATCCCCCGGAGCTATGCCCTCGATGGTCAGGTCGGGGTGAAGAATCCGGTTGGTATGCACGGCTTCAGGCTGGATGTGGAAACCCATGTCATCACCGCTGCCGTAAGCTCGGTCCAAAACCTGGTCAAGTGCATCCGCGGCGTGAGCATCGAAATTGAAGACCTCGTTCTGGAACCGCTGGCCAGCGCCGAGGCAGTGCTCAGGCTCGATGAGCGTGACGCTGGGGTGATCCTCGCCGATATTGGCGGTGGCACTACAGACATTGCCATCTTTAAGAATGGCAGTATCTGGCACACTGCCATTCTCCCTGTGGCGGGCTATCAGATCACCCGGGATATCGCTATAGGACTGGGGTTGCCCTTTGACGTAGCTGAGCAGATGAAGCGCAAGTATGGCAGCGTGATGCCCCTCTACAATGGCGTCGACGATGAAGCCACTACAATGAGTATGGAGAATGGCTACGGAGTCTCCTATCAAGACCTCAATGATATCGTCAGGGCACGGGTAGAGGAAATTATGAAGCTGATCGCTTTGGAGCTACCCTCAGATTATGTCAAGGAAGTGCCCGCTGGGCTGGTGATCACCGGTGGCTGCGCCAACCTGAGGGGAATAGAAACACTGGGGCAGGAGGTGCTGGAATTACCGGTACGTGTCGGCGTGCCTACCGGCGTATACGGGATCGCTGACATCCTCCCCGACCCGGCCTACGCCACCAGTGTTGGCCTGTTGCTCTGGGGCCAAAGAAGGCACGAGGGCGAGGAAGGTTGGCAAGCTCGCGGACTTAGCGATACCTTCAGGCGCTTCGTCACCCGAATGAGGAGAATAGTTATACATTAACGAAAGGAGGAAAACATGGCAAAAACGAACTTCGTTCCTAACCCGGCAAAGATTAAGGTCTTAGGCCTCGGCGGGGGTGGTTGCAATGCCGTCAGTCGCATGGTTCAGGCTGAGATTCAAGGCGTGGACTTCATCGGGATCAACACCGATGCCCAGGCCTTGCTCTCTACCGAGGTACCTACCCGTATTCAGATCGGAGAGAAGTTGACCAGAGGGTTGGGTGTGGGCGGCGACGACGCGCTGGGCCTTAAGGCTGCAGAGCAGAGCCGCGATGAGCTCCGCGATTGCGTCGGCCAATGTGACATGGTGTTCATCACCGCTGGCATGGGTGGTGGCACCGGCACCGGCGCTGCATCCGTAGTGGCGGAGCTTTCCAAGGAGGCTGGCGCGCTCACCATTGCCGTGGTCACCAAACCCTTCGCCTTCGAGGGAATGCATCGCACCACGGTTGCTGAGACTGGTATCGAGCACCTGCTCGATAAGGTGGATACCCTTATCACCGTCCCCAACGATCCTGGCACCAGCGGACTGCAGTAGACAGTGCCTTTAAGATGGCCGATGATGTGCTCATGCATGCGGTTCAGGCCATCGCTGAGGTGATCACGGTGCCAGGGTTGATCAATCTGGACTTCGCCGACGTCAAGGCGGTGATGAAGGATGCCGGTCCAGCCTGGATGTCCATTGGTCATGGCAGTGGTCAGCATCGCGCCGTCGATGCCGCTGAGGCAGCCCTGGCCAGCCCGCTTTTGGATGTCTCCATAGATGGGGCAAAGGGGGTGCTTTTTAACGTCACCGGCGGCCATAGCCTCACCCTCTTTGAGGTCAGCGAGGCAGCCGAGATCATCGGCAAGGCAGTAGATACTGAGGCGAACATCATCTTCGGGGTGAACTTCGATCCCGCGATGGATAACGAGATGAAGCTGACCCTGATTGCCACCGGCTTCTACGGCGCCGGGGGTAAAACGATACGCAAAGATGAGGAGCTGCGCCGTCTGCTCGAGAGCGCGGAGAGCGAGCAGGAGCTGGATATTCCCACCTTCCTACGGCGCCCGCTCGTGCGACGGCAGGCAGTGGAAATCCCTGAGCTTAAGCAACACAGCATGCGTTTCCGCACCCCTGCTCGCTAGGATTCCCGGGCTACCGGGACTATTATGGAGCCGCCCCGATTATATCGGGACGGCTCTCTTGTCCCTAAATCGAGCGCTAAAAGTATTGACAACAACTATATATTGTGGTATTCTTACGGGGTCACCCTGTATAGTGTGTTTTTGCACCATGAGATGCCCTTATTGTGGTTACGAGGATTCTAAGGTCATTGATTCTCGCGATGTGAATGAGGCAATCCGCCGCCGCCGCGAGTGCCTAGA
>JABUBL010000619.1_pt1 | contig 10933 bp, 3 predicted proteins | sample 7240371 | NCBI WGS metagenome assembly JABUBL01 (sample SAMN07256343, study PRJNA390944) | subsurface metagenome | isolation source: Methane hydrate marine sediment | place: Pacific Ocean: Eastern North Pacific, ODP site 1244 | collected 2002
CCGGCCACCCGTCGGGCACGACCGATAGGAAGTAGTTGTCCACGATGTTGCCTGTGTTGTGCACCGACACGACGAAGGTGAGCCACGTGCCCGGCGTCCCCCTCTTATGCTCCGGTTCGATTGTAACCTCGACCCCGCATTCAGGTTCTAACGGCGAGATGTAGACCAGCTTGGAGACTTGAACCGGCATGCCCGCGTACAAAACCCAAAGCGGATCGCTGTTAATCACCAATAGGTTATCGTACAGTTTAAGATCCAAGAGGTTATTGTGGTCCGGTACTCCAGGCGTCCAGGGATCGGAAACGAGTATCCAAGTGTTTTCGTAGTCGAAGCCAACTCCTGTCACCACGTGATCGGTGTCCTCCCCATAATCATAGTGTCTAAAGTTGAGCCAGAGGAGAACGTCTTGGCATCGCTCAAGCTCCCTCTGATAATCTTCCAATGTCGGCGGACGATATATCACTATATTGTCGATTGGGGGTGGGGGCGACCATACGTTGTCGGGATCGACTATCTCATGAACCACTAGTGGAGCTCCCTGGTCCTTTATGAATTTCTGCAGCCCGTAGAAGTACTCGTTATCAAAGATGGACTCACAATATACGTGACCGCAGTCAAAAGCTATCTCGTCGAGCAGCCTGTAGTAGCCGCCACTCGGACAAGCGGGACACGTCCTCAGAGGATCGGTTATGTACTTGTTGTCCAGGTCAGCGGTAGCCGGATCGTCTATCAGCTCGGGATAGCCGTTCTGAGACCACCAGTAGATGGAGTTCGCAGCCGCCGCGGCCCAGCACCAGTTCTGAGAGTGCTGGCCGAGATCGGGCATGCAACACTTCTCGAACCAAGTCCCCTTCGCTTGATGCCAGCCGAGGAAATCGAAATTATCTATGCCGTAGGCGTCCCATTCGGTTGCGAACGTGAAGGCATCATTAAAGTCGGTATCCCCCTGCAAGATGGTGGACTTTCGTACCTGAGTTTGGTCCGATCCGCCGCCGGCCCAACCGGGAGGAGCAGCGCCCGGATCAACACCATGTTGGCCGATGGCGTCAACCACTGAACCGTCGCTGATTTTCCTCAGAACAATGCCGTCGTCTCCATTCCAGTTGATCACATTGGTTGGATCTTCAATCCAATCTGCAACAGCCTTTATAGCGGCATTTGCAGTTTTATGACAACCAACCCAGACATCGCCGCTGTTGAGGGTTCCGGAAAGAATAACGGATTTGGAAACTGGCACGGAGCCATTGCTATACAGCTCTAGTTGGTAATCGGATAGATCCACTGGCGAGCAGGTATAATTGGCGATCTCGAGCGCCTTGTTGTAGGAACTCCCCTCTATGTACTCGGAGAAAAACAGGTCGGGCGCTTTGCTGAGGGCTTCAGCTGCAGGTGTTAAAGCCAATATCGACAGAGGTACCATCAGCGAAATCACTAATAAGGTCGACAGCAAAATGCCTCTAAATCTCTCGGTCCTCACTTATTGCCTCCTTTTTTTTTAAGGTCTTTTAACCTCGATGAAAATTGGGCGATTAATCTTTATAAGGCTGTCGATTTATCATAAAATCAGCTCGAATTATGGCGAAAAAAATACTGTAAAAAATGAGGCGATCGCGGCGCCCTTCTGGAACTCTTGCATGCTCACTGTCGACCATAAGCTCCAATCGTGGCCCCCCAAAAAATGGCGCGTAGGGCCACTGCCCCCCCCCTCAGCACTTTCTGCGCTCAGCGTCTTCTCGCGTAAATGGCCGCCGCCCCAATACAGATTGCCGTTATCGCCATGACAACCATCACGAGAAGTATTTTCAAATGAGAGCTGATTAAGGATGGTTCTGTCATCTTGACCGGATTTATAAACGGGTAAAGATCCCGGTTCATTCCACCAAGAATGCTATACGGTGTGTCGCCGATCCCGTCATTATCTATATCCTCGCCGGTGTAATTGCTCCAGTAATTGCCACCTGAAGGGTAGCCGTTATCCCAGTAATTTGTACAATAATCGATGGCTTGCCGCGTGTTGCTCATGAAATTGTTGTGATAGATCCGATTATTATCCGAAGAATCAGAGATTTTACTTCCTAAATTATTGTTCTTGAGGGTGCAATTTGTGATGAGATTATTGTTTGAAGTCGATACGATAGTAATGCCGAAATTATTGTTTTCGATGATACAATCCGTGACTACATTGCTGTTTGAGGATTGGATGTAGACGCCAAAATTATTTGTCCTGATCGCGCAATTTGTGATGACGTTGTTCTTCGAGGAGTATATGGTGACGCCGTGGTCATTACTTTCGAAGGTACAGTTCTCGACGCAGTTATTGTCAGAGTTCCAGAGATGAATGTCCTCGTAATTGTTGTTTCTGGCGATGCAATTTTCGATGAGGTTGTTAGGGGAATACCAAAGCCATATGCCCTTACCCACGTTGTTCTCGGAGATGCAGTTCTGGATGAGATTATTGCTTGAATCGTAGAAGTGAATACCATGAAAATTGTTGTTGCTCACCACATTTTTGATTTTTCCATTTTTTACATTATAGAAGTAAATTCCGACATAGGTGCCAACTCCGTGCACGCTGCAGTTCCTGATGATGAAATGTGCACTCGTATCCTTTATCCCGATTCCGTTGGCCTCTCTCGCGTTGATGCCCCAGCCTTCTATTATGTAAGGATCGCCAGCCGTGCCCGAGCCTGCTACGACCCCGTTCACAGCCGTGAATCCAGCATTGCCGTCGATGGAGATTGGCGCGCGCGGAGTGAGGCCCTCTGGAGCCGCAGAACTTGGACTAACGGATAGAAGCGATATCGCTAGAGCCATCAGCGAAGCCACCGTCAATATCGACAGCAGGGCGCGTTTGAAACCTCCGGTTCTCACTTTTATACCTCTTTTTACCTCCAAGAAAAATTGGCCTCCTTATCTAAAAATATTAAAAAATTGTCGATTTAGAGCTTTTTGATGGGGTTGCGAGGTGGGGATTTTACCGGGTAAATTGGTGCTTAAATCCCTCCCAGCATAATTCTGACAGCTTTCATGTGCTTTGGAGAGTTCTCTGAGATTTACTGGTAAATCAGCGCTAAAATCTCATTATGGACCTATTTTCAAAACAATGTAGGGTGCTCGCGGCGCCCCTCCGGAACTCGGGTTGACTTGCCGTCGATCACTTCAGGATGGGGCCGCTGCCCACCACATCGGTATTTCCGTATACTCTACCTCAAGCTCCACCTTTTCCTCGGGTGAGGCCGCTGCCCACCACATCGGTATTTCCGAATACCTCGTCTCCAGCGTGACCTTCCGGACGGTGAAGGCGATGATGGTCGAGATGGGGACCCCCTCCGCGTCCGTCAGGACCAGCTCTACCTTCTGCACCGCCACCTTGCCCTGGGGGTGAGGAATGTCCTCCAGCAGGACGACATGGTCTGGGGTGGTCCCACTCCACACGACGTTCTCGGCCTGGAAGGTGTCCCACCAAGTGTAGAACTTCGCGACGAGCTTCGAGCCCTCGCTCAGGTAGATAGTCAGATCCAAGTGAACTTTGTATAGGGTAACGAGGCTGAATTCGGCTTTCATCTGGTGCGCGAGGCAGCTTGCAGATGCGCTCACCGCCAAATTTTCCGTTGAAGTTGCTGTGACCATTATGTTGTCCCTCGTACATGGTGGCACGTTTTCGGGCACTATAACACTCAGCACGGCTTCGCCCGTGGAGCCCGAGGGGATTGCGAGCGAGGTAGGAAAGACCATCGGGCCCCAGCCAGCGTTATCGCCGACAGTTAAGACGTAGTTGTCATCGAGGTTCCCCATATTCGCGACCATTACAGTATAGCTGAGCTCCTCCCCTGGCGAGCCGCTCTGGTAGCTGGGCGAGATCGACACGGATACCGCATAGGGCGGGACGTAAACGACTTCAAGATACGGGCCGTTACCGCCATATTCACTCGAAGGGAAAATAATGGATAGTTCGTCAAGCTCACTATTTATCATTAGGAATCGGCCGTCATCAATTCCAATTGGTGGTTCGCTTCCATTATCGTTTGTCCATCTTAGTCTGAAACTTATGTAGGTATGAGCTGCATCATAGTCAACCTTCAGTTGGGTCAACACGTTTAGATAATCCCAGCCATGCACCACGAATTTACCTGCATGATTATTTTCATCCGTAAGAGTTTGAGCATCAAATCCGGTTGCGGTTATCGTTTCATCCCACACTTGGTTCTCGACCCTATACAGCGTGACATTCCCATCCCAGCTGTCTGCGGCCAGTCTGTATAACCAAAGTTTTGCCGAAATTATTCCCGCTCCGGAAGGGATGCCGCTCATGTCAAATTTCAACTGCGATCTTGAGTACCCATTCTCATCACCGAATGCATAAACATCAGCAGTTGGATAAATTACAGCTAGGTTCTCCGATATAGGTCCAACCGCGTGCGCTATGCACGAGTTCTCAGCGCTCACCGTATTATCAGCCTGTGAGGTTGCGACGAGGGTTACGTTATCCCTCGTGCAGGCCGACGCGATTTCAGGTATGGTGACGCTGAGTGTCGCATTCCCGTTCTCGCCCACTGGAACGGTGAGCGAAGTCGGCGAAATACTCAAGCTCCAGCCAGCGTTGTCGCTAGCCGTTAAGTCATAATTATCATCAAGCGCGCCTGTGTTTTTGACGGTAACCGTATAGTTAAGCGTCACCCCAGGCGTGCCCTCTTGGTAGCTAGGTGAGATCGATACCTCCACGCTCCGGGGTGGGGTAGCATGTGCTATGCAGCTAGCACTTTCCCATATGTTTTCGTTTTCCTGAGAGGTCGCCGTGACGGTTATGAGGTCCTCCGTGTAATACTCCGCGTCCCCGGGGATGGTTACACTTAGTGTAACGGTCTCGTTTTCGCCTGCTGGAATCTCGAGCAAGTTAACAGAGAGCGACAGGCCCCAGCCCATGTTATCGGTGTTCTCGAGCGTGTAGTTATCCAAGACATTGCCTGTATTCGTTACCGTGACAATGTAGGTAAGCGTTGTTCCAGGTGGAGCACCATTCTCACTTGGCGAGATCGATACATCCACACTCCTGACGATGGCAGCATGGGCTTGACAGTTTTCATTATCTTTCACATCTTCGTTTTCCATTGAAGTCGCGGCAACCCATATGCTGTCAATCGTGCAGCCGGCCGCATCGTTCGGTATGGTGACATCGAGAGTGGTCGTTTTGTTCTCACCAGGCTGGATATTCTCAAGTAGGTTCTGAGAGAGCACCAAGGTCCAGCCTAGGTCATCCCCATTCTCGAGCCTGTAATCGTCCTTGGCATTGCCGGTGTTCTTGACCGTTACGGTATAATCGATCGTCGTCCCTGGTGCGCCGCTTTTGTAGACCGGCTGTATCGATACGCTGACTCCCCTCACCACTTGGACGTGAGCTATGCACGAGTTCTCAGCTATCACATTTTCATTTTCCTGGGAGGTTGCAATGACTCGAATATTATCGTTAGTACAGGGTGAAGCGTTCTCCGGTATGGTGACGGTCAACTTTGTGGGCCTGCTCTCAAATGGTGGGATCGTGAGCGACGTATTTTCAAGGCTGAGGAGCCAGCCAGCATCGTCACTATTCTCGAGCGTATAGGTGTCCGCAATATTGCCCGTATTCCCGACTGTGACGTCGTAGATGAGATCTTCACTAGGCAGGTTCTCCTGATAGCCGGGCGAGATTGATACACTCACGCTTCGGACAATTTCGGCGTGAGCTATGCACGAGTCATCATTCTCGAACGTATTATCGGCCCGTGAGGTCGCGGTGACCGTTAAATTATCTTCAGTGCTGCCAAGAGCATTGGCAGGCACCGTGACGCTCAGTGTCGTCTGTCTGTTTTCACCAGCTGGAACTTCGAGCAAGTACTCCGAAAGCGTTGGGGCCCAGCCAGCGTTATCGCTGACGGTTAAGTCATAATTATCATCGAGGTCCCCGGTGTTCTTAACCGTGACGGTGTAACTGAGTGTTTGTGTAGGTAAGCCGCTGTCCTCGCTGGGCGAGATCGATACGCTGACACCCCTACCGAGCACCCTTATGGTTACGGGGTCTCGATTCCAAGATTTCATGGAACTTTCGACAATTATGATCCCGGCAGACTGGAATGGAATCACGTGGTCACCCGGGATGTGCGGGACCCCACCAACTCCGCTGGCGTTCAGGGTTATGTCGACGTTGAACCGCCCGTCCCTGGAATCCTTTTTATTGGCGGGGCACTTCACGCTCAAAATGTACCTGGTGCTGCCCGGGTAGTCCGGCGACGCGACCACCAACCATGTGACCTCAGCGAGTATCGACTCGCCCATGTTGTCACCCGTGGTGAAGTAAGCCGAGTTCTCCAGGAACGTGAAGTTCTCGGACGGCTCGTTGTCGTAGCAGTCCCATGCTATGGTAATTCCGTACGCTCCGTCCTGCGCCTCGTTCCACTCGAGCACGTGCCTGATGAGGAAGGTGCCACCCTGCACGACATCGATCGTCGTGCCACCGGGCTCGGGGTTATTGACCCAGTCTCCTGAACTGGCGAGGGGTGCAACCAATATCATTGAAAACACTAGGGCGAAGGCTAGCAAAATAGAAACCACGCCACGCTTGAAATCCTCGGCCCCCACTTATTCCCTCCAGCCTCGCATCATTATTTATGACGACTGCAGATATAAAACTTGTCGATTTGTCATAAAATATCAGCTAATTAGGGAACTTCGCCATTTCATACAATATTGGAAGGGCGCTTGCGGTGCCCCTCCGGAACTCGGGTTGATTTGCCGTCGATCACTTCAAGATGGGGCCGCTGCCCAATACATCGGTATTTCCATGAACTCTATCTCCAGCTCCACCTTTCCCTCCGGTGGGGCCGCTGCCCAATACATCGGTATTTCCATAAACCTTGTCTCCAGGTCTACCTTCCGGACGATGAAGCTCGCTACGGTGTAGATTTCCTCCTCCGTATTGTCGGTGGTCAGATCCAGCTTAACCTTTTCCACAGCCTTGTTATTTGGGTGCGGCACGATTTTCGAGAAGCTCACGTTGTCTGGCGTCGCGCCGCTCCAAACGACGTTCTCACCTTGGTAGCCGCTGGCGTAGGTGTAGAACTTTACTACGAGCGTCGAGCCGCTTTGTAGGGAGATATCCACGTCTAATTTAATTGTGTATATGTTTTCAAGTTTGATGTCCGCCTTCTGGAATATCTGGTAGATTATGTCGCCTTCGGAATTCTCCGGAGCCCTAAGGCCCACCAATGACGTCATGGTTGGAGCAATGTCGATGATACGGTGTGCCACGTAGGTTTCTTCGTAGGTGGCGCTCGCCGGGATGTACACGTTGTCGACCATCTGATAATTCTCCTTGACCCTTGGGCCGCGCCAAATCGAGAAGATGCGCATGTCGTTCTCATAGCCGTAGCCGTGCGAGGTGCCGGTCATGCCGTGGTCCGTGGTTATGACGATTAGTGTGCGATCGTATACCCCTTGATTCTTGAGCGTCTGGACGAACCTGCCCACGTGATAATCTGCATTCTCTATTGCCTCTCGATACTCGGCGCTTTCATGACCGTAAGCGTGGCCGCGCCTGTCTGGCATTGGGTTGTAAATTGTGAGGAAGAAAGGCCGATACTCGATGAACCACTCGATTGCGGTACTGGTGAAATTCTCGTCGGCCTCTGGGTGATAGTAATAGCCCGTGCAGTAGGTAGCTGAATACCCACCTAGGATCGGGTCCTGGCCCACAATCGCGCAGGGCAGGCCAGCCTCCTCGAAGACCTCGACTATCGTCTCCGCGTATATCTCGCCATCCCAATCGGTGACCCCGTGGACCTCCGGCGTAGCGCCGGTGTAAATCGATGGGATGGCCTTGATGGTGACCGAGGGAGTAACCGTCCAGGCGTTCCAAGTATAGGATCCCTCTGCAGTGAGGTTGTCGAAGTTGGGGGTGTTCGCCCCTACGAGCACATCCGGCCTAACGCCGTCTATCACGATCAGGATGACGTGATCATAAGGCAAGTTATCGGACAAGCCGCTCGCCGTAACCAAAGCCTCGGCGATACAGCTCGCGCTGGCGCTCGCCGTATTATCAGTTTGCGAAGTCGCGGTGACGGTTATATTATCCTCTGCGTCGTCCAGCGCGTTTTCTGGAATGACAACAGTTAGCGTGGCGCTCCCGTTCTCGCCCGCTGGGATCGTTAAGGAATTATCCGAGAGCGTCGGCCCCCAGCCAGCGTTGTCGCTCACCGTCAGGGCATAGTTGTCCGCGACGTTGCCTTGGTTTATCACTGAAACGGTGTACTCTAACGTCGCTCCTAGCGAGGCACTTTGGTCACTCGGTGAGATGGATACCCCGACCCCATATATCGGTACGGCCTCATCGGCCCTCACGAGGCCATAGCCGTAGACTGTGTCCCTCCCAGCGGGGCCCAAATCCTCGGCAGTCTGCTGCAAAATTGACCTAAGTTGAACATTCGTCAAGCTCGGGTTCCACGCCCACACCAGCGCCGCGGTCCCGCTGACGTGGGGCGCCGCCATCGAGGTGCCGCTCTTGGTCGTGTAGCCGGATCCCTTATGAGTGGAGTAGATGCTGACGCCCGGTGCAGCCAGCTCTACGAAGGTGCCCGAGTTGCTTGAAGAGGGCACCTGATCGTTGCTATCCGTCATGCTGACCGCCATCACGCTATCGTAGGCGGCTGGGTAGGATAGCTCGGTCGTGTCCGGGTCGCCATCTCCTTCATTGCCGGCAGCGGCGACCAACAACAATCCAGCTTCATACGCTTGGTCGCAGGCTTCCTCAAATGAGTTGAGATGGACATCCGTGCCGAGGCTCATGTTGAGCACCTGCATGCCATTTTGCACGCTCCAGTCAATGCCCTCAATGACATCGCTGAGGGGTCCCTCGCCACTGTCGGAGAGGACCTTCACCCCGTAAAGCCATGCGTCTGGGGCGGAGCCGACCACACCCACATCGTTGTTGACTGCGGCCACGGTGCCCGCGACGTGGGTGCCATGGCCGTGCCCATCGTTCCAGTCTGCCGGGTCCGTGCTATACGTTTCGCCCACGACCGAAATACCCCCCTTGACATTTGCAGCTAGGTCTGGGTGGTTACCTTGGATGCCCGTGTCTAGAATCGCCACCTTGACCTCAGCGCCAGTTGAAGACGACCACGCGGTGGGGGCGCCTATCCTATTTATCCCCCACGGCACTTGCTGCCCCAACGCGTAGACGACCGCGTCGGGTTCGATATATGCGACAGCCGGGTTTTTCCTCAGCTCCTCGAGGGCTCCGGTCGGCACCCTCGCCGCCAGCCCTGGGATGATTACATAAGTCGCGATTACCTCACCGCCTACCCCCGCGATCAAGGCAGGGTTTGGTCTTTCCTTGAAGACGATTATCACTTGGGCCCTTTCCAGAGGGGCGGTTGCGAGCGCTGGCGCAAAGGCTACAAAAAAGGTTGCTACAACAAGACACGCGATGAACTTTCTCAGGTTTCCCCCCCTTGCTTTACGTACCAGCAGCAACGACGGACGCCTAGCTCGAGGCGATAAGCTAGATGACAAAGTGTCCCTTAAGTGCTCGGTCCTCACTTATTGCCTCCTTTTGGTATCCGATCTCTCCTCAAAATAAGTTTTGGTGCCAGTGATATAATAGACTGTCTATTTATCACAAAAAGCTGTATATGTTGCCTATTTATCATAAAATAAACCCTTGCTTGATATTTTTTATCGAACTATCCCCTGCTTTTTATTAAACGATTTTCTCGACACTTTTCACCAATTTTTCTGAAACGCGAGATCTCAAAAAACCGCGGATATTCACCTGAAATGTAAGAAAAGAAATTTGATGTAATTTCTGTTATCCTAATTATACATCGGAATCCCAAGCGTAGAGAAGCGGTTCGACGTTACCCGCCTCAAAGGATTCTCATACGATCACTTCAGGATGGGGCCCCTGCCCACCACATCGGTATCTCCATGAACTCCATCTCCAGCTCCACCTTTTCCGCTGGTGGGGCCGCTGCCCACCACATCGGTATATCCATGAACCTCATCTCCAGGTCTACCTTCCCGACGATGAAGGTGCTAATGGTCGAGATTGTAACCCCCTCCGCGTCCGTCAGGACCAGCTCTGCCTTCTGCACCGCCACCTTACCCTGGGGGTGAGGGATGTCCTCCAGCAGAACGACGTGGTCGGGGGTGGTCCCGCTCCACACGAGGTTCTCGGCTTGGAAAGCGTCTCCCCAAGTGTAGAATTTGACGACGAGCTTCGAGCCATTCTCGAGCCAGAGGTCCGCATCGAGCCTGACCTTATACAGGGTGGCGAGGCTGAACTCGGCTTTCGGCGAAAACACGTGAGCTATGCATGAATCATTGTCGCTCACTCCTGGATCTGTCTGGGAGACTGCGGTTACGATTATATTATCCATCGTGCCAGGCTCCGCGTTTTCAGGGATGGCGACGCTTAGCGTAACTGTCATATCATCACTGGGCTGGACATTTTCAAGCGAGTTCTCCGAGAGCGCGGGGCCCCAGCCCAAGTTATCGATGACGGTCAAATCGTAGTTGTCCACAATATTGCCGATGTTGGTAACTATTACGGTAAAGGTGACGTTCTCCCTTGCTAGTTCTCCATTCTCACTCGGCGATATAATGACCTCCACTCTCCTGATGATTTCCGCATGCGCGATGCAGCTAGCGGAGGCGCTCACCGTATTATCCGTTTGTGAGCGGGCGACGACGAGTATATTGTTCCTGTCAGAGTTCTCCGCATTCTCAGGTATAGTGACCTCCAAAATTGCGTTTCCAGATCCACTTGGGTAAACGTTGAGGAATGGCGGATTGATTGTCGGATCCCAGCCCGCATTATCGCTGACGGTTAAGGAGTAATTGTCCACAATATTCCCCGTATTGGTAAGGGTGACGGTGTAGCTGAGCTCCGTCCCCGGCAGGC
>JABUBL010000620.1_pt1 | contig 10928 bp, 11 predicted proteins | sample 7240371 | NCBI WGS metagenome assembly JABUBL01 (sample SAMN07256343, study PRJNA390944) | subsurface metagenome | isolation source: Methane hydrate marine sediment | place: Pacific Ocean: Eastern North Pacific, ODP site 1244 | collected 2002
CGAGGGGGATTGAGGATGGATAAGGACAAGCTATCAAAATATCGGGCAGATGTAATAGAAAGTTTTATTAATATTGAGACCATAATCAATGCGATAATCTGTCAACGCTATTTCAAGAAGGTAATTAAAGACTTTTACTTTGAAGTATTGTATGACGAATATTTTACTTTTGGTTTGAAAAGAAGAATCTTAGAAAAGATAATTAAGGAGCTTGATAGCCAGAAGCTGCAGGATTTAAACAGGTTGAATACTATTAGAAATTATTTCGCACATTATAATCAAGAATTTTTTGAAGCCTCAGATAAAGAGAAAAAAGAAGGAAAGGTCATCGATCCAAGAAATATTAAAAGCGAAATTGACTTTGAAAGATTATATGATGAATTTAAGAGTAAGCAAACTGGGGTTGAAAAATACTTGTCTGAATTGCATCAATCCCTAGGAGGAGAATTCTTCAAGGAATAGCTTATTCCCCTACTTTTATGCTACGGGGAAGTCCCAGAGGGGCGAAGCCCCTCTTAGACACCTGTTGGGCGGATGCTATTTATGTTTTTGTATAGAGGCGTTTCAAAAAAGCTGTATGAGGAAAACAACGGTAGACTTACTCTGAAAGGTGGTAAGTTTACACACATGTTTTATCCAAGCGACCATTTGTACCCATCGAGGAGTATTTTCGTTGGAGAATGCGAGCAAAATGCGGTTGTGACACATCAATCTCCCGAACTAAGGGCTGAACAGGGATTTCGAAGTGCGGGTATATCCACAACTCCAATTTTTGAAAAAGCAAAATATTACGCTACTCATATTAATCCCTCGGTAACTACGGATGGTTATGTTTATGTTATTGACTGTGGCAAACTGGACAAATTTGAAATTGAGCAAAAGATAGTCTCAGAACTGGTTGAATTCCCCAGATGTCCTGAGGATGAAGAGGTGATTTTGGTAGCTAAGGACAGAGGAGACTTGCCGATAGAGATAGTTGTTGAAACGAAAGAGGTTGCTCCCTAAAGCCTCGTTAATTGGCAGTAACCAAATAGAGAGTCCAAGAGGGGCGAAGCCCCTGGGGGAAATCCCCCTGAGTCCCCCTTTACCAAAGGGGGAGAACTTCTCCCTTTCTTAAAGGGAGAGCGAGAGGGATTTAATGAAGGAGAGGGGGATTAAGGGGGTGAGGTAGACAAGAAGCCTTGTGAAAGGTTAATGATTTATGTTAACCTAAAGAAGGTGCATTATGAGTATGGATATGTTTGAAAAACGGTTTGAAGAGAAACTAAAGCAAGAGGCACCACTTGCCACCAGAATGAGACCTACCAGCCTCCACACCTTTGTCGGGCAGGAAGAAATTATCGGTCCGGGACGGGTGCTGAGGAAGGCTATTGAAACCGACAGGATACCATCAGCGATATTGTGGGGCCCGCCCGGCTGCGGTAAAACTACGCTGGCTTTCATTATTGCCAATATCACCGGTGCACACTTCAGCCCGGTAAGTGCCGCCAGCGCCGGTGTAAATGACCTGCGGCGGATAATAGAAGAGGCTAAAGGACGCCGCGCCATGAACCTGCAGAAAACCATTCTGTTCATAGACGAGATTCACCGCTTCAATAAAACTCAGCAGGACGCAGTTCTGCCCTTCGTCGAGGATGGCACTGTCATCCTCATTGGCGCCACCACCGAAAACCCATCCTTTGAGGTTACCTCCCCCCTCCTCTCCCGCTGCCGGGTTCTCCCGTTGAAGCCCCTTACCGAAGCTGAACTTCAATCCATAATCCTGAGAGCGCTGAGGGATAGCCTGCAGGGTCTCGGCGGGTTAAACGTAGAGATAGCTCCCGAAGCCCTGGGCCATCTTATCACTATGTCCAATAATGATGCCCGAGTTGCTCTCAATACTCTGGAGATAGCCGCTCAAAGCACCTCGCCTGATGATGATGGAAAGCGCCATATATCACTGCCTACTATTGAAGATGCTCTCCAGCACCGGGCTTTGCTCTATGATAAAGCCGGAGAGCAGCACTACGACATCATTTCCGCCCTGCACAAGTCGATGCGGGACTCGGACCCGGATGCTGCCCTGTACTGGCTGGCAAGAATGCTGGAAGCCGGAGAAGACCCCCTGTATATTGCCCGCCGTTTGGTTCGCTTTGCTTCCGAGGATGTAGGTATGGCTGACCCCCAGGCACTGGTAATAGCCATGGCGGCACAGCAAGCCGTCCACTTCATTGGCATGCCCGAGGGCAATCTGGCTCTAGCTGAGGCAGCCGTCTACCTGGCTACAGCCCCTAAAAGCAACTCCCTGTATGAGGCATACTCCCGGGTTCAGGAAGATATTAAACAGGGTCCCAGTGAGTCGGTGCCTCTGCACTTGCGCAACCCGGTAACCGGGCTAATGCAAGCGTTAGGCTACGGCGAGGGTTATAAATATGCTCACGACTACCCGGGGCACTTTGTTGAGCAACAGCACCTGCCTGATTCTCAACAGGACAAGCGTTACTATATCCCCAGTGACCAGGGCTATGAGAGGCAGGTTACAGACCGGCTTAAAGACTGGCGGCAGAAGAGGGAAAAACCAGACGAAACGGAAAAACCGGACGAAACGGAATAATTCAGGTCTCTAAAGAGATTGAGCAGCAACCTGTCGTTTTTATTTGGCAACCCACCCCCTTTATCCCCCTCCCTTGGAAAGGGAGGGGGAAATTATTGAAAGAGGGGCTTCGCTCCTCTAAAACTCCCTTACATTATCAACTTAGAGCAAGGAGAATTAAAGAGAGGCTAAGCCTCTCTTATATATCCATTCCCCCTTCCCCTTGCCAAGGGGAAGGGGGATAAAGGTCGAAGACTCTTCGAGGGGATGGGGTTACTAAATAAATTAAGGGGGTGAGGTTAATAAATAATTTCAGCATAGTGCCTTGACAATCGACTGCATCTTATCTAAACTCATAGTGCGAGTAAGTTGAATTTGTGGTCTGACTAATTAGGAGTATTTTGTCTTCTATGTGTCGGTATGCGGAAAGAATCTCAGGTCCTTTTCTGCTTTCCGCTTTTCATTGTAAGCTCTTTTCTCATCTCCTGATTTCTAATCCGTTGTTACTTCAATATGCCTTTTGCCAGCAGAGGAGGAGCAATTATGGTTAGGTTTCCCTTTATCCCCAGGGAGGAGAAATTTTTTGACCTGTTTGAGGAAAGTGCACGAAATGCGGTGAAAGCATCCCAGGCATTGAGAGAGATGCTTGACGTCTGGGAAGTCGTGGAGGGGAGAGTAGCTGAAATAACGGAGCTGGAGCACAAGGGAGACACGATTACCCACCAGATTATGGCACAATTACACCGCACCTTTGTTACTCCTTTTGATAGGGAAGACATTGCCCTGCTGGCTCATACCATGGATGATGTGACCGACTTTATCCACCATGCGGCTGATGCTATGCTCATCTACAAGATAGACCAGCCCAGCCAGAGGGCTAAGGAGCTAGCCAATATCATAGTCGAGCAGGTGGCTGAGCTGGAAAGGGCGGTAGCCGGGCTGCGTCAACGTGCCAAGTTGAAGCAGATTCTGGAGCGATGCGTGGAGATTAACCGGCTGGAGAATATGGCCGACAGGGTATTCCGCTCGGCGATGGCTGAGCTTTTTGATGATACGGTGGATATTACTCAGGTCATTAAATGGCGCGAAATTTATGAGCATCTGGAAAGCGCAACCGATAGGTGTGAGGATGTGGCTAATGTCCTGGAAGGGGTAGCGCTCAAGTATGCCTGATTCCTCTCTCGGAATTCTTATCCTCATTATTATTCTGGCGGTTGGCTTTGGGATAGTTAATGGTTTCAATGATGCCGCTAACGCCATAGCCGCGGCAATTGGTACTCGGGCTCTTTCTCCCCGAAGTGCTCTCATAATAGCTGCCTTCGCAAATTTTGCCGGTGCGGCTACCGGCATCGCCGTTGCCCACACCATGGGCAAGGGGATTCTAGTTCAAGAAGTAATCTCATATCCAGTAGTGATTGCCTCCTTAGCCTCAATTATTATCTGGGGGACTCTAGCTACTTACATGGGTATGCCAATAAGCCTGCACCACGGGTTTATTGCCGGGCTAGCTGGAGCCGGGATGGCGGTGGCCGGTGTTGAGGCGGTGGTATGGAGTATCATGCGGTGGATTCTAGCCGCGGTAATTGTGGCTCCTTCGCTTGGCTTTCTTGGTGGCTTTGTGGTGATGGTCGGTCTTTACTGGCTACTTCGGCACAGTGCCCCAGATAAAATACGCCGATTTTTCAGCAAATTACAATGGCTAAGTACCGCTTTCATGGCTTACAGCCACGGTAAGAATGATGGTCAGATGCCCATAGGTGTCATCACTATGGCGCTGGTGATTTTTTATAATGATACCGGTATATGGGACCGACTCTCTTTGCTGGACCCCGGCCTGTGGTGGGTAATAGTTGTATCAGCCCTGGCAATTAGTGTGGGTACGACTATGGGAGGCTGGCGGGTCATTAAAACGGTGGGGATAAGGGTTACTACTCTCAGACCGGTTCATGGCTTTACCACTCACGTTGCAGCTGCTACCGTTATTGAGATTGGCTCACACTTTGGTATGCCAGTAAGCACCACCCATTGCGTAAGTGCCTCGGTTATGGGGGTGGGTGCTACCAGGCGGTTTTCGGCGGTGCGGTGGGGAATAGCCGGTAACATTATTACTGCCTGGATATTGACCTTTCCTATATGTGGCGGCTTGGGTTATTTATTTACCTGGCTACTTAAACTAATATTCTAGAGTTAGAAAACAATTTTTCTCGGGGTTACCCGGCACTTCTCGGCAGTGATAATAGCCTTAATGTCGGCTACCGCCCGGTCAATTTCATCCTGCCGACTAAATACCACATAGTCAAATAGGGATAGTTGTTTTATTTCCTCCTCGGCAGTTTTGGTACGTAGGGCCAGGTCAAAGGATGATTCAGTATGGCGCTGCTTGAGCCTTAGCTTAAGTTCTTCTATTGACGGCGGCACGAGGAAGATGAATACTGCTTGAGGCAGTATTTTTTTAATGGTAGCGGCTCCTTGAATGTCAATCTTTACTATTGTATCCTGTCCCTTATCCAGTGCCTGCTTAACCGGCTTCTTAGGCACGCCATACCAATTGCCATAGACGTTTGCCCTCTCCAGTAACTCATTATTTTCAATCATCTTCTGGAACTCTTTCGTTGAGACAAAGTGGTAGTCGATATTATCTCTCTCGGTGGCTCGCTGAGGTCGTGTGGTTACTGTGGTAATGTATTTAAGAGGATAGTTTGATTCTCTCATTCTGGTTAAGACTGCATCTTTGCCGGCTCCTGAGGGACCAGAGAGAACTATGAGTAATGGTCTTTTTGGTGAGTTGATTGGGGGCTGACTTTCACGGCTCATCTTTCTCGTCGCTTTGCTCTGGTTTTAGCACTGAGCTCACTCGACTTATCTGCAGTCTGCCAACTATAGTTTCCGGGGCAAGAGCCGCTAGAACAATATGTCCACTATCAAGGAAGATAACCGCCTTGGTTCTTCTGCCATTGGTCATATCAATTAGTAGCCCTTTGTTTTTCCCTTCCTGGATAGTGCGTTTAGTAGGTGCTGAGTTTGGTGAGGCCATGGCAACAACCCTATTCATACCTAATATGTTACCAAATCCGATGTGAACCAGTCCTATGCCCATTATTATCACCTCAGAACATTATTTTTAAGAAGCTATTCTCAGGTCTAATCACCGCTCGCACTAATTTAGAGATAGGATATCAAAGGGCTGACATTTTGTGGAATTCCCACTCATACGCTATCACTTGTCGAAAGGGTTGTCAAGGGAGTATGGGAGTCTTTTCTTATAGTGGGTAGTATGTTAGAATATATTTTGGTTGTAATTTTTAGTCCGTTTGTGCTATTATAGGTTTTGTTTTAACATTATTTTGTCAGGTGAGACCGATTCGAGCCTCCTGGTGGTTAGAGCGGGGTGGAACCACCCGTTCCCATCCCGAACACGGAAGTGAAACATCCCAGCGCAGACGATACTGAGGGGGTAACCCCTTGTGGAAAATATGCCACTGCCAGGAGGCTTTTTGACCTTTACCCTCAGTTGCTTTATACTGTAATTAGTGATGACGGTTATGAGGTAGGTAGTCCGGGGGGAAGAATGACCAGCAGATTTGAGAAATTCTCAGAGAGAGCTCGCCGGGTTCTCACCATAGCCCAAGAAGAGGCGCGGCAACTGAACCATAGCTCTATTGGAACGGAGCATATTTTGCTTGGTTTGACGCGCGAAGAGGAGGGAGTAGCGGCTAAGGTTCTTACCAATCTGGGTGCAGGCTTGAATAAGGTACGCTCGGCAGTGGAATTTATCGTTGGACATGGTGAGAGACCTGGTACCGGGGAAACCGGACTTACCCCCAGAGCTAAGAAGGTCATTGAACTGGCTATAGATGAGGCACGTAACCTCGGTCACAGCTATATTGGCACTGAGCATCTTCTATTAGGATTGTTGCGTGAGGGAGAAGGAGTAGCTGCCGGTGTGTTGGAGAGCCTGGGGATTACTCTGGAACAGGCACGTGCTGAGACCACTAATATCCTCAGTCAAAGTGTGCCCAGGCCCAGGCCTGGTCGCACTGCAAGTCGTACCCCGGCTTTAGACCAGTTAGGCGCTGACATAACGGCGAAAGCCCGGGAAGGTAAACTTGATCCGGTTATCGGGCGAGATAAGGAAATTCAGCGGGTAGTCCAAATCCTCAGTCGCCGGACAAAGAATAATCCAGCGCTTATTGGCGAACCGGGCGTGGGCAAGACAGCAATCGTTGAAGGCCTGGCTCACCGAATCGTCGCCGGTGATGTCCCCGAGACACTGGAGAATAAGCGGTTAGTAGCGCTGGATATGGGAGCACTGGTCGCCGGGACAAAGTACCGGGGCGAGTTTGAGGAACGGGTAAAGAAGGTTATTGACGAGATAAAAACGGCGGGAAACTGCGTGCTCTTTATTGATGAGTTCCACACTATGGTTGGTGCTGGAGCGGCTGAGGGGGCGGTTGATGCGGCTAACCTCCTCAAACCATCGCTATCGCGGGGGGAACTGCAGTGTATTGGCGCTACCACCCTTGACGATTACCGCAAGCACGTGGAGCGGGATGCAGCTCTGGAGCGCCGCTTCCAGCCAGTCCTGGTAGAGGAGCCTTCTGTGGAGGAGACGCTGGAGATTCTGCGCGGGATTAAAGAGCGCTATGAGGAGCATCACAAGCTGACAATAAGCGATGAGGCATTAGATTCAGCAACAAAGTTGGCTGCCAGATATATCACCGACCGTTTTCTGCCGGATAAGGCTATTGACCTGGTTGATGAGGCAGCGTCAAGAGTAAGGATTGGATACCGCACTATGCCTGTCGCCCTGAAGGAAGCCAAGCAGCTTGCGGGTAATGTGCGTAAGGAAAAGGATGCTGCCCTCGCTGCGCAGGAGTATGACCGTGCCGCTGAACTGCGCGAGCAGGAGCTTCAAAAAGAGGAAGAGGTAAAGAAGATGGAGGAGGAGTGGCGGGCTGAGCAGGAGCAGGAGAAGCCAGTAGTGAATGCTGAAAACATTGCCGAAGTGGTGAGTATGTGGACAAGTATTCCACTGGTGCAGTTAGCCGAAGATGAAACCGGCCGCCTGCTTAATATGGAAGAGGTGATACACCAGCGCATTATTGGTCAGGATGAGGCGATTAATACTATTGCTAAAGCAATAAGACGAGCCCGAGCCGGGTTGAAAGACCCGAGACATCCGATTGGTAATTTTATCTTTCTCGGTCCAACTGGTGTTGGTAAGACAGAGCTGGTCAGGGCGCTGGCTGAGTTTATGTTTGGTGGTGAGGATACCCTAATCAGGCTTGACATGTCTGAGTTTATGGAGAAATTTGCTGTGTCCCGACTGGTTGGAGCCCCGCCAGGTTATGTTGGCTATGAGGAAGGTGGGCAATTAACTGAGGCAGTGAGGCGCAAGTCATATTGTTGCATACTCCTTGATGAAATTGAAAAAGCTCACCCTGATGTGTTTAATTTGCTGCTCCAGATATTTGATGATGGTCACCTGACCGATGCCAAGGGACGGCGGGTTGACTTCCGCAATAGCATTATTGTTATGACCAGCAACGTTGGTGCCGAGCTTATCAGGAAAGGCACTACCATTGGTTTTGCGTCTCGCAGTAATGAGGCTAAAAGCCGGGAGCAGACCTATGAGAGGATGAAAGAGAACCTGCTCGGTGAATTAAAGAAGACCTTCCGGCCCGAGTTTCTTAACCGTGTTGATGGTGTGGTTGTATTTCATTCCCTGACCAAGGAGCAAATACGACAAATAGTCGACCTGATGCTGACTTCGGTAACCCAGCAGTTAAGCGAGAAGGGCATAAAGCTGGAGGTAACCGATGCCGCCAAGGATTTCCTGGGTGAAAAGGGTTACGACGAAGTCTTCGGGGCCCGACCGTTGCGTCGGGTGATTCAGGATATGGTTGAAGATAAACTTTCAGATGCCGTGCTCCGTAACGAATTTGAGCAATTTCCCAGGGTTTTTGAAGTTGAGGCCGAGGTAACGAAAATTACTTCAGCTGTCATTGGTGTTATCAAGGAAATGAAAGGTGTCCTCAATGTAAAGAGGTCTGGAGATTTGTTGACCGTTTCCTGCTCTAAGGCTTTGAAATCTGAGATAGAAAAGACTATTACGGAAAATAACGGCGTTCTGGTTCATATAAAAGCACAAAGTTATACTTCCAAGGCTTTAGTCGATGTAAAAAAGAATGAGATTGTGCTGAAAACAGCGGAGAAAGTTGTACCAGACCCGGAACCCGTGGGCGCCTTGATGGGAGATGATAAATAGGCTATAATGACAAGCTGGCTGGTTTTGTGTAATATAAGGGCGGTGGGAAACTATGTGAGGTTAACTAACCGCCCTTTTCATTAATAAAAGTCATCTAACAATTCATCAGTAAGAGAAGTAAAGGTAGGCTGTGAAATGGGAGTAGATTGGGGTTTTGCGGGACAAGTTGGTGGCATGGGCTTTGGTATGGTTTTTCTCTTGCTAGTTATTCTAGCCGTAGTCATATGGCTAACCGGGCTGGTGATTATTAAGACCAGCACCGGTAAGGAGAAAACTGATAATAAGGAGAAAGGAGCTTAAAAATTGGCACAAGAAACTATTGAAGTTCCCATAACTGGTAAGATAATTGAGGTAAGTGTTAAAGAGGGGGATGGGGTTAAAGAGGGGGATATACTCTGCCTGCTAGAGTCAATGAAGATGGAGAACCCGATATTGGCTCCGGTAGATGGCACTGTTACGAAAGTAGGGGTTGCTGCCGACCAGACAGTTAAGCCGGGTGATGTAATCGCTGTTATCGAATATTAAAAGTTGAATATTAAAAGGTTGGAGATTCGTGTTCGGTCTTTTTGAAACCGGGTTTCAGGTTTTTTACTGGGGTAACGCATTGATGCTCCTTATAGGAGGGGCTCTAATCTTCCTGGGAATTGCCAAGAAGATGGAGCCTCTTTTATTAGTGCCTATCGGTTTTGGCATAATGCTGATTAATCTTCCCCTTGGCGGTCTGATGGACTATGAGCTGGATATCAAAAACACTGCGGAAGTGCCCGCCAAGGTAATCAATATTGAGGTGGATGAGGGCAGTAAGTTCAGGGAAAACGATGTTATTTTAAGATTAGACTCAGGGGAAGTTTTGGCGCCAATTGGTGGCAGGGTTAAGGAATTCACGGTTTCACCAGGTCAGGAGGTTGAGCCGGGTGAGACAATGGCAGTAATGATAACCTCTGCCCAGACTCCTTTGCCAACCAGGCCAGCAGGGCTGCTTTCCAGGGTATTTCAGTACGGCATAATGTGGCAGATTATACCGCCGCTTATCTTCCTTTGCCTGGGAGCATTAACCGACTTCGGTCCGATGATAGCCAACCCTAGAACTCTACTGCTCGGTGCCGCCGCTCAATTCGGTGTCTATTTTGCCTTTTTTGCTGCTTTAGCCACCAACTTCTTTATGCCGGAAGGCTTCACCATCGCTGAGGCAGCCTCCATCGGGATAATCGGAGGTGCCGAAGGACCAACTACAATTTATGTTACCTCTCTTCTTGCCCCTCATATAATCGGTGCTACCGCTATCGCCTGTTATTCTTATATGGCACTGGTGCCTATTATCCAGCCGCCAATAATAAAGTTGCTCACTACCGAAAAAGAGCGGGCTATATATATGAAACCGCAACTGCGCGAAGTTTCACAGCTGGAGAAAATTCTGTTCCCTGTAATTTCGGCAGTGATTGTAATCCTGTTTGTTCCTATGTCAGCCCCGCTCATCGGCTGCTTCATGGTGGGAAACCTGTTTATGACCTGCGGCGTTACCGACAGGCTGAGTAAAACGTCACAGACGGCATTCATAGATATGTTGACCATTTTCCTGACGCTGGCTATAGGCGCTACCATGAGCGCGGAGAACTTCCTGCTGCCCAAGACATTACTGGTGCTGGTACTGGGAGTCGTGGCTTTCGGCACCGCTACCGCCGCCGGTGTTTTAATGGCTAAAGTAATGAACCTTTTTTCTAAAGAGAAGATTAACCCGATGATAGGTGCTGCCGGCGTTTCAGCAGTGCCCATGGCAGCCCGGGTGGTGCAGGTAATGGGGCAGAAGGCAAACCCGAGAAACTTCCTCTTAATGCACGCTATGGGTCCTAATGTAGCCGGCGCTATTGGGGCGGCTATTGCGGGGGGCGTCTTCTTAGGTATGCTTGCCTGATATTTTATTTTGGCTCCAACCTCTTTTAAATTCAAAATAAGATTATTTTATTGAGCTTACCCCTTTAATATTTATAGTAACCCCATCCCCCTTTATCCCCCTTCCCTTGTTATTGGTTAAGGGAAGGGGGAATTATGGTTTTCGAAGGGGCTGACGCCCCTTCGAGCTTCCCCGGA
>JABUBL010000621.1_pt1 | contig 10914 bp, 12 predicted proteins | sample 7240371 | NCBI WGS metagenome assembly JABUBL01 (sample SAMN07256343, study PRJNA390944) | subsurface metagenome | isolation source: Methane hydrate marine sediment | place: Pacific Ocean: Eastern North Pacific, ODP site 1244 | collected 2002
CTAGGGGGCCTCGGCACGGTGATCTTCTGGTACGAGACCGTCAGGGTGTGGAGGCAGAGGCCCTAGAATCCGATGTACAAGTTCTTGTACGGAGTGTTCTAAAGCATTTCATTATATCCTTCGACCCCACCTGTAGGAACAGAAAATTGGAGGTTTAAAGAAATGGAGAGCAAGAAGCTGATCATCGCATTCGTCTGGACGTTCGTCCTGGCTAGTATAGTAATCATCTCTCTGGAGGAAGGCGGCATGACATTCGGAGGATACCTCATATTCTTCATCATCGCCCTGACGTCCACCGTCGCAGTGGAGGCTCTGATGCCCGGGGCAAGGCAGCCTGGGAGTGAACTGCAGAGGGAGCTTGAGGGCATAAGGTCGAGGCTGGATGAGCTGCAGGCGGAGTCCGGTCGATCCCCATGAATCAGGAGGACTGAACCGATATGGCATACAGCAGCCGGAAGATAGCCCTCTTCGGGGCGGCCGGAGTCGCAATAGCTGCCCTCCTCATACTGGCGTTTGCCCCCGTCCGAGAGGAGGTGGGTTTCAACACCATGGTGGCGCTGCAGGAGATTCCGGGATACGGGTTCCAGGTCGTCAAGATGGGCGAGGGGCAGGCCGACGTGGTACATCTCAACGTCACTCTGGATGGCTTCGAGGTGCTCCGGCAGGAAGGAGGATGGACTGAGCTTCCCGTGGGGAGCGTCTCGTTCAACATGCTGCGGGACCGGGAGGTATCGTTCAATGCGCAGGCTGGGAGCCTCGACGCCGGGAGCTATACCGCAGTGAGGTTCCGAGTCGTCTACGGCCTTGAGGACACCAACGCGACCTTGAGCAACGGCGACGTGATAGGCGTCGACGTCCCGAGTCTGAAGGTTGAGATAGACACCAGGCCCTTCGAGGTGGGCGCGGACATGGAGAGCCTGTCTATTGATCTAAGTGTAGGCTCGGGGGTCCTGTTGAACTACATACTGCCAGACCTGCACCTGTCCCTTGGGACACTGGAGGTAGAGATGAGCGTATCTCCAGCATAGTCGGGTCCGGAAAAAACAGGTATCCTTACCCTTTTTTTTCCAGCGTCGCGCGCGCGAAGTTACGTAACAAAGTGGTTATAGTATCCAGTTCAAGCTGACCTTCGATAGTTTTTTTAGATTTAATAGTCATTAGAATAAAATTGCTATTAACTAAAGTAGAAATTAATTGTTTCCGTACACTCGTACAAGAAAATAGTCTCATAGTTGACCCAAAAATTACAGTTCTTCTTGGAGCAAATGAAAGTGGCAAGACAAATTTACTTCAGGCAATCGACAAGTTTACGTTTGGAAACAATTTTGAGGATAACGATATTTCTAAAATAGCTGGAAGTAGATGGCGTAGAAGGAATTTTCCTCATGTCACTTTACGCTATAGTTTATCCGATGACGATGCCATAAAAATTTCTTCGATAATACCTGATAAGGATATTACTGATGAAATATCGATTACTAAAGTGAGTAATGAACCAGATTCTGGCTACGCCTTGAATATCTCCGTAGAATCTCAATTAAGTAGAATTAATACAGAATTAAATGAGAAAGAATCTTCACTGATAAACATTCAAAACAGAAATGCAGATTTAATAGAGAGTTTAAAGGATTTAATATCTCGTCAAAAACGTTCTTCTCGTGCAGACACTCTTTCGAGTTTACGAGTGCAACAGACAGAAGTTAGGTCCGTGATTAATGTTAACGATAGTGCTATAGAACAATATAGAGGAGAAATAAGAAATCTTAATGAGTTAAAGAAAAAAATAAAGCGTAAACGAATCTTATTGACTCAAGAGCAAATATCAAGACTGACCGACGTAATTCCAAAAATAAAATATGTATCAAATATTGAACTAATTCCTTCCACCATTCCTATAGCAGAAATAATAGCTCAGAATACACCTCGTTCTATTGCTATAGGTAATTTATTGAACATAGGTAATATTGAAGATTTTAATTTCCTGAATGAAGATGAAACAAGGGTTAGAATTCATTTAGGTTCTGCTTCAAAGTTAATATCCGATAAATTATCAGATTTTTGGATACAAGAACCAATTGTAATTTCCCTGTACAAAAGCGGTGCAAATTTAAAAATCGAATTTCAAGAAGCAGTCTCTGTTTCTGCTCCTCCAGAAGAGAGAAGTGAAGGCTTTCAGTGGTTTGTATCTTTCTTAGCTAATTTTGTAATAGAATCTAATGATAATACTAACAATATTCTCCTTTTAGACGAACCTGCTATAAAACTTCACCCTAAGGGACAAAAAGATTTTCTGAAAATTCTTGATGATATTTCTGACAAATCTCAAATAATATACACAAGCCATTCTCCATTTTTAGTGAATAGGAATTTTCCTCATCGGATTAGAGTCTTGAGAAAATCTGAAAATGGAACGGAAATAATCAACAATCCCTATTCAGAGGGTAAAACAAGATTTTGGGAACCCTTGAAAACAGCTATAGGTATCTGCCTTGGGGACCTCTTTTCATTCGGAGAGACTAATTTAATAGTTGAGGGAATATCAGACCAAATATTGTTGTCCGGCATTTCACACCAATTAGCGAAAATAGAAAAAGAATATCTCGATTTAGAAAAAATCTCAATTTACCCAGCTGAAGGGGCGAGTAACGTCATATATATGGGAAAATTTGCATTATCATGTGAACTCAACCCTATAGCATTGTTAGATAGTGATGATAGCGGGAAAAAGGCTAGACAAAAAGCAAGAGATAAAAGGGTATCATTAAAAATATTGATGACTGAAGAATTTAAAGAACATGCATTTACAATTGAGGATATGTTGCCTAGGGATGACTATATAATTGCAGTAAATGCATCTTATGATAATACTTTTTTCTCAAATTATGTTGCAATCGATAATGGCATTCTGGATAAAGTAGATTCTACCAAAGTAGGTATTATGAAAATTGTAAGCGACCATATTGAGAAATGTGGTTATGATGTGAATAAAACTATGATTATGAAAAAATATGTTGAGGATACGGTTATTAACGAAGAAAATTTGGGAGAATATGAGCCATTTATTAAACTATTTGAAAAAGTAAATCAAGAGGTTAATAAAACTTAAAATGAACCTTCTTTTTTCAGAAGCCTTAATCGGTACACACCTATCTTTTCCCCTAAGAAAGATTGGAGCCGGGCGAGGGATTCGAACCCCCGTAGATCCGCTCTGCAGGCGGACGCCTAAACCGCTCAGCCAACCCGGCGCACATCGATATACACCCTCACTAAAATATCAACGTATCGCGTGGAGGACATGACTCACCTTACTGTCTAGTTCACAGGGTAGGTCAGGACTGTTTCAGGATGACATCGAGGAGGCTCAGCCTACCCTCCCCCATCTCCTCGACGGCCCTCTCCAATGCCGGCTTTACCTCGGAGGGCTCCTCAACTGTCTCCCCCCAGCCTCCGAAGGCCTCCGCTATCTTCGCATAGTCCGGCTTGGGCTTCATGTACACCCCGTAGTATTCTCCTCCCTTCACCGCCCAGCCCCCCGCGTAGTGCCTTGAGTGCTGCTTCATGGCGGCGTAGGACTGGTTGTCGAAGACCACGGTCAGGAACGGCAGCCCGTACTCCTGTGACAGGCCGAGGCAGGCAGGCACCGGGTTGTAGTTGAAGCTCCCGTCCCCCTCAAGGGCGATGACCGTTCTCTCGGGCTCGGCCAGCTTCACCCCCAGGGCGACGCCGAGGCCTTGCCCTAGCCCCGTGTGGGCGACCGGCCCCGTCGCCGCGAAGTGGGTTCCGGGGCGTGTTCTGTTCCCCTCTATGTACCTGTGGACGATCCTCCCGTGGGTGATCGTCTCGTGGACGGTGATGGCTCCCCCTCTGACGACCTCGTTTATGTTGAGGCAGAGCCAGCGGGGGTCGATGGGGTAATCGTTCTTGGCACTGAGGGCCTCATTTCTCCATTCCTCCCTGAGCCTCTTATGCTCCGCCTCCCACCTCCTGTGCCTCTCCTGTACCCTGTCGGCTGACCCCTCCAGCATGGGTTCCACTATCTCCGTCATCGCAGGCAGCGCCAGAGCCGAGTCCGCGGTGATGAGCATGTCCGCCGGGTAGCCGTGAGAGGGGTACTTCGTCTGGAGGGGGTCCAGGTCCATGAAGACGATCTTCGCCTCGCTGTTCTCCAGGATGCTCCCGGGTGGATACCACGGGGGCCAGCTGCTGCTGTCGATGACGAACACCAGGTCGGCCTCCGGGAGATACGGTGCGATGTCGTAGCCCATGTGCAGTGGGTGGTCGGTGGGGAAGTTCATGTACCCCGGTGTCTCGAACACCGGCAGTGAGAGCAACTCGGCGAGCTCCACGAGGGACGGCACGGCCTCGGGGTTCCTCCCCAGGTACCGTGTGTAGATTAGTGGGTTCTCGGCGTCCACGAGCATCTTCGTTAGCTTCCGTATCTCACCGGGGTCGGCTTGGACGCGGGAGGGCCTCGGCTTCCTCCTTGGCATCCTCATCTTCGTCGCCTTCTCGAACATGAGCTCCCTGGAGAGGGCGAGGAGGACGGGGCCCTTCACGTCCGTCGAAGCGATGTCGAGGGCTCTGGCCATGGTCTCGAGGATGTTTGCGTTGGAGGCCGGGCTCTCGCTCCACTTGACGTAGGGCTGGACAAGCCTCTGCTGCCCCCCGACCTGGGTGAACGAGAGGTAGTGGGGACCGGGGGTGCCGCCGTGGATCTCATCGTCGTGGGTCCAGGCCTGCCCCACTATCAGGAGGGCGGGGAGGTTGTCGATGTAGAGGGCCCTCAGCTCCATGGCCCCGTGGAGGAGGCCTGCGATGACGTGGGTGAGGACGACCTGGGGCCTCCCGGTGGCCATGGCGTACCCCTTCGCCATCGTGAGGGCCGTCCCCTCATGCCTAGCGTTGATGTAGGCGGGCTTCTTTCCCTGGGAGCTGTACTTCGCCAGGTACTCCCAGAGGGGGACGAACTCCGTGCCGGGGGAGCTGATGACGTAGTCGACCCCGTACCTGTTGAAGAGCTCCACGTAGGCCTCAGCGGCTCCCTCGACCTCTATCTCCTCCATCACCACGACCCCTAAATTCAGATGATCGGTATACGTCTGGCATAGAGATAATATTATGCTCTGAGGCCTATCGCCAGCATCGCCTCAATCGTTATATCCTAATGGATTCAAGCTGTAAACGAAATTCTATGTCAGAGATTCCAATTCTCTCAGATGGCGAGCAGACGGTCTTCTTCACAGCCGGGGGCGAGTGGTGTTACCTCTGGACACCCGAGACATTCAAGGTGGGGAAGGCCGTGCCCGTGGTCATCCACCACCACGGGGCCCGTGGATACGTGAGGGAAGGGGAGGCTGATTGGCTCGACACCGAGTCTAAAACGGCCTACCTCAGAGCGGTCATGGCGGGGAGCGGCTGCGCCATCGCGGGCTCCCACGCCTGCGGGGACCACTGGGGGAACTCCGACGCCGTCTCCGCTAACGCCGCTCTCTTCGACGCGCTTGAGGCGTCGCCCCACGTTGACACCAGGAGGACTGGTTTGATGGGGGGAGGCCTGGGAGGAGCCCTCATCTGGAACTCAGTCCTAGGGCCCCTTGCGGGGAAGGTGAAGGCCGTGGCGGTGATGCAGGCCGTGGCGAACCTCACGGCAGTGATCCAGGAGCAGAAGTTCAAGCCTCCATGCCTCACCGCGTACGGCCTCCCAGAGGAGACGTCGGACGAGGAGGCCATCACTAAAATCGAGCCCCACGATCCGATGCCGAGGCTCCAGTCGCTAAAGCCCGGCACGACCCCCCCTTGGACGGCCATCTACCACGGTTCGAGGGACGCGAACATCCCAGCGGAGACCAACGCCATTCCCCTAGCCGAGGCGCTCCGGAGGGCAGGGGGGAAGGTAGATCTGGAGCTGTTCACGGAGGTTGAGCACAACGTCTACGCCATGGGTAAACCCATAGAGGAGAGGCTGAAGGCGTTCTTCGGAGCCCATCTCTGAGCACAGGTTGTTTTTTTCCCTCATCTGCGAGGAGAACAGGTGAGATTTTACGCTTTCATGATTTCTTACGCATGTAGACGGTTGTCTCGTTCCTGTTATGGGGGAGTCTCTTGACCTTGAAACCCGTGTAAGCCTCTCCCAGGATCCCTAATGCCTCGCGCGTATGCCTCCTACGCTCCCTTGTGACGAATTTGACGGTTATGATGGCGGCTCCTCCCTCCCTATGCAGCTCCGCCAAGGCGTTCATTATCTCAGCCGACTCCGTGGGTGAGATGTTCATGTCGTTCGTGATGAGGTCGAACATGCCGATGTCCTCGGGGAGGTCCTCGGCCCTGCACCTGAGGTGGGTGACGTTGGGCATCTCCTCGACCGAGGGGTGGAGGTCCGCCGGGTCCACAGCGACGACAACCCTGGCCATCCCCGCGAGGACCTTCGTCCATCCGCCCGGTGCGGCACCCACGTCCAGGACCCTGAAATCGTTTGTTACCTCCACGTCGAAGGCCTTGAGGGCCTCCCTTATCTTGAACTCGGCCCGGGTGAAGGGCCTCTCCCCCTTGGCGTACTTCCTGAACCGCTTGATCTCCTTCACCAGCAGGTTGACGGACGGGGTGACCCCAACGTAGGCTAGGTCTTGGAATATCTGGACTACGACGGTCTTCGAGGGCTCATGGAGGTCGACGACAGCGTCGGTCTCCTCCTCCAGCCTCATTCCCACCCGGACCTCGACGTCCCTGCTGCGGAACTCGTGGCTTCCCCGCCTGGTGCAGCTGACCCGAAACGTGTCGCCCGCCCCCAGGTCGCCAATCGAGACCGCTTCGTACAAGGCCTCGACGCTGGCCTTCGCCGCTGAGATCTTCACCTCGGCGTCCACGGGGAAGACCCTGCCCAGGTAGGTGGTGTCCGCCTCCCTCAGCGCCTCGACGGCCTCCTCCTCGGGCAGGCCGCATTCCATGTAGAGGTTCCCCTTGAAGAACAGCTTCCTCACCTTCGATGAGGGTAGTAGCTTCAAGATCTCCCGTCTGCCATTCCCCTCGAAGCCTGAGGATGTCGTGACGACGAAGGCGCTTCCCATGAGTAACCCGCCATGCCTATCCGTCGCCTACGTTAATAATGCTGACCATGGAGCCCATGTACTTGGAATAATGGAGTTAGTGGTGTCTCGATGAAGTGTTCTCAGGAATCAGGATCCCATCAGCCGTGGATGGAGTAGTAGACCCATTTCCCCCTCTTCTCGCTTCGCACTAGCCCAGCGCTCTCGAGCTTCTTTATGTGGTATGATAGGTTCGGCTGGTTGATGTCCAGGGCGGCGGTGAGCTCGCAGACGCACATCTCCCTGAACCCGAGGAGCTTCAGTATCTTGAGGCGGTTCACGTCGGAGAGGGCGCCGTGGACCCGGGCCTCGTCATCCAGGTCGAACCCTTCGAGGAATGTGTCCGCCAGCTCCCTGAGGCGTGACCCGTGCTCCACTGCGTCCTCCGCGTCGCAGTACTGGGTCTCCAGCAGCTGGTTCAGCTGTTCCACCACCTCTTTTTCCATGGTTCTCCTCCCCCACTGGAAGAACATATAAACAAATTTATATATGTTTATTTGTTCACGTTCAAGGAAGTCGAGGAGAAGGCTAAGGATGTCAGACGAGGAGAAGGGTTTCGGATTTTTCGAGAGGTACCTGGCCATCTGGGTTGGCCTCTGCATGGTCGTCGGTCTCGTATTGTCACAGTACCTGCCCGGGCTCAGCCTGGCCATCGACAGCTGGCAGGTGAGGGGCATATCGGTCCCCATCGGCATCTGCCTCTTCCTGATGATGTACCCGGCCCTACTCAACCTCAGGCTGGATGAGCTGAGGAAGTTGGCGAGGAACCCCAAGCCGATCCTGCTGACCCTGTTCTCCAACTGGATCATCGCCCCCGTGGTGACCGTGGTCCTCGCGAACATGTTCCTGAAGGGGCACGACCAGCTCATCGTCTCACTGATCCTGTTGGGCTCGAGTCCCTGCACTGCGATGGTGCTCGTCTGGGGGACCATGGCCGAGGGCAACCAGGAGCAGAACTTCATCACCACCAGCCTGAACACCGTCACCATCATGGTGCTCTACGCGCCCGTCGTCTCCCTTCTCACGGGGGTGCAGAACATACCGATAGACCGGGTGATGCTGTTCATCTCCGTTCTGGTCTTCATAGGCCTGCCCATAGTGCTCGGGTACTTCTCGAAGAGGTACCTCATCAGCTCCAGGGGTGAGCCCTGGTTCCAGGATGTCTACAGACCCGCCGTGGGCAAGATCTCGATGCTGGCGCTGCTGACGACGCTCATCGTGCTCTTCTCCCTGAACGGCGACGTCCTGCTGAAACACCCCGACCTCATAGTGCTCATATCCATCCCCCTCCTCGTCGGGTTCTTCGTCGTCGTGGGGGTCAACCTGCTGCTAACGAAGTTTGCGGGGCTCAGGTACAGGGAGGGGATCATCACGGTCATAATCGGCTCCTCCAGCCACTTCGAGATAGCCATCGCGACCGCCATCAGCCTCTACGGCCTCGGCTCCCAGGCGGCCCTCGGGACCACGATGGGCCTCTTCTGGGAGGTGCCCATAATGATCAGCCTCGTCTACCTCGGAAAGAGGCTGAGGGACAGGGGTTTCTGGGGCGAGCCTGAAGTGGCCGAGAGGGTGCCCGCATGAGCACGGGGTTCCTGGAGGCGACCATCGACAAGTTCATCCTGAGGGTGAAGAAGGGGCTCAGGTACTCGAGGGCCCACGTCTGGGTCGAGGTGGGCGAGCAGGGCTGCTCCCTGGGCATCACCGACTACGCGCAGAGGAAGGACGGCGACATCGTCTTCATTGAGCTATTCCCCACTGGGGGAGTCGTCGAGGCGGGGAACCCCGTAGCGCTCTACGAGACCATCAAGGCCGCCCTCGAGGTGGCCGCCCCCTTCGACTGCGAAGTGGCGGAGGTCAACCAGGCGCTCAATGAGAGGCCCGAGCTGATGAACGAGGATCCCTACGGTGAGGGCTGGGTGGCCCGGGTGGAGCCCGTGAACCGTGGGGACCTGGAGGCGCTCCTCTCCCCCGAGGAGTACTTCGCGCTTATGAAGGAGGAGGCCGGAGCACAATCTTAGAGAGTGAGGTGAGCCAAGTTTGAACGAGAGACCAATCCTGATCATCCCCTGCAGCGGCATCGGCAAGCCCTTCGGCACTATCGCGAGGGACGCCACGTTCAGGGTCGTCGACGAGCTCAGGAAGGGGAGGGCCGATACGAACTGCCTCTCACTGCTGGTCATGGGGGATGAGGAGGCGACGGAGCAGATCCGGGAGAGCGACTGCATCGCCGTCGACGGCTGCCCCCTGGAATGCGCAAGGAAGAACATCGAGATCGCCGGAGGGAGGATCGCCGCCCACTTCAGGGTGATGGACCTCCTCCGTGAGAACAGGGATCTCAGGCCCAAGCAGGTCACATTCCTTGACGACGACGGGACGAGGCTCGCGGAGATACTGGCGGAGAGGATCACTGTGAAGGTGGACGAGTTGGGAGATGAGGATCATGATTAAGCCCAAGGTCGGCGTGGTCTCGTGCAGCGGTGAGTGCTGCAGCCTGGGGACGTTGAGCCGGATAGCCACGAGGAGGGTCCTCGAGGACCTCAAGGCCGGCGAGACGGTCACCATATGCCTCCCCCTGTTCCTGGCGGGCGACTCGGGGGAGAGGATGTTCGCACAGCAGTTCCCGACAGTAGCGGTCGACGGCTGCCACAAGCTCTGCGCCACCAAGGCAATCGAGAAGTTCAGCGGAAAGACCGCGGCCACGGTGGACGTTGAGAGGATGCTCGAGGAGCATGGCTGGGACCCTCCTGCCTCGAGGAGACTGCTCACGCCTAAGGACATGGCCATAGTGGCTGAGGTTGCAGGTGTAATCGTGGGGAAGGTGGACGAGATCAAGGAGGCCCAGGATGCCTGAATACTCCACCAGGGTCAAGTGGGTCGGAGGCCACAGCGGGGAGCTGAGCGGCAGCAACGGTGCCGTGATGCCCTTCTCGGCGCCAGCGGCCCTCCACGGCGAGTCGGGGGTCCTCACACCGGAGGACGCCTTCGTGGGGTCCCTAAACGCCTGCTTCATGCTGATGTTCATCTGGGCGGTGGAGCGCCTGAAGATAGACCTGGCCTCATATGCGTGCGACGCCGTTGGAGAGGTCCAGGAGTTCCTCGACAGGACCTCCACGTTCAACAGGATCACGCTGCGCCCGAGGATCGAGGCGAGGTCTTGCGGTGAGAGGGATGTTAAGAGAGCCCTGAGGTTAGCCGAGAAGTACAGCCTCATCTGGCAGTCAATAAGCTCTGAAGTACTTCTGGAGCCCGAGATCGTTATTCGCAGGTAGTTCGTTCTTAAAGATCTTTTGTACTTAGTGACGTTCTTGGCTCACAACTCTACTTCTTCGCCGACATGGGCTTCGACTGGATCGTCTGCGACATGGAACACGGCCCCTTCGGCGTCGAGACCTACCACCACATGGTCCAAGCCATGCTCTACAACAGGGAGAACTGCATGCCCATGGCACGCATCCCCTACCACGACCTCATCTGGTACAAGAAGGCCCTCGACGCAGGCGCCATGGGTATCGTCACTCCGCGCGTCGAGACCAGGGAGATGGCCGAGGAGATGGTGAGGTGGATGAAGTACCCCCCATGGGGAGAGCGCGGTGCAGGGCCGAGGCTGGCGGCCTTCAGGGACCCCGACTACTTCAAGACGGCCAACGAGGAGACCATGGTCGTCGTCATGATCGAGACCGTGAAGGGCGTCGAGAACATGAACGAGATCTTCAGCGTCGAGGGAGTGGACGCCTGCTTCGTGGGCCCCAGCGACCTGAGCCTGGACATGGGCATCCACAACAAATACGACAGCGAGGAGTTCACCTCCACCCTCGACAGGATCGTGGTGGTA
>JABUBL010000622.1_pt1 | contig 10914 bp, 8 predicted proteins | sample 7240371 | NCBI WGS metagenome assembly JABUBL01 (sample SAMN07256343, study PRJNA390944) | subsurface metagenome | isolation source: Methane hydrate marine sediment | place: Pacific Ocean: Eastern North Pacific, ODP site 1244 | collected 2002
ACCTATTTGGCGAACAGATAATTGCCAATGAATTTGATGAAGTAAAAGGTTATAATAAACGATTATTAATCGGCGCAACCAATTTAACCTTAAAAGAATTGGTTAATAAGATTCATGAATTTGACGGCGTGGCAATTGCCAGTCATATTGACCGCGAAACATACAGCATTATTGGACAGTTAGGCTTTATTCCCAAGGATCTCGAGCTCGACGCCCTGGAAATCTCTTCAAAAACTAATCAAAATGATGCTTTGAATAAATTTCCAGAAATTAAAAAATTTCCATTAATTTTTTCATCTGATGCACACTTTTTAAAAGATATCGGTAGGGCAACTACATCATTTCTTCTTGAAGAACCGACAGTAGATGAGATAAGAAAGGCACTTGAAAATAGAGATGGGAGAAAAGCAATCATATGAAACGCAGTAATCGCAGTATCATTTCATTCGCAGTATCGTCCCTACGGGACTTGCAGTATCGCCTTCGACTCGCCTCGTCCTGCGTCTCCTGCGAGACTGCTTCGAGATTTTTCGAGAAACACAGCGATACTGCGATATTACGAACGGAGTGAGGAATATCATGCAGGATCTTTCTTTACATATTCTCGATATTGTTGAGAATTCTATTGATGCTGGAGCAAAGAAAATCGAAATTATTATCAAAGAGAACATCAAACAAAATATGCTTGTGCTGAAAATTAAAGATAATGGTAAAGGAATGGATAAAAATACCGTAGCCAAAGTGCTTGACCCGTTTTACACTACAAAAAAAATAAGAAGAGTCGGCTTGGGTCTTCCCATGCTGGCACAGGCTGCCAAAGAAGCAGAAGGTGATTTTAATATTAAATCAAAAAAAGGGAAAGGAACTACAGTCACTGCCAAATTCGTGTATGACCATATTGACCGTAAACCAATCGGCAATATGGCAGAAACAATCATTGTTTTAATTGCAAGTAAAGGAATGAATGTTGGTTTCATTTATAAACATCACAAAAATAGTAAAAGCTTTGTTTTAGATACAAAAATTTTAAAAAAGGAATTAAATGGTGTACCTATCAACAATGCAGAAGTTTTGAATATCTTGAGGGAAAATATCATTAAAGAATTAAAAAGAATAGAAGTACTAACTTAAATGAATATCAAAGAAAAATCTGCGTTTTAGCACCCCCATCCCTCCCTCCCCCTTCAAGGGGGAGGGATAGAGGAAGAGGGGGGTGGCTGAATAGAGAGGAGTAAACAATGAAAAAACTGAAAATTGGTGATTTAGAAAAAATAAGGGAAAAGGTAAGAAGAACAGCAAATTTAAGGCAGGGTAAAGCAAGGGCAAAAATTACAGTCCATATGGGAACCTGCGGCATTGCAGCCGGTGCCCGTGAAATATTATCTGCCTTATTAAAAGAGATAGAAAAAAAGAAATTAAACGATGTAATAGTGACAACATCAGGCTGTGCCGGACTTTGCAGTCGTGAGCCAATGGCAACAGTTGAAATAACTGGTAGACCGCCAGTAAAGTATGTGGATTTGACTGCAGAAAAAATCAAAAAGGTATTGAATGTACATATCATAAAAGGTAATATTATAAATGATTATGCCCTCGCGATCGGGAGTGAAAGAACGCATTAACAGATGACAGATAACCGATACCAGAGGAGAGATAACATATCACGGATGACAGATACCAGAAAAAAAATGGCTGTCATCTGTTATCTTATATCTGTAATCTGTCAAGCAAGGAGGTTGATTTGAAACAACATCGAATGCATTTACTTATTTGTGCAGGAACCGGATGTGTGGCAGCTGGTTCATTTGAAATCAAAAAGGCGCTGGAAAAAGAAATTATCAAAAGAAAATTACAGGATGAGGTTGCTGTTATATCTACTGGTTGTAATGGCTTTTGTGAACGAGGTCCCACTATGGTTGTCCAGCCCGAGGGAATATTCTATATAGGATTAAAAAAAGAAGACGTACCTCTTATCGTTAGAGAACATTTGTTAAAAGGACGTCCAGTAAAGAAACTGATGTATATACCACCAATAGAAGAACAACCTATTCCAAAGTTGATGGATATCGGGTTTTTCAAACACCAACGGTTAATTGTACTGAAAAATCGAGGGCGTTTAGACCCTGAGAATATCGATGAATATATCGCATTTGATGGATATAGGACACTTGAAAAAGCATTAGCAAAGATGACACCGGAAAAGATTATTAAAGAAATTAAAGAATCAGGACTAAGAGGACGTGGAGGCGCAGGTTTTCCCACTGGTTTAAAATGGGAAATTTGCCGAAATGCAAAAGGAGATGTAAAATATGTTGTCTGTAATGCTGATGAAGGTGATCCAGGTGCGTTTATGGACCGAAGTGTATTAGAAGCAGACCCACATGCAGTTATTGAAGGAATGATTATAGGTGCAAGGGCAATAGGAGCTCAAAAGGGCTATATATATGTTCGTACTGAGTATCCTTTAGCTTTAAAAAGATTGAATATAGCAATAGACCAAGCAGAAAAGTATGGGTTACTCGGCAATGATATATTAGGCACTGGATTTAATTTCTCTATCGATATTGTGCGCGGAGCCGGTGCGTTTGTTTCAGGAGAAGAAACATCCTTACTTGCAGCAATCGAAGGCAAAGTTGGTGTTCCAAAACAACGTCCACCATATCCAGTACAAAAAGGTCTTTTTAAAAAGCCGACAAATATTAATAATGTTGAAACCTGGGCAAATGTACCGCAAATTATTCTAAAAAGTGCAAAATGGTTTTCAGAGATGGGCACAGAAGGTAGTAAAGGAACAAAGATATTCTCACTTGTCGGCAAAATAAACAATACAGGACTTGTTGAAGTTCCAATGGGGATTACCTTAAAAGAAATAATTTATGATATCGGCGGTGGTATACCTAAAAACAGGAGATTCAAGGCAGTTCAGACTGGAGGTCCTTCTGGTGGTTGTATTCCAAAAAATCTTTTGAATCTGCCAATAGATTATAAAAGCTTAAAGGACGTTGGTTCAATGATGGGTTCAGGTGGAATGATTGTAATGGATGAGGATACCTGCATAATTGATGTAGCAAAATACTTTATGAACTTTTTACGGGACGAGTCGTGTGGGAAATGTCTATCCTGCCGAGAAGGCACTCAACGTATGTGGGAAATTCTTGATAAAATTACAAAAGGACAAGGCACAATGGAAGACCTTGAATTGCTTGAAGAACTTGCTGTGGCTACAAAAGATGCCTCAATGTGTGGATTAGGTCAATCTGCAGCAAACCCGGTCCTCAGCACACTCAAATATTTTAGAGACGAGTATGAAGCACATATTAAATATAAAACATGCCCAGCAGTAGTATGTAAAGAAATCATCTCTTCCCCTTGTCAACACACATGCCCTATTGATACTGAAGCTCCTCAATATATCGCCTATATTGCCAGAGGTGAATTTAAGAAAGCGTATAATATTATTCTTAAAGATAATCCACTTTTAGGTATCTGTTCTCGTGTGTGTCATCATCCTTGCGAATTAAAATGTCGCGCAGGCCAGGGTGGAGATCCTATTTCAATCCGTGCCCTGAAGAGATTCGCAGTTGAACATGGTAATGGTAAAAAGATAAAACGAATAAAGAAAAAGTTGAGCGGTAAAAAAGTAGCGATTATCGGCTCTGGACCATCAGGTCTAATGGCAGCATATTCCTTGGCGCAGAAAGGCTACACCCCTACAATCTTCGAAGCAGAACCGATGACAGGTGGAATGCTTAGACTCGGTATTCCTGAATACCGTCTACCAAAAACAGTCTTAGAAGAAGACATTACACGAGTTATAAATACCGGAGTAGTGATTAAAACAAATAAAAAACTGGGGCGTGATTTTACTATAAAAGATTTATTTGAAAAGAATTACAAAGCCATATATATTGCTATTGGTGCACACAAGAGTATAAAACTAGCAATACCAAATGAAAATGCAAAAGGAGTTATCCCGTCGATGGAATTTCTTACTCAACTTCATCTTGGTAAAAAAGTGAAAATTGGGAAAATAGTTGGTGTTATTGGCGGTGGGAATTCTGCAGTAGATGCCGCAAGAACTGCAAATCGTTTATCTGGTGTTGAAAAAGTCATAATCATATATCGAAGAACTCGAACAGAAATGCCAGCCTACAAAGAGGAAGTTGACAGCGCAATTGAGGAAGGTATTGATATTCAATTTTTAACCACCCCAACCAATGTTATTGCTAAAGATGATAAAGTAACTGGAATAGAATGTATTAGAATGAAACTTGGCGATGTAGATAAAAGTGGGCGCAGGCGACCAATTCCAATTAAAGGTTCAGAGTTTGTCGTAGAACTCGACACACTAATTCAGGCAATTAGCGAACAACCTGATATTTCATGTTTAGAAGAAAAGCATGAATTTAATATCTCTGGCTGGAATACATTTGTGGTTGACCATGAAACTTTATCAACAAATATCCCAGGGGTCTTTGCAGGTGGAGACGCAATACGTGGACCAAGTACGGTTATCGAAGCAATGGTTGATGGCAAAAGGGTCGCCGAGACTATTGATAAATACATTAGGGCTGACAAATCTGAAACTAGATATGAGATAACTAGACCATCAATATATGTAGAACCGGTTAAATTAAAAGTCGAAGAAGTATTAGAAATTTCAAGGCAAGAAACAAAAAAACTTAGTTTTGAAAAACGGAGGAAAAATTTCGAAGAAGTTAATTTGGGTTTAGATAAAAAAGCAGCAATAAAAGAAGCCAAACGATGCCTGAGATGCGACTTAGATGTTCGCCCTGTTAAATAAGAAACTCTTTATGATTGATAAAAGTATAAAAAATAGGATATGTATCAAAATGAGAGTATCATCTCAGGATTAGTGGTATTTAACGGCGTAAAAAAAGAAGATTATATAAAGGAGTCAAAATGATAACATGCACATTGAACGGATTGGAAGTGCAGGTCGAAGATGGTTCAACAATTTTAGAAGCATGTAAATTTTACGGCATTGAGGTTCCAACCCTATGTTACAATGAAGGACTATCTTCTTATGGTGGGTGTCGTCTTTGTTTGGTTGAAATCGGTGAAGGCGAAAATACCAAACTTGTGAGTTCATGTACATATCCAGTTGAACAAGGGCTCAAAGTCAGAACTAATACTAAAAGAGTAATCAATGCCCGTAAGATTATGATTGAACTGCTTTTATCTATATGCCCATCTTCAAAGACGATCCAGGATTTGGCATCAAAATTCAATGTCAGACAAGTTCGTTTTCCAGTAAGGCACGAAGATTGTATACTTTGTGGACTTTGCGTTCGAATGTGTAAAGAGCAGATGCAGTCCGGTGCAATAGGATTTGTTGAACGCGGTTATAAAAAGAAAATCATGACCCCGTTTAATATCAAATCTGATGTCTGCAGGCTCTGTGGTGGTTGTATGTATATCTGCCCTGCCTGTCAATTAAGATGTCATGGACCAGATGCACCAACTGATGTTTGTAATGCCTGTCTGTCGCTTGAACCAACCTGTATTGATGTCTACGATGATTACCAATGCTGGATGGGAACAACAGGCGACTGTGGCACTTGTGAAGGAAGGCCAGATCAAAAAAAGAAATAAGGATAACAGATAACGGATATCAGATAGGAGATAAAAGATGAAAGAAGAAGGATATAGAAAGTTAAGGATATATCAAAAAGCACATAAGTTAGGGTTGAAGATTCATAAAATGTCATTGGATCTTCCAAAATTCGAACTGTATGAAGAAGGTAGTCAAATACGGCGATCATCGAAATCAGTCTCCAGTAATATTGTAGAAGGGTTTTCCTTGAGGAGATATAAAAATGAATATATCCGTTATCTTTCTCTAAGTTATGCTTCCTCTCAAGAAACAATTGAGCATTTAGATTATTTATATGAGACTGGGTCATTGAAAAATAAAAAATTGTATGAGGAGTTGAATGAGGGATACTATGGCTTATCTGGTATGCTCTTCAATTTCACCCAGTCAGTGCATAAGCACCATGAAACAGAACTTTTTCGTAAATAAACTGATATCAGATATCGGCTATCTGTTATCAGTAATCAGTTATCTGTAACGAAAGGAGAATAATATGCCATCTTTATCAAAAATAAATGCATCAGCCGCAACATTAACAAAAAACAGAACTGAAGATTCGATTGTTCCGCTTAGCGGAATGTGTACAACTTGTGTAGACGGCTGTATTGGAATGTGTGAAATAGGCAAATCTGCGTACCGCGGTCACGAGGTCATATACCCACAGCCATTTGGTATCATTACTGCAGCTTCGGAAAAAAACTATCCAGTCGATTATACTCATTTTAATATTATGGGAACGGCAGTCGGAGCCATTGGCATTGAAGCAGACCCTGATAAGGCAATCTTTCCAAATGTAAATTTGGAACAAAAGATTGGTGCCAACAAAGGTATTAAGGTTAAATTCCCGGTTGTTATTCCAGGATTGGGTTCAACCAATATTGCTAAGAATAACTGGGAAGGATTGGCAATAGGTGCAGCTCTATCCGGTATAATGTTAACGATTGGTGAAAATGTTGTCGCAATGGATATGACCAGTAAAATCACAAACGGCAAAATTCTAAAGGCTCCGGACCTGGAAAATCGTATAAAACTCTATAAAGACTGGCAAAGAGGCGGCTATGGTATGATAATTGTCCAGGCAAATGTGGAAGATACAAGACTTGGTGTACAAGAATATGCTATTCAAAAATTGGGTGTTGAAGCTGTTGAACTAAAATGGGGACAGGGTGCAAAGGATATAGGTGGTGAGGTTAAGATTAAAGATCTTAAAAAAGCTCAGATACTGAAAAAACGTGGCTATGTTGTGCTACCAGATCCACTTGACCCAGATGTTATTAAGGCATTTGAAAAGAGGGCATTTTCAGAATTCGAAAGGCATTCCAGAATTGGTATGGTTGACGAAGAATCATTCATTAAAAGAGCTGAAGAACTACGCAATGCTGGTGCCAAATATGTATTCTTAAAGACTGGCGCTTATCGTCCAGCAGACCTTGCCCGTGCTGTAAAATACGCATCTAAAGCAAAATTAGACCTTTTGACTGTTGATGGCGCTGGTGGTGGTACTGGTATGAGTCCATGGCACATGATGAATGAATGGGGTATGCCACCTGTAGAAATTCACTCACTCACCTATTTCTATGCAGATAAGCTTGCTAAAAAGGGAGAGTATGTTCCAGATATTGCTTTTGCCGGTGGTTTGGCTTTTGAAGATCAAATATTTAAAGCATTAGCACTTGGTGCACCTTACACAAAAATGGTTGGCATGGCACGTGGTCCCTTATGTGCAGCAATGGTCGGCAAAACAATTGGTAAGAAAATTGACGAAGATGAAGTACCTGTATTTATTGAACGATTTGGTTCAAAAAAGGAAGAGATATTTGTAACTGCATCCAAACTAAAGAAAGAATTGGGTAAAGACTTTGACCGTGTTCCTGCAGGTGCATTGGGCGTATATACTTATATAGAAAGACTTGCACAAGGGCTCAAGCAATTGATGACTGGTAGTCGAAAATTCGCCCTCAAACACATTACACGGGATGACATTGCAGCATTGACAAAAGATGCAGCCAATATCTCTGATATTCCTTATGTAATGGATGTAGATAAAGAAGAAGTGGAGAAAATACTGAACGGATAGTAGATAATAGATGGTTGATGGTAGATATTTGATAATTTGATAAAAAAGGGGCACATTATGTGCCCCTTTTTCTTTCCTGTTTTTTAATCTATTATCTATCATCTACTATCTAACATCTTTTTCCTTTTATCCATCATCCACCATCTAACATCTTCCATCTTTACCTAATTAGAATACATCAATCATTCTTGCCAGAACTGCCTTACCACGGTAATCTGGTAATAATATTGGCGCCTTTCTTGTAGTATCTATTCCTGCCCGTTTAAGCATTGTAACATAGTTTTTCATGTGTTCCAGCATCAATTTTCCATGCTTTACATCAGATTTTAAATATTCTGCAGTAGAAATTCCTGTTCTTCTACCAAAAACAAGACAGTCAAGCGTTGAATTACCCATAAGTCTGTTCTTGCCATGTATACCGCCTGAAACTTCACCTGCTACCCAAAGACTATCTACATTAGTCTTACCCCATGGATCAGATTCAACACCACCATTCTGATAATGGAGCGTAGGAAAAACCAGAACCGGATCCTTACGTATATCAAGATCAAATCGATTAAACATTCGAAACATACCAGGAAATGACTTTTCTATTGTACCCTCTCCATTCTTAAGCTCAATCATTGGTGTATCAAGCCACACTCCGCGCATACCTGTTGGCGTTACAATACCATTTTCTTTAACATAACATTCCCTTATAAAACTTGCTGCTTCAACATCCCTTGGTTCTAAAGGAAAAACAAATGCCTCGCCATTTTTATTCACAGGCTGGGCACCCATACCCCTCAATTTTTCAGTAAGCAAAAGGCCGATAATCTGCTGAGGATATGCTGCACCAGTTGGATGGTATTGTACTGTATCAGTATCCCTTAATTTTGCACCTGCTCTGTATGCAAGAACAACACCATCACAGGTTGCACCATAATGGTTGGTTGTTGGAAACCCACGAACATGGAGTCTACCAAAACCACCGGTTGCCAAAATTGTTGCCTTTGCCTGAATAATCTTATAGTCACCAGTTTCGAGATTATATAGCACAGCTCCAGTCACCCTGTTACCATCAGTAAGAAGCTCTATTACTGGATAGTATTCTAAATATGGTATCTCACGGTTTCTGAATTCATCGCGAATTACCCTTAATTCCTCAAGCCCAGTATAATCCTTGCAGGCATGCATTCTTCTCCTTGATGTCCCGCCGCCAGCTTTTTCTACAAAACTTCCATCTTCTTCTCTATCAAATATTGCACCCAAATCACAAAGCCACTTCATTATCAAAGGAGCATCTTCCACAAGTGCCCTTAAAACATCTGGTTTATTTGTAAAATGACCGCCACCAATAGCATCTAAAAAATGTCTTGCCGGCGAATCATTTTCTCTATCTGCTGCCTGGGTTCCACCCTCAGCCATTATTGAATTGGCATCGCCGTGGCGCAGTTTGTTGACGAGAAGTATCTGATCCTTATCAACACCCTTGTCATTAGCCCACACTGCAGCCGCTGTTCCTGCAAGACCACCTCCAATTATAAGCAAATCAACAGAAAGATCAGGTTTGGTCAAATCCACTTCATTACCTTGAATTAACGGGTATGCCTCTATCAAATCAGCCACTTCATTCGGTGCCATATCTCCTTTATTAAGACCAATAGATATTGAACGCTTACCACCAGGAGCATAATCTGGATGCACTTTTAAAACCTCATCCCTTTGTTCCATGGTCATTGCTATGGGTGTATAGTCCTTTCGCTTTGCCCTTGTTTTATTCACTATATCGATGAATTTTCGCATATATTCTGGATAACCACCAATAAATTTCAATTCAGCCATTATTGCCTCCTTTATGCCTTTTCAATATCACGTGCAGTATATACTTTTTTTAATTCCTCAGTACTGGTTTGCACAAGCTTATCAAGTTCCTCATTGTATTTACCTTGCTCAATTTCCTTTACTCTGTTCTTGAGATGATTAGGAAGTGGAGTTTCGTATTTTCCGTGCAATCTTCTTGCCAGTTGTGCATAATTATACTGTGCAAGCTCTGCTGGACATCTCATAGCACAAAGACCACACTGAATACAATCAAATGACAATTCAGCCATCAATGCAACATCTCCACGTTTACCTGCTGCAATGTATTCCATTACATCAATATCTTGAGGGCATGCCTTTGTACAGGAATTACAGCCCAAACACCTTAGGATCTCCGGATAATGGGTGAGAAATGGTTCAATACCAGGAGAGAGTTTATCTATGTCATAATTTGCTCTTTCAGCCGGAGTAAATGGAATCTGGGTCAAATACATACCCTGCTCAACCCTGGTCTGACATGCCATTGCAGTCTTCAGACGATAATCCCCCACTATCCTGTAAACGGTTGTACAGGCACCACAGAATCCAGCTCTACAGCCGCATGACCTAATAAATCTGTACCCAGCAAACTCCATTGCCTGCATAATCGTAAGGCCTGCTGGAACCTTATATTCGCTCCCCAGAATAGATATTGTAATCCAGTGTTCAATGTCCTTCTCGTCGATTCCTGTAACAACCGATTTATTCGACTCGGCAATTTTATCCATAATATTATTATCTTTCTCAGGCATATTAAACTAACCTCCTTTTGTGCTTAAATTAAAATTGAACCAGAAAAACAGCCGAAAAGTAAAAATCATTTTTTAAATATAATTCTCCTCATAAAATCTTTCCATTATACCTAAAATTTACTATATGTCAACCTACTGACTACTGATTACTGTCTACTTTTTACTTTTTTCTAATCTTTTCACAAAGTTAACAATTAACCGTTTGGTTCTATCTATGTCCTTCAGGGAAACGACTTCAACCGGTGTATGCATATATCTCAATGGAATACCAATAACACATGTTGGAATGCCTTCACGATTAAACGCGATGTCATCTGCATCAGTGCCAGTACGCGTCGGTAGAGGTTCAATCTGAAAGGATATTTCCATTTCCTTTGCTGCTTCAATAAGCAAATCGCTCAATTTTTCTGGTATCACTGCACCTCGGCTAATCACCGGTCCGCTATTTAAAGGAAAACATTCATAATCTTTTAAATCCGGATGCTCAGCATGACTTACATCAACCACGATAGCGTAGTGTATGGGCAATTTATAAGAATGAATTCTCGCGCCAAGACCTGTGTATTCCTCCTGACTTGTTGCCACAAAATGTAGACTATACAAACGTTCCATCTGTAACAACTCTT
>JABUBL010000623.1_pt1 | contig 10914 bp, 7 predicted proteins | sample 7240371 | NCBI WGS metagenome assembly JABUBL01 (sample SAMN07256343, study PRJNA390944) | subsurface metagenome | isolation source: Methane hydrate marine sediment | place: Pacific Ocean: Eastern North Pacific, ODP site 1244 | collected 2002
TGCAGGGATTAGGTGGAGAGAATTATTGGCCCTTATTGCAGGCTCGGATGAATTTATTCAAAAGATTGAAAAAAATCCGAAAGAATTTTCTCGGATTATGAATCAATCCTTGAAGGGTGAAGGGAGAGGTGCAGGGATAGCTGCAGGGATAGGTGAAGGGATAGGTGCAGGGATAGGTGAAGGAGAGGGTGAAGGGAGAGGTGCAGGGATAGGTGCAGGGATAGGTGCAGGGATAGGTGCAGGGATAGGTGAAGGAGAGGGTGAAGGGAGAGGTGAAGGGAGAGGTGCAGGGAGAGGTGAAGGGAGAGGTGCAGGGAGAGGTGAAGGAGAGGGTGAAGGTTGGGGTGGCAAAGTAAAGCAAGCGATTGGGAAAATTGCCGAGAGGCTCTTTAATATGTATGGTAAAACGGATTTTGAAACCTATACTGAAACGGTATCCAGATTAATTTTAGTCCTCACCCCAGCGATGCAGAGTGAGCTGCTATTCTCAAAACCAGAAATTCCTTTCTGGGAGGATGTGGTAAATAAGGTTGTTGACAATATAACCGCAGATGAACTGGGCAATCTTGTTGCAAAAGAAACAAAGAAATACTCTGAAACAATGGTAATTACAGGGGAAGAAGGTGAACCAGGAAAGGATAGGTTATCAAATATTAATTCCTTCCTTTCAAATATTGTTGATAGGAGTAAGAGAAAAACAGAATTAGTACCTGCAATAAGAGAAAGTTTCAGGAGAGAAGGTGTAAAAGAAACTATGCTCGAATATATGTCTGGAGGAAGGACAAAAAAGGAATTACTGGAGATCATTGAAACCGACCTTATGAGGACAGGTATAGATGCGAAAGCACTTCTGGGTATAAAAACCTTGATTCAGAAAAATGCAGATATTGAAGAACTCCTGAAATCACTTATTGATTTGTTAAACCACAAAAATCCTGATATGAGACGCAGTGTTGTTAAATCATTTGTTGATCTGACGGATAAGCTTCTTCTTTTGGGAAGAATAGATTTACTGAAACTGATAATAGTTGCATTTTCTGATAGACTCGGTAGGGAGGCTGAAAAAGGAATTTTTGAAGATATTATAGATGGTCTCTTAATACTTGCGTTAAAATTGATAAAAGAGGGAAAACATTTGTTTGCAGAGACGATTGATGATATTCTGAATAATTATCTAAAAACACTTGAGGATCCAGAAAGATTAAAGCCTGTCGTTAGTGCACTTTCAAATATAGGAGATAAAGGAGATCAAAAAGCATTGAAACATCTGATTTATGCAATTAATAGAGATGTTGCTTACCAGATAATTAACACTGAGCTTGCGAAGAAAGGGGGAGAAATTTTTTCTCTGCTTCTTCATTCTATGAAACACATAAATGACAAAATAACAAGAATACGAGTACTCTCACTTCTGATTGACGCTGCAAAGAATGTCCCCAATTCTGATTCGTTCATCAAAACGTATATAGAAGATCCCAAATGGTATGTTAGAAGAAACATTGCCATAATCCTTGGAGAGATTGGGGGTGAGAAATCTTTCAATCTCATTTCTATGATGGTAAATGATCAAGAGCCTAGGGTGAGAGTCGAGTTAATGGAATCCCTGGGTAAGATAAAAACCTCAGAGAGTGAGAAACTTCTTATAGAAGGACTGAAGGATCAGGACAAAGAGGTTGTGATAAGGATACTCACTTCTTTAAGAAAAGTGGGATCAAAGAAGGCTATTTTTGCATTAAATGACCTCCTGGAAAAGCAATCCTTCCTAAAGAAGGAAAAAACCCAGGAAATTCAGGAAAGAGTAATCGCAGTCTTATGCTCCATAGGTGGTCAAGAAGTAGCCAACATCCTCAGAAAAGTAATATTTAATAAAAGTATCTTCGGGAGATATAGATACAATGATAAAATCAGGCTCTTGTGTGTAGATGGATTGGGAAAAATGGATACTATTATTTCAAAACAGATCCTCAGGAGGGCGGCATGGCTTAAAAACCAGGAGGTCGGAAAAAGAGCAGCAGAAATTATAAAGAGAGCAACACTTGTATGATCATCAGGAAAGAAAAAATTGTCATCCTTGATTTTGGCTCTCAATATACTCAACTAATTGCCCGACGGGTGAGGGCACATTCTGTTTTCAGTGAGATACTACCCTTTTCTTTTCGATTAAAAAATCTCAAGAAAGATGGACTCAAGGGAATCATCCTCTCTGGTGGACCTCACAGTGTCTATGAGAAAGGTGCACCGCTTATCGACAAGAGTATTCTAAAACTTGGTCTTCCTCTCCTCGGGATATGTTATTGTCATCAGTTGCTCTCCTATATCTCAGGAGGAACAGTTGAGGAAACAAAACGGAGGGAATATGGTTACGCAGAGGTTCTCATAGATAAAAAAGACAAACTCTTGCAGAGAATTCCTAAAAGATCACAGGTCTGGATGAGTCATGGTGATAAAGTTCTTAAGCTACCATCCGATTTTATTCCTTTAGCACATACAAAAAATACCAGTTTTGCTGTTGTGAAACATAAAAGACTTCCACTATATGGTCTTCAGTTTCACCCAGAGGTCACACATACAAAAATGGGTGATAGGATACTCTCAAATTTCCTCTTTTTGGTTTGCGGGTGCAGAGGTGATTGGAACATGGGTTCTTTCATTGAGACAAGTAAGAGAGAAATAAAAAAAAGAGCAAAAAAGGGGAGAGTAATCCTGGGTCTTTCTGGTGGTGTGGATTCAACTGTAACATCTATCTTAATAAAGCAATCAATTGGTGAAAAGCTTTTTGTTATTTTTATAAATAATGGCTTTTTGAGAGAAGGTGAATCTTCTAATGTCATAAAAAACTTCAAGCCGGTTTTCGGTAATAACTTTATCTATGTGGATGCGGAAGAGGAATTCTTGGAAGCATTAAAAGGAGTGAAGGATCCGGAAAGGAAAAGAAAAATTATTGGCAAAATCTTTATTAAAGTTTTTGAACGAGAAGCGAAAAAGATAAAAGGCATCACATTTCTTGCTCAAGGCACACTCTATCCAGACAGAATAGAAAGTATGCCTTTAAAAGGACCATCCTCTATTATTAAAAGCCATCACAATGTAGGTGGCTTACCAGAGAAGATGCACCTTAAACTCATAGAACCATTAAAAGACCTTTTCAAGGATGAGGTAAGGGAAGTGGGTAGATTACTCAGTCTCCCCAAACATTGTATCTCGAGACATCCATTCCCTGGACCGGGTCTTGGAGTGAGAATCATAGGGGAAATTACAAAAAAAAGGTTGAAGATTCTGAGAGAAGCAGACAGTATATTTATTGAAGAGATTAAAAAAACAGGTCTCTATAAAAAAATATGGCAGGCATTCTGCGTGCTACTTCCTGTAAAGACTGTTGGTGTGATGGGGGATAAAAGAACATACGAAAATGTAATCACTCTTAGAGCTGTTACAAGTGAGGATGGAATGACAGCAGACTGGTACCCATTCTCAAAGGGTTTTCTGACAAGGGTCTGTAATAGAATTATAAATGAAGTTTCTGGCGTCAATAGGGTTGTATACGATATAAGTTCAAAACCACCAGCTACCATTGAGTGGGAATAGTATTGACAAGGTATTTTACCATATTCTCTAAAGCCTGCGGCTACCAATAAGTCTATCTCGTAATTCCTAATTCTCAATTATCTGCGTAAATCGGTGTCCAAAAAGACTCAGTCCTTCGGTTTATAGCCGATTCTTGCAAAAGGGTTCACAACACTCGATGCTACATTTTTGAGATGTGATGCAATCCTCTTTATATAGCGTAAAAGCAGGGTAGCAAGGATAGCCTCCTTTGCCTCAAGACTATCATCCAAAAGTCTATCAAGAAATGTATCACACCTTTTTGCAATATCTGTGCACTCTTGCATTTCTTCCTTCCCTACATCTTTCTTCATTTCTTTAATAACATTTATCGTTTCATCAAAAAGTGGTACCAGCTCATTCTTCAGAACCCGTATTTCATCAAAATATCTTCCCTTTAATCTCTCGGCTATCTTAGGACTGAGGTCAAGAACATTCTTTGAGTAGTCACCAAGTCTTTCAACATCTATCACTATTGTGATGAGAATGAGGGATGCAGTTATATCCATTGCTGGATTTATTGAGAGATGCTCGAGTATTTTCCTCCTTACATCCATCTGAATTGCGTTCAATCCTCTATCCATTTTATAAAGGTCAGCTTTTGATTTTTTCAGGTCGAGAAGAACATCCATTGCAATCTTGAACATATCCTTTGCAATAACCAGCATCCTCTCAACCTCTTCTTCTGCCTTATCAATCAAAGTCTCTTTTTTCCAGAACTTCCATACATCTCCAAACATTTTTCACCTCCTTGTTACAAGGATAAGAACAATTGGGATAATAAAGAAAATTAAAAAAACATAAAGGATCACAAGATACTTGTGTTCCTTCCCGTGTTTACCAATCGCTACAGAAATTTTGATAGGAACGAACTTAAAAGGATACCAGACAATAATACCCAGAATATTAAATGTTAAATGAGCAAAAGCGGTCTGGACTGCTATAAGAGAACCTGTCATCAATGATGCTAAGAGAGCCGTGACTGTTGTCCCAATATTAGCGCCTAAGGTGTACGGGAAAATCCTTTTAAGATCAAGTATTCCAGCTCCTACGAGTGGAACAACAAGTGATGTTGTTACAGAACTTGACTGAACTATTGCCGTAAAAATGACACCAAAAAGGAATGCTTTCCACACTCTTCCAAAGAGATACCTGTCAAGGTTAATCTCCACCCGCCGTGTTGCCAGCTTTCGTGCCGATTTAACGATGAAGTTTAAGGCACTAAACAGAATTAATAAAGAGAAAATAAGAATTGCAATGTTATTATGGAATAATATTTTTTCAAAAATTTTTACAATAGATCCGACCATAATTTTCATTGGATTAAAGAGATAAATCCCTCCTATATTCTCAAATATTTGAGATAGGAAACCTGAAAAATGCTCAATGAAGTGAAAATGGATTTCAAGGGGGAAGAGTACAATAACAGTAAGAACATTAAACAAATCATGGACAATAGCCGCAGGAAACGCTCGACCAAACTCGGTTTTCCTTCTGATATGACCAAAAGAAACAAGCGTGTTGGTTATCGTTGTTCCAATGTTAGAGCCCATTACAATTGGAATAGCCGTGGCTACGCTCATACCACCACTTCCAACAAGACCGACGACAATTGATGTTACACATGAAGAACTCTGGATAAGCGATGTTGCAAGGATACCGATAAAGATACCGGTAAAAGGATGTTCGGCAACACCAAGAATACTCATAACAAACGGGATACCAATCCCCTTCAGTGCACTTCCCATTAGCTTTATACTTACGAGAAAGAAATAGATTGAGATAATAAAGATAAAGAGATTAAGAAATGGATGGAAATTTTTAAGCCGCATTAATCTAACCATGTATTGCTCCCCAGAAAAATGTTTGTGCATTATTAGTCGTTATGTGTGCTACATCTTCAACTGAAACATCTTTTATCTCAGCCAATTTTTCAACAGTATATTTTATGAAGCAAGGTTCATTTCTTTTTCCCCTGTATGGAATTGGTGGAAGAAACGGTGCATCCGTTTCTATGAGCATACTTGTGAGAGGTACTTCACGAGCAGCATCTGTGAGCCGCCCCTGAGAGTATGTAATATTGCCAGCAAATGAAATGTAGAAACCCATAGCGATTCCCCTCTTAGCATCATCAACGCTTCCTGAAAAACAATGGAGAACGACTTTCTTGGGTTTTTCTTTCTCAATAATTTCAAATACCCTTGTATAGGCATCCCGTATGTGAAGAATAACCTGAATATCCTTCTCCTTTGCAAAAAATAATTGCTCACTAAAAACCCTCTCCTGAACTTCGGGAGGCGAAAGGTTCCTATAAAAATCCAAACCTATTTCTCCAATTGCAATAACCTTTTCTTCATTAAGAAAGTCATTAAGGTCTGCCAATGTGTTACTATTATACATCTTTGCATCATGCGGATGTATCCCAACCGCAGCAAACATAAAAGGATATTTACGTGAAAGCTCCACTGCCTTCTCACTTGACTTTACATCAAATCCAACATTAATTATTGCCTCTATTCCACTGGCAATTGCATCATCGACAACCCTCTCTATATCATCCTTAAATGTTTTCATCTGGAGATGACAGTGTGTATCTATGAGTACCATTGTTAAAATCTAATTATAAACAAGATAGAATCTCGGGGCCCTTATCTGTCACTGCAATTGAATGTTCAAAATGTGCTGAGAGCGATCTATCTTTTGTTAAAGCCGTCCAACCATCGGAGAGCACTTCCACTTCATAGGAACCGATAGAAACCATCGGCTCAATGGCAAATGTCATCCCCTTCTCAATCACAATTCCTATCCCTGGTGTACCATAATTAGGAATAGAGGGTTCCTCGTGCAGCTCCTTTCCTATACCATGACCTGTAAATTCCCTGATAACAGAAAATCCGTTTTTCTCCACATAGGATTGAATAGCATAGGATATATCTCCAATTCTCCTACCTGGAGTCGCTTTTTGTATACCTTCATAAAGTGCCTCTCTTGTAATCTTTATCAGCTTTGAAGCCTCCTTACTTATTTTACCTGAAGGCACTGTTATCGCAGCATCTCCATAAAATCCATCAAGAAGAATACCGTAGTCAATCCCAACTATATCCCCTTCAGAAAGTATTCTGTTATCGGGTATACCATGTATTATTACCTCATTTACAGAAACACAGAGAGAGTATGGATATCCATTGTATCCTTTGAAAGCAGGTATCCCTCCTTTCTTCCCTGTCAACTCCTCTGCTTTTTCTTCAAGCCGCTTAATATTTAGTCCTGGTCTAACCATCTCCTTAAGTTTTAAGAGTATCTCCATAACAGCAATGTTTGCCCTTCTCATCCTTTCTATTTCCTGTTCAGATTTTATGTAAATCATTAAAATGATGGTTTATGGCTTATGATTCTTTTCTTTATTGTTTCGACTCCTGCATCTCCTGCGTTTCCTGCAATTACTGCGTTTGCCTTTTAGTGCGTGAGTGCATAGAGGAAAATGTTAATTCCCATTCTCAATGCCTCTTCCCTTTTTTCCGGCGGGTCCATATGAACCTCAGGATCTGCCCAGCCATCGCTGATGTTTGTTTCGTATGTATAGAAGAGAACCATCCTGCCTTTATCGAATATCCCAAATCCTTTTGGCGGACCTCCATCATGCTTATGAATCTTTGGAAGTGCATCAAGATCATAAAAACTATGGTATAGTGAATGGTCATAGGGGATTTCCACAAGTTCTTTATCAGGGAAAACCCTTTTAATCTCCCTTCGAAATGCTTCATCCATTCCATAATCATCGTCAGCGTAAAGAAAGCCACCGTTCGAAAGAAATGTTCTTAATATCTTTACCTCATCGTCAGAGAATTTAATGTTTCCATGACCTGTAATAAAAAGAAAAGGATAACGAAACAATTCTTCATCTGATAAAGATAGTATAACCTCACTTGTGTTCACTCTGACTTCCGTCCTTTTGTTTATTTCCTGTGTCAGATTGGGAATTATTGATGGGTCGTTATACCAGTCTCCCCCACCCCTATACTTCAATCTCACTATAGAAAGATCACCATATATATTGCAAAGAGACAGCAAGAGAATGATTACAATAAGGATGTATTTCATTATTTATTATAATATCTATTCTTTTGCCAGTCTCTTTTCAAGAAGTTTTTCTATCTTTCTCATTTTCTCTACTCTTCCCTCAATTTCACTAATCATCTTTGCATATTTATTTAATTTTTCTGCCTTTTCTCTTTCTTCCTCTTTCAGATCTTCAAGGATTGAACCTTTTCCAGCAAGCTGTTTGTTTATTTTATAAAGTTCTTCTTTACCCTCTCTCTTTTTTTTCTCCACCATTGCTTCAAGATTCTGTTTTATTTTCATTAAACTTGCTGTCTTTGCTCCGAGTTTCTTCTCCTCTTCCTCAAGATTCCTTATTCTATCAGATATTAATTGCCGATCCTGGGTAAGTCTCTTCATCTCTTCCAACATCTTTTCAAATTTTGCTTCTCGTTCCTTCTGTTTCATAATTTCCTTTTCCATCTCTTTCATTTTCAAACTAAAACTCTTTTCTTTCTCAACGATATCCTGCATCCCTTCTTCTCTGCTTTTTATCTTTTTCTCCAGTTTATCTAACTCATCACTATACTTGCGTACTTCCTCTCTTCTCTTTTCGAGATCATTTCTTAATAATTCCCTTTCTTCATTCATTGACGTTATACCTGTTTCCAATTTTGTTTTTATCCTTTCAAGGGTTTTTACAATTGTCTTAAGTTTTCCCTCATTGTTAACCAATAGATCTATGTCCACCTTTTTCTCTTTTATCTCAAGGGCAATGGTATCCTTTTCCTTCTTAACCGCTTTTATTTCAGTGCTCATGCTCTCTCCTGCTGACTCCCTCTCCTCAATCTCCTTTTTTAAGTTCTCAACATCTGCCAACAGTTTATTATAGTCTTTGAGAAGATACTCCTTTTCTTCCCTTAATTGCGTACATTCCTGTTCTCTCTCTCCCTGTTCTTTTTGCATCTGCCTGATGACATTTTCAATTTCTCCTACTTCTTCTTTTCTCTTTTTAAGTACCTTACCTGATTTTCTTGCCTTATTTATCAAATTGTCTCTCTCCTTTTCTTTCTCAGTAATGGCACCTGTTATTTCATCTTTTGTACTACCAAGACTTTCAATTTCATCAAGAAGTTCCTTTTTTAACCCTTCTTTTTCTTCGATTAAACCGTTTATTTCATCCTCTTTTTTCTTAAGTGCTGTAATTTCCTCCTTGGCAGATTTTTTCTCATCTTCCACTTTGGTGAATGACTTTTCAAGTTTCTCCTTTTCCTCTTTTAGTTTATCAATCTCATCTATTACATTTTCTATCTCCCTATTTCTCTCATCAAGTCGATTTCCAATCTCTATGAATTCTTGCTCTTTTTCTGAGATAGTCTGAACAAGGTTCGATTCCTGCTCCTCTAAATGTTTAATTTTATGTGCAAGATCGAGCTCATCTCCAATCCCCCTGCCAAGTCCATCTTCAAGCCTATCAAGATCGCTCTTTTTCTCTTCGATCAGTTTCAGAAAACTATCCTTTTCTTCTACGAGTTTTTCAATTTCATCATGGATTTTTTTACCTTCCCGCTTCTCCTTTTCAATTAAAGCGATCTCCGATTTTACAATTTCTAATTCATCTCTGTGACGCGCTATTTGTTCTTCAATATCCTCTGTCTCTTTTTTAAATGTCCCCATCTCTGTTTTTTTCTGTTCAATCTCCTTTTCCAGTACGTTAATCACGTCCCTTTTCTCTTTTTCCTCCTTAGAGAGCTCCTTCACTATTTTTCCCTCGCCTATCGTTTTCTTTTGCTCGAGTGCATTTATCTCCTCCTCTAAGTATTTTTTCTCCTTATCAAACGTATCCCTCAATTCTTTTAGCGATTTCTCAACTTCTTTCTTTTCACTCTCAATATCCTCTTTTTCTTTTATAAACCCCTCTATCTTTTCCTTTTCCTTTTCAAACTCTTTTATATCTTTCTCAAGTTCATTTTCCCTCTCCTCATCTTTCTCAATCTCTTTTAAAAGCTTATTTCTCTTTTCTTCCTGTTCTTTTAAGGAAGTTGTGAGTTCTATCTCCTCAGTCATTATCTTCCTACTCTCGACCGTAATCTTTTTCAAGTCAACTTTCTTCTCTTGTGTTGTATTTATAATATTATCCCGTTCTTCCCTATAGTTTTTAATTTCATTCTTCAACTCTTTGTTTATTTTGGAGCTTTTTTCTACCTCTACCTTCAATGAATCCATCTCTTTGTTCAGTGATTTAATCTCTTCCCTTTTCTTTTGAATTAGCTGTCCAGTCATCGCATCCTCTTCCTTTGCCTCTTTTACCTGTTTTCTTAACTTTCCAAGTTCAGTATTCAATTTACTTTTTTCATAATTCAATCTTTTTATTTCCTTCTTGACTTCCTTATCTTTTACAGCAATATCCCTCCTCGATCTGGGAACCTTTAATCCTCTTTGCTGAACCTCTTTCTTGAGTGCCATTAACTCCTGTTTCTTTTTCCATATTTCAACACCAATGGAATCTCCCTCTTCATTTACTTCATCTATGCTCTCCTTAAGTTTTCTTAAATCCTTCTTTTTTTCCTCTACCTTATGTGTTAAGTCAAGTTCTTCACTCCATATGGAAGCGAGGGAGTCTTCCACTTCTTTCTTTTCTTCTTTTCTTTTTTCAATTTCTTCGTTTAATTCTTTCAGTTCCTTTTCAAGCTCCTTTTTATCCTTCAATGTTTCCCTCCTGGTATAATTTTTATTATACCTGAAAATCTGCTTGCCCCGTTAGATAATATTTCTATCTAACGGCGCGAATAATCTCTCTTTGTAATCTGTGTAATCATAAGATAATCATTTCAGGATATCTAAAGGTTTCTTCTACCTCTCGGGTGGAAATCCCGAATTACTCTTCTCAAGTAATCTTTTGTAATATGGGTATATATCTGTGTGGTCGATATATCATTATGACCAAGGAGTGTTTGAACCACCCGGAGATCAGCCCCACCCTCCAAAAGATGCGTTGCAAAACTGTGTCTGAATGAGTGAGGGGTAATCCTTTTTGAAATACCTGCTCTCTTGCAGTACTCCTTGAACCTTTTCCAGAAACCCATTCTGCTTATTCTCTTTCCCCTATTGCTTAGAAAAAGTATTCCGTCTGCTCTTCCTCTATCCAGTTCTCCTCTCGCCTCTGCAAGATAAAGAGTTAAAAAATCCATCGCATATTTACCGATAGGAATTACCCTCTCCTTTTCTCCCTTCCCATAACAGATGAGGAAGTCTCCATTGAAATCGATATTT